>ERZ772902.172-NODE-172-length-81341-cov-35.756071_pt1 | contig 81341 bp, 86 predicted proteins | sample MGYA00511470_ERZ772902 | MGnify/ENA primary metagenome ERZ772902 (study PRJEB29015, sample SAMEA2737717) | human gut metagenome | biome: human gut; feature: human-associated habitat; material: faeces | place: China | collected 2012 ... | reverse complement strand
ATTTCAGGAGCCATGCGGCGAAGGAGAAAAAGTAATTTTGCAGAAAGAGGATATTTGATATGAATAATGAATATGACAATCAGAATTTTTTCGACGAATATGCAAAAATGCCCCGTAGTCGAGAAGGTCTAAGTGCTGCCGGAGAATGGCATCAATTGAAACCGTTATTTCCTTCGGTCAAAGGAAAAAAGATTCTTGATTTAGGTTGTGGTTATGGATGGCATTGCAAATTTGCGGCTGAACAGGGAGCTGCGTATGTGTTGGGAATAGATTTAAGCAGTAAGATGATTGAAGAAGCAAAAAAGCGTAATGCAGGAGAACAAATAGAGTATCGTGTTTGTGGAATAGATGAATACGAATACCCAGAGAATACATGGGATTGTGTTATCTCAAATCTGGCATTGCACTATATTGAAGATATAGAACTTGTCTTCCAAAAAATTCATAGAACATTGAAACCAGATGGAATATTTCTCTTCAATATTGAACATCCCGTTTTTACTGCCGGAGTTGGACAAGACTGGATTTATACAGATGTAGGAACTCCAAAGTACTGGCCCATTGACAATTACTTTTTCTCAGGGGAGCGAAAAACACATTTTTTAGGATGTGATGTAGTAAAGCAACACCACACACTTACGCAAATTATGATGGGGTTATTGAATAACAGTTTTGAACTTAAAGTGGTAGAAGAAGCAGAACCGCCGCAAGAAATGATGGATATTCTAGGCTTTCAAGATGAATTACGCCGCCCTATGATGCTGTTGGTAAAGTCAATCGCAAGAAAACCTATTATAAAAGAAAAATTATAAGAATATGATAAAAATACTGTTTATCTGCTATGGCAACATCTGCCGCAGTCCGATGGCGGAGTTTGTGATGAAGGATATGGCCGCTAAGGCCGGAGCAGGGGAGCGGTTCGTCATTGACTCTGCGGCGACAAGCACCGAGGAGCTCGGCAACCCGGTCTACCCGCCCGCGCGGCGGGAGCTGGCGGCGCACGGCGTGGTCTGCGGGCCGCACACGGCGCGGCAGATGACGCGGGCGGACTACGACAAATACGACCTGCTCATCGGGATGGACAGCGCCAACATCCGCAATATGACCCGCATCTGCGGCGGCGACCCGGCGGGCAAAATCCACCGTCTGCTCGACTACACCGCCCGCCCCGGCGACGTGGCCGACCCGTGGTACACGGGTGATTTTTCGACCACCTGGCGGGACGTTGCGGAAGGCTGCCGCGGTCTTTTGAAGGCAATCACCTCGCAAGCCATGTAAAAACGTTGCATTTATGTGCGATATGTGCTATGATATTAAAGGATTATTTCCATCCAGTCAAGTTCAATCCGAAAGGAAAGAGTGTATACAATGGGAAAATACTTTGGTACTGACGGCTTCCGCGGGGAGGCCGGTGTCACTTTGACCGCCGACCATGCCTACAAGGTTGGCCGCTTCCTCGGTTGGTATTACGGTATGCTGCGCCAGCGCAACGGCGAGGCCACCACGCCGCGCATCGTCATCGGCAAAGATACCCGCCGCAGCTCCTACATGTTTGAGTACAGCCTCGTCGCAGGCCTGACGGCTTCCGGCGCGGACGCCTACCTGCTGCATGTCACCACCACGCCCAGCGTCGCATACATTGCCCGCGTGGACGACTTTGACTGCGGCATCATGATCTCCGCCAGCCACAACCCCTATTATGACAACGGCATCAAGCTCATCGACTGCTACGGCGAGAAGATGGACGAGGAAACGCTGCTGCTCGTCGAGGATTACCTCGACGGCAAGCTGCACGTCTTTGACCAGGATTGGCCCGAGCTGCCGTTTGCCAGCCGTGACCATGTCGGCTGCACCGTCGACTACGTCAGCGGACGCAACCGCTACATGGGATACCTGATCTCTCTGGGTATTTACTCCTTCAAGGGGGTCAAGGTCGGCTTGGACTGTGCCAACGGTTCCAGCTGGAACATTGCCAAGAGCATTTTTGATGCTCTCGGTGCAGACACCTACGTCATCAATAACAAGCCCAACGGCCTGAACATCAACCTGAACGCCGGCTCCACCCACATTGAGGGTCTGCAGAAGTTCGTCGTCGAGAACCACCTCGACATCGGCTTTGCCTACGACGGCGACGCCGACCGCTGCCTCTGTGTGGATGAAAAGGGCAACGTCATCACCGGCGACCACATCCTGTACATTTACGGCTGCTACATGAAAGAGCGCGGCAAGCTGCTGATGAACACCGTCGTCACCACCGTCATGTCCAACTTCGGTCTGTACAAGGCGTTCGACGAGCAGGGCATCGGCTACGCCAAGACTGCCGTCGGTGACAAGTATGTTTATGAGTACATGGCCAAAAACGGCTGCCGCATCGGCGGCGAGCAGAGCGGCCACATCATCTTCTCCAAGTACGCCAGCACCGGCGACGGCATCCTGACGAGCCTGAAAATGATGGAGGTCATGCTGGCCAAGAAGAAGCCGATGAGCGAGCTGGCCGCACCGCTGAAGATCTATCCGCAGGTGCTGAAGAACGTCAAGGTCACCGACAAGAAGGCCGCGCAGGATGACGCCGATGTGCAGGCCGCCGTCAAGGCCGTAGGCGAGGCTCTGGGCGACACAGGCCGCATCCTGGTCCGTGAGTCCGGCACCGAGCCGCTGGTCCGCGTCATGGTCGAGGCTCCCGAGCACGAGACCTGCGAAAAGTACGTCCAGCAGGTCGTGGACGTCATCAAGGCCAAGGGCTACGCGATTTAATTTGTTGTACAATTTTACACCGCGCTGTGGAGAAACCCGCAGCGCGGTGTTTTTTTCACTCCCGGCAAAAAAACGCCCGCACGTCACAAAAAAAATGACGTGCAGGCGTTTATTATGCCTTTACTTTAAGAGCAATCGCTCAGATTACAGCTGCGGGCCGGCAGCGACCAGAGCCTTGCCGTGCTCGTTGCCTTCGTACTTGGCGAAGTTCTTGATGAAGCGGCCGGCCAGATCCAGAGCCTTGGTCTCCCACTCGGAAGCATCCTTGTAGGTGTCGCGGGGATCGAGGATGGCGGGATCGACGCCGGGCAGAGAGGTGGGAACCTCGAAATCGAAGTGCGGGATCTTCTTGGTGGGGGCCTCGTTGATAGCGCCGCTCAGGATCGCGTCGATGATGCCGCGGGTATCCTTGATGGAGATGCGCTTGCCGGTGCCGTTCCAGCCGGTGTTGACCAGGTAAGCCTTGGCGCCGGACTTCTGCATCTTCTTGACCAGCTCCTCAGCGTACTTGGTGGGATGCAGCTCCAGGAAGGCCTGGCCGAAGCAGGCAGAGAAGGTCGGGGTGGGCTCGGTGATGCCGCGCTCGGTGCCGGCCAGCTTCGCGGTGAAGCCGGACAGGAAGTAGTACTGGGTCTGCTCGGGGGTCAGGATGCTGACCGGGGGCAGAACGCCGAACGCATCAGCAGACAGGAAGATGACGTTCTTGGCAGCAGGTGCGGAGGAAATCGGGCGAACGATGTTCTGGATGTGGTTGATGGGGTAAGAAACGCGGGTGTTCTCGGTGACGGACTTGTCAGCGAAGTCGATCTTGCCCTCGGCGTCGACGGTAACATTCTCCAGCAGAGCGTTGCGCTTGATGGCGTTGTAGATGTCGGGCTCGGAGTCCTTATCCAGGTTGATGACCTTAGCGTAGCAGCCGCCCTCGAAGTTAAAGACGCCGTTGTCGTCCCAGCCGTGCTCGTCGTCGCCGATCAGCAGGCGCTTCGGGTCGGTGGACAGAGTGGTCTTGCCGGTGCCGGACAGACCGAAGAAGATGGCAGTGTTCTTGCCCTCCTTATCGGTGTTGGCAGAGCAGTGCATGGAGGCCATGCCCTTCAGCGGCAGGAAGTAGTTCATCATGGAGAACATGCCCTTCTTCATCTCGCCGCCGTACCAGGTGTTGATGATGACCTGCTCCTTGCTGGTGATGTTGAAGGCAACGCAGGTCTCGCTGTTCAGGCCCAGCTCCTTGTAGTTCTCAACCTTAGCTTTGGAGGCGTTGTAAACAACGAAGTCAGGCTCAAAATTGGCCAGCTCCTCAGCGGTGGGCTTGATAAACATGTTGGTGACAAAGTGTGCCTGCCAGGCCACCTCCACGATGAAGCGGATAGCCATGCGGGTGTCCTTGTTGGCGCCGCAGAAGGCATCGACGACGAACAGGCGCTTGTTGCACAGCTCCTTCTTGGCGATGTCCTTCACGGCAGACCAGGTCTGCTCGGTCATGGGGTGGTTGTCGTTCTTGTACTCGTCACTGGTCCACCAAACGGTGTCCTTGGAGTTCTCGTCCACGACGATGTACTTGTCCTTGGGGGAACGGCCGGTGTAAACGCCGGTCATAACATTGACAGCGCCCAGCTCGGTGACCTGGCCCTTCTCATAGCCGGTCAGCTCGGGTTTGGTCTCCTCCTCGAACAGCATCTCATAAGAGGGGTTATGCACGATCTCGGTCGTGCCGGTAATGCCATACTTAGTCAAATCCAGATTTGCCATGTTTACATATACCTCTTTCTCTATACTTTTGGCTGAATGGGGGACAAGGGGACTAAGTCAGCCTCCTAGTGCCCCATCCTGACATTTATTATACAAAGATTTCGGCATAAAAGCAAGTTCAAATTCTTTCAAAGATTGTGACATTATTGTAAAATAGTTTGAATTTTACATATTGTATCCCCGCAGGGGCGGATTCTATATCCGCCTGTGCCGTTCCGCATACCGCGCGGCCCGCGGGCGCATATAGAATGTGCCCCTGCGTTGCAGGTGTACCAGCAAAAAAGGACGCACCCTCCGGCACGTCCCTTCTCAATATCATTTACGCATCCGAGCGCGAATACGCATTCTTCATGCCGCTGCTCAGCTCAAACAGGACCTTATTCAGGGCGTCCGTCGTCTCGGCCCTGACCATAGCGGCCAACTCCTCGTTGGCCTTGGTGCGCAGGGCGGCACGGGCGGCGGGGTCGGCCTCGCCGCGCTGGGCATCATCATAGGTGTTGATGATGCCGTTGGCTTTGCTGCCGACGCTCAGCGTGTAGCGCTCGATGTGGAACACCGATTTTGCGTAGGACGCATCGGCCATGGCGGCCAGCAGACGGCTGGCCCAGTAGAAGTTGTCGGTGGAGACATCGCCCGTCGTGTTGGACAGGTACTCCGGCGTCGTGTCCACGTTGGCGTAGAAGGGCACCATCGTGTTGAAGGCGTTGGACGCAAAGGCCAGCCACTCCACGGCGCGGAAGTCCTCCGGTACGTCGGGGCGCATTTGCAGCAGTGCCATAAAGTCGTTGCGGTTCACGCCGATGGGACGGTAGATGCCCCTCTCGGAAGCCGTGGCCGCATAGGGGTCATACGGCGTGCCCTGATAATGGCTCGACAGCACGTACTTTACGTCCTCGGGCGTAATTTTTTTCTCGGGCACCATGCACCAGGGCAGGTCGTCGGAGCGCGGCGTAAAGTCGGCGTCCGGGCCGTCCCAGGCGAACGTATTGGGGTTGAAATAGCGCAGCATGTACCAGCCGCGGGGCGTGTTGTAGACATGGTCGGCATCGTCGTGGCTGCCGAAGGCGTCGCGCGGATTCAGCGCACCGTCCAGGGACAGGTCAAGATGGTACTTGTCGATAAAGCCGCGCAGGTCGGCGGAGCACATGAACTCCTTCTGCTCGCCCAGCGCGTCGTCCAGGTCGAGCGTGTCAAGGCCGAGCTGGTTCGGCATGACCACATAGACGTCATCGGGCACGCGGCGGGCCATCCAGTGGTGGCCGCCGATGGTCTCGAGCCACCAGACCTCGTCCACATCCTGGAACGCGATGCCGTTCATCTCGTAGGTGCCGTACTGCTCCAGCAGACTGCCAAGGCGCCGGACGCCCTCGCGCGCGGAGCGGACATAGGGCAGGACCAGATAGACAATGTCCTCCTCGCCGATGCCGCCCTTGACAAGCGGGTCAGCGCCCAGCACGCGCGGGTTGGAGGTGATGGTCTCGGTAGCCGTCATGCCGACGTTGGCCGCGTTGACGCCGCTGGCCGCCCACAGGCCCTTGCCCTCAACAGCGTTGGGCACCGCGGTGATGCGCAGGCCGCTGCCGGGCAGCGGGATCTCGACGCCCGAAATGACGGATTTATAGACTGCGGGGTAGTCCTGCGGCTGAAAAACGGTAAACTTTTTGGCAGTGAAATGGCCGGAGCCGGAATCGTCGTTGCGGGCGATCATCGTGGACCCGTCGTAGGACGCATTTTTGCCGACCAGAATGGTGGTGCAAGCCATGGTTAAATCGTCTCCTTTTATAAGTCTATATAAGAATGCCGCGCGGTAGGGGCCGGGCATGCCCGGCCCGCGGGTTTCCCGCGAGCGTGTGCTCATGGACAGGTACCGGGCCGGACATGTCCGGCCCCTACGGGCATCCCACTATTTCCCTATTATAGAACAATCTGTGCAAATTTCAACCGTCACATTTCCTGCGCCACGCCCTGCGCGATCACACCGCTCTGGTAGGCTTCGACCAGGGCTGTCAGGTCGCGGATCAGCGCCTGCTTGCGCCCGCCCTCGTCGGTGTCGCGCACCAGAATGCGCTGGGGCGCAGTATAGATATACTCGCTCTTGCTGGCAATGTCCTCGTCCTCGTGGATGGCCTTGTCCACGCTCTCAAACGGCTGGTGGGTGCGCAAGATCAACCCGCGGGAGTTATAGACCAGTGTGTAGCCGGCTATGCCGGTGCGCCGGTGGTAGGCACGGCAGAAGCCGCCGTCAATAATGATGAGCCGCCCGCCGCCCTTGATGGGGCTTTCCCCCTCGATGGCGCGGACCGGGACATGGCCGTTCACGATGTGGCTGCCCTCGCCGGACAGGCCAAATTCGCGCAAAATATGCTCGGCGGTGCGCGGGTCGGCAATGTGCCTGTAGTAGGGGTCCTTGATCTCCACCTGGGCCGCCGGGTCGGCAATATAGAGCCGCTCAAACGTCGTCATGGCGCTGCGGCCAAACAGCGGCGATTTTGCCCCGCACCACAGGTACCACAAAAAGTCCTGCCCGGCCAGCCGTGCCGGGCTGCCCGCGGGCGCGCTGTAGCCCTGGCGGGCGCGGCGGTCACAGTAGTCGAACAGCTGCTTGCCGCTGCGGGCGGTGCCCTCAAACCGAATGGCCGCAAACGCGCCGTCCTCGGTCATCGGCACTGCGCCGTGGTAGAGCAGATTGCCGTTGCACATTTTATAAAACGCGCCGTGGGCGTACAAAAATTGCACATGGCGCTGCAGGCGCTCGCTCTCGACAAAGCTGCGCACCAGCTCGGCGGCGATCTTTTCCTCGTCGGCAGTCAGCGCGGCGGGGTTGGCCGGGTCAACGGTGGGAAAGTCGCAGTCCAGCAGGGGATAGGTCGTGCCGAAATAGTCCACCGTGCCCGCGGCAAAGTCAATGTGGTTCAAAAAGTCGCGGCCCTGCAAATCAAAATCCGGGTTGCGGGCAATGACCTGCGCCTCCAGCTTGAGCATCATAACGGTCACGGCCTTGTGCATCCGCGCGGCGGCGGTCAGGTCGCCTGCCGCTGTGCGCTGGTCGGCGTGGGGCAGCCAGCGCGAAACATCGGAATCCGCGTAAGTATGCTGGGCAAAGCGCTCCAAGCGGCGCAGGCTGATGCCGTAGCCGCCCTCCAGCGTGTCCAGATTGTTGTAGGCCAGCGTTGTTTTCAGCACGGTCATAATGCAGAGCGGGCTGCCCGCTGCCGCGCCCATCCAGACCACGTCGTGGTTGCCCCACTGGATGTCCACCTGATGATGCGCCATGAGACTGTCCAGAATGCGGTCCGGGCGCGGGCCGCGGTCAAACAGGTCGCCCACAATGTGCAGACGGTCCACAGCCAGCCGCTTGATGACCTCGCAGAAGCGGATAATATAGGCGTCGGCGCGGTCATAGCGGATGATGCTCTCAATGATCTCGCCGTAATACTGGTCCTTGTCGTGGTCCTCAAAGTGGGCGTGAAGCAGCTCGTCGAGGATGTAGCCGCAGTTCTGCGGCAGACAGTGGCGCACATGGTCGCGGGTATGCTTGCTGGACACGAACCGGCACAGGTCGATGAGCCGCAGCAGCGTCATGCGATACCAGGCGTGCAGGTCTTTCTGGCGGGCTTTCAGCTCGGGCAGCTTCTGATTGGGATAATAGATGAGCGTCGCCAGCTCGGCACGCTCCTCGGCGGGGACACCGTTGCCAAGCACCGTGTCGATTTTTTCACGGATGACGCCCGATGCGCTGTTTAATATATGTACGAACGCTTCGTGCTCGCCATGCAGGTCACTCATGAAGTGCTCGGTGCCCTTGGGCAGACGGAGCAGGGCCTCAATGCGGATGATCTCGCTGGCCGCGGCGGCCACGGTCTGGTATTTCTGAGACAGCAGGCGCAGATAGCGCAGATGCTCATCGGAATATTGCACGGGCAGAACCTCCCTGTACTTTTCTTACGGCAATACCGCATAATTCCCGCCTTACGGCTTAAGCACCGCTCCGGCGGCTGCGGCACGGCATCTGCGTTGCCAAAATGCTCGATAAGACATCCAGTATTATCTGCGCTTTTGGCTTAGCAGCTGCCGCACCTCGCTCGCCGTATCGGCACTTAGAATTATGCGGTATTGCCTTACATCTACATGGAATTATAGCACACCTTGCGGCAAAACAAAAGGCCGCAGCCCGGAATTTTGGGCTGCGGCCTGATGATTTTTAGGGCAGGGACTCTGTAGGGGCGGATTCTATATCCGCCTGTGGACGATTACCCTGCGTTCATCTTTTTTCACAACGGGATGCTGCCAAGCGGGCGCATATAGAATGCGCCCCCACGGTGCAGCATGGCTGCACATTTTTTTTGCAATCACTCGATCTCGATCAGCGTCTGCTTCGGCTCGAGCTTCTTGGCCTCGGCCTTAGGCAGATGCAGGGTCAGGATACCGTTCTCAAACTTAGCGCTGATGTCCTTGGGCTCCAGCTCCTTGCCGACATAGAAGCTGCGTGCGCAGCTGCCGGTAGCACGCTCCTGGCGGATATAGCGGCCCTCGTTGTCCTTGTCATCCAGCTCCTCATTGCGCTGGGCGCTGATGGTCAGATAGCCGTTGTCCAGATCGAGCTTGACATCCTCTTTCTTGAAGCCGGGCAGATCAACGAACACATCGTAGCTGTCCTTGTTCTCGCGGACATCGGTTTTCATCACATTGGCGGCACGTTTGCCAAACATACCGCGGGGGGCAGCGGCCTTCATGGCGCGGTCAAAATCGTGCTCCCAATCGTTGCTGAACAGATCATCCATCAAAGCCTCATTGAACATATACGGAACCATCATCATAAGTCATTCCTCCAATTTTCATCGGCCGCCCGTTTTGTTTGTGAGCGGTTGACTTTTGATACACATTGTTGCGTTCCCCTTGGGGATTCGGTTCTTCCGTTCCTCTTTCCCTTGGAACGCCTCTATAATAGCACCGAATATTAGCACTGTCAATAGTAGAGTGCTAATGTTTACATGTTATGTAATGTTTGTTCACAAAATATGTAATAAGTTTTGTTGAATTACGATGATACGTCTGTTTTGCTAGCCCGTAGGGAGGGGTCTTGACCCCTCCGGGACGTTTGCGGCAGCCGCAGACCACCCCGGGACGCATGTATGCTGCCTAGGAAAGTGCATCACTGCCACAAGCCTCCTGCGGAGGGGTCAAGCCCCCTCCCTACGACTTACCCGCAAGTGCCCGCTAATGGGAAGCCTGCGCTCCGGGCATCCTCGGGGGCAGCCTTTGCTTTCTAACACCTGCTCACAGGGGAGAAGGCTTCTCATCTTTACATTATGTCGTATTCAATCGGCGTCTCAAACAGCCGTGCCGCCTTCTCCCGGTCCCCGGTCTGGCCCAGCGCCCACATCAGCTTGACGGCGACAGCCTCGGGGGTCATGTCGCGGGCCTCCAGGACGCCGGGCAGCTCACCGACGGCGCGGCCCACCTCGTAGACGGCAAGGTCACACCCCTCGTGCGGGACCTGCGTGGTAAACACCGCCAGCCGCCCGCTCTCACACCAGCAGCGCAGGGCGGCGAACATCTCGCCGTGCTCCCCGCCCGGCAGGCCGCCGACGCCGAAGCTCTCCAGCACCAGTGCGCGGTAGTGCGGAGCCAGCAGCGGGATGATGTCCGCCCGCATGCCCGGCACAAGCCGCAGCACAAAAACGGCGGGCTCAAGCCTTTCATAGAACCGCACGGGCGGCTGGTCCGCGGGGCGGCGCAGAAACGTCACCAGCCGCGTATCGCGGAACACCGCAGTCTCGGGGTAGTCGATGCTGGAAAACGCATTGAAGCTGCGCGTCCGCGTCTTGCGCGCGCGTGTGCCCAGAATGACCTTGTTGTCAAACACCAGCTGCACGCCCCATGCGCCGTCGCTGACCGCGTAGACGAACGCGCGGTAGAGGTTGTTGCGCGCGTCGGTATCGCGGTTGTAGATGGACTTCTGGCTGCCGGTCAGCACAACGGGCTTCGCGCTGTTCTGCACCATGTAGCTGAGCGCCGCGGCGGTGTAGGCCATCGTGTCTGTGCCGTGGGCGATGACAAAACCGTCGCAGGCATCATAATTTTCTTTGATGCAGCGCACGATGATCTGCCACTGCGCGGGGCCGACGTTCGTCGAATCCAGGTTGAACACCTGCACAGCGCTGACCTCGCACAGGTCAGCCAGCTCGGGCACGCAGGCCAGCAGCTCCTCTGACGTGATGGCCGGGGCCAGCCCGCCCGCCGCCGTAGGGCGGCTCGCAATCGTCCCGCCTGTGGCGAGAAGCAGAATTTTTTTCATCAAAATACCTCTTTGGCTTCCCCCTCGGGGGAAGCTGTCCGCAAAGCGGACTGATGAGGGCAGAGTCCGCCTTATAGCCAATTAACGGGTAATATCCGGTGACTTTCCCCTCATCCGTCCTCGGGCACCTCCCCCAAAGGGGGGGAGGCTCCTCTCATTTCACTCCGCCCACATCAGATGCCGATCCGCGACGACCTGGGCGTCCAGTGTGCGCGGACCTGCCGTAAAGCGCACGGTCACGCGGCGGCCCGCAACGCTTTCCACAGTGCCGGGGCCAAAGACGGCATGCCGCACATGGGCACCGACGGCGGTGATGCTGTCCACATCCACAGGCGGCAGCGGGGCGCGTGCCGCGGGCGGGGGTGTGCGGCGGCCCGCGGGCTCGGCGTCGTGGCGTTTGCGTTGGCCGGGCAGACCGGACAGCACCTCATCCACAAAGGCCGAGCGCTCCGCCGCGCAGTCAAACAGCACCAACTGCTGCCGCGCGCGGGTCATGGCCACGTAAAACAGCCGCCGGTCCTCCTCATACTGCTGTGTCTCACCGGGCGTGCGGCAGCACAGTTCCGGCTTGGCGGGCAGGATGCCGTCCAGCACATCCAACAAAATGACCCGGTCATATTCCAGCCCCTTGGCCGAGTGGATTGTCGAAAGCAAAAACCTGCACCCGGGCGGATTCTCATGGTTTTGTATGATGCTGCGCAGCTTTTCCAGCCGCCGCAGCAGGTGCCGCGGCGTCGGCTCCTGTGCGCCGAGCATTTCCAGCACGGCCAGCTTCGTGCGGTCCATGCCGTTTTTGTCCAGATATTTGCCGTAGCCCAGCTGGTCGGCCAGGAACCGCACCGCATCGTCCGCGGCCATTTTGGGTAGACGCGCCAGACCGTCCGCCACGTCAGCCATGGCGGCGCGGGTGCGCGGACGGATGCTGTCCTCATTCAGCAGGGCCGTCCAGCAGCCCTGCCCGTACTGCCGCGCCTGATTGCAGGCAAACAGCGCCTGTGCGCGGGTGACGGGCACACCGAATTTGTAGTAGCAGCGCAGAAAAGCTTCCCCATCCGCGGGGTGTGCGGCCAGCGTGAAAATATCGGTCACATCGCGGACGATCTTGTTGGTAAAAAAGGTCTGGTCCACTGCCTTGCAGGCGTAGGGGATGCCCCGCCGCTCGCACAGGTCGATGATGGGCAGTGCGCTCTCGTGGTTGCGGAACAGCACCGCCGTCCCGGTATCGCAGTGCTGCGCCGTCTCAAACAAGAATGGCAGCTGGTCGGCGCGGCGCGGCACGGTGACGATCTGCAGCGGTGCGCCGGGGCCCTGCGTCGGTGCGATGGTCTTGGGGCGGCGGAAGCGGTTGCGCGCCACAAAGCGGTTGGCAGCCTCCAGAATCGGCTCTGTGGAGCGATAGTTCTGCTCCATCAGCAAAATCTGTGCGCCGGGATAGGTCTTTTCAAAGTCCATCAGCGCCTGGGGGTAGGCGGCGCGGAAGCCGTAAATGCTCTGGTCCTCGTCGCCGACCATAAAGATATTGCCGCTTTCCTGCGCCAGCACGCGGATAATTTCATGCTGCACCTTGGACGTATCCTGCGACTCATCGACGCAGAAATACTTGTACCGTTTGCGGAACGCCGCCGCAACCGCGGGCGCACCGCGCAGGATTTGCAGCGCAAAGCAGAGCTGGTCGTCGTAGTCCATTTTGTGCGCGGCCTTCAGCGCCTTCTGGTAGCCGCGGTACAGGTCGGGCAGATTCTCAATGTCGGTTTCCAGCTCGTCCAATTCCGCGTCGGTCAGGCACATATTTTTAATGTAGGTGATGGCCGTGCGCAGATCCTTGACCGTGCTCTCGGCGGGGTACTCGTGGTTTGTGTCCTGCCATAGCCGCATGAGCAGCGGCGTAGTCTCGCTCTCATTGCGGATGAGTTCCGGCGGGGTACGGCCATACATGCGGCTGTACAGCGCGATGATGCGCGCCGCCACACCGTTGATGGTGCGAAACTCCAGCCGTGCGGCCAATTCGCCGCCGAACCGCGCCGCGAACCGGGCGCGCATCTCCTGCGTGGCGGCGACGGTGTAGGTCATTGTCAGGATGGCTTCCGGCGCAATGCCGCAGACCTCGGTCATATAGCCCAGCCGGGTGATGAGCACGGTGGTTTTGCCGCTGCCCGGCACCGCCAGCAGCAGCACCGGGCCGTTGACCGCCTCCACTGCCGCGCGCTGCTGGTCGTTCAGGGCCGCCAGATGGGCCGTTTCAAATATAGCCTTGTCCATGGCAGCTCCTTTCGTGCAGTATAAATCGCCGCGCAGCAGGGGCCGCACATGTGCGGCCCGCAGCTTCACGGGGGACGCCCGCTTATAGGCAGGCCGCGGGCCGGGCATGCCCGGCCCCTACAGTGTTTCCCTATTGTACCATACATCCCGCACAAAAGCAAAGCTCCCCGCCGGATCAGCGGGGAGCAAAGCTGTTACACGCGGTCCAGCGTGCCGATGTCTGTCAACCTTGCAAAGTGTAAAAACCTGCAGCATTTCAGCCCGCGTATTTTGTCACCCCCAAGTCTTGGATAAACGCGCACACTGTGGTACAATATGTAAGAAAGAGCAAACTCCCCATAACCAAAGGACGTCACCATGAAACAAGGCAATTTGAATATACGCTGCACCGAAGATTACGCGGTGCTGTACTGGGATAAACCCGCCGCCGCACCCAGCGGGGCGGAATACACGGTCTCCCTGAACGGCGAGGCCATTGGCCGCACAGACCGCACCCATTTTACGATAGAGGGGCTGAGCTACGGCAGTGCCTTCCGGGTGGACGTGGTCAGCGGCAGCTACTGCATCGGCTCGGCCACGCTGCAGTTCGGCAGGGAAAAACGCCGCATCGACATTACCGCCGCGCCCTACTTCTGCAAGGGCGACGGCCATATCCTGAACACCGACAATTTACAGCGGGCCATCAACGACTGCGGCGCGGACGATATTCTGTACGTGCCGGCGGGCGATTTCCTGACCGGCGCACTGCGGCTGCACAGCGATCTGGAAATTTATCTGGCCAAGGGCGCGGTCCTGCAGGGCACAACGAACATTCACGACTATTCGCCCCGCATCCCCAGCCGGTTTGAGGGCACCGAGATGCGCTGCTACTCAAGCCTTTTGAACGCGGGCGACATGAACCACAAGACCGGCCCGAACTGCCGCAATATCATCATCCGCGGCAGGGGCACGATCTGCGGCGGCGGGCAGGAGCTGGCCCGCAAGATCATTGAGGACGAGCGTGCCCGCATCAAGAGCTTTCTGGACGACAACCGGGAGCTCGTCGAAAGCTGCGAGAACAGCGACACGATCCCGGGCCGCGTCCGCCCGCGGCTTATCAATTTAAGCAACTGTGAGAACGTCTGGATCAGCGGTATCACGCTGAAAAACGGCCCGTCCTGGAACGTCCACATGATCTACTGCGACGACATCCAGACCGACCACTGCACCTTTGTGTCCGAGGGCGTCTGGAACGGCGACGGCTGGGATCCGGACTCCTCAACGAACTGCGCGCTGTTTGCGTCGGAGTTCTCCACGGGGGACGACGCTGTCGCCATCAAGAGCGGCAAGAACCCCGAGGGCAACGAAATCAACCGTCCCTGCGCGCATATCCGGGTGTTTGACTGCCACAGCGACTGCGGCCACGGCATCTGCATCGGCAGCGAGATGAGCGGCGGCGTGGAGGACGTGCAGATCTGGGACTGCGATCTGGCAAACTCGCTGTCCGGCATCGAGATCAAGGCCACGCCCAAGCGCGGCGGCTATGTGCGCGGCGTGACCGTGCGGGACTGCATTACGCCCCGCGTCATGCTGCACAGCGTACCGTACAATGACGACGGTGTGCCCGCCGGTGCCCCGCCAAAGCTCGAGCACTGCTTCTTTGAGCGGCTGACCCTGACCGCCGAGGTGCTGGACCATGACCGCAGCCGACACGATGCCGCCCCGATCGAGATCGCGGGCTTTGACACACCAGGCTATGAGGTCGAGGACATTGTCTTTAAGGACATTACCATCACCAAGCCGTCCGTCGCCCTGCCGCTGGGGCTGTGCAAGGGTGTGACACTGAGCAATCTTGCGTGTGTGAAGGAATAAGCCTAAAGCCTCCCCACTTTATGAACAAATCTTAAAACTTCCTTACACCCTCTTGCACCGCGGTGCAGGAGGGTGTATTATTATCATGTTTTAATAATTAACACAAGCCAACTATTAACAGGAGGTGTTCATCAATGGGCACTGAAGCCCCTTATCTGAGCGGGGTGTTCCGCTTTGTGGCGCGGCTGCACACACTGTCCAAGCGCGGGATGCGCATGGCACTGGCCGGGCAGCCCAAATGCCGCTATGGCATGCTGCAAAGTCTGTACAATCTCATTGAGCAGCACGGCTGCGACGGCGCGATCTATGTCTCGGACATTGCGCGGCAGACGCACCAGCCTATGCCGGCGATTTCCCGCGGGCTGCGTCAGATGGAGCAGACCGGCCACATCGTCCGCGAGACAGACCCCAAGGACCGCCGCAAGACGCTGGTGCGCATCACCCCGGCAGGGGAGCGCGCCCGCAAAGCCAATGAGCAGGCCATGAACGACTACTTTGCCCGCATCATGGCGCGGCTGACCCCGGAGCAGCTGGCGCAGGCCAACGCCGTAAAGGACGCTCTGCTCGCCGCCATCGAGGCCGAGAACGCCGCTATGAAAACCGATTTGAAAGGAGAACCCCCGCATGACGAAAATTTTTAAGCAGCTGGGACGGCACTGGGCGGCCTGCCTGGCCGTCGTTGCGCTGCTCATCGTGCAGGCATACTGCGATTTAAGCCTGCCCGACTACACAAGCAAAATTGTGGACACCGGCATCCAGCAGGGCGGCATTGAAAGCCCCGTGCCCGACACCGTCCGCAGCACAACGCTGCAGGCGCTCGAGCTGCTCATGTCCGAGGACGACGCCGCACTGGCGGACGAAGCCTACACCGCCCCCGACGCGGACGGTGTGCGCACACTGAACCCGGACGCGGACACCGCCGCGCTGGAAAATGCGTTCACAACGCCGGACGTTGTGCTGTACATGGCCGCGGCGAAGAATGCCGCCACTGCCTCCGGTACCACCGACACCGTGATCCCCACGGCCTATGACCTCGACGCCGTCGCCACGCAGCTGGCCGCCGCGTCCCAGGCCCCCGGCGCACGGGAAATGCTGCAGAGCCAACTGACGGACGGTCTCGCCCAGCTGGACGAGACCGTCGCCGACAGCCTGTCCAGCCAAGCCATGCTGCTCGTCGCGCTGGAATATGACGCTCAGGGCATTGCCCATGACGTGCAAATGTCCTATCTGCTGCGCACGGGCGGTCAGATGCTGGCTTTAACGCTGCTCATGGTCGCCGTGGCCGTCGCCGTAGGCTTTATCGCGTCCCGCGTCTCCGCCGCCATTGGCCGTGACCTGCGCCGCGACGTGTTCAGGACCGTCGTCGGCTACTCCAACGCCGAAATCGAAAAATTTTCCACTGCTTCGCTGATTACCCGCACCACGAACGACATCCAGCAGGTGCAGTTCGTCTGTGTGATCCTGCTGCGCATGGTGGCCTACGCGCCCATTTTGGGCATTGGCGGCATCATGCACGTTGCCAGCGGCAACACGGGGCTGGAATGGATCATCTTTGTGGCCGTGGCCGCACTGCTGGCGCTCATCGCCGTTTTGATGAACGTAGCCATGCCGAAATTCAAGCAGATGCAAGTTTTGGTGGACCGGCTGAACCTTGTCAGCCGCGAAATCCTGACCGGCATTATGCCCATCCGCGCGTTCAGCCGCGAGGCATTTGAGGAAAAGCGCTTTGACAGGGCCAACACCGACCTGATGAAGACCCAGCTGTTCACCAACCGCACGATGGTCGCCATGATGCCGTTTATGACACTCATCATGAATGGCACGAGCCTGCTCATCGTCTGGTTCGGCGGCAAGGCGATGGATCTGGGCAGCATGCAGGTGGGTGAGATGATCGCGTTCATCACCTACACGATGCAGATCGTCATGTCGTTCCTCATGCTCTCGATGGTCGCCGTCATGCTGCCCCGCGCCGGTGTGGCTGCGGACCGCATTGACGAGGTCATCAAGACCCCCTCGACCATCCATGACCCCGCTGCGCCCAAGGCACTGCCCGCGGACGGCACCCACGGCGTTGTGGCGTTCCATGATGTCAGCTTCCGCTATCCCGGCTCCGACGAGGACGCGCTCGAGCACATCAGCTTCACGGCCAGACCCGGCGAGACAACGGCCATCATCGGCTCCACGGGCTGCGGCAAATCTACGCTGCTCAACCTGATCCCGCGCTTCTACGATGTGACCGAGGGCAGCGTGACGATTGACGGCGTTGACGTGCGCGACATGACCCAGGCACAGCTGCACGACGAGCTGGGCTATGTGCCGCAGAAGGGCGTGCTGTTCAGCGGCACGATCACATCCAACCTGAAGTTCGGCGGCGACCACATCACCGACGCCGACGCAGAGCAGGCCGCCGAGATCGCCCAGGCCACGGAGTTCATCTCCGCCAAGCCCGAGGGCTTCGACAGCCCGATTGCCCAGGGCGGCAGCAACGTCTCCGGCGGGCAGAAGCAGCGCCTTTCGATTGCCCGCGCCATTGCCAAGCACCCGCAGATCTATCTGTTTGACGACAGCTTCTCGGCGCTGGACTACAAGACCGACGTGGCGCTGCGCCGTGCGCTGAAGGCTAAAACCGACAACGCCACGGTCATTATTGTGGCGCAGCGCATCTCCACCGTGCTGCACGCGAACCAGATTTTGGTGCTGGATGAGGGCCGCATCGTCGGCAAGGGCACCCATGCCCAGCTGATGGAAAGCTGCCCCGCGTATCAGGAAATTGCGCGCAGCCAGCTGAGCCAGAAGGAACTGAATTTGCAGAAGGAGGGTGAGTGATATGCCAAGACCCGGACGCATGACGACGGAGCGCGCCAAGGACTTCAAGGGCACGCTGCGCCAGCTGCTGGCCGCCATGAGCAAGTATAAGCTGTCGCTGATCGTCGTCATTGTTTTTGCTGTTCTGTCAACCATTTTCAACATTGCAGGGCCGAAGATCCTGGCCAAGGCCACCACGGCGCTGGCCACCGGCTGGATCGCCAAGCTGCGCGGCGTGGGCGGCATCGACTTTGCCTACATCGGCAAGGTGCTGCTGTTCCTGCTGGGCATGTACCTGCTGTCCGCGGCGTTCAGCTTCATCCAGGGCTGGCTCATGTCCGGCCTGTCGCAGAAGGTCTGCTACGACTTCCGCGACCAGATCAGCAAAAAGATCAACCGCCTGCCGCTGGCCTACTTTGAAAAGCGCACCGTCGGCGAGGTGCTGTCCCGCATTACAAACGACGTGGATACGCTGGGCCAGAGCCTGAACCAGAGCGTGACCCAGCTGATCACCAGCGTTGCGACGATGGTCGGCGTGCTCATCATGATGCTGTCCATCAGCCCTAAAATGACGCTGATCGCCCTGCTGATCCTGCCGGTTTCGCTGGCGCTGGTGCTGGTGGTCGTCAAGTTCAGCCAGAAGTATTTCAAGGCGCAGCAGGCGACACTGGGCGTTGTCAACGGTCAGGTCGAGGAGGTCTACTCCGGCCACAACGTCATCAAGGCGTTCAACCGCGAGGCCGCCGTGCTGGACGACTTCAACGCCGCGAACGATAAGCTGTACGAATCCGCGTGGAAATCGCAGTTTTTGTCCGGCCTGATGCAGCCCATCATGAACTTTGTGGGCAACCTGGGCTATGTGGCCGTCGCCATCGTCGGCAGCATTTTTGCCGCAGCGGGCGCCATCACCATCGGCGATATTCAGGCGTTCATCCAGTACGTCAAGAACTTCACCCAGCCCATCCAGCAGTTGGCGCAGGTGTCCAACATGCTGCAAAGCATGACCGCCGCCGCCGAGCGCGTCTTTGAATTTTTGAACGAGCCCGAGGAGGACCAGCTGGCCGACCCCGCCCGCCGCGCCGACCCCGCCTGCATCGACGGTCAGGTCACGTTTGACCATGTAAAGTTCGGCTACACGCCGGAAAAGACCGTCATCCACAATTTCAGCTGCAATGTCAAGCCCGGCCAGAAGGTCGCCATCGTCGGCCCCACCGGCGCGGGCAAGACCACAATGGTCAAGCTGCTCATGCGGTTCTATGATGTGGATTCCGGCGAAATTTTGCTGAACGGCCACAACGTAAGGGACTTTGACCGCAGCGACCTGCGCGAGGGCTTCGGCATGGTGCTGCAGGATACCTGGCTGTTCAAGGGCACGATTATGGAGAACATCCGCTATGGCCGTCTGGATGCCACGGACGAGGAGGTCATTGCCGCCGCGAAGGCTGCAAACGCCGACCACTTTATCCGCACGCTGCCCGGCGGATACCAGATGGAGCTGAACGAGGACGCCTCCAACGTCAGCCAAGGCCAGAAGCAGCTTTTGACGATTGCCCGCACGATTTTGGCGGACAACCGCATCCTGATCCTCGATGAGGCGACATCGAGCGTTGATACCCGCACCGAGCAGCGCATCCAGACGGCTATGGACCGCCTGATGCAGGGCCGCACGAGCTTCGTCATCGCGCACCGCCTATCCACCATCCGCGATGCCGATTTGATCTTGGTCATGCGCGAGGGCGACATTGTCGAGCAGGGCACCCACGACGAGCTGATCGAGGCCGGCGGGTTCTATGCCGATTTGTACAACAGTCAGTTTGAGGATGTGACGGCTTGACAAATTGACGCAGGTTGGTTCTATCGCAAGTCAAGAAATTAGCGCAACATTCAAACAGTATATTTGCGATATGCAATTCAACGTTGTTGCTGTTGCATTAAAAAGTTGAATTGCTATAGTTGTAAACAAAGGCGGAACTCTTGCCAAACGGGTTCTGCCTTTTTATAATGAAAATAGAAAACGGCCCCGCAGCGGGGCCGGGAAAGAAGGAACGTTTATGAAACTGCCGGAAAAGAAACAGCGTTGGGTCCTGCATGAGGACACTCTGCCGCAGCCCGCAGGCGCGGGCGTCACCCGCCGGGTGCTGGCCTATACAGACGGCCTGATGTGCGTGGAGAACACCTTTGAAAAGGGCGCGGTCGGCGCACTGCACCACCACCCCCACACCCAGATCACCTATGTGGTCTCCGGTGCCTTCGAGTTCACGGTGAACGGCGTGACCCGTACCGTCCACAAGGGCGACACCATCCTCAAGGAGGACGGCGTGGAGCATGGCTGCGTCTGCACCGAAGCGGGCATCCTGCTGGATATTTTCACCCCCATGCGGGAGGATTTTGTCAAGTGAAACGCTTTGATTTTTTTGTGACCGTATAATCTACGTGTTCGCTTTCTGTATCCTGTTGATTATTCTTGTGGGTAATGCGGCGGTTACAGCGCATGTCTCGTATGATGAAGCAGAGATAAATTGTCTACAAAGATGTACAGCAGCGGAGAATTTTACTTTGCAAGGGGAAATTCTTTTTGAATCTGGGATGGTCGAGTGCAAAGCGATCAGACTAATACAAAAAACGCCTAAAGGCTTCCCCCGCGGGGAAGCTGTCCGCGAAGCGGACTGATGAGGGCAAAGCTCCCGCAGCCACCCATTTATGAGCAGTATCCGCAGGGTCGCCCGCATCCGGCCCTGCGGGCCACCTTCCCCCGCGGGGGAAGGCTTTTCTTTTATTGACACCCCTGCTATAATAGTAACCAAAGGGGGCATTACCTGTGGATTATGCAAAACTTACGGCGCAGGCGCGGCAGGCTGCGGAAGAACTGCTGCAGGCTGCGCATCTTGAGACCGGGGACATTTTTGTGGTCGGCTGCTCCAGCAGCGAGATCATGGGCGGGCGCATCGGCAAAGATTCCAGCATGGAGGCTGCCGCTGCCGTGCTGGCGGGCGTGCTGCCGCCATTGCAGGAGCAGGGCGTCTATCTGGCCGCCCAGTGCTGTGAGCATCTGAACCGTTCTATCGTCATTGAGCGCGAGGTCGCGAAGGCCAACGGCTATCAAATTGTCTCGGCCATTCCGCAGCCCCACGCGGGCGGCAGCTGGGCCACGAACTGCTGGCAGCGCTTTAACGACCCCGTCCTTGTGGAGGAGGTCAGGGCCGCCGCTGGCATGGACATCGGCGGTACGCTGATCGGTATGCACCTGCGCCGCGTGGCTGTGCCGGTGCGCTTGTCGATGGACCACATCGGGCAGGCAATTCTGCTCTGTGCCCGCACCCGTCCGCCGTTCATCGGCGGTTCCCGCGCCGTTTACAGTCAGGAGGAAGTGCGATGATTCCCGAAGCCCAGAAGCAGCAGATGGCCGAGGCCGTCGCGAAGATCCGTGAGACGATGGCCGCTGCCGCCAAGGCTGCAGGCCGCGACCCGGCAGAGGTGCGCCTTTGCGCCGCCTGCAAGACCCGCACAGTGGAGGAGGTGCGCTACAGCGCCGACCTGCCCATTGACCTGTTCGGTGAAAACCATGTGCAGGAGCTGGTCGAAAAGACCGACGCGAACGCCTACAACGGCAAGCCCGGGCACTTCATCGGGCATTTACAGACGAACAAGGTCAACAAGGTCGTAGGCCGCGCCGCGCTGATCCAGAGCGTGGACAGCACACGCCTTTTGGATAAGATCGATGCCGCCGCGGCCCGCCTGGGGCTGGTGCAGGACATTCTCGTCGAGATCAACATCGGCGAGGAAGCCAGCAAGAGCGGCGTGGACGCCGACAGCCTGTTCCCGCTTTTGGAGGCTGCCGCCGCCAGAGAGCACATCCGTCTGCGCGGCCTGATGGCGATTCCGCCCGCCGACGCCGACGACACCGAGACCCGCCGCTTTTTTGCACAGATGCGGGAGCTTTTGGCCAGAGCCGACGCCCGGCATTATGACCGGGCACAGATGGACATTCTGTCCATGGGCATGAGCCACGACTACGCCGCCGCCATCGCCGAGGGCGCGACCATCGTCCGCGTCGGCACGGCGATTTACGGCGCACGGGATTACAGCAAAAAGGCATAATTTCAGGCTTCCCCCGCGGGGGGAAGCTGTCCGCGAAGCGGACTGATAAGGGCAAAGCTTCCGCAGCCACCCGTTCACGGGATTTCGCCGCAGACTCGCTCCTCATCCGGCCCTTCGGGCCACCTTCCCCCGCGGGGGAAGGCTTTTTTATTTTCTCCCCCTGTATTCCCGCGGCGTCATTCCGTACCGCTTTTTGAACAGACGGTTGAAGTAGGACAAATTCTCAAACCCGCATTGCTCCGCAATCGCCAGCACGGTGTCGCTGCCGCCGCGCAGGGCATCGGCAGCGGCGTTCAGGCGTTGCTCGTTCAGGTATTCGGTAAAGCCCTGGCCGGTCATTTTCTTGAACCAGCGCATAAAATGGCTGGGGCTGCATCCGCAGGCCGCCGCTGCGTCGGTCACATGCAGCGCCCCCGCGTAGCCCTCATTCACAAGCTGCACCACGGTTTTCAGCCGCCGGGTGTCGGGGGTATCGGCAGGGGGCAGGTCTCCGGTGCGGCCCACCAGCGCCGCCAGAAACAGCAGCAGCTCGCCCTTTATACAGAGTTCATATCCCACGTCTTTGATCTTGTTGAATTCCTCCGCCGCGTGCAGGCACCGCACCGCCCAGTTGTAGCCCCAGTCTTCCGGGCCAAGGCGCATGGGCAGAGCCAGACGTCCGCTCTGCAGCGGCAGCAGGTACTTCTCGGCACAGATGTCACCGGCGCCGCCCAGCAGCTCCAGCTCAAAGATGATGTTTTCATATTCCATTGCCTCACCGGGCAGCTGGCGCAGGGCGTGCAGCACGCCGGGGGCAAACACGTAAATGTCGCCCGCCTGTGCCGTGTAGGTCGTCAGCCCGGCCTGCACGATGCCGCGCCCTTTTTTGACAAAGACCAGCTCCATGCTGTCCTGCCAGTGCAGCGCCACCTGCGGGAAGTCCTTCGGGATCGTACATGGGTAGATGTTGAACGGGAACCACGCGGCCCCGTGTTGCTTTGCTTCGCGCAAACGCTCTTGTTTCGCCATATTTTCACCTCGCATGATAGTATTGTACCATAAGTTGCGGGTATTTTGCAAGTCAGATGCATGTTTTGTGTGGTATAACCAAGTTGTACCCAAGAAGCCCATACACGAATGGAGGGAACCTCTTATGAATATGACTGCTGCGATGGAAGCCAGAACCAACAAGCCCCTGACCGCCTGCACCGACCAGGAAATCTATCTGGCTCTGCTGGACATTGTCCGCGAACAAAGCGCCGCCCGCGTCCGTCCCGTCACGGGCCGCAAGCTCTACTATATCAGCGCCGAGTTTCTGATCGGCAAGCTGCTGTCCAACAACCTTATCAATTTAGGGCTGTACGACGACACCCGCGCTGCGCTGGCCGCTGCCGGGAAAAACCTGTCCGATATTGAGGAGGTCGAGCCGGAGCCCAGCCTTGGCAACGGCGGGCTGGGCCGTCTGGCCGCCTGTTTCCTTGACTCCCTCGCCACGCTGAACCTGCCCGGCGACGGTGTCGGCCTGCGGTATCACTTCGGCCTGTTCCACCAGTCCTTCAAGGACGGCGTCCAGAATGAGCTGCCCGACCCGTGGCTGACCGCCCACTCCTGGGCGGAAAAAACGGATACGGTCTATCCCGTCGAGCTGGCCGGCAAGACCTACAGCGCCCGTCTGTACAAGCTGGCCGTCACGGGCTACGAGGGCCGCACGAACACGCTGAATCTGTTCGATCTCGACACCATTGATGAGAGCATCGTCCACGACGGCATCACGTTCGACAAGACCGACATCGACAAAAACCTGACGCTTTTCCTGTATCCCGATGACTCCGACGAGGCCGGACGCCGTCTGCGCGTCTACCAGCAGTACCTGATGGTTTCCGCCGGGGCCCAGCTGATTCTGGCCGAGTGCGCCGCCCGCGGCTGTGATTACCACGATCTGGCCGACTACGCCGCCATCCAGATCAATGACACCCACCCCAGCATGGTTATCCCCGAGCTGATCCGCCTGCTGGGGGAGAAGGGCATCGACTTTGACGAGGCCGTCGAGATCGTCACAAAGACCTGTGCCTACACGAACCACACCATTCTGGCCGAGGCGCTCGAAAAGTGGCCCCGCGCCTATCTGGACGCCGTCGTGCCGCAGCTCATGCCCATCATTGAAAAGCTCGACACGCTGGCCCGCACCCGCACTACCGACGAAAGTCTGGCCATCATCGACGGTGACGACCGCGTTCACATGGCTCACATGGACATCCACTTCACCCACTCGACGAACGGCGTTGCCTATCTGCACACCGAGATCCTAAAAAACAGCGAGCTGCATGGCTTTTACCAGCTCTACCCCGAAAAATTCAACAACAAGACCAACGGCATCACCTTCCGCCGCTGGCTGCTGGAGTGCGACCCGGCACTGACCGCCGAGATCGAAAAGCTCATCGGTTCCGGCTTCCGCAAGGACGCCGCCGAGCTTGAAAAACTGCTGCCCTACACGGAAAATGTCGATATTTTGCAGCAGTTCTCCGCCGTCAAGGCGCAGAACAAGCGCGCACTGGCCGACTGGCTGCACCGCACGCAGAACATCACCGTTGACCCGGATGCAATGTTCGACATCCAGTCCAAGCGCCTGCATGAGTACAAGCGCCAGCAGCTGAACCTGCTCTACCTGATCCACCAGTATCATGAGATCAAGGCCGGGCATCTGCCCGCCACGCCGCTGGTCAGCATCTTCGGTGCCAAGGCCGCCCCGGCGTACACGATTGCCAAGGACATCATCCACGCCCTGCTGACCCTGTCTAAGGTCATTGCGGCGGATCCGATCGTGTCGAAGTATCTGCAGGTTGTCTTTGTGGAAAACTACAACGTCACCGCCGCTGAGAAGCTCATCCCCGCCTGCGACCTGTCGGAGCAGATCTCGCTGGCCTCCAAGGAGGCGTCCGGCACCGGCAACATGAAGTTCATGCTCAACGGTGCGCTGACACTGGGCACGATGGACGGTGCGAACGTCGAGATCTGTCAGCAGGTCGGCGATGAGAACATCTATATCTTCGGCCAGACGTCCGACCAGGTCATCCACCGCTATGAGATGGGCGACTATCAGGCCAGCCAGTGGGTGGAGGGCGACCCCAACATCCGCCGCGCCGTCGATTTCCTCGTCGGGCCGGAGATGCTGGCCGCCGGGCATGAGGAAAACCTGCGCCGCCTGCACGACGAGCTGGTCTGGAAGGACTGGTTCCAGACGCTGCCCGACTTCAACGCCTATGTGGTGCGCAAGGGTCAGGCCCTGAGCGACTACGCCTGCGACCCGCTGGGCTGGCGCAAAAAGTGCGTCATCAACATTGCCAAGGCCGGCCTGTTCAGCAGTGACCGCACGATTGCCGAGTACAACAAGGACATCTGGCATCTGGGCGAGTAATCCACCTCTATAAGCAACCGCATCCCCTGTCCGCACGGGCAGGGGATTTTTGCTTGTGTATGGCTTCTTTACATGGGATGCTGGATGCAAAGGTTTCCGCTGGGCGTTGAAACGTTTCCCTTGCAAACTGTCGCTCTACCTGCTACAATAAATGCAGATTATTTGTAAGGAGCGATCACTCATGAACTGGCATCAGGCCTGTGAGCTGCCCTATTACCACGGCAGCGACCTCGGTGCAAATCCAACGGCGGAGGGAACCACCTTCAAGCTGTGGGCTCCCACTGCCTGCGGGGTCGTGGTCTGCCTGTATGCCACCGGCACCGACGCCGAGCCGGGCGCGAAAGAGCTGGGCGTACACGAAATGCGCCGCGGCGATGGCGGCGTCTGGGCCATTGTGCTGCCCGGCAACCTGCACGGGACGTATTACATCTACCGCATCTACTTCCCGGATGGCCGCGTGCATGAGGTCGTGGACCCCTACGCCCGCAGTGCCGGGGCCAACGGCACCCGCGGCATGGTGGTGGACCTGACACAGGCCGCCCCCGACGGCTGGGAGCAGGACCGGCGTCCCGACATCCCGGCCCACGCCCGCAGCGTGTGGGAGGTGCATGTGGCGGACTTTTCCGCTGACGGGCACAGCGGTGTAAAACCGGAGTGGCGCGGCAAGTTCATGGGCTTCACGCCCGATGACACCACGCTGGACAACGACGGCGAACACCCGACCTGCCTGAATTATCTGAAAAATCTGGGCATCAGCCATGTGCAATTACAGCCCATCTACGACTACGCCACGGTGGACGAGTCCCGCCCCGACGGCGGCTACAACTGGGGCTACGACCCGCAGAACTACAACGTGCCCGAGGGCAGCTTTGCCACCGACCCGTTCCACGGCGAGGTGCGCGTCAAGGAGTGCCGCGCCATGGTCGCCGCGCTGCACCGCGCGGGGCTGGGCGTCGTGATGGACGTCGTCTACAACCACACCTACCACGGTGAGAGCAATCTGGAGCGCACCGTGCCCGGCTACTGGAACCGCCGCTGGCCGAACGGCATGATGACCAACGGCTCCGGCTGCGGGTGCGACCTTGCCAGCGAGCGCCCGATGGTGCGCAAATACGTGGTCGAGTCAGTGCTGTACTGGGCCACAGCCTACCACATCGACGGTTTCCGCTTTGACCTGATGGCGCTGGAGGATGTGGACACGATGAACGCCATCCGCGCCGCGCTGGACAGTCTGCCCGGCGGCGAGAGCATTTTACTGTACGGCGAGCCCTGGATGGGCGGCGGCACGAACCTTGAAGGCGGCGCACGCCCCGCCGACAAGCGCGCCCTCGACGCACTGCATGAACGCATCGGATTTTTCTGCGATGACACGCGGGACTGCATCAAGGGCAACGTCTTTGATGCGGCCAACGCGGGCTATGTCAACGGCGCACCGCAGCATGGCTACGATGTGCTGCACTCGATCAGCGCGTGGCGCAGCGGCGCACACGGCTTCCTGCCCAAGCGCGCCGGGCAGGTCGTGCAGTACGTCTCCGCCCATGACAACTACACGCTCTGGGACAAGCTGGCCGCCGTGGGCCGCCGCGGCGATTACGACTGCCCCGACGCCGATTTGCTGGCACAGAACCGCATGACGGCGGGCATCTACCTGACCTGCCAGGGTCTGCCCTTTATGCAGGCGGGCGAGGAGTGGGGCCGCACCAAGCACGGCGACCACAACAGCTACAAGGGGCCGCTGGCCACGAACCGGCTGGACTGGACCCGCGCCCACCGCCCGGAGTTTGCCGCGCTGACGGCGTTTTACCGCGGCATGCTGGCCATCCGCCGCGCCTATCCGCGGCTGAGCGGCGCGGCAGGGGAGCCGGAACCGTTTATTCTGGCGCTGCCGGGCTGGCTCATCGGCTTTGTGCCGGAGAACGACGGCACGGCCACGGCGGGTCAGCTGGCCGTCTACTACAACCCCGAGCGCACCCGCCAGTGGGCCAGCCTGCCCGCCGGTACCTGGCGCAAAGTAAGCGACGGCGTCCACGCCGGTGTGACCCCCTTCGGCCCCTGCTTCCGGGATGCGTTGGAGCTGGCCCCGACGAGCGTGACGGTGCTGGTGGCGGAGTAAAAGTATAATCACGTTTCATGGGAGAGGGAGAGCCTCTCCCTTTTTGTTTGTCGCCCCTTTTTATTGTGGCCTTGTAGGGAGGGGTCTTGACCCCTCCGCGGGGCGTCGGGGACGCCGCCCCCCTACAGTGTGGCAACCCGTAAGCTTTCCTGCTGTCGCAAGCGTCCGCGGCGGCCAGAGGGCTGGCCGCCCTACAAACTCCCGGCAACGGCGTTTGTAGGGGAGGGATTTATCCATCCCGGAAAGCACACGTCCGCCTTACACCTCCGGGCCGGGCATGCCCGGCCCCTACAGCCTTGTCATTTTCTTCTTGTCATTTTGTTCACAAAAACTTTGTTTGACAGACTGTCCAATTTCCCTGTATAATAGATTTATACGTTATACGATTTGTAGAATAGCCCGCCGCTGCTACAAAGTGTTTACCACACACGGACAAGAAAGGGAAAGGGAGGCCGTCACCATGAGCGACTACGCAGCCATTGAAAAGGAAGCCCGCATTTTTACCGAGGAATGTGTCACCAACAACCGCATTGATCCCACGCTGTTTGCCCAATACGACATCAAGCGCGGTCTGCGCGACAAAAACGGCAAGGGCGTGCTGGCGGGCATCACGAACATTTCCCGCATCGACGCCTTTGAGGAGCGCGACGGCCAGAAGGTTCCCTGCGAGGGCAAGCTCTGGTACCGCGGCTACAACGTCTATGACCTGATCCGCGGTCTGCGCGGCAAGCGCTATGCGTTTGAGGGCGCAGCCTATCTGCTGCTGCTCGGCGACCTGCCGAACAAAGAGCAGCTCGAGAGCTTCACCGCCTGCCTTGCCAAATGCCGCGACCTGCCGACAAACTTTGTGCGCGACGTCATCATGAAGGCCCCCAGTCACGACCTGATGAACTCGCTGACCCGCAGCGTTCTGACGCTGGCCAGCTACGATGACGACATTGGCAAGACCGACCTGCAGACCCAGCTGGAACAGTGCATCAAGCTCATCAGCGTTTTCCCGATGCTGGCGGTCTACGGCTACCACGCCTACAATTACTATGAGTGCGGCGGCAGCATGTACATCCACCGCCCCGACCCGAGCCTGTCCACGGCGGAAAATCTGCTGAAGATGCTGCGCCCCGACCAGAAGTACACCGACCTCGAGGCCCACGTGCTGGACATTGCCCTGCTGCTGCACATGGAGCACGGCGGCGGCAACAACTCGACCTTCACAACCCGCGTCGTCACCTCGTCCGGGTCGGACACCTACTCCGTCATTGCGGCGGCGCTTTCCAGCCTGAAGGGCCCCAAGCACGGCGGCGCGAACATCAAGGTCATGCAGATGATGGACGACATCCGCGCCCACGTCACCGACCCGCTGGACGAGGAGGCCATGGCTGATTATCTGGGCCGCATTGTGGACCGCCAGGCGTTCGACCAGAAGGGCCTGATCTATGGCATGGGCCATGCGGTCTACTCGCTGAGCGACCCGCGCGCGGTGGTGTTCAAGAGCTTTGTCCACCAGCTGGCCGACGCCAAGGGCCGCAGCCGCGACTTTGAGTATTACAACACGATCGAGCGGCTGGCCCCGCAGGTCATTGCCGAGAAGCGCCATATTTATAAGGGCGTCTCGACGAACGTGGACTTCTACTCCGGCTTTGTGTATGACATGCTGGGCATCCCGGTGGAGCTGTACACCCCGATCTTTGCGGTTGCGCGTATCGTCGGCTGGTCCGCCCACCGCATGGAGGAGCTTGTCAACGTGGATAAGATCATCCGCCCGGCCTACCAGAGCATCATGCAGACAAGGGAGTATGTGCCGCTGGAGGAGAGATAAAAGAGAAAAAAGAGAGAAGAATTTTCGCACAGGGCGAAGGTTCTTCTCTCTTTTTATTGCCTGCTTTAAAGCCTTCCTTGAGGGGAAGTGGCCGCGGGCCGGAGGGATGGGTGGGAGCTGCTGTCTAAATCGTCAGCCTGCCGCCCACCCCTCACCGCCTGCGGGCGGAGCTCCCCTCCCGGGGAGCTTTTTAAGAGAATCCGTCCAAAACCACCTTCAGTTCTGCCCAGATGTTCTCCTGCGAGGCACTGTAACAAAGGCTATCCGTATAGGGACGGCAATAGACTTGGTACAAAATGCCGTCCTGCGCAAAGTAGGCTCTGGACTGGATATAGGGCATCGAGTTCGGGTTGCTTGTACAGTGGGGGATTAGCGCGGTGTTGCCGTTGGCCATGGGGTAGCTTTCACATTGCCACGTCAACCCGGCACTTTTTTGCCAATACAAATCCGTTGCCATCTCCTTGGGCGCATCCCCAAGATAGGCAACTGCCATGATTTCTACATTGTAGCCATCCAAAAGCACACCCGTGCGTAGGTAGAGCTTGTCCGGTGTATCGCCGCGCCCGATGGGGATAAATCCGGCGGGATATTCCTGAAATTTCGGCGTATAGGGCATGCCATCGTCATATTCATCCGGGATGTCGATCATGCCGGACGGATACATGGCAATCGAAGGGAAAGTGCTTGTATCTCCCTCATCCAGCAGCGTGTTCTGCGCCAGCGGCAGACCAGTCGCGGTAGTCATTTCCACCCAGCTGTCGTACCCGCGTGCAGCCCGGGCGTACCAATCGGCGTAGTCCGCGTCGGTGGGGTGCAGTTGGCCGTTTATGTTGGCGTTCATCGGCAGCCAGCCATCGTCTGACATCTCCCCATTATGGTTTGCCACCATTCCCGCCAGCAAATCCTCATCCAGCGCAAAATACTGCCGCTCATACGTGATGGCGTACCCGGTGTTGGCCTCCGGCGCAAAGGACGGGCGCGGGTTTTCGCGCAGGTTCGTGAACTCTGCCGTGCCTGCCAGCACTCCGGCGGCGATCAGCAGCGGCGCGGCCAGGCAGATTGCCAGCTTCCAGCGCGGGTGCCGTGCGGGGGGCGCGTCGGGCAGGTGCTCAGCCACGGCGGGCCATAGGTCAACGCCTGCCGGGTGCAGGCCGCCGGTCAGCTTTTCGTGCAAATACGCTTCTTCGCGGTCATACTTCATAGTGCTCACCCTCCTTCAATCGCTGCGCCAGCTGCTTTTTGGCGCGGTGGTAGCGTGTGCGCAGATAGGCGGCGGGCCGTCCGTGAATGCGCGCCAGTGCGGCGTAATCCAGCCCGTCCAGCACACGCTCTAAGATCAGGGCCCGATCCAGCGGGGCCAGCGTGTTCAGCGCCGCGCGCAGCTCTTCACTGATGCCGGGGTCCTGCTCCAACGGCTCCGGGGTGGGGTAGGCCGCCGCGCGTTTGGTTGCCCGCAGCATGTCCAGCGAGGTGCGGTAGGCGATGCGGTAGAGCCACGCGCGCTCGTTGTCGGTGCCGTCATGGCGCAGCGTGTGGCGCTGCTGCCACGCCTTGATGAAGGTTTTCTGCACAGCATCCTGTGCGTCGGCCTCGCACCCCAGCAGGCCGGTGCAGTACCGCAGCAGTGCAGCGGTATGGGCATGTACGAGCTTTTCTAAATCCTGTTCGTTTTGCATCGGCTCGCCTCCTTTCACCCTTATAACGCCGACGGGAGCGGGAATGTGTCACAAATCAAGCATTTTCTTGGCCCCCTCTGGCGCAAGCGCCACCTCCCCCGTATCGGGGGAGTCTGTCTCGCAGGGGGAGGCAAGAAAAAAGAGCCCCGCGGGGCTCTTTTTTTACATCAATGCGCTAAGACGGTATTTTTTATTTTCTTGTACACCGCATTTGCTGCCAGCGGCAGAACCAGGCCCGCGGCGGTGTAGGCAAGCCACCAGGCACCGCCCGTAAAGTAAATCGGGAATGCGGCCAGAAGATACGGCTCTCCGCCTGTGGCCAGCAGGCCAAGCCAGGTCACGAGCTTGAAGCTCAAAAAGTGCAAAATCACAATCGGCATCGTCGCACGGCCCAGATAGGCCAGCGCCGCCCGGACACAGGGCAGGGGAGCGGTCAGGCACGCGGCCTCCCGCACCAGCACCCAGCCCGCCAGGCTGGCAAGCAGCAGGAAAATCGGGCCGCTGTATCCATTGCCCGCCAGACCCACAGCGCCGAGCTGCCCCAGAATCAGCAGCACCGCAAAGGCCGCTGCGGCAAAAATACAACGCTGGTACGTCGGTATGTTTTCCCGCGTCGTGCGCCGCAGGACCGTGCCCAGGTAGAACAGGCAGTAGCAGCTGGCCGCAATGCCCAGCCCCCACACATTCCATCCGGCCAGCCTGCAGCGCCAGCCCACCCACAGCAGCACGCCGGAAAAAAGTCCCTGCGGCAGCAGCGTATCGGTACCATGCAGCAGCCTTTGCAGAATAAATTCCACCAAAGCGTACAGAATAGATACTTGAAACAGTGCTTGGATGAACCACATCGCGCCGCCCAGCTGGGTGCCGCCGTCAAACACGCACCAGTGCACGGTGCGGCCAATCACATCCTTCACCGTCACGGGCGTTGTGACGGCATTGCCGGGAACCTGCAAAATGCGCTCATCACTCGTCAAAATATTCAGCTTTAAAAACAGGTTGTTCAGCACGGTAAAGGCGGTGTTTGCCAGCACAAAGGGCAGCCAGAGCGTGACGGCTTTGCGCTTGATAAAGTACACCGGCCCGCCGCGCAGGCTGAAAAGCCAGCCGCTCAGCATAAAAAACAGGGCCATGTGGAACAGGTAGATGAAGTCCGTCCCGGGAAAGCCCGAATGCCCCAGCACCATAAGCACAATGCCGATGCCGCGCATACTATCTATTACAGGGTCACGCTGTTTTGCCATAAATCAGAACCTCACTGCGCGTTTTTGGCGCGGCATTTCGGGCAGATGTAGCGGATCGTCAGCGTGTAGCCGCGTACCTCGGTACCGATGGCGGACTCAATGTCGCGGATCAGTCCCACCACCGGCAGGTCGGCCAGGTCGCCGCAGCTGTCACACAGCAGGTGGCCGTGGGGGGTCGGGTTGGCGTCGTAGCGGTCCGGGCCGTCGGGCATTTCCAGATGACCGATCTCACCGTCCAGCTCCATCAATTTCAGGTTGCGGTACACAGTGCCGCGCGCAATGTGCGGCATGGCCTGCCGCGCATGGCTGAAAATTTCGTCAGCGGTCAGATGCTCCGGGCATTTTTCACGCATGATACCCAAAATCAGGGCGCGTTGGCGGGTCATGGGCAGACCTCCTTTTCTGTTTTAAGAATATATCTTATTCAGATAGTACACTAAAAGTTATGCTTTGTCAACCGTCTGTGCAAGATCACTAAGATTCCATTCCAAAATTTTACTTGACAGGGGCTGTTTGTATGCTATAATAAAGTCATATTAAGACTCATTCCTATTTAAACGGAGGTATTCATTATGGAACTCAGAGGCAGCAAGACCGAGAAAAACCTGTGGGAGGCTTTCGCAGGTGAGAGCCAGGCCCGGAACAAATACACCTATTTCGCGTCCAAGGCCAAGAAGGAGGGCTATGAGCAGATCAGCGCCATCTTCACCGAGACCGCCAACAACGAGAAGGAGCACGCCAAGATCTGGTTCAAGCTGTTGATGGAAAACGGCGAGATCCCCGACACGCTGACCTGCCTGAAGATGGCCGCCGCGGGCGAGAACGAGGAGCACACCTCGATGTACCCGCGCATGGCCGCCGAGGCGAAGGCGGAGGGCTTTACCCAGATCGCCGCGCTGTTCACGATGGTCGCCGCGATTGAGAAGGACCACGAGGAGCGCTACAAAGCGCTGGCCGCCAACATTGAGGCAGGCAAGGTCTACGCCCGCGAGACCGAGCAGGTCTGGCAGTGCCGCAACTGCGGGTTCGTCTATATCGGTCAGCACGCGCCGGTCAAGTGCCCGGTGTGCGCACATCCGCAGAGTTATTTTGAGCTGAAGAGCAGCAACTATTAATTTGTAAAGAAGCGGCAGCCGCAGAGCTTCCGGGCGCATTTCCTATACGCCCCTACGTGTAGGGATCGATGCTTGGCATTACCCCTGGAGCTTTGCGGCTGCCGCTGTGTTATGTGCAGATTCCCGCTTCTGGCTGGTTCGTAGGGGAGGGTCTTGACCCTCCCGCGGGGCTTTGCGCCGCAGTCAGTGCCCCGGGAGACACTGCCCCTATTGGCTATTGCTGTAGGGCGGGGCTCTCTCACCCCGCCGCGGCGGCCTGGGGGCAGGCCGCCCTACGATTTTCATGGAAGATGTGCGCTGGCTCACGGGGCGTCGGAAACGCCGCCCCCTACAGCTGCAATTTTTTCTCAAATTTTTGCTTGACAACCGCTCTATATCATGCTATATTGTTAGCGTTAGTTAAGGCTAACCGCAGCAAGTATCCGACCTTCGGAACAACCATAGCCCGCCCGGTGCGGTTCTCTCCCCGTGCCGGGCGGTTTTATGGGGCCGGTGGTTAGCAGGCACTAACTATTGTAGAGGTAAGGAGTCATCTCATGCAGCAATCGCGTGTCATCCCCAGCCCGCGCAGCTTCGCCTGCGACCTGGCCACCCTATGTGCCCCCACACTGGCGGGGCTCAAGCCTGCCAGCCTGTTCCGCTACCAGCCCGCGCCCGGGCAGGATGCCGCCGCCATGGCCGCCGCCTGGCACGCCGCGCTGTCGCCCCGCGGGGTCACGGTGCGGGTGCTTAGGCAGTGCCCGCGCACCGGGGCCGTGCTGGTCTATGTATACCGCCCGGCCCGTGTGGCCAGGCTATTGGCAGCGCCGCACATGCTGGACTTTCTGGCGGGGGAGGGCTACACCCCCGGCACCGCAGACGAGCTGCTGGACCAACTGGCCGAAAGGCTCTGCTGTGAGGGAGATTTCCCGCATGAGATCGGCGTTTTTCTGGGCTACCCGCTGGCAGATGTCATCGGGTTCATCCAAAACCGCGGCAAAAACTTTACCGCGTGCGGCTATTGGAAGGTCTACACCGATCCCACCGCTGCGCAGGCAGAGTTTGACCGCTATAAAAAGTGCGAGCGCATCTACGCCCGCTGCTATTACAACGGCACCCCGATCAGGCGGCTGACAGTGGCCGCCTGACGATGCACCATAAAAATTATAAAAGGAGTAGTTATTTATGAGCAAGATCGCAGTTATCTATTGGAGCGGCACCGGCAACACCGAGGCCATGGCCGATTTGGTCGCCAACGCAGCTGCCGCCGGCGGCGCTTCTGTTGACAAGTTCACCGCCTCCGAGTTCAACGTTTCCTCCGCCGGCGACTACACCGGCTTTGCGCTGGGCTGCCCCGCCATGGGCGCCGAGCAGCTGGAGGAGAGCGAGTTCGAGCCGATGTACCAGGATCTGCGCGGCTCTCTGAGCGGCAAACCCGTTGGTCTGTTCGGCTCCTACGGCTGGGGTGACGGCGAGTGGATCCGCACCTGGGCCGAGGACGCCGAGGCCGCCGGTGCCCGTCTGGTCGTTGAGCCTGTCATGGCCAACGGCTCCCCCGACGGCGACGCCGAGACTGCCTGTGCAGCCCTTGGCACCGCTCTGGCCAATGCCTGATTTTCTCCATATCCATCCATACCGGGAGGGGCAGCGATGCCCCTCCTTCTTTGTTTGCGCGGCAGGAGCCGGGCATGTGCGGCCCCTGCCGGGCAGTATCAAAAAAGATACCTCTTGACAAAAAGCAAAGCAGAAGTTAGTATATTCTAAGTCAAATTAGAAAACACTAACCAGGAGGTTTTTTATGGCAAACGTCATTATTGTTCTGATTCTGGTGGTTGCCGTCGGCTACGGCATCTACAGCTTTATCCACCATCTGCGCCACGGCGGCGGCTGCTGCGGTGAGCATGACGCCCCCGCTAAAAAGGTCAGGGCGGCGGACACCAACAAGAGCCACTATCCGCACCGCCTCGTCATGGGCGTGGACGGCATGACCTGCCAGAACTGCCAGCGCCATGTGGAAAACGCATTGAACACCCTGCCCGACACACTGGCCGAGGTGAACCTGAGCGCCCAGAACGTGACGGTCTGGACGAAGGCCGACGCCGACGAGGAGGTCATCCGCAAGGCCATCCGCGACGCAGGCTACCTGCCGCTGCGCACGAAGGAAAAGGTGTGATTTTTCGGGTATGTCCGGCCTCTACCGCACTATGTAAAAAAGGAACAACCGCTTATGATGATCAACAAACGCCTGATTTCGATGATGGGCGACTCCAAACGGTACATTGCGTGGAATGTTGTGCTGCAATTCCTTGCGCTGCTGGCCAACATCGTGATGATCTTCGCCGTGTCCCTCTTTCTAACGGGACTTGTGCGCAGAGAGCCGGACCTGCCTACCGCACTTCTGTACATTCTCGGTGCGCTGATCGTGCGCTTTTTCTGCACGCGCGGCGCGGCGTCGGCCAGCTACAACGCCAGCTGCACCGTCAAAAAAACGCTGCGCGCCGCCATTTATGAAAAGCTGCTCCGCCTGGGCGGCAGCTACACCCAGGCCGTGCCCACCGCGGAGGTTTTGCAGCTGGCAGGCGAGGGCGTCGAGCAGCTCGAGACCTACTTCGGCGCGTATCTGCCGCAGTTTTTCTACGCCATGATCGCACCGGTCACGCTGTTTATTGCGCTGGCCCCAGTCAGTCTGCACGCGGCGGTCATCCTGATGATCTGCGTGCCGCTGATTCCCGTTTCCATCGTAGCTGTGCAGAAGTTTGCCAAAAAACTGCTAGGCAAGTACTGGGGCCGGTACGCTGCGCTGGGCGACAGCTTTTTGGAGAACCTGCAAGGGTTGACCACGCTCAAGATTTATCAGGCCGACGGGGCCCGCCACGCGGCCATGAACCGTGAGGCCGAGCACTTCCGCAAGGTGACGATGAAGGTGCTGACGATGCAGCTCAACTCGATCATCGTCATGGACGTCATCGCCTACGGCGGCGCGGCGCTGGGCATCATCGTGGCCGCGCATGAGTTCAATGCAAACCGCGTAACATTGCCGGGCGCTCTCTGCATCATTCTGCTGTCGGCGGATTTCTTCCTGCCGATGCGCGCGCTGGGGTCGTACTTCCACGTTGCCATGAACGGCATGGCCGCCAGCGACAAAATTTTCAAGCTGTTGGACCTGCCCGAGGACAGCGCCAGGACCGCCCAGCTCGGCGCGGACTGCGCGATTGCCTGCCGTGACCTGCACTTTGGCTACACGGCCGAAAAAGAAACGCTGCATGGCTTAAATCTTGACTTCCCGCAGGGAAGCTTCACCGCGCTGGTGGGCGAGAGCGGCTGCGGCAAGTCCACGATTGCCGCCGTGCTGACCGGGCGCGTGTCCGGCTACACGGGGCATGTGACCATCGGCGGGCAGGAGCTTTCCGCCGTCAGCGAGGCCAGCCTGCTCAAAAATGTAACGCTCGTCAGCCTGTGCAGCCACCTCTTTAAAGGTACGGTGGCCGACAACCTGCGGATGGCCGCACCCGACGCAGACGACGGTGCGCTGTGGGGCGCGCTGGAGCAGGTGAACCTGGCGGACTTCCTGCGCTCGATGGACGGACTGGACACACCGCTGACCGAGGGCGGCGGCAACCTGTCCGGTGGCCAGCGGCAGCGGCTGGCATTGGCCCGCGCACTGCTGCATGACAGTCCTGTCTACATTTTTGACGAAGCAACGTCCAACATCGACGTGGAGAGCGAGAACGACATCATGGCGGGCATCCACCGGCTGGCCGGGCGCAAGACGGTCATCCTGATTTCCCACCGCCTTGCCAACGTGACAAAGGCGGACAATATTTACGTACTGGATCACGGCCATCCGGCGGGGCAGGGCACGCACGAGGCACTGCTGGCGCAGGGCGGGCTGTACGCCGACCTGTGGAACCACCAGCAGACACTGGAAAATTACGGGAAGGAGGCACAGTGATGGAAAACAAACGTACTCGCGGCAATTTCAACGTCATGTACCGCCTTGTTGGGCTGGTACGCCCTCTCGCCCCGGTCATGGTCTGCGCCGTTCTGCTGGGCGTAGCGGGCTTTCTCTGCGCCATCTTCATCCCGGTTCTGGGTGTGTATGCGCTGCTGGACAGCCTGCACTTTTCTGTGCCCGTTGTGCTCAAAACCGCCTGTATTTTGCTGCCGATTCTGGCCGTTGCCCGCGGCGTGCTGCACTACGCGGAGCAGGGCTGCAACCATTTTATTGCGTTCAAGCTGCTGGCGCTCATCCGGGACAAGGTCTTTGGCGTGCTGCGCCAGCTGGCCCCCGCCAAGCTGGAGGGCCGCGACAAGGGCGACCTGATTGCCGTGCTGACTGCGGACATTGAGCTGCTGGAGGTTTTTTACGCGCACACGATCTCGCCCATCTGCATTGCCGTCATCGTAAGCGTCGTTATGGCGTGCTTTATGGGCAGCTATGCACCCGCGCTGGGGCTGTACGCGGCGCTGGCCTATGCGGTCATCGGCATCGGCATACCCGTGGCAGCCGCCAGAGGTGCGCGCAAATCGGGCGAGAGCTTCCGCGCGGAGTTCGGCGCACTGAACGGCTTTGTGCTGGACAGCCTGCGTGGCGTGCGGGAGAGCCTGCAATACAACGACGGCGCACATCGGCTGGCGCAAATCAACCAGCGCACCGACGCGCTGGCCAGGCAGGAGCGCCGCCTGAAGGAGGCCGGCGGCACGGCACAGGCCGTGACCGGGGCCATCATCCAGCTGTTGGACGCCGGTATGCTGGCGCTGGCTGGCAGCCTGTTCATGGCGGGTGCCATCGGGTTTGACGGTGCGCTCGTCAGCGTTGTGGCACTCATGAGCAGCTTCGGCCCGGTCATCGCGCTGGCGAATCTCGGCACCGGGCTGCAAAGCACCTTCGCCGCGGGCAACCGCGTTCTGGATATTCTCGATGAGCAGCCCGCTGTGCGCGAGGTCACCGACGGCAGGGACATTGTGTTCCGCGGTGCCGACGCCCGCCGCGTGACCTTCGGCTACCGCGACAGCGAGATTTTGAAGGAGGTCAGCCTGCACATCCCGGAGCACGGCATCGTGGGCATCACGGGCCGCAGCGGCAGCGGCAAATCCACACTGCTCAAGCTGCTCATGCGGTTCTGGGACACGGATTTAGGCCGGGTCGAGATCTCCGGCGAGAACATCAAGGGCATCAACACGGCGTCGCTGCGCGCAGCGGAGAGCTTCGTCGAGCAGGACACCGTGCTGTTCCATGACAGTATTGAAGAAAATGTCAAAATTGCCAACCGGAACGCGACCCATGAGCAGGTCGTGGCAGCCTGCAGGAAGGCGTCCATCCACGACTTTATCATGACGCTGCCGCAGGGCTACGACACGTCCGTCGGTGAGCTGGGCGATACCCTCTCGGGTGGCGAGCGGCAGCGGCTCGGTGTGGCGCGGGCATTTCTGCACGATGCACCGTTCATTCTGCTGGACGAACCGACGAGCAACCTCGACAGCCTGAACGAGGCCGTCATCTTGCGCAGTCTGGCCGAGGAGCGGGCCAGCAAGACCGTGGTGCTCGTATCCCACCGCGCCTCGACGATGCGAATTGCTGACACGACGTACTCTGTGGAAAACGGGAGGATGAGCTGATGCCTGTTACGAACACTGTAGGAGGCGGCGTCCCCGACGCCCCGGAGAAGAAGCGCCAACAGGAAAAGGCCACTGTCGGCCTGATGATTGAGCTATACTGCCGCGGCCATCACGGCACGCCCAAGGGCCGGCTCTGCCCCGACTGCGCGGTCCTGCGGGACTACGCCGACGCGCGGGTGGACAACTGCCCGCATATAGCGACCAAAACGTTCTGCAGCGTCTGCCAAACGCACTGCTACAAGCCCGAGATGCGGGAGCGCATCCGCCAGGTCATGCGCTGGAGCGGTCCGCGGATGCTGTTCCACCATCCCGTTTTGGCGGTGCGGCATCTGGCAGAGACGCGGAAGCAGAAAAAGGGGCAATAAGATATTGAATATGCCGGAAGGGGAGAGAGGTCCCTCCGGCTTTTTTGCTGTCTGTAGGGGCGGGGCATGCCCCGCCCCTACCGGGTGGTTTCCATAAGCGCGCATCACTGCCCGGCTTCTGCCGTGATGCTTTCACAATTTGTTCAAAGCTGCACAATTCAAGTTAGCAATAACTATCTACTTTTCACAAATCTGTTTGGTTAGCCTAACTTCCGTATTGACATCGGGAGTTAGTGGTGGTAAACTACCATCGTAAGCGGTTAGAGCGTTCTAACCGCATGCTTTTGCTCCAAGCGTTAGCATAGGCTAATATATTGCAGAATCGCAAAAGGGGAGTGTGTGGAATGCCTTTAACGATGACTAAAGCAGGCGATACCGTTACCATCCGAAAGATCACCGGCAAGGATGAGGTCCGCCAGCATCTGGCCGAGCTTGGCTTTGTCGTGGGGGAGACCGTTACCGTGGTCAATGAGATCAGCGGCAACCTCATCCTTCAGGTCAAGGAAGCGCGCATCGCGCTGGATAAGACCCTGGCCATGCGCATTATCGTTGCGTAAAAAATTTGGAATCACAGCCCCTCGGCTGTTTGATTGATTGTACCAAGAGGAGGAACGAAGTATGAAGACTCTGAAAGATGTACAGGTCGGCGAGACCGTCACCGTTGCCAAGCTGCACGGCGAGGGCCCTGTCAAGCGCCGCATCATGGACATGGGCCTGACCAAGGGCACCAAGGTTTACGTCCGCAAGGTCGCACCTCTGGGCGACCCGATGGAGCTGACCGTCCGCAACTACGAGCTCAGCGTCCGCAAGGCTGACGCCGAAATGATCGAAGTTGAGTGAGTTCTGAAAAAGTAAAGAAAGGGGTTTAACCAAATGGCAATTAAAATTGCTCTGGCAGGCAACCCGAACTGCGGTAAAACCACCCTGTTCAACAGCCTGACCGGTTCTAACCAGTATGTCGGCAACTGGCCCGGCGTTACCGTCGAGAAGAAGGAAGGCAAGCTCAAGGGGCACGACGACGTCGTGATCCAGGACCTGCCCGGTATCTACTCTCTGTCTCCCTACACGCTGGAGGAGGTCGTTGCCCGCGGCTACCTCGTCAATGAGAAGCCCGACGCCATCCTGAACATCATCGACGGCACCAACATCGAGCGTAACCTCTACCTGACGACCCAGCTGATCGAGCTCGGCATCCCCGTGGTCATGGCCGTCAACATGATCGACCTCGTCCGCAAGAACGGCGACAAGATCGACCTGAAGAAGCTGTCCAACGAGCTGGGCTGCGAGGCCGTCGAAATCTCCGCCCTGAAGAACGAGGGCAGCGAGAAGGCTGCCGAGCTGGCCGTCGCCGCTGCCAAGAAGGGCAAGGCAGGCGAGCTGCCTCACGTCTTTACCGGCAGCGTTGAGCATGCCATTGCCCACATTGAGGAGTCCATTCAGGGCAAGGTCGATGGCCGCTTCCTGCGCTGGTACGCTGTCAAGCTGTTTGAGCGCGACGACAAGGTCCAGGCTGAGCTGAACCTGAACAAAGAGCTGCTGGACCATATCGACGCCCACATCACCGACTGCGAGAAGGAAATGGACGATGACGCCGAGAGCATCATCACCAACCAGCGCTACGCTTACATCAACGGCGTTGTTGACAAGGCCGTCAAGAAGAAGCCCCGCACCGAGAACCTGACCGCCTCCGATAAGATCGACCAGATTGTCACGAACCGTATTCTGGCCCTGCCGATTTTCGCAGCCATCATGTGGCTGATGTACGCCATCGCAATGGGCACCTCCGTGGCGGACGGCGGCATCGGTATCGGCACCTTTGCCACCGACTGGACGAACGATGTTCTGTTCGGCGAGATCGTCCCCAACGCCCTCGGCGGCCTGCTGGAGAGCATCGGCGTGGCTGGCTGGCTGTACGGCCTTATCATGGACGGCATCGTCGCCGGTGTCGGCGCGGTTCTGGGCTTCGTTCCCCAGATGCTCGTTCTGTTCTTCCTGCTGTCCATTCTGGAGGATGTCGGCTACATGGCTCGTGTCGCCTTCATCATGGACCGTATCTTCCGCCGCTTCGGTCTGTCCGGCAAGAGCTTCATCCCCATGCTGGTCGGTACCGGCTGCGGCGTTCCCGGTGTTATGGCTTCCCGCACCATCGAGAATGAGCGTGACCGCCGTATGACGATCATGACCACCTGCTTCATTCCCTGCGGCGCTAAGATGCCCATCATCGGCCTGATTGCAGGTGCTCTGTTCGGCGGCAGCAGCTGGGTCGCCACCTCTGCTTACTTCATCGGCTTTGCAGCCATCATCATCTCCGGCATCATCCTGAAAAAGACGAAGTTGTTCGCCGGTGATCCTGCTCCGTTCGTTATGGAGCTGCCCGCTTACCATGTGCCCGCATGGGGCAACGTCCTGCGCGCTACTTGGGAGCGCGGCTGGTCCTTCATCAAGCGTGCCGGCACCGTCATTCTGGCTGCCACCATCATCCTGTGGTTCCTGCAGGGCTTCGGCTTCGAGAACGGCGCGTTCACCATGGTCGAGGATCAGGACAACTCCATCCTGGCTATCGTGGCAAGCGCAATTTCCTGGATCTTCATCCCGCAGGGCTTCGGCAACTGGCGTGCAACTGTCGCGTCCATCTCCGGCCTGATTGCCAAGGAGAATGTTGTCGGTACCTTCGGTGTTCTGTATCACTATGCTGACGAGCTGTCTGACAACGGCGATGAGATCTGGCCTGAGGTTGCTGCCAGCTTCACCGCGATCTCCGCTTACAGCTTCATGATCTTCAACCTGCTGTGCGCTCCCTGCTTCGCTGCTATGGGCGCCATCAAGCGCGAGATGAACAACGGCAAGTGGACTGCCATCGCCATCGGCTATATGTGCCTGTTTGCCTACTGCGCTTCTCTGGTCGTCTATCAGATCGGCGGTCTGATCACCGGTGAGGTCGGCTTCAACTTCTTCACCATCGTGGCTGTCGCTATTATCGCCTTCACGATCTACCTGCTGTTCCGCCCCAACAAGTACGAGGGTGTCAACGAGGTTCAGTTCGATTCCAAGCGCGCTGTTGCTTCCAAGTAATCTTGAATGTATAACAATACCGTATTCTTCCGGAAAGGAGCGGACTTTTTATGATGGAGTTTTTAGCTGCTAATTTTAACCTGCCTACGATCATCGTTTCGATTTTTGTGTTTGGCGGTACCGGCTGGCTCTTGTATCATGAACACAAGACCGGTGGCCTCGGCTGCTGTGACGGCTCCTGCGGGGGCGGCGGCTGCGGCAGTCACGGCGGCTGCACAGGTAATTGTAAGACCTGCGGCGGTGCCTGCCACAGTAAGTAAAGCATAAGTGCCTGAAGGGGGCGCGGGTCCGTTCGTGGCCCGCGCCCCCTTTTAGTTTGGTATAAGGAGAGATGTACCTTGACCCTGACCGATTCCAACCTGCGTTATCTGCTGGCCATCCACCATCTGGCGCAGCAAAGCACCGAGGTCTCGCCGCTGGCACTGGCGCAGGCCATGGGCGTGACCAAGCCCAGCGTCACCAGCATCCTGACCAGCCTGATGAAGCAGGGGGTCATTGTGCGGCGGCGGTACGGCAAAATTTACATCACGGACCGCGGCGTGCTCTACGCGCGCTATTACGACGAGCTGGTCGAGAAGATTTTGCAGCACTTCCCGCTGGCGGGCGAAGGCTTCACCCCCGAGGAATGCTACAGCGCCGCGGTGGCCATGGCCGTGTCGCTGCCCGCAAGGGAGATTGACGAGAAGTGCGAAGCGCTGTACGACAACGAGAACAAGTAAACCGACAGGACTCCATGTAGGGGCCGCACATGTGCGGCCCTCCGCCTTTCCATAGACGCTCGTCTGCCCCACACGCAAGGGCCGGGCATGCCCGGCCCCTACCGCACCGCGGGTGAATGTCAAGAGTAAATGCGAAAATTTCATAATTTAATTTTTTTAAAGGGCGGCAACGCACGTTTGATATGCCATTTCGGCAGTCAGATAGCCAAGGACTTTACGGGGATAGTTGTTCATCCAATCTTCGACATTCTGAACCTGTTTCCGTGTCACATCTGCAAAGCTTGTGCCTTTCGGGAATTTCCGCCGAATCATGCGGTTTAGATTTTCGTTTGAACCGCGCTCCCATGAGCTGTACGGGTGACAGTAGTAGAACTTCGTGCGAAGTCCGCTGTACAGTATAGATTTTTTCATTCCTTCCAGATCGGAAAATTCCGTTCCATTGTCTACAGTAATTGATTTAAAGATTTTACGGAACTTGGCACCGAAGCGCCGTTCTAACCGATTCAAGGCAAGAACGGTGCTTTTTGCTGTTCTGTCAGGCATAACGATGATGATTTCCTTACGGGTCTTTCTCTCCGTCAGAACCAGCAACGCGCGCAGACTTGTTTCTGCGGCGCTGTACACGGTATCCATTTCCCAGTGCCCGAATTCTTCGCGGTTGTCGATAGCTTCCGGGCGCTTTTCAATGCTTTCTCCGCGTGGCGGGCAGGAACCCTTTTTGTTTTCCTTTACCTTACGGTGACGCTTTGGCTTGTCCGGAAGATCTGAATCTGTCAAAGCCGCAAAAACACCCTTTGAAATGTAACTGTAAATCGTAGTTACGCACACAGATGTTTTGAATGTGCGTCCCTCTAAGGCTATGTCAGCCAAAGCAGCAGCCGGGGAACGATCTTCATATTTGATTTTGTTCTGTATGTATGCGGCAAATTCGTGATCGTTCCCGATCTTCAAATCTGCGCCTTTCGCGCTCAAATTTGCTTGATAGCGTTCTTCGGCTATATCGGGGCTATACGCGGGATAAAATTCATAAGTTGCGCCGTTCAAACGCTGATACTCGCCCTTCTTGATTTCTCGATAAATCGTGCTGATATGCACGCGCAGTACATCCGCTATTTGGCGGTATGTGTACCCCTCGTTTAAGCATTTTTCAATGCGCAGTCTGTCGGTGCGTGTCAGATGCTTAAAGATGCGCGGCATATCAAATCCCCCTGTCAGATCAGCGCAGACGCGCCCTGTGCAAGCGCAAGAAGAAATTCAAGCTGTTGGACTGTAAGCGCCGCATGGCCACAGAAACCGCGTGCACATTCGCGTGCGCACGCATCTGGAAGCCATTCGGCAACAGCATAATCCGATGAAAAATAATTTTTCATATGGTAGGCCCTCCCATGGCCTTGATTTTCCCCGCCAAATTGATTATAATAAAAAATAAGCAAGGGGCGGTTGTAGTCTCTTAGCGGTTAAAGGTTAGATGGTTACTTTTGAAGGGGTCTCCATCTGACCTTTTTGTTTTTTAACTGCATCCACGCGATGTAAAGGTTGAAGTATTGCTGTTTTGATTTCGGGCTTAACTTTTCAAACTCTTTACTTTTCATTTGGCGGTTCCTTTCTGTTTGTACCGCCCCTTGCTATGGTTTAATTATATCATGCGCATAACATAATTGCAATAGTAATGTTGCACAAAGATAATGCGCATTATCTGTACATGTTTTGTATTGCGCATTACATTCAAATGTGGTAAACTACCCTTAAAGGAGTGATTACCATGCCCGGAAAATATAACGATTACCGAAACCAGTTCCAGCGTGAAAACTATGATCGCCTTAATGTTCCCGTTGCCAAGGGAACAGTCGCAGCGTTGAAAGAGTATGCAAAGCAAAAAGGCTATGACGGATATAGCGATTATATCCGCGCACTGATTCTTGCAGACAGCGGCATTGATACAACACGCAAAAAAGAGCAATAAACGGAAACACGGCAGACCGCCCGCATGGGTTGTCTGCCGTGTTTGTTTTAGTCGTCGTCCACGTCGTCAGGGATGCCGTCACCGTCGCTGTCGGGCACTTCGGGCAATCCCGCAATGCTTGTCAGCAGAGACAGCAGGCCAGCAAGGGCGGATGCACTGACAACGATACGCCAGTCAACAGCCCCCAGAACTGCGGCGCTGCCAATGGTCGCAATGGCCGTCTGTGCAACGGTCTTGATCGCGCGAACGGCGGCGGCCTTTGCAAGGGCACGCAAATACTTCTTCTTCATGTGTTCACTTCCATTTCTCCGCTATGCACGGGGAGACTTTCGCATGTTTCGACAATGTGCTTGATGGACGGGTCGCCGTCTCCCAACGCAACATAGGGGTCATAATAATTACGCAGGGTTTCCAGCCCGTAAGGCGGAATGTAGCCCTTACTTATGTAGTGCAGGCCCAAATCCATGACTTGGCCGCGCAGAAGGGCTTTGACGGCGATTTTGACGTTCTTATCCTCTGCCTTGGCTTCTTTCCTGCGGCCTGCCAGATAGCCCGCCAGAGCGCCCGCGCAGGCCGTCACAAGAGACGACAGCAGACCGGGCAGCATCTGTGCAATAATCTGTTCCATCGGTCAACCCTCCGCCCACATGCTGGAATAGCCGACAGACAGGCCGTGTGCTTTCTGCTGCAAGACGCTGGCCGCAGCGGTGGTCATGGGCGGGAATGTGACGGTGTAGGCCATCGGGACATGGCCAGCGGCAGCAAGGATGGTGTCGAAGTCCCCCTTGCTCATGGGGCCAACGGTGGGGCACTGCAACGGCGTGGCGCTCTCTGCAGGCTTCGTGTCGGTGCTGGGCTTCGGGTAGCCGTTCAGGCCCTTGGCGTGCATAATAGCAGGATAGTCCACATAGGACACATCACAGTCCAGCTTTGCGCCGAAACCCTTGATGCCAAGCGCGTTTGTGCTGGAATACTGCCACAGGCCGTTTTTGACGGCAGCGGTGTCCGTAGCCGTGTAGGCCGCTTCCCACTTGTCAAAGCCACTCAGCGCAGACAGGTTCGTGTAGTTGAGGAAAAAGTCGCGGCTACAATAGACGGCTGCATAATACCCAGCCTGTTCCAACACACCCAGCGCAGATTTGATGATGGTCGTGTTGGTCGCCTTGCCGCACGCTTTATTGAACGGTTCATATTCCACATCGTAATAGATGGGATAGTCGAACTTGTGCCCGGAAATGGCCTTGACGACCTGCTCTGCCGTGGTTGCCGCCGCATCGGCGCTCTGATCGTAACAATAGAAGTAAATGCCCATGGGCACGCCGTACTGTTCGCAGCCCTTGATATTGCGCAGCAGTTGGCCGTCCATGTACAGACCGCCTTTGCCGTGGCGGGCGGAATAGCCCGCGCGCAGGATGGCAAAACCGGGGCTTGTGCCGCCGTTGACGCGGCGCAGTTCGGATGCCACAGTTGCCCAGTCGATTGCGCCTTGATGGTGGGAAACGTCGATTCCGTAGATTTTAGACATCGGTTTGTTCCTTTCTGACTGGGCAGATGCCCAGCGCATAGTTAAACTCAAGTTCTGCCAGTGCAGCACGCTGGCAAGCTGTGTCGGCTCCTGCCGCTTCGGCAACGGTCAGTGCATCATCGACCAGATCGAGCGCTGCACGGGCAAGGTCTGCCGGAATCAAGGGCGCGGGCCGCAAATCTGCGTTGCCTGCAACTCTGTAAGATTCCCGTTGTCTACCTGTTCCCACACCTGTGCAGCAGTGGCGCGGCCAAGCCTGTACATAAGTTTCCAGAATGCCATAGGTTACACCCCCATCATAACGGCCAGTGTGTCATAGATTGCGTTGATCTGTTCCTGCACAGTGGGCATGGGTTCATCCTCTGCCCATGCGGCGGCATACGTCCACCAATCGTCAAACTTGGCGTTGATGGTATCGGCGGTTTCACCGGAACGGTCTGCGCCCAACTTGCCGATGGCAGTTTCACACTGCCACGGTTTAGCATCAGGCGTTTCATCACCGGTATCAGCTTCAACCTGTTTGGCGTTTTTACGCAAATACAGCCATGTCGTGCCATCGGGCAAGGGTTCCAGCGTAACGGCAGCAGGTTTGTTGTCGAGGGATTCCGTAATAATCATACGGCAAGGCTCCTTTCTTTGATCGCGGCGGCACGCACCGCCCATTTTGCAGATTTGAATAGTTGCTGTTGGTTCAGCACTTCGGCAGCGGCGCGGGATTTTGTGCCCTTGAAATATCCGTTGTAGCTTATCAGGCGGTACGAACGGTAAAGCGGGATGAAGTGGCTGCGCTTCAGGTCTGCCCCTGCGCGCATATACTGCCGCCGTGCTCGCTTAAAAATACCCGGGCGAACGGTAGTATAGGTGCGGTGCATGACATACCCTGCCATATCCAGACCGGGGCAACCTTTGGCCGCGCCTTTCAGGCGTCGGCGGCGGTGTTCCTCTGCCGGGGATAGGAAGTCAACGCGCACCCAACTGTCCTTGATTGTCAGGTGCAGCGTGTCTTTGACCCATTTTGTAATCTTACGGGCCGCGCTCTGGATGTCAGCCCATCGTCGGCCCATCAACACAAGATCGTCCATATAACTGCCACTGCGCACCACAAGCGGAACGGACACACCACGCCGCGTTTTGACATATCCGAGAATGCGGACAAGAATATAACTTGCGACAAGATTGAACATCCATGCTTCCAGATAGCCGCCGATCAGCAAGCCGCCGTTCGGTGACATTGCCAGCAGACAGCGCACAACGGCCAGCAGCCAAGCGGCGCGCGGAATTTCATATTGCAGAATCGCAAGCACAAGTTCCTGTTTCGTATGCTCGTATGCGCCTTTGACATCCAGTTTTAAGGCGTGCTGGATGCCCAGACTTTTACGGCGCAGCCATCGTTCCACTTGCCGCTTTAGTGCCGTCTGGCCTTTCTTCGGGATGCTGGCAAACTGATACGGCAGAAGTCTTGCGCGCAGCAGTGGCCGCAGGCCAAGATAGGCCAGATGCCCGAAACATTGATGCAGTGGGCAGCAGTCGGACAACTGCCGCAGTTTCATGCTGATGCCATCAATGCGCGGGAAAGTATGCACCGGGTCAAGGTCAAGATCGTTTGCACTGCCGTCCAGCAGATCATCAATGCGCTGTTCCATTTCAAGGGCAATGCCGTGAACTACTTCAAGGCGCGGCCCCATATCCGCCACGCGGGCGGCGGTCTGTAATTCTGCACGGGTAACACCTCCGTACTTCTCCGCCATAGCCAGATAATTACGACGGAACCATTTATCGTTAAAAGCTTCTAAGGCCGCTTGCTCACACAGTTCATGTGTAAGCGGCATATATCTGTTCTTTTTCAAGCCCTCAAAGCCTTTCGTTCTTGCTGATGTTCAACGACGTTCGGTTGCTGTGGCCCTTGCAGCAGGGCCGCAGTATCTACTACTAGCCGCCACGCAGGCCCATGGCCTGCGGCCATACACACCACCCCGCGCGTATCTCTCGCATCGGCGCAGCTATATGGTGTCGGTATCACATGATCTTAGCGGTCAAAGCCGCAGGCGCGGTACAACGCTTTTGCCCGCATTGTGCGGACTTTATTTTCATCAGCATGGCGGGGCGAACCGTTCCAATTCGAGTTCGCGGGCGAATTGTTGCCATTCGCGCACGGGATGCCACACGCGCCATTGTCGTTAAGATTGCCAGAACGCCAAGGCGCGTACAGGCCCGCACTACCGGGGGAATTGAAAGCCGCCGAACGCCGCTGTACCACTCCATAAGGAATATTGCTTACAGGATTATGTAGGGGCCTGCTGCCCCTCTGGGTGGCGCTTACGCGCTCACCCATTCACCCCGCTTTTTACCGCTTCCTGCAAGGCGGGGCGAACCGTTCCAACCCGAGTACGCGGGCGAACAGTAGCCAAGCGCGCACGGGAGGCCACACGCGCCACAGCCGTTAAGACGGCCAGAACGCCAAGGCGCGCACAGGCCCGCACCACCGGGGGAAGAGAAAGCCGCCCGCACATAGGTGGAATCACTGCCGCCAAATTTCACAGGGTTCATGGATTCAGCGGCAAGTTTGTTCAGTGCGCGGATATAGTTCCAACTCCATTTGTTGGCGTTGGGCAGATCGAACGAACTGGTCTTTTCATAGTTCGCCGTGATGCTGCCTGCCTGTTTCTCGGAATCGCGGCAGGAATAGACATCATAGTGCCAGTGATCGTCAACAAGACTTGCCTGCCACAGCGGGTCGAGTTGTTCGGTATAGTTGCCGATCTGCATTTCAACGCCCGCCACACGGTAAGGGTATTTACCATTCGTCAGGTTGCCCATGCAGCCATCACTATGACCGGGCAGACATTCCGTCGTGCCGGACGGCCAAGGCATGGTAGACAGCAGCATGGTAGTGGTCGGGGAAATGGCATCCGTCAAATCCAGATTCACAATGCCGTATTCCACGCCGCCGATAACTTCGGATGTGACGCTGACGACCTTTGCCCAGTTGAAAATATTGTGGTTGTAGGACTGGTTTCTATCGGTGGTGGGGCTGGTTTCGCCGCTGCGCTCACCCAGACACACGCCGGAACCGGGCAGGATGTTTGCGGCCTGCGCCGTAGTCAGCACAACGCGCTTGACGTTCGCTTCGGCCACGGCGGGGGTATACTGGTAATTGTAGGACGTGCAGCCCTCCAGTTTTCCGCTGTTGCTCTTTGTCCAGTGGCGCAGCCGCCATGCGGACAAGGCAAACTGCTGATCGCAGTCGTTCCACAGTCCTTCATACTCGGTAGTCTTACGAGCAACGGGGATGCCAGCGTTGGCACTGACCCACACCATGGGCGCTTTACCGACACCGCTTGTCATGCCGCCTTTCGAGTTCAGACCGCCGCAGTAGGCGGGGTGCCATGTCATAACGCGCATCGTGCCATCGGGGGCAACGTCGCCCGCCATCGGCACATAGCCGTTGCCGGGATAGGTGCGCCAACTGTTATACATATAGCTGGCATCTTCCCATTCTTTCAGACACAGCGCCAAAGAGAAGCAGTAGACGGGGGCGGTTTCGCCCGTGATGTCAAACTCGCGTTCACCTTCCAGCGCAAGGATGTTCATAGTGCCATTGGCAAGGCTCAAAGCATTACCGCGAATGTACCACGTCATCAAATCTTCTTCGGCCCAGTCGGTTACATCGGTGGTGGTATCGGTCACAAGCGGTGCAGCGGAACGGCCATCCGCCAGATCGTCCAGCGGCGTACCCGTGTAGTCAGAAGATACCGTGTCCAGATAGAAGCGCAGCGTGTAGGCCAGTTTGTACCCGGCTTTTGCCATCATGGCAAAGAAGCGGCACAGGCGGTCATACTTCGATGCACCGCCGGTGGCGCTCAACGGCCACCAAAGCCAAAACACTTTTGTAGTGTTCGTGCCGTCCAGCAGTGCGCCAAAACTCGCATCAATGAATTCGGCGCTTGCGTTGCCTGCCGCAATCGCGGCCAGCAATTCCGTCTGCTGCGACATGAGATCACGCATTTCTTTGCCTGTGTCATCGGTAAAAGGAAAACATACAGGGGTCATGTTTTATACCTCGCTTTCATCGTTTACGAAAAATGCAAATCTGCCGTCGCTGGTATAGCCGAAAGAATACTTTGCCGCGCCAGCATAGCCCGCCGCTTCGTCGGCGTATGTCTTGGCCTGCTGCATCAACTTGTCCGCAGCGTCCTTGCTCTGGGCGGCCTGCGTGGCCTGCTGGGCGGCGGCGTTCTGTGCTGCCTTGGCAACATCACGGGCGGCAACAGAGGTTGCCGAAGCGTCAGACGCTTCCTTCGCGCTGTCAATGATAGATTCCACAGCTTCAAGAGTAGTGTTCTTGCCTCGCTCGACCTGTTCGGCGGCATTTTTTACTTCGGCGGTGGCATCAGCAGTGACTTTTGCGTTGTTGGCAACCTGTTCGGCCATAGACTGCAAATGCGCCACAAGATCAGCGCCGCCGATGTCCTCAATGGGGGCTTCGGCGTTTTCCTTGGCAATACCCGTGCCCATTTCGCTGTGCCACTCATGCAGGGAAATACCGCTGTCATTAACTTCGATACCGCACACATTGAAATGCAGCTTGCCTTTGCGCGCCATTGCGGCGGGGCTGGGTGTCCAGTCCATTTCAATGCAGCCATCAGATGTAAGCGTGGTGATGTCGATGGGGTCGGAGAACGGCCCGCCGCCGCCATTGTTACCAACGATGCGCCAAACAAAATTTTGGGACAGGTCAAGGCCGCTGGCGGTTACATGGCCGTTGATGCGGATGTGCTTTGTTTCAACATTTTTGTCACCGGCGACACCAAACAATTCTTGCTCGGTGGGAATTGTGATTGCACGGGTCAAGACATTGACTGTGATTGGTTCTGCCATGGTTTCACCTCTCCTTTAATACACGATTTTAACGCCCACACTCGCGTATGCGTAGTTTGTCGGCCCGCCAAGGGCATCGGAATACTCGCCAAGCACCACAGAGCAATTAAATTGCCCTGTTGCGGCGTTATAGCTTTTATTCATGCGCTCGATGTGGTGCCACGCCGAGTTGCCTGTGTGCGCCATGCCCACGCTGTACACGACAAAATTGTCAACCGTCAGATTTCGGTAACCCGGAAAACGAGCGGCAACATTAAAATTCTGTCCAACTCCAAGGTCGAGAAATTTCAGCGGTCGTGCAGATACCTGTCCTGCGCCACTGTGTTTTCCAGCCGGAATAGGAACAGTATCCCCCGGTGAAAGCGTTGCGCCCCAATCACCGTTGTCAGCCATCCGGCCCGCCTGCTTGCTTTTTGCATCAGTGTTGTAGAATGTTTTTCCCGTCAACACATCATCGGCGCTGGCGCTGCCGGATAAGGCAAGTGTGCCCTTCTTTCTGGTTTTGGGGTCGGTAGTGTAGAAGGACTTGCCGCTGATAACATCACTTGTATCGGCATCGCCGGACAGAATAAGCGTACCGCCAATGCGTAAGCCCTCTTTGCTGGTCATGGTGTATCCAGCCATCAATTCAGCTTTGCCCGCCGTGCCGAACTCCGTCATTTGGGCGCGGGCTTCGGGGGCATTTCTAGCGTTGTCGGCGTGGTAGTAGCCTTCGGGCAGATCACGGATTGCTATATAGTCGGTTCCGGCTTCCACGCTCCCGCCGTACTGGTTTTGCCCGCGGTCAGGCATGGTTCCTTTTTTCAGCGTTTTGTTGCCCGCATAGTACGGAACGCCCGCCAGCACTTGACCGGGCTTGGCGGTGGCCTGTGCCAGCTTTCCGAGTGATAACCCACCGCCGCCGCTAAAATTTAGCTGGGTTCCGTCGTAAGAGAACAACACCCAGCGGCCCGCAACGATTGTGTCGCCGTCCACGGCATCCGCGCCGCAGTAGGCGGGAACGCTCTTGCCGTTGACTGTCCATGTGTCGCCGCTGGCCCATGCCGCAGGAACTTTGAAACGGCCAAAACCGCCGTGCCCAGTCAACGCATAAACCTTGCCGTTCTTGGTACACTTGTAAATCTGCGCCGTGACATCTACACCGCTGCCGTTCGGGTCGTACTGCGCTTTCGTCATGACTGCCGTGCCCGCGTTCAACTGGTTCAGTTCTGCGCTGACGCTGGCAATCATTTCATCGACTGCCGCCTGCATAACGGATGTGCCGATGCCAGAAAACTTGCAGTAGACATACCCGCACAGATCAGCGTCGGCGCGGCGGTCTGTAATCATGGATGCCGTAATGGCGGTAGCGCCTGCGGGAATCCGCACATGATACAGGCACAAATCGTATGCGTCGGCATCACGGGTGCAGGCAGGGGCAGTCGGGTTGATGGCAGGCGTACCGGGTACAACAACGGCGTGGATGTCGCGGGAATTGGCATCCCGCCGCAGCATGACCGCGTCAATGCGCGCCAGCGTGCCGTCAGCATAGCCGAACGTGAGGTTCAAGGGGCTGTCGTTCTGGTAGTGGTATCCGTTTACCAGAGCGCGGCCCGCGCCCAGTGCGGCGGTCATAGCGCCTGCCGGGGCAAGCGTCAGATCATCGTTTTGGCACACGCCAGAGTGGAACAGCGCATCGGTGATCGCGGCAATGTGGGCTGTTTTGTACTTCCTGTCGCCGCCGGACGACGGGAAAAAGCCGCTCCATTCTCCCATTTAGATGTCCTCCAAATTCAAAGTTTCGGATTTTGTTTTGCCCGTCACCGGGTAGATCGTGACACTGCCTTTTTCATAGACTTCTTCAACCTCGGTAACACGTTCGTTCATGGTGATGCCAATACTGGAATCGCCTGTTGTAACGATGTCGCCCAAGTCCCAATCCTGCATATAGGCGAAGTTCTCAATGTTCACGGCAGTGCCCGTGAAAGATTTCGTTTTGATGTGGTCGAACAGGCCCCAACCACATTGTGTTTTCAGCTCGTTCAGATAGGCCGCTTCGGTTTTGTCATCGGGCGTGATGCTGGACGCATCCACAAAGCAGACGCGCTTGCGCCCGCCGTTGGAACGGTCAATACAGGCAACCTTGCCATCACTGCCGCGCGCATAGGCTACATTGCAGTAGTCGGATTCGTCAAAGTTATATTCCGGGTCGATGAAGTTCTGAAATTCGTCGGTGAAATACACAATGTTGTTGTCGGCCTGATCGGCACTTCGGTCTGTGCCTTCGTACACTTGGAAGGTAAATTTTTGATTTTCGGAAAACAGCAGCCGAAAACCCAGTCCGTAGGCTTTCGCAACGGCGGTCATGGCTTTCAGCGTGTTTTTGAAGTCCAACTGAATCGTGATTTCTGCGCCGCTGGGTAGTGCCGTTTTGTCAACGACCAGTTCGGGCACGGATTCGCGGGCATCTTCGGCCAGTTGGCAAAGGATTTCGGCAGGCGTGCCCGTGAAGGATTTCGTTCCGATGACATAGGCCATCGAAAAATATATTTCAAGCATCCGCGCATTGGCGGTGATCTCGCCGCCTTTGGTTTTGATGCCCATAATGCGGGCGGATTCGGTGTAACCTACCCTGCGCAGGATAACGCCCGCTTTGATGGCGGCAAGGTTTTCTTTGGTAGCGGGCAGATGCAGTTCAACTTCTCCGGCAGTCCAATACTGTCGCCGCCAGCGCAGGGATGTGTAGAAGTCAATGGTTCCGATAAATTCGCCGTTTTCGCGGTAGGCATACAGTTCCATAGGCTACACCCCCCAGAATACCGGTGTGCTGGACATAACAACATCCAAATTGTCAACGCCGCTTTCCGCATCATAACGGAACACATTGCTGCCGGGTTCGACCTGCAACCATGTTGAACCGAATACCCACATGTTATTTGCGCCTTTTTCCACGCCGTCCGATTTTAGCATGATTCGTTTGTTTTTGAATCCTGTCGTGACGGTCAGGACATCGCCCGCGTGCATCTGACAGCGGATTTTGAATCCCTTTTGACTGCGCACTTCAAACAAGCTGGGGTTCGTCACGGTTCCTGTTGCAATGAATTGCACTGTCAAACCGCGCGCAACATTACTTGCATTCTCAACGGCAACAGCCAAGTTGGCACGCTTTGTTGTCATTTCAAATTCTTCGGCAGGCAGTTCAAGCACATCATCGGGAAATTCAATCAGGCCATCCCACACCGCCATTTCAACGCGGTCATCCGTCACAGCCTTGAATTTCGGGTCGGGGCACACCAAACTGATTGTAACTTTGCGCTGCTGGCCTGTTGGGTCAACATGGACAAATTCGGGCTTGTAGTCAATTTTGCGCGTGATGCCCTCATCTGTCACATACAGTGTGCCGGTCTCACCGCGCGGGAAATAGCTGTATAACTTTTCCCGCATAGCTTGAATGTTATCCTTGACCCAGCAGTAAATTACAATGTTGCGCTTCACGGCTGTGCTGGACTTGTAGTGTTCGCCGTCCTGATCGTTGCCTTTTTCTGTATCAACGTCAAAATCAGAGCTTGTCAGACCGTCAACAGCGTCCAGCCAGAGCGGCCAGCGGTAGCCGATTGTGATTTTCTCGCCGCTGCCGTTATCACAGACAAGCAGGAAGTTTCGCATTGTATCACCCCTTTATTTTGGAAATCAAATCGCGGGTTGCAATGCGGGTCGCCCGCGCCGTCTCTGCGGGGGATACCGGGTCAGGGCTTGTCACATTGATGGTCTGGTTGTAGTTGATGGTTTTCGTGGTGGGAACCGGGGCCGCGCCTGCGCCTGCAAGCTGCGGGCCGTTTACCATGATTGCCATTCCTGCGGTGATGCCGTCAAGGGTCTTTTGCAAGTACGGCATGGCACTGCGCATTGCATCAGCGTAACCGTGGATGAAGTCCACAGGCCACTTTTCGTAATCGCGCAGCGGCCCTTCATCGGGACGGGAAAAATGCAGCAGACTGCGGATGTCATCGGCAAGGCCGCGCACATTGTCCACAACAGCGCTTGCCGCATTGGCAATGCCTTTTGCAAATCCGTTGATGAAATCCTTGCCCCATCCAAGCGCCTTTTCGGGCAGCGCCTTGATGAAGTCCACAGCCTTGTTGATGCAGCCTGTAGCAGCACTGTAGACTGTGCCGGCCATGCCTTTAATTGCATCAGCCATGCGCTGGAACATGGTGCGCCCCAGCGTTGCCAGCGTGGACGGCAGAGCGCGGAAGAAATCAAGAATGCCGTTCCAGATGGTTTGAACATTGGTGCTGATCGTCTGGCACAAGCCGGAAACGGTGGTAAGGAATCCGTTCCACGCGGTAGAAATCCCCGTGCCGATGGCGGTCATGGTGGACGACAGGAAGGATTTGATGCCATTCCAAGCCGCTTTTACGCCTGCCGCTATTGCGTTACCTGTGGCAATGATAGCAGACAGAATTGCGTTCCAAGCGGCAGGCACGAATGCCGTGATCGCGTCCATGACGCTGCTGACGGTTTGCTGAATACCCGTCCAGATAGTTTGAACGGTGGTGCTGATTGTCTGGCATACCGTGCTTATGATAAGAAGAAGGCCGTTCCATGCGGCAGTTACACCGCTGACAAGTGTGGTGACAACACCTTCAACAACAGCCTTTATGCCATTCCAGATGTCGGATATGGCCGTAGACAGCAAAGACAGGATGTTGGAAATGTCGCTGCCCAGCATATTAAAATCGCCGGTGATAAGATCGCAAATCACAAGCACAATGCCAAGCACCGTTGTTTTGATGGCATTCCAGATATTTGTAAAAATCTGCACAATGCCATTGAAAGCGGTTGTCACGCCGCCGCCAATGACAGCCCAGACCGCTTGCAGGCCGCTGGCAATGCCGTTTGCAACGGTGGTTACGACATTCTTGATACCATTCCAGATCGTTGAAAATACCGCTTGCAGGCCGCTGAATGCGGCAGTGGCGGCGCTTGTGATGCCAGCCCACGCAGTTTGCAGGCCCGTAGCAATGGCCGTTGTCACGGTGTTCACTGCGGTCTGGATGCCGCTCCATGCGTTGGTGATCGCGTCCTGTATCGCGGTCATGGTATTCTGTATGGTGCTTACTATAGCATCCCATGCAGTTTGTACGCCGCTCTTGATACCATCCCACGCGGCAGAAAGGCCCGCTTGCATGGCCGCAAGCACGCTTTGCACGGTGGAAACCGCAGTCGAAACGGCCCCCTTGATGCCATCCCACAGCCCAATCCAGAAATTGCGGAACGCTTCGGATTTGTTCCAGAGGGCGACAAACACGGCAACCAGTGCCACAATGCCCGCTACGACCAGCACAAACGGGTTCGCGGCCAGCAGACTGAACAGGCCGGAAACAGCGCCCTTGACTTTCGCAACGGTAGAAACGATTTCCGGGGCCGCTTTCAGTATCCCGCCGATGCTGGATGTCAGATTGCCAATAAATATCAGCACAGGCCCCAGCACGGCCACAATACGGCCAATCGTCAGGATGACATTCTTTGCGGTATCGTCAAGGCTGTTGAATTTCTGTACCAGCCCGGATGCGGCCTGTATCATCTGCGTGATGCTCGGCAGCAGCGTGCCCATCAAGTCGATAAGGGCGTTTTTGGCTTCGTTCAGTGCCTTGGCAAATTTCTGGTTGGTGGTGTCGGTGACTTTCTGGAATGCTTCATCTGTTGCCTTGCCGCAATCCTGCATCTGGGTAAGGATTTCGTTGTAATCTGCGCCGCTGTTGCGGGCAAGCACCATTGCGGCAGAACCGGCTTCGACACTGCCGAACATGTCTTTCAGCGTCTTGCCATCCTTGGCGGCGGCATCAGAAAGCATATTCAGAATGTCGGATGTAGAATTGCCCTCGGCTTTCAGATCGGCAAAGCCTTTGCCCGTCAGTTTGCGCAGGGTGGTGTCGGTGATGCTGCCGGACTTTGTAAGTTCGTTCAGCATGGATTTTAAGTAAGTGCCGGATTCCGCGGTGGCAATACCGTTTTTTGTAAGCAGGGCGTATGCAGACGAAAGTTCAGTCATGTCGTAGTTGGCCGCAGCGGCCACAGGAATGACCTTGCCCATGCTGGACGCAAGTTCGTCAACGGTGGTTTTGCCCAAATTCTGCGTGGTAATCAGCAAATCGCTGATCTTGGTTGCATCCTCTGCTTTCAGCTGATAGCCATTGATGGCTGTTGTCATAACATCAACGGCTTTTGCGGCATCGGTAAAGCCGCCCTTTGCCAATTTGACCGCCGATGTGGTGAAATCAATAGCATCGGCAGCGTCCACACCGGCGGAAATGGCGCTGTACACGGCTTCGGAAAAATCGTTGACGGAAGCGCCCGTTTCATTGCTGGCGGTCATGATGTCGGCCTTGTACGCTTCAAAGTCGGCGGACGAAGCGTCCAACAGGGTGCTGACCTTGGCGAAAGCATCTTCAAAGTCTGCGGCCAGCTTCAAGCCGACACCGCCAACACCTGCCACGGCGGCAGAGACAGGGGCAACGGCCTTGCCAACGGCAGATATACCGTTGCCCACTTTCTGCATCTTATCGCCCACAGCGGCCAGTTTTTGGGCGGCTGTGTTCGATTTATTGTAAGCATCGGTCAGACTGTCGATATTCTGCTTTGTCGCTTCGATTTCACGGCACAGTTTGCGGTATTCCTCTTGGTTTACCTCTGTGCCGCTTTTCATGTCCGCGTCGGCCTGTTGCTTTGCCTGCTGCAACGCAACTAATTTATCTTTGCTTTCGGCAATTTGCTTACTTAAAAGTTGTTGCTTTTGCGCGAGAAGTTCTGTATTGCCGGGGTCAAGTTTCAGCAGACGGGTAACATCTTTCAATTCGTTTTTTATCGCGTTTATGGGCTTGTTCAGTTTTGCAAGCCCCTTTTCGAGACCGACTGTATTACCGTCGATTTCAAGGGTCAAGCCCTTTACTTTTGCGGCCAAATAGAGCCGCCTCCTTTCCGTGCGGCTCCATTCAGCCCTTAGTGCAGACCATTTACTGCACCGTTATCCAAAGAATTTGTCGATGTCTGCCTGCGTCGCTTTAAGCGGCCACTTGTAGTCATCGTTTTCCCGCTCAATCGCCATGTCGTTTACCATGCCGACGGTCAGCAAATCAAGATCGCGCAGAGCAATGCCCATCTGCACGCAGCGCAGCAAAAACAGCGGCGTTGTCATTTCGCGGGTGCTTACCCTTGTTTTTTTTTCGGCTTTGCCGTTGTCAGCGTGTTCAGATTCCACAGCGTCAGAATTTCCGGCAGGACTTGATAGATGCTGAACACCTCGAAGGAATCCAGCCATTCTTCCACGCTGGACGGCACAGCATCTTTGTCAGCGTGCTTTGCCATGATGTAGGCCACATTCTCAAACAGGCCAAGATCGGTAGCTTCAAACTGTTCCTGTTCGGTGGTGGCCTTCTCGTAAGCGTCGGAAAGCTTCGACAAGTCCTGCATGATGTCACGCCCGAACTTGATACGATACAAGCGCGGCACGGCAGCAGTGGCACGCAGGCGGACTTCTTTGCCGTCGATGTTGATGGTTTTTTCCATGTGTATGATCTCCTGCATACGGGGTGTTCCGGTGGAACACTTTAGGTTGCATCAGTGGGCAGGGTAACGCTTGTGTACCAGCCGTTCAGCGTGGCGGGGGTGGCATCGTCTGCTGTGTGGGCCTTGATCGTACCGTCAGCCATCGGGGACACGGTGATGGTGGAAGTCTGGGTGTCGGGGTCGGTGGTTTCGCTCTTGGTGTTGGCGTTGATACCGGGGCGCGTGGCGGAACAGTTGTACAAAACATACTTGCGCCCGGTTGTGTCGCCGTCCACCTCAAACAGCAGGGCGAAGCTGGCGGGCTGGACGTTGGCATTCTCGACAATCAGGCCGTTTTTGCTTTTCGTCATGCCCCAGATGTCAAGCATCATCTGTTCGGGGAACATAGCGACTTCAAAATCGCCGGAATAGCCGTTGTTGCTCTGGCAGACGTAGTACACAATGCCGTCCGCGTAGAACTTCGTAACTTCGCCCTCGGCATCCAGAGACAGCGACACGCTGCCGGGGATGGCAACAGGGGTGTCGAAGGTGATCGTGCCATCTTCGCCAGTCGCTTTGTGCTTGGCGTAGTGCGCGTTTTTGAGATTGAAAAGCACTTTATCTTTAGACATTTTTACACCTCAATTTCATAGATGACATAGAACATCTGTTCTTCGTCAATGTAGATTTCATCGGACTTGCTGTAAAAGATGCCCGCCGCCGTCAGCGCTTTTTCAAGCGCCGCTTCGGTATCGGGGTCTTTTTCGGCTGTGTACAGTTCAAGGGCATAGAGGGTCTTTTTGGCGTACACAATGCCATCTGCCGCAAAGGGATTGTCGCGCTCAAAATAGAACACGCCGAACGGCAGATCATGGCCGTTTTTCCATGCGCGGTATGCAAACGGAATACCGCTGCTGTCCAGTACCGTTTTTAATTCAGCCTGCGTCAACCGCAATACCTCCGTTTCAATTTTTTGTTGCATATATCGTGCATTTCTGCTATGCTGGTAATAAATAAATGCGAAAGGGTGTTCACTATGCGGCAATGTAAACGGTGCGGGCGAAAAGGATTGTTTTTCTTTATGACGAAAGATTCCCTGTGCATGAAGTGTAATAGAGAAGTCGAGCGTCAAAAAAAAGAAGAAGAAAAGGCGCTTAAAATAAAGATGCAGGAAATGGCAGAAAAGCGCCGCGCAGAGGAAGAAGCAGAACGGCAGAAACACACTGCATTACGAAAAGAAGAATGGAACCAGCGCCGCGCAGGCATCGCAGCCTTCGATGATGTGCCGCGCGTTCAGATAGGCACAGACGGGAAAAAGCAAAAGGCACAGACCGTTTCTTTCTTGAAAGAACTTACTTATTCTCGTGTTACGGCAAAGAGCGACCCCGCAAAATTCGGTGATTTTGTCGTTTTGGACACCGAAACAACGGGATTATCCTGCACAAAGGATGCCGTGCTGGAAGTTGCGGCAATCAAAGTAAAGAATTACGAATTTGTTGAGGTATTCCATACAATGATTACCCCCCCCCGCAGAAACTTTCAACGGATTCTGCGCGTGAAGCAATGTCTGTCAATGGCATAACACCAGAAATGTTAGAGGGTGCGCCGATGCTGTACCAGATTATTCCGTCACTGCAAGAGTTCATCGGGGATATGCCGCTTCTCGGTCACAATCTGGAATTTGATTTAAAATTCCTGTGCCGTGCGGGTTTGAATGTTACAGAGCCAAAACGAAAGTTCTTTGATACTTATGTAATGGCTGGGCGCTCGCTCAAAAAGCCAAAGTGGGAGTATGACAAGGAAATTGGTGCATACGCTCCCAACTATGACAAAAACTACGATGTCGAGAATTACAAGTTGGAAACACTGTGTAATTATTTCGGCATTGACAGAATGGATGCTCACCGCGCGTTGGGGGACTGTGTAGACACTGCGCAGCTATTCCGCGCTTTTATCGAAGAAAAAGTTGAAATATACGGTGCGCATTTTTAACGCTTGAAGCGTTGCACGACCTCTTGCGTTATCATCCCTTCAAGTTTTCGTTCCTCTGGTTCAACATGCGGCAGGGCTTTGGTTCTGCCGCCATTTTTCTTTGCGTGCCCATGTTCCAGCAGATGCACAAGGCCGGGTTTCTTTTTGTTGTGAATCGCAACGCGGATTGTCGAATTGCTTTCATACAGCACAGAAACATCCCAGCCCGTGCGATAGTGACCGCCCTTCGTTCCTTTCTTGTGCCGTCTGTACGGACTTGTAGCTTTTAAATCCGCCGCAGCCGTTTTTGCACATTCAAGGCAGGCAGCTTTCATATCATCTGCCACTTCCTGCTTGTAGGTTTGCAGTTCCTTGACAATGACATCTGCCAGTTCGTCCGGCTTGACCTTAATCGTGCTGCTCATGGGATGCCCCTTTTGGTTGCCGCGTACAGTTCCAGCGTGTCAGGGTCAGCCTGATAGGTGCGGTAAATCAGCTTTCTTTTGCCGTCCACCATGGCGTATTTCTCGCCGCTGTAATCCCACGGGTGCAGCACGAATTTCTGTACATTGCTGTACCCGTGGGAACCGGCGGTAAAGGATTCTTCCCGGCTCACGCTCTTAATGTCGCCGTACACGGTCACACGGCCCGTCTCGGTTTCGGTCTGCCTGCCCAGCGCGTCAGTATCAGAACTGTCCGTTGCAATCAGAATAATTTCATCACTGAAATACACAGATCAATCCTCCAAATACTCCCCGGACAGGCTCAAACTGACCGCAAGACTTTCATAGCTTTTCTGGAATTTGTCGGCATCGCTGCCGCCGTATCCGAAATTTGCCTTGCAGTACATTTTGACGGCCTGCTTGATAAGCGGGTCATTGTCTGCCGCCTTGATGCCGCGCCGCCGCAAGTCCTGCTTGGCCGCGTCAATCAACCCTTGCAGTTCCGCATCGAACGCGGTATTGTCGCTGCGGATTCGCAGCCATTGTTTCACAAGGTCAAGCACGATTTACACCTCGCAGGTTAAGAGCCGACGACCTTTGCGGTTTCGCCCTTCTTGATGATGATGACGCCGTTCGGGTCAAGCAGCTTGCCATCGCAGATGTGCAGCACCTTGGTCTTGACGGTGTTATCGTCGTGATCCATCCACTTGACGGCGGCAAACTGACCGTTGCTGTTCTCGGCGTAGTCGCTGGGGTTGAAGTACACGGCAATGACATCATCCTTGGCGGCGGCATCGAAGTTGGCGATGATGTCATCCTCGACGGTCTCCACAGGTTTGCCGCAGAAGCGGTACGTCTCTCCGCCGTCGATGCCGTAGTTCACACGCCCGATGGGCTGGCCGTTCTTATCGACCATGCCGTCAATGTAGCCGTCAAACGTGCCCTGCGCCATGACAAACTCACCCTTGCGGTACGCCTTGGGAATCTTGGCGATGACCTTCTTGTGCCATGCGGAATAGTCGCCGATCTCATCAGGGGAAAGAACGACAACATTCTTGGTGGGCACGCGGCTGTCCTTGGTGATGCCACGGAACTGCCCGCTGCCGGTACCGGAAATGATGGCCTTTTCTTTGGCGGCAACGATGGCTTCCACGGCCAGCGGTACAAACATCTGCTGGAACTCATCGAAGGTGACAACGGACGCAAGCAGGGTCTGTGCGATTTTGCATTCCAGACCGTAGTAGCTGAAGGAAACTTTCGTATTGGCGGTCAGCTTCTGATCGTCGCTGGACTTGCTCTCACCAATCCAGTTTGCGGTAGGCTTCAAGGTCAGAATCGGGAACTCGACACCGCCCTGCACATTCAGCTTGCGGATTTTGGCGTACAGGTTGCCGTAAGACTTCATCTCGCGGATGATCTCGCGGGTGATCGTGGTGGGAATGACCGCGCTCGCGTCGGTGGTGGTCGTGGTTGCGGCCACATTCAGCATCGGGGCCACGCTGGCGCGCAGATCGGCGGGAATCTCGGTGCCGCGGCAGACGAAGTTCATAAACGCGGTGCGATACTCGTTCGTCTCGCTGGGGTCGGTGTGGGCAGTCTGCCCGCCGAAGTTGTTGATCGTGACTGTCTGCGGGGCAGCGTTGGCCTGGGCGGGGGTCACATCGGGCAGTTTGTAGCTGCGGTTGCCGTTTTCCAGCGCGGCCAGATTCGCGCGGGCCTGCGCGGCAGCTTCATAATCCGCGTCAAGCTGGTTGATCTCATCGCGGCAGCGGTTGGAAGTCTCGATGTCGCCCGCGTCGATGGCGGCGCGCATATCGTTCAGCAGTTTGGTGCGCTGGGCATTGTACTGTTCTTTCGTCATCATGTTAGACAACTCCTTTTTTGATAAGATTTTCATAATCGGTTTTGGCCTGCGCCAAAGCAGCAGCGTTCTGATCGCGGAACATGGCAAGCGTCTTTTGCACGACGCTTTCTGGCAGCAGTCCGGGCACATCGGCGGCGACAAGGTCGCCGCCCATGACTTCATCCACAAGGCCAAGTTCCACGGCGCGGTGGGCATCAACCCATGTTTCCTCGTCCATCATGGCGCGGATTTCATCGCGGGTTTTCCCGGTCTTGCGCATATAGGCGTTGGCAAGGGCATCACAGGCAATGTCAAGCCGATCTCCTGCGCGGTGCAGTGCGCGGTAGTCTCCGTCGGCACTGCTGTACACATTATGAATCATCATCTGACCCACGGGGGAAATCATGCTGTGCCCGGCCATTGCAATGACACTTGCCGCGCTGGCGGCGTAGATGATTTTGATATTGACCTCGCCGGGATACTCGCTCAAGGCTGTGTAAATGTCCGCCCCGGCATGAACATAACCGCCGCCGGAATTGATGTACACTTCAATGGGCTGTCCGTTTGCGGCGGCAAGGGCATCCGCAATGTCTCTCGGCGTTGTGGATTCCATGTCATACCAGTCGTAGACGCGCTTGTAATCCTGCGGGATAATCACGCCTTTTACGTTTACTCTCATTCGGTTTCACCTCCCGACTTCGTTTGTTTTACGGGCGCGGTGTCAAGACGGCGGATGGGTTCGTCACCGCCTGCCACAGGGGCAAGGCCAAAGACAGAGCGCCACTCGTTGGGCAGCATAGCGCCACGGTCAACCATGGATTCAAGGGAAAGTTTCGTGCTCATGCTGGCGTATTGCAGATTTGAACTTTCCAGATACAGCTTGTTCCCGAATGCGCGCTGCCGCCGATTCCACAGTTTGCGTGTGTGCTCGGCAGCGATTTGCAGCAGATCGGGTTCAACCTGTGCTTCGTAGTAGCTTATCCACTCATTTTCCGAAAAAGAGGATTTCACGATTTTTTCGTTCGTGTTGAAGAAGCTGTACAGCCGCGTGATGTTGTTCTGACTTTGCAAGGCGTTGGGCACATAGTCGTGCGGTTCCAACTGCACGGCATCGGCCTTTACGTCCGTACCTGCAACGCCCGTGCTGTTGTTGTTATCAAGGAAAGCATCGGCAAAGTCCTTTGTCTGCTTCTTGATGTCCTCCGGGCGCATACCGCTGGATGTGAATTTCAGCAGCCATCGGATGACCGCGCCGTTGCGAACAGCGTTGATGATGCTGCGGTCAGTCGTGCCGATGACTTCCATGACGCTTTGAAGCGCAGGGCCGGGCGGCGTGCCGAACACGTCATTTTCGTTGTAATCGTTGCGCAGATGGATAACGTCGGTATAGGCAAATGTCCATGTGCTGCCGTTCGGCAACCAGAATTGCAGCAGCAGTTCGCCCGCTTTGTTATAGAGGGCCTGCACACTGCTGGCGACGATGGGAAACAGCGCAACGGGTAAGCCGTTGTCATCGCGCTGGATAAGCGCAAACGCATTGTTGTTCAAGATCAACTGCGTTTCCATTTTCTCCGCGTACATCTGCCATGTCATGTACTGGTTCGGTTCTTCCAGCAGCAGGCGAATGTAGGGGTCTGGGTTCGTCTGCGTGTTGGTTTTTCCGTCCGGGCCGATGGTCGTTCGGATGTGGCGCGGTGTGGCCTTGCCCACGGCCTTGATTTTCGGGCGGATGCAGGCGCGCACGATGTCGCTTTTGTACAGGTTCCCGTCGTAGACATACAGACCGTTGCCTGTCTCCGTTACCATCTTGACTTGTGCTGCGGTGGGACTGCGGGCGACAGCAGCGCGCAACCGTTGAAAAATTCCCATGTGGGCATCCTCCGATTAAATCATAGTTTTGTAATCATCCTGTCTGTCTTGGAATACTACGAAAGCATCCAGCAGAGCGGCCAGACCGTCAATGCGCTTGCGCGCCTTGCTGGTTTTGTTCGGCTTGATGTTGCCGTTTTTATCTTCCACAATGCCCGTGTTGGCAAGGCACCATTTCAAGACAGGGTTATTGTTGTAAACGATAAGTTTGCTATCAAAATCAGCACCTAACTGCTTCATGGGTAGCGACAGCGTTTTCATGGTCTGCTGCACGGGTACGAACACGCCCTTTCCGAAGGTGTCCTGCATTTCGTCTACCCAGTAGCTTGCAGACCATGCGTCATAGCCGCCACAATAGATATAGCAGTCAAGTTCATTCTGTACTTCAAGAAACCATTCCGTGACATCTTTCTGCCGGACTTTGTTGCCCTCACAGGTGCGCAGATAGCCTTGTTCTTTCCATAGGTCGTAGGGAATACGATCTTCCCGCACGCGGCGTTCAAGCAGTTCTTCGGGCAACCAGAACATACACAGGACATAGATGTGCGGGTCGCCCGGAACCATGAATATGACGACGGCAGCGGTAAGGTCGGTAGTGCTGGAAAAGTCCGCGCCGCCGATGCCATACCGTGGCCGAAGCTGGCGCACGTCGAATGTGGCGGTGTTGTTCAACTGCTCAAAAGTCAGCCATGCTTCGCCGATGGTTTCGGGAATGTTGAAATCCTTGCAAAGCAGGTTCTTCACAAGTTTCGGGTTTGCAATGGCTTTCTGCACCTTGGCCCGCAACTGCTCCACAGACTTGATCGTACCTAAGCCGGGGTTTGCCTTGGCCCAGCAGCTTTCGTCTGTCCATTCCTTGCGGCTGTCCAGTTCGTAGATGATGGGCAGGAAGTGTTCGTTTTTATAGCCGCTGTCGTCATAAAAACCGTTTATGACATTTTCGGCTTCTTGGTACAGATCATCGTACAGACCTTCGCGCACCGTGCCCGCCGTGGTAGTCTCGAAGATCATAGGCTGTTCGCGGGCGGTCACGCCGTCAACAATAACGTCATACAGGGCGCGCATCGGCGGTGCCCATGCGTGAATTTCGTCCAGCAGACCACCGTGAACATTCAAACCATCCTGTGTGTCGCTGTCGTGGCCTAGGGGCTTGTACACGCTATCGTTGAAGTCGGAAACCATTTCAGCGACAAGCGGCTTGATTTTGCCGTTCGGTGTTTTGCGCGTCCAGTGCAGCACAGGCGACTTGCAGACCATGCGGCGGGCTTCCTGCCAGATGATCTTTGCCTGATCTTTTTTGGTGGCGACGGCGTAGATTTCCGCGCCGGGTTCACCGTCTGCAACCATCAAATACAGGCCGATGGCCGCAGACAATGTTGACTTGCCGTTTTTTCGGGCGACGACAAGCAGGACTTCCCGATACTTTCGCGTTCCGTCAATGACATGGACGAAGCCGAACATGGCGGCGACAAGCGCTTTTTGCCACAGTTCAAGGATGAATGGCTTGCCGCCCGCTTTGCCTTTGCTATGGCGGCAGTAGTTTTCGATGAACTCTATTGCATGGTTGGCGCGCTTGGCTTTGTAGGCATAATCGCCGCAGCCGTTGACGACATCCTGCGCAAGTTTGCGGTATACCGTGGCAACCTTTTTGCTGACAACAACCTGTCCGTTTTCAATGGCGGCGTTGTATTCAAGTATCGGGTTGTAGGTCAGTGGATAGCGAATCAATCCGCATCACGTCCCGCAACGAAACTGTCAAACTGATCGCCCGCGTCAGTGGTGGGCGGCGGTGCGGTAGCCTTGGGCAGCAAGTCGGTCAGCTTGGAAAGCAGTGTCGCGTAATTCTTGATGGTGGTATTGTAGCTTTTCAGTGCGGGATTTTCACGCAGCATGGATTGTTCACCCTGCACGAAGAAATCCAGTGGGCCGATTTCGTCGGCCTTATTCTTCAAGGTGTCCAGCATACCGGACATCCAGATCAGTTCCGACACGACGTTGCTTGCAAGCGCGCGGCGTTCCTCCGGCACAGATTCAATCGTAGATTTCAATTCCTTTTCGGTCAGAATCCGAATCGGCTGGTTCTTCTTCCGTGCCATTGCACGCCCTCCCTTGCAAAAAAATATAGGGCCGCAAACCGCCGACATCCATCGACAGTTTACGGCCCCACTCGGCCCTTAGTGCAGACCATTTACTGCACCGCGCTTTTTTTCACTTTTCGCCGCACTTCCAAAACGATGATTTCACCGTTCTTTCGGCGCTTGATCTCGGCTGTGTTGCCATGTTCCAGTATGGCGCGCACAGCTTCAATTACATCGTCCGGCAACGTCCGTTCACCTCCGCCCGGATTCCTACAAAACAGGAACAAATCTGTTTCATCTGTCAAGACCCCCCGGTCATGTGAAAACAACCCGTGTGTTCTTTGTGGCTCACTCCCTCGGTTCTATGGCAAACCGGGCTAGGGCCTGCCTAGGGGGGAGTAGCGCCGCTGGCGTTGACCTTGTCCGCTGGTTGCGGCTGGCCGTTTTCGTCAAAGTAGTAAAGATTTCCACCGTCATTTTCAATTTTGTTGTGGCAATCGTGGCAGACATACAGGAAGTTCGCCGGATTCAAAGCAATGTCCGGGTCTGTGATGTTCTCCGGCGTCAGCCATACTTTGTGATGGACGATGTAGCCGGGCGCATCTCTGCATATCTGACACAAGCCGCCGTCAATGTTGACGCGGGAAGCGACGAACGCCGCGCGGCACTTGCGCCACTTTGTTGATTTGTAAAACGCTTTCGCAAATGCCTGTGCCATATTCACCGTTGGTGTTCCAGTAGAACACGAAGCAATCCGCCGGGGATTGTGTAGTAATAGAATAGTTACTGCTGTGTGATGTGTAGCGGAATCGAACCGCCGCGCTGTGCGCCATACCTTGCACACCATATAATCCCGGATTGCCCGCCGGGCCGGGTGTCGCCATAGAATAGGAGGAAGAAAGGCCGTCAGTGTTCCCAACTGACAATTCCACTATAGCACACTTGAAATCGCTTATCTGGCCAACATTATGAACAAACTGTAAACTTTAGCGCTTGGGGCTTGCATCTGGAATAAGGCCAGCTTCAAGGGCTAGTGTGTAGCAGTATTCGCGCTTGTAGCGGCGGAAAGTCTTTTCGCTGATATTCAAGTCGAACTGCCGCAGCAGAGTTGCGACGCTGGGTCTGCGCGGGTGCTTGACGTTCGCCTTGATGGCAGCGGCCAGACGGTGCGCTTCGTCCTGCTGGCCCGCCGGGTATTTGTCGAAGATCATCTGTTCCGCAGTACACAGGGCTGAAAGATACGGTTCCGTTTTGGCCCCCTGTACCAGCCCTGCGCAGACCTTGACGATACCGGGCGGCAGAGTGTAGCGGTTCATGGCTCACGCTCCTTGCACTCGTCATAATCCTCCCAATACAGGCAGGTTTCACAGCGCAGGGGTTCGGCAGAGGGCTTGTTCTTTCCGGTTTCCATCTTTACATGTTTCCACCTTTCCAGTTTTCAATGCTTTCAATGTGCAGAATTTGCAGGATATAGTAGTATTTGTCCGGGTCTGCGCCCCATTCGCGCACACCGCCTTTGCCAAAGATGCAATGTACCCGCAATACGGCTGCTGGGGCTTTTGAATTGTATCCAGCACGAATTTTTACAGGGAAAATCTTGTATGCTTGACCTTTGCAATTCGGGTCGGCAACTATGGCAGAATTTATGCGAGTTTTGTAATACTCTGTCGCTTCACGGTATTCTTCGCGCTTTTCACCGCGGCAGATCATGTCAAACCATTCCTGCTTTATGGGAAGTGTCAGCATTTTTTCATTACTCCTTTTCTGGTGTGGGCTAGCTTTCGACCTTATACGCAACAGCGTGTTCATGGTTGGTAGTGATGGTGAATTGCGGGTCTCCGGGGGTTCCAATGCCAATCCCCGTTCCTTTGCCCAGTGCTTTGCATCGGGTGGCAAGCATGGTATTGATTGGAATGCAGGAATCCGGGCAGACTTGAAACAGCGTTTGATCGTTGTTGGTTGCAAGGGTGGCGGAAAGCTCGGTCTGTATCAGTGCCCCTTTTCCGCCGCCGTCACAGCCTTGCCTGATTTTCAGCGTATAGGCGGGATTTTTTCCCCCCCCCCGGAGGATTTTGCCTGTACCATTCTTTCATGCCAGCAATAGCAGTCGTCAGCAAGTCTGGCAACGGCTTTCCCCGCCGGGAGGCGCGGTCTAAAATTCCATTCATCGCCTTTACGGTCAAATAGTATTTCGTTGGCGGATTCTCCACGAGTATCAGCGACAGCATAGACACGTTTGCGACGCTGGGGCACTCCCCAATATTTCGCATCGACAACACGGTAGGCAACTTCTCCATACCCTGCAAAGCCCCCCCAGATTCCGTGCTGTCGAATAAACTCGTTTGACCCGGTAAGGTGCAACAGTTCGTTGAGGACAATTTCAAAATCATCACCTCCGTTTGAAGATAAAGCACCGTAGACATTTTCCCAGACGATAAAGCGTGGGTATCTGCCGCCGGTAGCCGCCAGCATTTCAGACGCAATGCGGATTGCCTCCCAGAACAGTGAAGATTTCTGCCCTTTAAGCCCCTTGCGGTGGCCGGCAATGCTCAAGTCCTGACATGGGCTGCCGAATGTGAAGATGTCTACCGGCTCGATCTTCCCGCCATCAATGGTGGTAACATTGCCGAGGTGCCGGACGTTCAGCAAGTGTGTTTTGGTAACGGCGATGGGGTACGGCTCGACTTCACTTGCCCATACAGGGGTTGCGCCGCACATAACAGCGGCAAGAGGCATCGTGCCGCTGCCGTCGAACAGACTGCCCAGCTTCACAGTATCGGCGGGGCGGTGTTCGTCTGCGCTGATCTGGGCAACGGCGCGGCTGACAAAAAACAGGGCATTGGGTAGCGCCATGCCGTTGCCCCACATTTTGTATTCTGCGCCATCGGTGTGCAGCTGGTTATGCCATTTTGCAAGGGCTTTGTCGCTGGTAAGTATTGATTTTTTCGGGGCAATGCCCTTGATTTCACAGGAGGTGCGGTATACCCCGCGCCAGAAATCGGCGGTGTCAGGCGGCATATCCGCCGAGAGGCGTTCGATTTCTCCCCAGCCGTCCGGGAATCCTTGTAAGCGGCTGCACTCCAAAGGCATAAGGCGGCGGACAATGTAGTGGGGCTGATTATGGGCAACCAGTGTTTCACCACCGCCGCCAGTGGTACCGCCCTTTGCCTTGATTGTGCCGCCCACCGTGGATAGGGCGTACTCGGAATAGTTTTGCTCGGCGAACATATAGGCAACGGCGCGTTCATCTACGGTATTCAGGGTAAAGTGCACCTCCTGATTCAGCTCATCACCTTGCGGGCTGTTTTTCTCGGCGTGGCCGATCATGGAGCCTTGTATGCAGATGCAGGGCTGAACGATCAGCGGGGTATTCCCGCCGCCGGTGCCATAGTGGGCGGTAACGGTGTCGGCGGTATCCAGCGGTCCGGTTGCGCGGCTGTCTTGGCTGTGCCAGCCGAACAGGGCAACGCCGTTTTCGGTTGGCGGCATCATTTGCCCTCGCGCTGCGCAATGGCGTGTTTCAGCTTGTTTAGATTAAAGTCCATTTCACCGACAAAGCGCAGGCACAGGTCATGGTTGATACCGTTGCCCAGATGGGTATAGATGTAATCCATGCTTGTGCGTGTATAAATCGTGCCGCAAAATTGGTTGATACCGTTCAAGTGGTATTTCTGGCTTGCTGAACTGTATGACTTGCAGGCTTCACGGCTGCACCATTCAATAATTCTTGCATTCAGTTCGTCCAGCGTGTCCGCACCGTACAGCGGTACGGTGATATTGCGCGCCGGATAGACAATCAATTCAAAGCGCAGGTTCATAATTGCTTTCGGAAATGCGGATTGCAGGGCGCACCGAACCGCCTGATCTAATAAGATACCCTTTGCGTAGACAGGCGGCGGGGTCACGGTGGGTTCTGCTTTGATAAGTGCCCGGAAACTTTCAACGGCAAAATTGCGGGTCATAACGTGGTTGTTATCCGCTGGGGATGAAGTGGGCAGGGATTGTTCAAGGTGGATTGCATCAATCAGTCGTTGCATTTCTTATCGCTCCAATCTTGTGCAGTGTTCGACGATGATTTTTCCCTTGCCCGCCGGGGTGTTTCGGGTATATTTTTCACACCGATAGGCGGGGCAGTCATCATGCAAGCAGGGCATAAAATATTCATTTCTGAATAGTGCATCTGGAATTGTGGCGGATGGCGTGGTTACGCCGTGAACACGGAACGGGCACACCATGCGGCTTTTTTCTTCTTCCTTGTGCATCATGGGTTTACGCCTCCGCATCGCCAATCAGCGTACCGCCTATGCCGGTGCCGTAACGGTCACGCAACAATTTTGCAAACAGCCACGCCCGCGCAATGGTTTTGAATGTGTAAAAACATGGTTTCGGGTCAGCGCTGGCCCTGTTGTAGATCAACGCCAATGTGCGGTAACAAACATCGGCGTTGCTTGGATTCCCGACAATACATTTTTTTACCATATCAAACGTATAGCTTGCCGCGCGTTTGTCTCCGTGACCGGTGACGGACATAATGGTTTTGATAGCTTTCTTTCGGGTCATAATTTCATTCTTCCTTCCAATAATTCAGCCGCGTACAATGCGGCGCAGTTCTGTTTCTATCAAGAGGTTTTCACACTGCTTTTTGCAAAAAAATGTGCAGGCAGCAGTACGACATTAAAGCACCGTTGTGCTCTTACCTCTGCGTCCGTTCACGATTCCTGTGCAGTTGCTTTCTTTCGCGGATCCGCGTATACCGGCAAATACGGATGCACCACGATCTGACAGCCGCACATAGGGCAATCGAAGGCATCATGCAGGCCGTCAACAATGGCTGTGTCGCTGATTATGGCTCCTCCATTGTAGTAATGAAATTTTCCGTAGTTGTGCTTTCCGACTGCAATGTAGCGGCTGCTATTATACGGGATAAATTTAAAGCCGCATACCTCGCACTGTATATCATGTGGCAGATTGTCATCCTTCGGTTTCTCTGGCGGCAGGGGGGCGCAGTATGGTTTTGCATTGAGAGGTTTTTTCAGCTTTTTGCGCGAAAAAAGCTTCTTGCAAATGAAATCTCTGTTACCTTCAAAGCCAGCAAGGCCAAGAAAGACTCCAATGACGATCAAAGCGAAAACGAGAATTGCTAAAAGCACAAAAATAAAATCCTTCATCGTCACATCTCCCATGTGAACGGCAGGCCAATTTTGCATCCCTCGCGGCGTTCGTCGAAGAAATAGCATCCTTTGCAGCACTCGCCGCTGCCGTGGGCTTCACAGTAGTTGCTAAGATCGCGGGCCGCGTCAATCACGTCATCGCTGGCGGTAGGCTCTGTGCTCTCGGCGGTGGGCGATTCTTCCTGCACGATGGGCGCGGGGGTGATCTCCGAAGATTCGGGCGCGGTATCCGCCGGGGGCGTGGGGGGTTGGGTTTCGGCGTCGGGGGTCTGCTTGGGGGCGCAGTGCGTGCAGGCCGTGGGGCAAGTGGCTTTTTCAAGGCACAGCTGACAGCATCCAGCGCATCCGATCATTACACCGTTTTTGACGTGGGATAAAATGCCGTCGGCATTGTCGCACATACCGTCTACGGTATCTGTGCAGTTATCGTGAATGAATGTCGCATATCTTTCTGCACGGGTCACAGGTGCTTTTTTCGGCTCTGCGGTTGCTTTCTTCGGCATCGGTTCGGGGGTGATGCCTGCACCTGCACAGGCTTTGACGAACTGTGCCCATGTGTACTGTACGCGCTGACCGTCCAAGTAGAAGTGGATGCCCTTTGCGCTGGTATCCGTGATACCGCCGCAGTTATTTGTGCCGCCCGTGGTGGTGGCAAGGGCTTGCAGGGCAGCGGCGCTGAAATGTTCCAGCTTGCGTACCCATTTTTTATTTGCAAACTCTTTTGCCATAGGCAGCACCCAGTCAGGGAATGTTTCGGGAACAGATTCTTTCTTCTTGCGCACCGCTTCCATTGTAGGCACAGGATAGGTTGCGGCGATTTCTTCCTGCTGACGGTTTGGCAGGCTGCTAAGTTCATAGGCAACCTGCGTGCCGATGGTGCCCGCTTTGTAACGCTGCATCAGCGTGGGGCACAGGTGCTTGTAGATGGCCTGATACTTGCCCGCTTGCGCCGAAGAAATGCCAAGCGCCGCCGCAACGGCAGTGCGGGTCTTGCCCTCCACCTTGCCGCCGTTGGCCTTGAACTCTTTTGCGATTTCGGCGGTCTTGACGGTTTCCATCATGTTTTCATATTCGGTTTCTTTGCGGGTGGTGCGGTTCATAAGGATAAGCCGTGCTTGGTCGGCCAGCGCACCCATGCTGGACGTGATCTTCACGTCAACTTCGGCCCAGCGTTCCGGGTCTTTTGCGTAGAGGGTCAGCAGGGCCAGACGGCGGCGGTGTCCGCCTGTCAGGCGGTATTTGCCCGGTTCATCCGCTGGGCGGACAACTAAGGGCTGTTCCAGCCCGAAAGCATCAATGGCAGCGGCCAGTTCTTCAATGCCGTCTGTTTCGTAGAAATTTTCGGGGTCTGGCAGGATGTCGGCCAGTTTGATGCGCGCAAAGTGATCTTGTTCCGGCTGGGTGCTGGCGGCGCTCAAAACATCTTGAATCAGATTCATGTTGGTTCCCTCCGGGTGTTCCAATGGAACACCAAAACAGCGATTTATTTCTTCTTTTCGGCAGTTTTGCGGGCTTTATTACCTGTTTTCTGCCATTTCGGCAACATTTCGGATAAGGCCATAATGTAGAACTGTGCGATAATATCCCGTGTATCATCGGGCAGGGTTTCAAACTGTCGGATGATGTCCTGCCGCATCTTGGCGGGGTCGGATGTCTGGGTGCGCCGGATGGGCGCTTGCTTGCTTTTCACAAAATTACTTCCTTTCCGGTTCTGGTATCAACTTGCACGGGGCGGGTTCCTTTCAGTGCAAAATCGGGGTTCGTGGTGCGGTGGCATTGCAGATTCGGTTCATTCGGGTGGTTGGCGGCGCACCATTCATGTTTACAGGCCGTGTTCTTGGCGGGGTCGCATTCGTACAGCGTAATTGTGCCATCGGCGGCAATGTTAATATCAATCATCGTTTCCGTCCTTTCCTTTGGTTGTACAGGCCGTTTTTGTGAACATCCTTGCGGATTTTGTCGCCGCGTTCGGAATCAGCGGCATCAATGCGCCGTTCAGCTTCGCGGGCTGTCTGTATCTGGTTGCATACTTTTCGGTATTCGGCATAGTCCGTGCAGGCGGTGTGGCAGTTGATGGCCCGCCGGGCGCATCGGTAACAGGGTGCATTCATGTCCGTTTATCCTTGATTTTGTAGCCTGCGGCTTTCATGGCTTTCTGATCTTCGGGGGATGGGATGCAGGCGGGATCATTGGTTTGCATCATAACGCGACCATCCTTGGCAAGCACTGTAAAGAGGGCTGCGGGCAGGTCAGAGCGGCAACAACTGTTCACAGCCCAGCACCTCCAACACTTCATCCGCCAGCACGCGGAAATCGCGGGCGGCATTGCTCCAACGGCTGTACAGCGACAGCGGCTTGCCCGCGTCGTTTCCGTTTTCGACTTTCTGTGTGCTTTCGCGGACAACCGTGCCCAGTAAGTTAAGGTCGGTCACATCGGCGATTTTCTCTTTTTGATCGGGGCGAAAGCGGGTAATAAGGGCGTAGGCTTTCAGCTTTGGATTTTCCTGCTGGGCCGCTTCGATTTGCTCCCATACCTCGGCAAGACCCTTGCGGGCGTTCTTGTCCAGCGTGATCGGCACGATAGCAAGGTCTGCTGCCATAAGGGCGTTGATGCTTGCCATGTCGATGTCCGGGGCGCAGTCCACAACAACGAATTCAAGCACACCTTCATTTTCCGCAAGGTAGCGGCGCAGACGCTTATCGCGCCCGCTGGACGTATCCAGCAGCAGGGAAATGTTCGACCTCATAAGGCGGTAGTCACTGGGCAGAATACGAAGATGCTGGTACGGCTTTCCGTTGGCGTTCAGGGCCGGAAGCGCAGCATGAAGGGCGCAGGCATCAGCGGCAGTCTTGGCCGTCAGCACATCGCCCAGACCGTGGGTAAAATCGTGGATGTTGTAGAACTCGGTGCTGTTGCCCTGCTTATCGGCATCAATTAGCAGTGTCTCGCCGATGTTGGAAAGTTCGTATGCAAGGTTTGTTGCGGTGGTGGTCTTGCCGACACCGCCCTTTAAATTCAAAATGACGATGGTTTTCACTTTTTCTTGCTCCTTTTCTTCTTTGGGTGCTGTTTAGCTTTGGTACGGTCTTTTCCGGGTTTGGCGTAATAGTTCATCATGGTTTCAAAGCGGCGGTACGCACTGCCGCAGTGGCGTTTCTTACTGTTGTTCATGTTTGGTAATCCTCAATAGACATTTGACCGGGTAGCTGGCCGGGTTCGTTTTCCCATTCCACGCCGATGTAGTCGAGTACGCGGCCCCATCCATACCAGTCACCATTTTCGTCACGACAAACATGGCGCATCCAGAATTCCCATTCTTTGGGGTTTGCGCTACGCAGGCGATCAAACCGGTTTGGGCGCTGTTCAAGCTGGATGCCGAAACCGCACATCGTACAGCCTGTGCGCTGCGCAAGGGTGGTGCGCAGCGTTCCGTCCTTGTCTCGGACAATCTCGCCATATTCCGCCGGGATGGGAACATTCAAATCAAGGGCCAGTTGCAAAATGTCTTGCCTGCTGAATATGGCGAACGGCGCGCTTCGGATGGTACTTTTACCGTAGTAATTGCACCCGTGCATCATAAGACTTTTTTCTCTGCGTCCGCCCTCGGATGCCATCAAGCCAAGATACGGAACGCTGTTGTGCTCCTTGGCCCAATCGTCGCAAGGCTTTTCTTTGAGATAATAGCAGCAGCGTTCGGACACCTTGAACGGGGCAGCTTCATATCCCAGGGCCGCACCCTCTGCATCTGCACCGCCGAACTTTTCAAGCCATCTTTGGCTTAGTTTCATTCGGCTGTTTTTCTGGAATCCACCATATTCGCCTGTTTCGCCCGTAATGATTGCATGGCGAACAGTGGCGTTTTTGGGTGTCGGGTTTTGTAACAGACTGATCTTGCCCGCAATCTCTTTGCTAAGCACGGGCCAGCCCAATTCTTCAATGACTTTGGTTTTCGGTTTCAGAGGTTTCAAGAAATACATGCGGGGTACGGGCGGGCAGGCATCGTGCAGGGCCTGTTCCTGCGCTCTGGTATCCGGGTCTGTGATGGTGTCGATCTCATCCTGCGGCAGGGCCATGTGCGCGCCCAGCCATTCCCGCGCCGAGTAGGTGTTTTCCATTTCGGTGGCAATCTGCTTGTGTACAGCCTGCACGCCTTTCTGTTCTAGGGAAGAACAACTGACACAGGGAACATGTACGCCGCACGCTTCAAGGAAGTAATGCAGGGTGATGGAATCCAAACCACCAACTGATATGTGACAGTTCAGGCCCATTTCGCTGCATTTGTCCTGATAACTGCGGGCGACATTTTCCGCATGGCGAATTTTCTGTTTGTGGGTGTAGTTTTCCTGCATATAGCGGAAATTGCAAATGTTGGCTTCTGCGCCGGCTTCCTGCATGATCTGCTGTACTGTTTTCATGGCTGGTATTGCGGTTTGTACCGCCCCTCCAAGTAATCCGTGATGGCTGCGGCGGCAGCTTTCCAGCCCTTGCAGACTTCCACGGCATAACCGGCATCACGCAAGCTGGCAATCCACTGTTTCTGTGCCGCTGATACCGTACCGCCGCGCTGGCGCTTCAATTCGATGTACAGACCGCTGTAGTGCACTTCATAGGGACAGTCAAAATTGTATGTCGTACCCTTTATGGGTAGGAAGATGTCCGGCACACCGGATTTCACACCCATTGCGCGGAAGCGGCCCGCTTCGGCTTTCCCACGCTTGCCGCCGTTTGGGATATGGTACATAAGGGAAAGTTCGGGATATTTGCCGCTTTGGGCATCGGCCCAGCGGAACAGGCACATTTGCTCTACATCTTCGGTAGGCGGCGGCATGGTGTATTTAATATTCGCCATTGAATGCACGTCCTTTCTTTGTGGTAGGCGGCAACGCGGCGTAGTGATCGCGCGGGGCGCTGTCTGCCGGGGTTGTAATCAGTTGGTCGAACATAGGCCCGAAAAGCTGTGCAGGCGGCGGGAACGGTGCATCATTGTCTGCGGCCATACCGATGACGGCTTTCACGTCCTTTTCTGTGTAGCCACGGTCAAACAAGCTGTACACCTGTTTTCTTGTCTGCTTATCGCCCTGCATATTGATACCAGTAAATGCTTGCAGCAAGGCCATAATGCGGGTGCAGCTTTCCCGCCTGTTTTCAACAGACTTTTCAACAGCCGATTTCTGGGGAAGATTATGTTGGGGGTTTATTTCATTTTGTCTAATATAATCTTCTGTGCAGAAACTCGGTTTCTGTTGTTTGTTATTTGGGTTTTTGTATGCGGTTTCTCCGTTTTTGTGTACGAAAACTAAACCGGCGCGGGGTGTAACCTCTAAAAGTCAGTATTCAACAATAATCGGTATTTCGCCTGTACGCCGTGCGATGCCATCCAGATAGCGGCTTTGTATCGCCCGAGAAGTTAATATTCCGTCCGTTGTAAATAAGGCTTTGTCGAAAAGTCCTAAAGACACGCACAGATCAACGATTGCCCGAACTTGGGTTGACTTCAACCCGCCGCCCAGCTTGCGCGCTGTCGATGCGGCGTTGTCATATCCCCAGCGGTAGAAATAACCATCGGTGGCGTAGGCTTTTTGGCACAGGGCAAAGTAGACATAAAAGCCCGCCGGGCCTTGTGCATCAATCAAGTTGTCAATAGAGGTGTCGTTTTCGAGAACGTCCACATCCCACGTCGAATAGTTCAGATTCCGCTTCGGCGGTCTGCCCATTCGTAATACCTCCGTGTGTGGATGTTACCCGCAAAACGCGCCGTCAGCGTCGTACAGCGCGGGATTCGCGCGGCGGTCACTCCATCCGTACTTGATGCCAGCTTCAACAGCAGCGGCCTGCGCGGGCGTAGCCGTGCCGTAACACTGATTCATGGTGCGACATACCGTGTGACGAATTGCCAGTAGTGCGGCATCCTCTGCATCCACTGCGCAGAGCGGCGCACCTTTCACGCAATAGTAGGTATTGTCACCGGGGTAGACCTTGGCGGGCCGTCCGCAGTCGTATGGGTTGGGAACATAGGCGAACATCGGCATTCCGGGAAACACGCTGGGGAACATATCGCCGATGCAGGCTTTCGGGGTTTTGGTGGTAGTGTCCATCTTTCAATCCTCCTGTTTGGTTTTTCTTCCTGCCTTTGCTTCATGCGGCGTTTGGCAGTTCATATAATGCCGGTCTTTCCCGGCTGTCAGCTAAGGAAAAGTATGGAGAGAAAAAGGGGCAGCGGGCTGTCAGAATCGAACTGACCGATGCTGTGAAATCTGCGCCAGCACCCGCACATGTACCCGGCAGGCGCGAACAGGTTTGCCCGCCGGGGGATGTGGGAAAATCCCACTTAGGTGTCCGGCACCTCTGCGCGGCAGATCAGCGGCCCGCGCAGTGCCCGTTCAGCCGTTCGTACCCCTTTCTGCAAGATGCGTCCGACTGCTGGTAGCGGTCAGTTCTGCGCCGATACCGCCAAACGCGCATAGAGTTGTTATTGATGACACATTTCTTCACGCCGCTTATAGCCTATGTCGTTCCGCAGCATGTCCGCATTTGTGACGGCCTGCGAAAGAATGCAGATTCGTGTGCAACCAGAAATCTGAATTTTATGGGACGAAAAGCCGTTCTTATAGTGCAGCACCATCCAACTGCCGCCGCCAGCCGTGCAGTTATAACCTTCCGAAACAGAATATTCCAACTTCTCAAATTCCGGCATACTGATGCGCAGCATTTCCGAAATACTGCGCATGAAGTTTTTAGTCGGCGGGCATCCGTGGCGGATGGCGGTGACAGCTTCAACGGCTGACGGCGGCATAATCTTTGCGGCGCGGTCTGCCTGTTCGGCTATGCTGGTGAACAAATCGGCAAGGCCCTGCGCCTTGGCGGTAAGCTGTTCTAATTTTTCGTTGGCTTCGTCAGTGTTCAACGTGACGGCAATTTCGAAGTCTTTATTCATTCTGTCCCTTTCTTTGTATCCGCCGGGGAACGGCCACGGCGCTTGATGTTCTGATCGACAGTCTGCTGTGCCTTGGCGGCGCTGTAGACTTTACGCCCGCCGGGGAACCGTTCGTCGGTATATCCGCGCGGCAGTTCTCGGTAGATGGTCGCCAGCGAAACGCCAACGACGGATGCAATGTCAGACGGCGCAATGCCGCGCGCATATAGCTTTTCAATAAGTAGGCGGTCATCGTGGGTGAGATACCTATATTCGCGCACTACTGCACCTCGCTTTCGGTAAAAAAATAATGCGAAAAAGGTTTAAAACCTCTTTCGCATTTAATACTAATATTTTCACCCTACCGCACCGCGTAAAAAGCCTATTGCACACCGCCGCGAATTGTGGTAAAGTAAATTTATATAGGTATAAACGAGGGGGAACCATAATGCAGCTGAATCCGCATTACGCCGAGCTGAACGAGAGCTATCTGTTCAGCACCATTGCCCACAAGGTAGCCGACTACCAGAAGGCCCATCCCGAGGCAGACGTCATCCGTCTGGGCATCGGCGACGTCACCCTGCCGCTGGCGGCATCCGTGACGGAGGCCATGCACAAGGCCGTTGAGGAGCAGGGCCACAAGGGTACGTTCCACGGCTATATTCCCAGCGAGCAGGGCTATGAGTTCCTGCGCGACGCTATCCGCAGGTATTACGCGGGCCACGGTGTCGAGCTGGACATGTCCGAAATTTTCATCTCCGACGGTGCCAAGAGCGACCTAGGCAACCTGCTGGACCTGTTCAGTCAGGACAACACGATCCTTGTTCCCGACCCGGTCTACCCGGTCTACGTCGATGACAACGTGATGGCGGGCCGCAAGATTCTCTACCTGCCCGCCACGGCGGAGAACCACTTCCTGCCGATGCCGGACGAGGCCCCCCACGCGGACATCGTCTACATCTGCAGCCCCAACAACCCCACCGGCGCGACCTACTCCGTCGAGCAGCTCAAGGCCTGGGTCGCCTGGGCGAAGGCCAATGACGCGGTCATCCTGTTTGATGCTGCCTACGAGTGCTTCGTCTCCGAGCCGGGTCTCGCCCGCAGCATCTTTGAGGTCGAGGGCGCGAAGGAGGTTGCCATCGAGGTGTGCAGCTTCTCCAAGATCGCAGGCTTCACCGGCACGCGCTGCGGCTACACCGTCGTGCCGCAGGCGCTGGCCGGCGGCAAGCTGAACAAGATGTGGCTGCGCCGCCAGACTACGAAGTTCAACGGCGTTGCCTATGTTGTGCAGCGCGGTGCCGAGGCCGTCTTTACCGACGAGGGCATGAAGGAGATCCAGCAGAACCTCGACTACTACCGCGCCAACGCCGCTGTCATTGCGGCAGCGCTGGACGAGGCCGGTGTCTGGTACTGCGGCGGCAAGAACAGCCCCTACATCTGGCTGCGCTGCCCCAACGAGATGGGCAGCTGGGAGTTTTTTGACTGGCTGCTCGAGCACGCCCACGTTGTGGGCACCCCCGGCGAGGGCTTCGGCCCCTGCGGCAAGGGGTATTTCCGTCTGACGGCGTTCGGCGATGCCGAGCGCACCAAGGAGGCCGCCGCACGCATCAAAGCGGCGCTGGCCACACTGTAATATTGCGGGAGGGTTTACACCATGAAACCAAATGAAGAAATCATGGAATTTCTGAAAGAGAATCCCACCTTCTACCTTGCCACCGTCGATGGCTATCTGCCCCGCGTGCGTCCCATCGGTTTTGCCATGTGGTACAACGGCCACCTGTGCATTGCCCTGGGCAAGCACAAGGCCGCCTACAAGCAGCTTTTGGACAACACGAACCTCGAGATCTGCGCCGCCAATGACCGCGGCGAGTGGCTGCGCGTGCAGGGCACGGCGAACTTTGACAACAGCCCCGAGGCCCAGGCCGCCGCGTTCCAGGTCATGCCCCAGCTGGCCGATATGTATAATGCGGAGACGGGCAACAAGCTCGGCATCGTCTACCTCGACCATCTGTCCGCCAAGCTCTTCTCGATGTCCGGTGTTGTGAAGGACATTATGAACTACTGATACTTACGTAAAGCCAATGCCCCGGTGTGCGTTTCTGCGTACCGGGGCATTTTTGCGCTGCCGAGAGAGAGCACGGGCGGATATGGAATCCGCCCCTACAGCCCTTAAAAATCGGCTTGTAGGGAGGGGTCTTGACCCCTCCGCGGGGCGTCGAGGACGCCGCCCCCTACA
>ERZ772902.166-NODE-166-length-82104-cov-17.805543_pt1 | contig 82104 bp, 68 predicted proteins | sample MGYA00511470_ERZ772902 | MGnify/ENA primary metagenome ERZ772902 (study PRJEB29015, sample SAMEA2737717) | human gut metagenome | biome: human gut; feature: human-associated habitat; material: faeces | place: China | collected 2012 ... | reverse complement strand
GGCTATCTTTATCATCCTCACTTACACGCTGTTGGGTATAAAAGCAGATATCAAGTTCTTCCTTAAACAGTGGGAGTCCTTGTGCAGTGATACGAAGTATTTTCATTTTTCAACTTCCTTTCTAAAAACGGATTTTCCGTTTTTATTTTTCATTATTCTTATTATACCCCACCCACAAGAAATTATCAACGGATTTTCCGTTTTTATTTTCTTCTATATTGTTTATGGTTCCTTATCTTGTCCAAAATCAGCTCTCATTTTTGTCTGGCAACTGCTTATTTCATGACCACAATAAAGATTACATTTGCCATAGAATTTCTTTGTACCTACAGCTTCTCACCAACCACCCTGCACCGCTTCCTGCAAAAAGCAATGCCATAGGCTAAAATATCACACCGTCCCTCATCTCGCAGAGCCTCATCATAGCACTTATTCTTAATCTGTGCCATCGCAGCCTCACACACTGCGTCAAGCTCCTTCATCTCCTTAGCGTACTTCACCTCTATAACGATTCCTGCATCCGGGTCCTCCGGCTCAATCAAAATATCACTAAAGCCATCTCCCGACTCTCGATTGGACTTAATCAGCCAGTCCGGATTGCTGCCACGCAGTAGACCTAGAAGTAAGCCATGATAGAAATTCTCCTTCATAGCATCAGGCGCCTTGGTATCGAGTATGCTAATCATGCGGCTCATAACGATATTGAGTTGCCTGGCAATCTGTTTCTCATCTTTATCCAGAATTGCCCTTGATAAAAGCTTCATAGTATCATCATCATTTGCAACAACAGCCTTGAACCACTCCTGAATCTGGAGAATAAATACTTCACGCACCTCTTTATTTGGAATCACAAGCTTATAGGCATAGCTCTCACTGTCAGGCACCTTCACCTCTCCGATTTTGGTGAGATACCCTGTGGTAAAGAGTACACTCCACAGATTGTCAATAGTATTGTCAATCTCATCATAGGTCAGGTCAAGGCGAAGCTGCTTCTCCACAAATCCACCTGCCACGAGCTTCTCAATCTCATCCCTTGTGGTCTGGTCAGCCTTGTCCACAAAGCGCTTCACCATGTCATTTCCACTGCTGTTAATCCAGAACGCACTCGGTCTGGCTGACGGATCTGAAACAAGCTTCTTGGCAAAATTTATCACATCCCACGGACAATAAATATCCGCATTACCAAAATGATATCCATCATACCATTCCTTTACATCAGGGTACCTCTCGCTCCTGTCATAGTCTAAAAGAAGCTTCATGACCTCATCATCAGTGAATCCAAACTGCTCATCATGGTCGATATCCACAATAGAATTGATTTCAAAGTTATTGAGCCCTGTAAAAATGCTCTCCTTTGACACCCTAAGGCAGCCTGTAAGCACAGCAAACTGTAAAAACTCATTGGTCTTGAGTGCCTGCCCGAAAAGCCCCCTGATGAGAGAAACCATCTCCTTGTAGTAGCCATTCTGAAAAGCCTTGTCGAGCGGAACATCGTACTCGTCTATGAGGATAACTGCTTTCTGACCATAGTGCTTATACAATAGCTGTGAAAGCATTCGTATACTATCCTCAATATTGTCAGCCTGACCATGAAGCATCTTTGTAAACAATGTTCTGTCCTCATCAGTCAAAGCATCACTTGTTTTCAAGTAATAGTGTCTATCTATTTCACGGTCTATAATAGTACATAGCATTCTCTTTGCTGACGCAAACTCTAATCCCTCCACACCTTTAAATGAAAGAAATATGACCGGATACTTACCCATATGGTCATCACAAAGCTCTTTATTGCCTGAAATATATAAGCCATCAAACAAAGTCTTATCTGTGCCTATCTCAAAAAAGCTTTTTAGCATGCTCATATTGAGAGTCTTTCCAAAACGCCTAGGGCGGGTAAAAAGAGTCACCTCACTCCAATTTAATAAAAGCTGCTCAATAAGCCTTGTCTTGTCCACATAATAAAAATTAGATTCACGCAGTTTCCTAAAATCATCAATTCCAACAGGTAACTTCAACGTATTTGCCATAAAAGCCTCCAAAAAATAATCCGCTATACTTAATACTAGTATAGCGGATTGCCATGTAAAATACAATTCAAATCATTGCATTGTCTGCACAATTTGTTCAACGGAATAGCCTACAATATGTCTAGCCTGATCTGATGATTCAATCTATGGAGATGATGAGCAGTGGGGCAATGAAATGAGCAGTTGCCACAATAAAGATATGCTTGCTATTACAAATATCTTAATGTCCTAAATTATAGTCTTAGGAAGCATTACACTATTAAATGCTGCTTTCAGTTCATCAATCGTAGGAGACTCCGAAACCATATTCTCTGTAATGATTTTGCAAACCTCCTGCAATGCGCTCTGCTGTTCAACGCTAAATTTATCCAGCTCAATAACCGTCTCAAAAATGCACTTCTTAACCTTTTCATTTTCTAATGGGTGCTGACCAGGATGGAAAAATATAACATCAGTATTCTGAACATCGATTTCCAGACCAAACTCTGGAAAATTCATCCACTCAAAATTATCTACAATTCTGTTTGCTTCATCCAACAGTAAGCATTCTTTTAACGGAACAGCATTGTCAAATCCAATAAGTAAGCCAATCACAAGATGAATTACAGCGCCACCTATTTTGCCAAATCCCTCAAACCACTCTCTGGCTAAAAGGCTTAAATCAAAATCATCAATATGATCAATTATTTTGTTGATACTATCAACTATGTAGAGAATTCTGACACAGAATATAACATCCATATGGTATTTATGTACCCAAGGAGCATAATGATCAATTGACACCTGATCCGATGTTTTCCTATACAGTTCATAATAATTCTTACAGCGCAAATAATCGTTCAAAGCAACACTATAAAAACTGATTCTGAGGGCGATTTCATTGATTACTGGATGTTGCTCGAGCTTAGGCAACATAGCCTCAACCTCATCAAGTGTCCGAAACATCTCGTCTTTTCTGGTAAATTGCAAATGCTCGTCACAATTTATTACATCTGATGCCTCGTCAACCAAAGCAAGTTTTGTCATGATTTCATCTATAAGTAAACCATTCTCATGATAAAGAGCACTTGCATTTTTTAAGTACTCTTCAACAACAGACCACTTATAATTTTGCTTGTTTCTTTTTTGAATACCAGCCAGTTCGTAAAAGCAAAAATATCGTTGATAAACAGCCTCTGCTGGCAACGACCTTCGATATCCCTCTAAATCTCTTTCAGCCTCATTTTGCATATATTCCATGGCTCTGTCCTTTAGAGAGGTATATCTTTCCACAATGTTACCATGTAAATCCTTAAATAACAGCTCTATATTCTTATAGCTGTCATATCTGACAGGCATTGGTAGTTTAGGAAGTAAATCAACATCTCTAGATAATGCCTCTAGAATATATGTCGGATTTAACGCTGACGCCCAAATAATCCTTGCTGTCGTTGCTTCAAATACACATCTATTTAACTTTGGAATGTTACTGTTCTGTACGTAATCAAACACACTGTGAACTACATCATCCAATTTCTTCCTATCAGCTTTCATTTGTCGAAGCAATTCAAGCCTTGTATTGAATAAATTTATATACTCAACTATATTTTCACAATTAATATACTCTTTATATTGTTCTAAAATTTCGTCAATCTCTTCCATCGAAATATCCGGATTCAGACGTGTTTTGTTAAAAATATAATCGCTATAAAGAACATTCCATAAATACGAACTCTTTATATTATGCTTTTGACAATAGCTAATTGCACGAATAAATGCATCATCCGCATCCTGATACATACCAAGTTGCACATATGCCACTCCACGATTAATCAATATCTGACTTCTAAGCACCTTATCTATATCACCGTTGGATAATGCTTCCGCCTCTTTAATATTATCATATGCTTTCTGTACTTCTCCCATTGCCAAATATTGAATAAAACGAATAAAATGATAAAATGCCTTTTGACACCTGTCCCCATTTTCGTAAATTTGTAATTCCTGCTCATTCGCATGAAAACAGCCTAATTTCGCACGTAGAAAAATCCTGTACCTGTTGTATTTATCCAACTGCTTTTTAGTCATAACAGATGTCTTCAAATCGTATGTCAAATTCCATGCCTCGACAAAGTTCGCATCAAATCTCTCCTCGTCAGAAAAATTTATTACTCGCCTTAAGGTATGTGAAATACTGATGTAATGCCATATTGCATATAGTATTATACCAACTAATATGATAGCCATCACAAAGAGTATTATCCTGCTTTTTATCACATTGTAAAGTACATAAGTGACAAATACATCAACACATATACAGATCATAGAATATAAAATATACTTCGGTAATTTATACACTTTATAGCATTTATAAGTTCCCATTACCGCTAACATAAATAACAGTATGGGAATATAATACCTTGTATTTAAAAATATTAAATCAATAATTTTTGTAAAAACACTAATCATCCAGCTCACCTCTATACCAAACATATTTTCGACATCATCTAATGTCTAGTATAGCGGATTCATCTTTAAAATACAATTGATTTAAATGTGAACTTCCAGAGATTTTATATTATTTCATTCCAATTCTCCGGAAATCCGATATGTGCTAATGAAATATCATTCTCATATTCCTCTATAATGTGCACAGCGATTTCGTAAATCTGTCAAACAGCGAAGCCAGCTTTTTAAACACACGCTTGATGTATGATATGATTTCTTTGCAATCATCTTCTGATCAGCCGATTTCAAATCTGCATATAAATACGACAGCATTCCCATGGAGAAAAACTCAATAATCACCCAGATTGGAAATTGTGATTTTTAGGAGGAAACCACATGGAAAACTACTGTGCATTTAGCAAAAACCACACTTGCCTTAAATGGCTTGACTACGTAATAACACGTCAAGAACTAGAAGAAGCAGACTCTCTCTGTCACGGAAACTGGATAGAGATTCAACGCAAAAACCAATACATTCAGACCCTACAGGAGATTCTGGACAGCAATCACATCTCATTCCCCGATGAAATATAGTTTAATTTAATAAAAGGTCTGGCTACCCAGCCAGACCCTCATAAAAGACCCTCACGAAAGACCCTAAAACCAGACCCTATCGAAGAACCCTAAAAAACTATGCTTTTTTTAATGCCAGACCCTACCGACAAACCCTAAAATAGATTGGCAAACCCTAAAGAACTTTGATTATCCTGAATTTTTTATCAATCGGTTTTTTTATCAAATTATTCAATATTTTATTCTGTTACAAGTGAAAAATTATATTCTGGAACTACGAATACACAAGTACTCAATACCCATATAAATCCATTCTGTTCATCACGACTCGCTGAAGTCTGATTTTCTAAAATCTTCATCAAATCTAACTTTTCAAAACTCTGCTTGTATTTCTCTTCTTCAATCTGATATGTTCCATTTTGGATGCGATTAGCTTTACAGATATTATGGCGGATAATCTGAATAAATATCTTCCTCATATGCTCCCAATAGTTTTCTCCCATTTGTGCATATCCAGCTTTTTTCACCCAATCTTTCAATTGATATTTTGCGGTTTCCAATGCCTGCTCTTCTACTACATCATGTAGAATATTCTGAATAGCTTCGTCCATATTCTCATCTGTTGTAATCTTTAAGATTTTGTCACTACATTCCGTTCTTGCTTGTTCATCTCTGATACCGAAACGCCCATCTAACAAATCTTCCACTCTATGTGGAAACTCCACCATCTTTCCGATAACAGTTTCTTTTTTAACCAATGCCTTGTATTCCTTTCCTGGTTGCAGTGTGACTGGAATTTTTCTTTCGGCATAGTCGTCGTCTGGGAAACATTTCAGATGTTGATATGACTCAATCATCGGATAGTTAATATATAATTTTCCAATATCCGTTGCATCCATGAAAATTCTTTGCATTTCTTCGATTTTTACTTTTGAAAAATTTGTATCATGTCGTTCAAAATCAAAGATTATAAGAATATTTGTAAAATCTTCTTTATAGCGCAAATTTTCTGGATACTTCTTCTTACTTATAACATATGGTAAGTCGATATCTTCTCCTGCACTTGCCCAATCAGCCCCATATTCTGCTGCAATATCATCATACAACATATAAATATTCGTCCCATAAATCCATATGTCATCCATATCGATATTTATTTCTGGAAAACATTTAAACAGTAACCAAAACAGTTCGTTTTTTTCATGATTTCCTTCTACTATCAGTAGATTTTGGCTTCGTTTCCTCACTTCGCCTGTGTATTTATTCATATTTTTCAAACTCCCCACTGATATACATCTTTTCAAGATTGTGTCCTTCTCTTAACTCTCTTTGTGTTGCATTACAAAGGGCTGTTAAATTTCCCTCTCTTGATAAAATGAATAAACAATCTGGTCTCATCAATCTGTTTGTCATCAAATTTGTGTTATGCGAAGTCATAATCATCTGGCATTTCGGATAACGTCTCTTAAAGAATCGAATCACCTGATCTGCCATCTCATAATGATAAAATGCATCAAACTCATCTAAATAAATAAAAGAAGCATCCCATGCTCTTGCTATCAATCTTCGATACAAATTAACTAAAGCTAATGTACCACTAGACGCATTCTCAAAAAATGAAATCAATTTGTTGTGTGCAAAATACAATTCTCTTGTGCCATCCGGTAATTTTTGCAGATCAAGCTTACATTCAATCCCCATCGCATTTAAGAAATCTTCTAAATCCTGCAAACGTTCCTTATTTTCCAAGGATTCATAAAAACTTTCATTTCCTCTCTTATTATAAGACATCGTGGAATTGCCTGCCGTAATCATCAACATTCTTTGAACATAATTTCCCAATTGAATTAAAACAGATTCATTTGAAATTGCCACATTACTCATTAACCACCTGAGGAATGGAAGTTTCGCTTCGACATCTCCATCTTCATTATTGAGTGATTGTATATATCTTTCTGTATTTGCAGTTTCAGCTTCAATCTGACTCAGATTCCCAAATTCATACGCTCCATTTGTAAAATCACATTTAAAAATAGATAAACCATTAATAATCAATTCTTCGTCTTTTAACTCTTGATTAGAATAGCGAGAATATCTGTATATCAATTCATTTTCATCAAATTGGAATGTATAAGAAAATAATGCAGCATCTTCTGTCGAATCCGCATTTAGGAAATTGCTGTCATTATTATATCCTGACATATGATACATGGTAGCACAAATATTCATAATCGCTTTTCCTAAATTAGTTTTCCCAGTGGCATTTCTTCCGTATATCAACATCTTGCTGATAACACCATCTGTAATACAATCTGAACTGAATTGATATCCTGCAATTTCATCGAAATCTATACTTATATCTTCTTTAAAATTTTTATAATTCCTAAGTGAAAACTTTTTCAGCATACTGCCTATCTTCCTTTCAGATTCATCATATAAAACTTTATAAGTATAGTATAACCATTATTATCACTTCACACAATAGTTTCCGTAAAAAAATTACGGTGCTATTCTTACTCCTTTCAAAAAATTAGCCACTCTGGGAAACAGAATGGCTATGTAAATCACACTAATATTTCACTTTTTTTGTATTTTTGAAAATTTTCTAACTTGAATAAAAGATGGCTAATTGCTATAATTCCTTTAAAATCAAGGGTTTGCGGGATTATACCTCGCTTGCCAGTATGTATGAGCAGGTATTAAGTTGACATTAGGTTGACCACATTGGTACCTGACCCCAATAAATTTTCTGCTTATCAGAATTCTTTACCTATGCTACCACAGATATGCTAAATTATCAAGGTGTTACAAATCATCTTCTTTCCACGGTATATTGTCGATTGTTCCATTCATTCTGGAAAGCGATGCACTGGTCTCTCGTGATACCTTCTTTGCCTCTTCAGGAGCTATGGTTAATGACCTTCTTTGCCGCAAGCACTCTGCCATGACTGATTGTCCATGCGTTACTGTTTATAAAGAATTTAGAGATGAAAAATTGCCGGTGTCAGACACCTTATTTATTGCAAATTGCTTTCATCGATCTAACAGACGCATCCTTTACTATAATCTCACATTTTTCCAAATAACATAATTGCTATTTTACAATTTCTTACTTTTTCTAAATTAACAAATACAGCCACTATCATAGATCAGTTCAGTTTGTCCACACGGCATTTCTTTTTTTCTTGGTGTTTATTTCAGTTTTTCCAGAATCTCGTCCGCGCTCATACCGCCGGCCAACAGCTTCTTAACCACATTCTCGGCTTCAGCCTTCTTATTTTCACAGTGTTGGCCCATGTGTATTGTAGCATTGCTTTCATTCCTTCATCAACGCCACCTCCACCAGTTGCTTTTGAACCGCCACCTATGTTTGACATCTGAGCCATTCTTTTTGCCCCACCATGCAATTTATCCATCGGCGTACCGGTACTAGCTGTGGTTTTGTTAAGTCCATCCACTATTTGTTTTCCTCGTTAATTAAGAATGCTATCTGCTGTCCTACCCAGAGAAACATTATTTTTTGTAATTGCTTGTGTATTTTTCTGTTTTCTTTGAAACAGTGACAAGATTCCCATAATATACACCCCCTATTCTTTTGGGTAATATGATTCATTTTCGACTATCTTTTCTCACATCTTCGCCGACCATAAGATCGTTGCCTGCTGCTCACTGCGGAGAGGTGTGTGATTATTACGAGCAGCGTAGGGAGCTACCGCTTCCAGTATATCACAAGTCTGCAAATAAATCAGCCTTGTACAGTATGACCGCCGATACAACCTCTGTATAATATAGTTTTGAACAAATAAAAAACAAAGGAGAGTCCATTATGAACAACTTAAATGAACAGATAAGTAAGTATCTTGAGTATTGCCAATACCAAAAAAGACTAGATGAAAAAACCCTCAAAGCCTACCGGATTGATTTAAGGCAATTTACTGAACAGATACCACCAACAGATATCCCCAATATTTCCCAAGCAATATTAGAAGATTATATTGTCTATCTGCATCAAAATTACAAACCAAAAACTGTCAAAAGAAAAATTGCATCCGTAAAAGCTCTTTTTCACTATCTGGAATATAGGAAAGTCATTGAGAAAAATCCGTTTTATAAAATGCAGATAAAATTCCGTGAACCTGTCATTCTCCCAAAAATAATTCCGCTCCATACATTGGAAGTTTTTCTAAAAACCATATATAAGCAATGCAACGATGGAAAAACAAATTATCAGAGACGAAATGCTTTAAGAGATGCTGCAATTGCAGAGCTCCTGTTTTCAACCGGAATAAGAATTTCCGAACTATGCTCTCTGGGAATGAATGATGTAAATTTGTATGACAGAACTATCCTGATATATGGAAAAGGCTCTAAAGAACGAAGAATACAGATTGGAAATGATGATGTTATCAGTATATTGAACAAATATGAAAAAGAATTTCTATCTGAAATCCATAGCTGTAAACATTTTTTTGTAAATCAGGCAGGTCGGGCATTATCAGACCAAACCGTCCGCAGAATGATCAACAAATACTCCTCTCTTGCTGCGATTGAATTACATATCACTCCGCATATGTTCCGCCACACATTTGCAACAAGTCTTTTGGAGGCAGATGTTGATATTCGCTATATTCAGGAAATGCTTGGACATAGTTCTATTAATATTACAGAGATTTATACCCATGTTGCCATGTCAAAGCAGAGAGATATACTTACAACAAAACATCCTAGAAAAAATTTTCAGATATAATTTTACTTGGCAATCCATCAGTACTGTAGTCGATGGATTGCTTTTTTACTTTTAACCTTTCATGGATAATCAAGAGTTATCCGTTATTTTAGTTTTTTTGATGATAAGGCATGTTCCGGAAATTCTTAATTCATTTTGAGTAAGTTTTGCTCAAAAGCGCAGAGGAGGGTATAATTAATGGATACAAAACAGATACTAGACTACTATATTAATATTGGAAAAAATAACACTAAAAAATACAAGATTGCGCTGGTTGCTAATGTACGTGGCAAAACAAAAAATTATGTCGATTTTGACAGTTCTTCGGTAATTAATGAATACTTTTCATTAACACTTTACGAAGAAATTCAACGTACTTTGCGTAATGCTGGTTACGAAGTATGCACTTTTTTTGATGAAGATGATTTTATAAAAGCAGTATTAGAAAATAAAATCGGGAATTTGGAACAGCTAATTGTTATGAATTCTTCACAAAAGGGAACACATATTGGAAGAAAATCATTAGTTCCAGCTTTTTGTGGCTTACATAATATCAAATTCACAGGAAGTAACGCTTATGTAGTAAGTTTATGCCGAAATAAATTTCATACAAATTGCATCTCACAAAACAGGAATCTATATACTCCTGATACATATATTTATAACCTAAAATATGGTTGGATTTCAGGAAAACCAACGCTAGGTGAAAAAGTTATAATAAAATTAAATAACGAAGCTTGCAGTATTGGTATGACTAAAAAAAATATTATAAAATATGATGAAAATTCAGATGAAATTATTTCTACTATGGCAAAAGAATTTAGACAGGATATTATATTGCAAAAATTTATTTGTGGATTTGAAGTTGAAGTACCTATTATTATGGGGAAAAATGTTTGTTCTTTAGATCCTGTTGGCATAGAATTAAATAATGAACATTTTTTGGGACAAGAGATATTAGATTATGAAATTCGAGGTAACCATAGCTTTGAATATTTTCATTTCAAGAATCAGTATCCTGAAATAAGCGAAAAAATTAAGAAAAATTCGGCACAGATAGGAAAACTTTTAGGAATCGAAGGCATAGGAAGAATCGATTACCGTATAACAGAGAATGGTGAAGCCTTTGTTACGGATATAGCGACCAATCCGCATATTACAAGTATATCTAGTATTGCAACCGCATTTTCGTGGTTGGAATATTCTTATACTGATATGTTTTATACAATGATAGGTTTATCTATTGAAAAGTATGTATAAAGCATTAAATATTTTCTTTTAAAAAAAATTCTAATTTTTATTGCTTCTTGCCCAAAAAGTTTTCTTGTTTTTGTGGCAAGAAGCATTTTTGTTCTATAAATCACTCCAATAGAATAATAAAGAATAATGGAACGTTTTTCCAAAAAATTTCCAGGAATTGTCTTGATAGAAAGAACATTCATTAAACAAACTATCTTCTACATCTATATGTTCTTGAAAACTATTCTTATCAATGAACTCAATCAGCAATAAGATTTTTTGCTCTATATAAATTTTGTAATTTGCGCTTTGCAAGTTTTCCAAACAATCATTTAAGATATTTTTTGCTTTATCTGTTTGGGAAATATATGCCAATGCAATTGCTAAATTAATTCTAATACTAATGGCATACATCGCTTCATTATCATTATTAAAATTAATATTATTGTACAAATTATCTAATATTTTGTATGCACTTTCATACTTATGCATACGCATATATAGTACAGATAAGTTACATAATAGAAAAACTTGATCGGCATTGTCTCTTAAGTTATCTCCAAATGTATTGTTATATATTTCTAAACATTTTTCTGTGGAAATTTTATTAGAAAATAAAAGTGCCAGTAGATAATTGTTTACAAATATTTCCATTCGTGGATATTGTATATCTCTATGGTGCATAATAAAATGCTGAAGCAAAATCGCATATTCACCTGCCTCTCCAAAATCTCCACATTGACACAGTACACCTATATAGTTATTTAAACATAGAAAATACTGTACGGGATAAATTTCTTTACAATTCATATTAGCAAAATAATCAACACTACTGCGCATATATTCTTTTGAAATATTACAATCATGTATAGCGTTTGAGCGCCTTCTCAAGATGTTTATATATTTTATGGCATTATCATCGTATCCTAGTTTTGAACTTAATTGTATATATAATTCCTTTTCAATATGTAGTGCTTCATTTCGCTGCCCCAAATGAATACTAGATGTCATATATGTCATCATAATACGTAGCCATAAATCAAATTCGTTATTTACAGATGAAATTAGTCTGTAGGGCTTTAAAATTTCCAAAGCTTTTATTCGATCCATTTGATTTAATGTTTTGGTTAAAACCAATGATAAAAGCAAATCTTTTTCAGCTAATAATTCTACTGGGAGAATAGGTTCAATTTTTTCTAATATTTTTATTACATCAAAGTATTTTTGAGTATAATATTTTTCAAAAGCTTTTTCCATAACTTCAATATAAGAATTATATAATGGATTTATGGAAGTAAAGGATCTTGCAGAATTATGACTTATGTTTTTTTCTCGTAATCTAAAATCCTGTAATAACGCTAATGAAGCCATTATATATGAATTTCTATCATTTCCAGAATTTAATTCATACTCCATTCGTTGATAATACTCAGAAGGATACAGTTCTTTCACGCAAACTGCCATTTTGGAAGAATATATGGCTTTATCCTTTTTTGCCCTAAATGCAAAAATCATTCTAATAAGATCATGTGTAAAATGGGCATTTTTCTTATCGGATGTGGTTAGGCATATTTCATCTGACTTATCAATTAAATTTGATAATTCTATATGGCTACATTCTATTAATCGTTCCACTTCATATTTTGGAAAACTTAATCCTATAAATGAAGCGTATTTTAAAAGCTCAGATATTTGTTTTCCAACATCTCCAAGACCTTGAAGTCGTTCTTTTATTAAAGAATCTAATATTTTTTCTTTAGAATCACCCTCGTTATAAGTAAAATCACCACTAGAATTAATTTTCTTTACAATATTTTTAATTACTTCCAAGTGCCCAGACGAAAGTTTATATATAATCTTTTTAATATGTTCATCTATATCTTTCTTATTATCAAATTCGTTCAATGCTTCAAGAAAATCAGAATATTCCATATCAGGGAAATAATATTTGTTTGCTTTTTCTCTTTTGAGAATTTTATTAATAAAGGACTCTTGCGTTTGGGATTCATCTGTAGTTATAAAGAGTAAGAATATTGTATCTTTAAAAAATGCAAAAGAGGATTTTCTAAATTCTAAAATAATATTTAGTAATTCTATTGATTTAATATCAAGATACTGGAAATTATCAACTACAACTAGACTTTTTCGGCTTTGAGCCAAAAATCGCATTTTTAATATAATATCCATTTCAGTTGAATTATCCAAAATATAGCTAAGTTGTTCTTGTTTCTTATCTTTAGCAAACATAGCATTTTCATATAAAAAATTCAAAAATTCCCCTGCTGTTGGTATTTCTTTGATTATATTAGATGTCAATTTCTTATTATCGATTTTCTTATAATATTTATCAAGTTTATCAGACAAACATTCCTTAAATGCATAATATTCTCTATTTTCACACAAAGAATCCCCTTGTAAATAAAAAGCAATATTTTTACTTTGCTCTGCTTGAAATTGTGCAATAATCTCTTGTGCCAAATAGGATTTTCCACAACCTGATTTCCCATATATAATATGAATTTCGGAATCATTCCATTCAGCATTCAATTCATCTATAATATTTTTTTGTATTGTCAACATATTTGATTAAATCCCTTTGATATATATAAGTTATGGTTTCCGGAACATGCCTTATCATCAAAAAACTAAAATAACGGATAACTCTTGATTATCTGTTAAAAACATTATACTATAACCATCTACATTTTTCACTAACAATTTGATATTTTCCCTATTTTCCTAAAATGAACTGAACAAGGGAGAAACCTTTAAGAACATTGCCCGCTTTCTTTGCAAGGATCCAACAACCATTTCCAAAGAAGTAAGGGCTCACCGTCTATCCGACTGGTATCACAAAGGTACTTTCTATAATGCCCATAACTTTTGTATTCATCGCTTCCATTGCCGGAAAACCAATGTCTGCGGAAAAATCATTCTCTGCGATGTAAAATGCACTTCCTGCCCCACCTGTAATCAAACTTGCAAGGATTTTGTGAAGGAACAGTGCAAAAGACTGGATAAGACGCCCTATGTCTGTAATGGCTGCACAAAAAAGATAAATCATTGCACCATCGCCCAGAAATACAGATACGATGCACGTTTTGCTGATAGAAAATACCGTGAAAAGCTTTCCGGTTCCAGAGCCGGTATAAACATGACAAAACATGAATTACGCAAAAAGGATGGCATTGTTTCTCCTTTAATCGAACAGGGACAATCTCCATATCAAATCATTACCAATCATCCAGAACTGGATATGTCAGTCCGTTCCTTGTACACCTATCTGGATCAAGGTCTGTTTACAGCCAGAAACATTGATTTAAAACGTAAGCCCGGCTTCAAGCCACGAAAGTGCCATAAAACACAGATTACAAACAGAACCGTCTTCGAGAAAAGGTTATTCAGTGATTTTAGTGAGCTGCAGTTATCCTCTTTTGTAGAAATGGATACGGTACACTCATCCAGAGAATCCAACAAGACGTTACTGACCTTTTTCTTCACTAAGGAAAAGCTGTTCCTTGCCTTTCTCCTGAATCGTTGTACTAAAGGCGCTGTCCGGCTTATTTTTGACCGTTTAGAAAAACGTATGGGCACCTATGAGTTCTTATCTGTCTTTGAATATATCTTGACAGACAGAGGTTCAGAATTCGGAGATCCTGTCGCTCTTGAAACAGGACTGGATGAAATTCAGCGTACCAGCATCTACTATTGTGATCCCATGCGTAGCGGACAAAAAGGAGGTCTTGAGCAGGCTCACACCATGCTTCGCATGGTGCTTCCCAAAGGAACTAGTTTTGAATTTTTGACACAATGGGATGTGAATCTAATCGTGAATCACATCAACTCCACTCCAAGGGAAAGTCTTAATGGAAGCACGCCTTATGACGCCGCATTAGAGACACTCGGAAAAGAAACCCTAAACGCATTTCAGCTTAAGCGCATTGACCCTGATTTGGTCAATCTAACGTAAGCGCAAAATAATTCGACGGATTGCAACACGTTAATTATCAACTCATAATAAGTATCAGGAAATGCTAGTGTTTTACTATACTTATGTTTGCTAGATGCTAGCATTTTACTCTAATTATTATGAGGGGACAAACTATGAGAGCACCAAGAGTACCAGTCGAAGAACAATACCGCCTGATTATGGAATGTCGCAAAAGCGGACTGTCTGATTATCAGTGGTGTTTAAACAATGACATTAATCCAGGCACATTTTACAACTGGGTTAAACGTCTCCGCAAGAATGGCTGCGGAGATATTCCTGAGAAAAATCAGCTGTCAACTTATGAACAGTCTCATCAGGAAGTCGTAAAAATTGAGATGAATTCCATTTCGGTTCCCACTGACATGAATAAAAATACTGATACAGCTGCAATGGAGTTAATGATTGGAAACATGAATCTGCGTATTTCAAACGAAACGGATCCACTGCTTCTTGCCAAAACAATCCAGATACTTACGGAGCTTTCATGCTAGGCGATATCACAGCTGCCGGCGAGCTTTATATTGTGACTGGGTACACCGATATGAGAAAGTCGATCGACGGACTGTGTGCAATCGTTGAAGACCAGCTTCACATGGATCCAAGACGCAGTGCTCTTTACCTGTTCTGTGGAAAACGCTGTGACAGGGTAAAGGCACTTCTATGGGAAAATGATGGCTTTGTACTCCTGTATAAACGCATGGAAGTAAAAGGCAGGTTCCGCTGGCCACGTTCAAGTCAGGAAGTGCGTCAGCTTACATGGCAGCAATTCGACTGGCTTATGTCAGGTCTTGAAATCGAACAGCCCAAAGCATTTAAAACGCCGTGAAGCCTTGAAAACACTGGCATTTCTGCTTCTTTTTTAATGCTCTTTGTGGTATAATAAGAGTATCGAAAAAGGAGCTGAATAATCCGGCCTCCGTGTCCCTGCTGTCCGGGGATAGGGGTTCTTCCGCAATTATCCGTTTTTAATATAGGAAATCTCATCAATTTATAGTATAATACTTGTATTAAAGGTATGGAGATTTCTTATGAATACATTTGATTTAGATTCGTTTTTTCCGAAAGAAAAGTTGCAGTTAATCAAGGCTGAGCAAACCAATGATATAATTCATATTTACCTGAAATCAAAAACAAAAAGTTGTGTCTGTCCTAAATGTGGTCAATCTACTGAGGAATATCATGGGACCTATGTAAGACATGTTCAGGATCTTCCTATTTTAGGAAAGAATGTTCAGTTACATATTAAAGCACATGAATATAAGTGTACCAATACCGATTGTAATGCTAGTACAATCGCAGAGAATTTTAATGGTTTTCTTAATTACTATAGCCGGATGACAGAACGCTGTGCTGACTTTATTTGTTCATTAGCATTAGAAACCAGCTGTGAAGGATGTTCCAGGATATGTAAGGTATTAGGGATAAAGATCAGTGGAGATACGGTAATCCGTCTTCTTTTGAAAAGATATCAGGCTATGGAACATGATTTTACTGGAGATAAAATAGGGATTGATGATTTCGCTTATAAAAAACGTCATACATATGGAACTATCATAGTAGATGAGGAAACTCATAATCCTATCACGCTACTGGATGGAAGAGATGGAGACGCTTTGCGGAAATGGTTGAAAAATAATAAACATATCAAAGTAATTACCAGAGATAGGGCCAGTGCTTATGCAAAAGTCATAGCAGAAGAACTGCCGGATGCAATGCAGGTGGCAGACCGTTTTCATCTTCATCAAAATTTACTGGAAGCCATAAAAAAGGCCTTAAATCATGAATTACCTGCCACTATAAAGATTCCGCATAACGATGAACCAGAAGAAAGTCGTGAGACCGATAAAAAAAATTGCACAGGATGTGGATAACTCCTTAAATTATTCCGAAAAACGTTATAAGATGATCTGTCAGATCCAACAATTATTAAAAGAAGGTTGTAGTTACAGAGAAATTGCCCGCCGTATGGGAGTGGGAAGGAATACAATAGCCAAATACAGAACAGGTGAACCCAGAGAATTAAGCATGTATGGAATACATCAAAGCAAACTGGATATTTATCACGACTTCATTCTAGAATGTCTGTATTCCGGAAAGAGTAAAAGCAAAACAGTAAAAGCTGTATATGCTAAAGGTTACACCGGTTCAAAGAGCAATGCTTTTGATTATCTCGTAAAAATAGAGCAGCGTGAAGGAAAAGCTTTTGAACTCCAGCCATATATCAGGACACAAACAGAGGCACTTAAATACAGGACAGGAAGTAAAGGAAAATCAGCAGATTATATCACAAGAGAAGGCGTATTTAGATATATGTGGATGGATATAAAGCTGACAGATCTGCATAAATGCTACATTTACAGTCACTTTCCAAACCTATGGGAACTGTATGCATGTATTAGAGAGTTTCGAAATGTTTTCAAGAAAAAGAGTGTGATACTTCTCTACTTATTTATTGAAAAGTACAAAAAAAGCAACATAAAAGGATTACGAAGTTTTGCTAAAGGTTTGGAAAACGATCTGGATGCTGTTGAAAATGCGGTAGCTTATGACTATAGCAATGGTTTTGTAGAGGGAACTAACAGCAGGCTCAAAATGATAAAACGTACTATGTACGGAAAATGTAACCGAGAGTTGCTGGAAGCAAAACTGCGCAATATGAGGCAAGAGAGAAACGGATAATTGCGGAAGAACCCCTATCCCCGGACAGCAGGGACACGGAGGCCGGATTATTCATTCTTTTTTTGCAAAGTCAGTTTTAATTAAAGCTCCAAGTGTCCTGTCTAATCTTCTTCCCTTATTATGCCCCACACCAGTCAATATCATTTCATTATCCATTGATGGTTCTAATACTCCCTCACTTACAAAAAGAGCATACATTTTTCCCATCACATAACTTTCCTTTGCATTAAACAACACATTATTATCTTTATTACTTAAAAAGATTTTGATATATTTATCCTCCTCATCATCAAGAGGTCTTTTTAATTCTTGCAGATTCAGTAATCTGTATATGCTTTTAAATAACATTCTATTTTGTAGATTCATTCCTAATCCACGCTCTATCAATGACGGTAAAGCAAAACTTGCTATTATAACATGACGTTTTTTGTTAATAATTGAATTCACATAATCTTCCATAGCCCTTATATAAATTTCATTATAATCTATCATACAATTATCTAATTGTATGATAGGTAACGTGCCATTCTTATTATATAAAAATATATGATATTTTTTATAAACTCTTCCTAAATACTGAACTGTATCTTGTAATAATATCTTCTTCCTTATCAGTGCCGTTTTTTCATTCTCACTATCAAAATGTCCAATCGGTTCAGGAAAATCAGCATCTTTAATATCAAAAGAACACACCGAATAAAAATCTCTTAGAACAGCTATCTTTTCCTCATGAAGCTCATCCATACTTCTAGCACCTGTTAAATGATTTAACATCTCATCACAGTCTGCTACAAGCGGCTCCGGATTATCCAGATAAACTGTTAAATCTGGATTCATTTTAAAAATTTTATGATATAACTCCATAAAAATACACCTTCAATTGTAAACGCTCAATATTCCAACGCTAGATCTTAATTAACGCTTGCATCATCTTTGCTAGATGCAAGCGTTTTACTACATTTTAGTTTTTGCAAACATTTTGAACTTCTTTGCTTCATGGAGTCAAAGCCTCGAGCTGTTCATCTGACATGTCTTCACTTGGATGCTGTTCCAAAAGATTTGTCATCAAAAAGCTTTGAACAGATCATTTGTACTCTTGATGCTCTCATAGCTTTTACGTCATAATAATTAGAGTAAAATGCTAGCATTTCCTGATACTTATTATGTGTTGATAATTAACTTGTTGTAATCCGTCGAATTATTTTGCGCTTACGGTCAGGTGATGGACAAGATAAGGATTCATAAACACTTTAGAAAAAAATAAAGTGCGTAAGTTTTGTTACCGGTAACTTACACACTTTATATTACACACTCTCTCATCGTAAACCACATCAACTCCACTCCGCGAGAAATCCTCGGTGTAAGGACACCATATAAAGTTGCATTAGAAACGCTTGGTGAAAATATCTTAAAAGCATTTAAACTATGATGAATTACTTTAGGATGTCCCCCCCCCGCAGACAGCTGCTACGCTTTGTCCAATCTTCCATACCTTCTATAAAACTACATCTGGAAAGTACTTCAGTTAGAAATCATCATCCACACACTCATTTTTGAAAATTAAGGATAACAGATATTGTATTCTTTGCTACTTTATAAAACTCACTCTATAATATAGGTGTTTCCCATTCTTCATAATTAATATGTAAAGCACTAACTGTTTTTGTGTAAATTATCTTTCCATCTTCTCCTGTTAACTTACATCGAAATTTCATGCCAACTCTTCCCTCTGTAAGTTCAAATTGCATACGAGCTTTATCATATCCTGCAACCCAACTCCATGCATAGAAATTCTTTCCATCTGTACTATACTGCCACTGGTATGATGTTACCCCATCGGCTTGTACATCTAGTGTTAATTTCTCTCCTATTCCTCCTTTAACATCCTGTGGTTGATTTTTTATTATAATTTCATTCTTTTTTTCTGCAGTTACTACATTTGTATACACTGTATTTCCATCTTCTCCGGTTATCTTACAGCGGAATTTCATACCTATCCTTCCCTCTGTAAGTTCAAATTGCATACGAGCTTTATCATATCCTGCTGCCCAACTCCATGCATAGAAATTCTTTCCGTCTGTGCTATACTGCCACTGATAGGCTATAGCACCCTCGGTTTTTACACCTAATGTTAACTGCTCTCCTAGTTTTCCCTTCACATCCTGCGGCTGTGTTATTATTCTAGCAGCCTGTTTTTTATATGCTGTTACAATGTTTGTATACACTGTATTTCCATCTTCCCCTGTTATCTTACAGCGGAATTTCATTCCTACTCTTCCCTCTGTAAGTTCAAACTTCATGCTGGCTTGGTCATATCCTTCAACCCAACTCCATGCATTATAGTTCTTTCCGTCTGTGCTGTACTGCCACTGATAAGCTATAGCATCCTCGGTTTTTACACTTAATGTTAACTGTTCTCCTAGTTTTCCCTTCACATCCTGTGGCTGTGTTGTTATTCTAGCAGTCTGTTTTTTACATGCCGTTACAGTGTTTGTATACACAGTATTTCCATTTTCCCCAGTTATCTTACAGCGGAATTTCATTCCTACTCTTCCCTCTGTAAGTTCAAACTTCATGCTGGCTTGGTCATATCCTTCAACCCAACTCCATGCATTATAGTTCTTTCCATCTGTGCTATACTGCCACTGATAGGCTATAGCACCCTCAGTTTTTACACTTAGTGTTAACTTCTCTCCTAGTTTTCCCCTAACATCCTGTGGTTGTATTAAAATTTGAGCATTAGATAAATTATCTGCCAATACATACGAGCTAGATAATAATCCAATGCAACACACACAGAGTATAACTACCACTCTTAATTTATTATAACGCATATTTTTAATTCCTTCATTAATTTCTATCATTTCTATTTTACTCCACCAAAAATTTTTATCAGTTTATTTAAATATCTTTTTATAGGAGATATTGATATCAATAATTTTAATTGCTTCAAATCTCTATTTTCTATTAATTTAAACAACCTACGCCTATTTGGATGCCTCCATGCAGACTTTATTACTTCAGATGTTTCTGAGAAAACCTCATTAAAGTTAGTTACTTTTAAAGCCATTTTACTACTTGCCGGCTTCCATAAATTTTCTCCCTTTGTCGAATTTACAAATACAACCGAAGTTCCTTTATTATCATCCATTTCAGGAGAATGATTTTCTACTCCCCAACAATCTCCCAGTACAATATCTGCCATATTCCAAACATCCTTAAAATGGCAATTGTAACAAGATGGTCTAAGGCAAATATTCGATAAAAACAATTGCATAAATAAATCGTCCGCAAAGAAACGATTATAAACAGAACCATCACAAAATTTTATGTATACCGAATAAGATTTCCATCCATTTTGCTTGTTGCGAAATGATATTTCCTGTATTTCACTTTTAAAATTATGCTTCTGCTCTTCAATATATTTTCTCCATATCTTTAATGATGGTACTCCATGGCATAAAATTCCTATTGTAATAAGATGTTCATAATCTTGTTGCAAAAAGGATTTTAATCCTGCTACTTGACATGGTGTACCGGCAAATAAAACTTTTTTTCCATTTTTTAAATTTTTTTTAATATCATTATATGCATCATCTATTTTGCTTTGTATATATTTACTACCTTGCAACTGCCTAATATCTTCAATTTTATCAACAGCAATATGATGAACCTCAAATAAACTATCAAATGCAGCCCCATATACTATCATAGAATTTTTTATTGCCTCTTCAGCAATTAATCTAAACATCCCTCCTGATGAACTTTGAAGTCTAATTCCATCATCCAATGCATATGATATGTAAACTGCCCCTTTTCTTTCATTACTATTTATACTATTTTTTTTAGTAGGGCATACATTTTCACACTTTTTACAATTAATACATTTTTTTTTATCTATTATAGGATACCAAAATCCTTCTTCGTCCAAAATCATATTTATACATGAATTTGGACATGCTTGTGCGCACGCAGAGCATCCACAACAATCTTCTTTTAATATATTATCTAACAAGTAACTTTGTCCCCGACTTTCTCAATAATTAAATCCTTACAAATAATATTACACTACAATCCATGCAAACTTATGCCTCTATAAACAACCATTAGTTATTTACTGATTCCCTCTATATATTCAATTGCTCTTTTTTTCTCTCTATCTAATATAATTTTTGATTTTCCAAAATCTATTTGTTCAACTCCATCCAATGTAATATTTTCAGGCTCAAATCTATCTGTTAATTCTAATAATTTTAATAAAGAAACTACTCTCGTATCCATACTTTCTTTTACTCCAGTTCTTGAAAAAGTATAAAAAGGCTTATGATAAATAATCGAGAATACAGTTCCATGAAAAGAATCTGTTAAAATTAATTCTGCATTTTTGATTAACCCTAAAAACTCACCAGGTCCAACATTATTATGTGTTCCATCATCACGATCCCATATAGATAATATATTTACTTTTTCATTTTTCTTTTTATATTCATTTAAAATATTCAAAATATGATCTGTCGGTTTACCTAAGAAATAACAAAAAAGATATTTTTCACATGGTTTCTTGAACTTATCAGCTATGAAATCCCATTTATTTTTTGATAAAAGTAATGTTGGATCTATGTGACATTCAGGTCTTTGATTTATCAATGCCTCTACTACCTCGCTACCTGTCTGTTCACGAACCGATATTTTTTCCATTTCTGAAAGATATTTTTTAAATTCTTTTTTTCTTTCATCAACTACGTATTCTATTCCAAACGATGCAGCATATGAAACTCTTTTTTTTCTATCTGCAAAATCAGCAAAATATTTACCATCAATTTCCTCGGCTTCTGAATTCCAAATTTGATCGCTTCCACATACAAACAAATCATAAAACTTATTTGCTTTTATCCTATCTCTTTTTTTATTTATCCAATACCTTGAAAAGCAAATGTTTTCATCATTAAATTTCTCAAAATTCAATTTTCTTTTAAAACGCTTAGGTCTTTTTGTTATATAAAATATTATTTTTTTTATTATAAATTTACATTTTTCTAAACTAATGTTATATTTTTTTCTCCATGGATTATGAATTGTTTCTACCACATGTCCTAAATCCTTCAAAACTTCTTGAAGTGCATAATTTTGTAAACGATTTCCATAGTTATCGCTAATCATAGTAATAATACAAATTTTCATATTTAATTCACTTTCTTTTTAAATAGCATATTCTTTATCGTATAAACCATTTTCTTTAATTGTTCATTGTACAATATTACAATCAATATAACTAACAAAGAATTTACACTATAGAACAATAACTGACTTTCCAAAAAAGCTGAAAAAAACATACAAATAAAAATAATATTTGTAAATATAAATCTATTTATTTTTATTCTTAATGGTGTAAAATTAGATGTATCAAAATATTTCTTTACTATCATATATAAATATCCTACAATAGTAGCTAATGCAGCTCCATACAACCCATATATTGGAACTAAGATAAAATTTAGTATAGTATTAATGATCGCCCCTACAGCTGTAACTTTTAATGCAGATTTAGTGTCGTGCATAATCAAATAATTGGATCCTAATAATCCTGATACACAATTAAGTATAGAACTATACATCAATATTGGGCTAATCTTCCACGCTTCCAAATAATTTTCATTACAGCCATAAGTAATGTATACTCTGTTTAAAAGAATAAGCCCCCCTCCTAAAATAAATAAAATTCCTGTTAACAATTCAAATACATTTGTATATGTACGTGACCTTTCTTCTTTGGTCTCCAATTCAAATGTTGTCAACTGCCACGCTTGTTGAAATATCCCATAAACAACACTTATTATTGTTGGAATTTTGTGTGCAACAGCATATATTCCATTTCCAGATGCTCCAACAAACCAAAGAATAGCATATTTATCAGATAAATTCATTAGAACCCATAATATTGCAGTAGGCATTAACGGAATACTTAATTTTAAAATCTGTTTAATTAAATTTATATCAATAAATGAATACTTAAAACATTTATCAGTCGCAATAACCAACAAATAAAGAGATGGCAATAAATATGCTAGAACCGCTGATATCAAATACCCTGATATTCCTTGTTTAAAATAAAGCAATAGAATAATATTTGAAACAGCCAATGTAAACGTATATATAACTCCTGAAGCAGCACATGCTGCAACCTTTCCTATTCCCCTTATATACATCTGTAATACACCATATATTGAAGATATTATAACTAACAATATAAAATATAATATAAACTCTCTAAATATATTAAAAATAAAAAATAAAGGATATATAAATGAGACTAAAAAATTACCAATCAAAATTAATAGCGTAGCGTTTGTAAAAATTTTTTTTGCATCGTATTCTTTTTTTGATAAAAACATGATTATAACATCACCTATTCCCAAAGTCGCTATTGGAGAAAACAGCGACACCGTTGACACAAGAGTATCAACGGTTCCATATTCTCCGGTGTTGAGAACGTGTGTATAAAATGGCACCAAAATAAATGACAAAAACTTGCTTCCGAAATTGGCAATCAAAAATATCATAGAATTTTTAGCCAAATTTTTATACCTTAAATTCAACTTACACACTTCCTTCCTATTTATTTTTATAATCATTTTTTAGAATAGTTTTTAGTTTATTTTTAATATCATAAAAAGAAAACATTTTCTTTAATCCCAAGTCAAATCTCAAAAACCGCAAACAACATTTTAACCATTTCCAATCATTAGTCCAATTTCCTTGAATTCCAAGGTATTTGGGTGCTTTATTGTTTTCAATATTTTCTAACAATATCAGCCACTCTGGTATTATATTTTCAATCGCAAATGATTCCTTTACAAATGCATGTCCATTTTCTCCCATTTTATTGTTTAACTTTTCATTTTTTAACAATAAAACAACTTTTTTAAGAAATTGTCCTTTAGTATTAAATAAAAAACCTGTTTTTTTATTTTTCACCGTATCCAACAATCCCCATTTTTTCCTTGTCACAACTGGAACATAAGAATACTCCATTTCCACAGCACTCAAACAGAATGTTTCTGTTAATGCCGTGGGATTAACAATCCCTACACAAGTTTTTTTAAAAATATCTCTTTTTTCTTTTCCAACTATTCCACAAAAATGAACTGACTGTAAAATTTTCCCCTCATCATCAGTAAGATACTTCATAAATTGATTTTCATAATCACTTTGAGAAATTCCATATTTACCAAGTTTAGCATTTCTGTCATATACTTTACCATTACCTATAACATATAACTCCGCATTAGGAACTTTACTAATTACTTCAGGCCATATCTGTGCTAACCTATGAAATCCTTTGGCTGGAACCAAAGAACCCACATATGTAACAATTGGAACATCTATTATTCGATTACAAACTTTTTCCTTAATTGGAACCATATTATATATATATGTACTTTTACTAATAATATCATCATCAATATACGAATCGTACTCTTCCTTTCCAACAAAAACGACTCTTTTCACATTTTGATTTTTTCTTAATATTTGTAATTCATAATAATCCAAATATACATGCGCCCAAGCCACAGAACAAATTTTCGAATTCCCCAATCTATTATACCAGTTCTTAGTTTTTCCCACTTGATGTATTAATATATCAACACCATCAGCTTCTGCTTTACTTATCATTGATTCACTATCGCCTAAAACAGAATCATGTAAACCTATTGGTAAGCTATTACTACTATAATGATAAACTATCACATCAAGACCATTTTTAATTAATTGACTTGCAAGTAAAGTAAATAAATATTCTGAACCACCCACACCAGGGTTTCCAAGTTCTGGTTGGCTTAAATCAATACCAGAAAAATTCTGATCTGGAACTTCGATTCCTACTTTAATCATAAAATCATCCTATCTGAAACTATTATTTATTATATGGCTTTTCCCATTTACCTGTTTTTATATTATATTGTCGTATAATATGTGCTGGAACCCCTCCACAAACACAATAATCTGGAAAATTTCCCTTTACAACACTATGAGCAGCTATTACAACATTTTTTCCTATATGCGTTCCACCCAATATAGTTGCATTCATTCCAATCCAAGTTCCTCTTCCTATCACTATGTCATCGCTTGTACTAGGTTGTTCCTTAATTGGAATTTCAATATCATGATATTGATGAATATTTGTAACAAAGCTAATTCTATCTGCTGTAATAACATCATCTTCTATAATCAAATTAGCAAATGTATTATATATACCATATTCACCTAATAAACAATTCTTTCCTATCTCTAATTTTCCCCCTCCAATAATAAATTTTGAATTATTACAAATAGTAGTGTTTTCTTTAATATGCATCTTTCCATTATAAAAATAAATCCTAGTACCTCTTCCCATTTTAACATGGGAATCACAATGTACCTCTTTATTTATAGGAAATTTAATTTTATAAAAAGATGACAATAACGTCCTTTGAATTATAAAAAAAAGTGACTCAATTCTATATTTAATTTGTTTAAGTTTTTCTTTTGTCTTCATAAACTCTCCTCACTTTTCATGTTCTTATATATTTTTCCGCATATTTCATCCCAGGAAAACCGTATATTTGCATAATTTACCATTTCATCTATATCATCATATGTAACCTGTAAACTCGATTCTTTTAACAGCGCTTCTCCCAAAGCCTCAACACTATTCACTTCTATAATTTCCCCAAATTTTTCTCCATTAGTCATTTCTTTTGCAGGTGGTATCGTATTGGTTAATATCAAACGACAACCACAACTTACCGCCTCCGCACATGAAATCCCATAGCTCTCCCATCTAGATGGGAGAACAAAAACTTTTGCTTTACAATACTCATTGTATAGACGCTCTCTATCATTTATTGGTCCTAAAAATTGGATACGTTCTTTCAAATTTGGATATTGTACAAAAAAAGAAGTAATATACTTTCTAAAATTATCGTCAATTGTTCCTATTAATTTCAAGTTCCAATTATGCATATCGGCTGTTTTCGCAAATCCCTGTAAAAGAATATCTGTAGCCTTTTGTTTTGTTCCTAATCGTGCAACAGTCAAGAAAGTATTTTCCCTTGGTTGTTTAATATTTGTATAAAATTTAGGTTTTGAAATTCCATTACCAATAACAATGATTTCCTTTGATGTATATTTTTGAATTCTATTTTTTAACGCTTCGCTTTCTACAGACACCAAATCCACAGCTTCAGTACATTTTGAAAATATATTTTTTTCCCTTTTATTTTTATCGTATAAATCACTACTTCTGAAATCCATATCTAACTTAAGATACACTTTGCCCTTATGATTTAACTTTTTAAATACTTTAGTCCAAATATAAGCCTGTCTACCTGCAAAATAAATGTTTAACCAATCAATTTTTTTTGAATTTAAAATCAAATATAACAATCCCGATACTGCATTATTTATAATATAAGGAATATGTTCAACTATCAGCCCTGGAACAGCATTTAAATTAGCGGTTTCATTATTTATATGACATGACACTATTTTAGCATCTATGGGATAATTGGAACATAAAGTATATGGAATTTGCCCTTCGTCCTTTGTCAGATCCACATCTGTTCCTGCTGGATGTAAAGTTAAAAATCGAATTCTTTTCATTTTTCACCTCTATCTAAAATTTGTCAATGTCATAATAAAATATTATACAATCTAATTATTTACAAGCTCTCTTAATTAAATAAATTACTAATTTCAGATGCCATCTGCTTATTTTCAATCTGCTTATAAAGAACTTCTAAATTTTGTTCTACGAATACTTTATTCAATTTACTCAAATCTATTTTCTTTAAAATATTGCAAATACTGTTATCAAACCTATATTTAATAACTTTTGCCGGTACTCCTCCAACAATTGCATATGCGGGTACATCTTTTGTAACTAAACTTCCCGCTGCAATAATAGCACCCTTTCCAATATGTACACCAGACATAATTGTTGACCGATAACCTATCCAAACATCATCTTCAACAACTATATTTCCTTTACTAAATGCTTCTTGTTTTTCTATGCCTAAATATTTAACCTTAAATGGATAAGTCGATAAATGATTTGTATAATGTTCTGCATCTAAAATGAACGATACTTCTTGTGCAATAGATACAAATGTTCCAATAATCAATTTTGCATTATTAGCAAATGAAATTATATTAAGATCTCCATATGATGCTTTTCCAACTTCAACCAACTCAGCCTCAAATATATTTTGGGGTACTGTATAATTATCTTTATTCTTTTTTTTCCATTTAATTTGAAATCTATGAAGCTTAAACGCTAAATATCCTTTAAATAAAAATGTGTTTTTTATCATTTTCCTAATCATCTATTTCACCAGTAATTTTTTTAATTGCTTCAAGATAGCCATATTTATATTCTGTATCTGGTTCAAGATACGAGCCCTCTCCCCATTCATTCCATGCCATAAGAAATATAAATTCTTTATTTTGTTTTAATGAAATGTTCACAAGTTCTCTCATATAATATTCAAACTTTTGTGGATTTCCCCCTTTAACAATTCTGGCTCTTTTTCCTCTACGTGGTGAATCATCATAATCAACGAAGCCACACAAATAGGTATCTTTAGAAGACATTTTTGCTTCCTTAATAATATCTTTCCACACCTCATCATATTCCCATATTCCCGGTGTTCCCTTCTTCAAACACATTTTTGATTTAAGCTTATATTTCAAAAATAATAATGGTGTTGTCATTTGAAATGGACTATATTTCATTCTTCTTTCCAATTTAACAGGATATAGAATATCCTTACTTAAACACATTATTCCATTAAATCCAGCTTTTCTAGCTAGTGAATCCCAATAGTCAACCATTTTCTCTATAACAGGAAAATTATTTCGTGCTTGATAAAAAGAAAATACAGGTTTATTATCGATTTTTATATATCTATTATCTTTAAAAAATTGTAGGAGATATTCAAAGTGAATTTTCCACTCTGACTGTTCTCCATATTTTAATTCTGCAAGAATTCCATCTCCATTTTTATCCTCTTCATTTTTATCATCAAACTCTGGTGCATATGACGCTCCATTAGCTAATTTGCTCCATGTCCTTTTCCATGAAAAATTATCCCAAATAAACATGAAATTAATGTCAATATCTTTATTATTTAAAATCAATTCTGCAGGCTTTTGCAACAATTGCATATCTGAAGAAAACCAATAATGATAAATTCCAAAACCATATATTCCATTTTTTTTTGCTAAATCAGCTTGCCATTTTATATTCTTAACCTCTGAAAGATCATAGTAAAAATCATTGTATGGAATACGTGGTTGTCTATGTCCTTCATATAATGGAGTGGCATTTTTTACAGCTATCCAGTCCGTAAACCCTTTCCCCCACCATTTGTTATTCTCCGGAATTTCATGATATTGAGGAAGATAATTGGCTATTATTTTAATATTTTTTTTCATTTTAATTCTCCATTTCCTTTTGCTTGCATCACACTTAAATTAATATTATTTATTCCAAGAAGCCAAAAAATTATATAAGTCATTTGTGTAAATAACGAATTCCATAAAAATGAAGAAATAACTATCATCACTAATATAACCACCTCTATCAAATTTTCTGAACTTTCTTTTGCTTTTTTCATACATTTAAAAAACAAATATAATACCCATCCCAATAATAACATTACGCCTATAACACCAAAAGAAACAAACAACTTTCCTATCGTGTAAACAAATTCATTTTCCACACTTCCCAATCCTTGTCCAATCAATGTTTCAAAAATATTTTTTTTAAATACATCATTATATATATATTGTATAGAGTTAAGCCTTCCTGCGCCTCCATGAGCTCCATATTTTTCATATAACATATAATGCGATAAATCAAAAAATGTTGCTAGATTTTCTGGAAATACCATTTCTAATATTTTATATGCAATATATAAAAGTAAAACGCCTATAATAATGAAACTACTAATTTTTTTTCTTAATTTACTATTATTACATCTAAATAGAAATACAATAACAAATAGCGTAATTATTAATATATAGAACGCCTTAATTTCTGAAAAAGCACATATTACGCACGAAGTTCCTAGCGCATATATCATTTTAAATTTTGACCACTTTTTATCTATATAATAAACCATAGCTATCGCACTTATAATACTACAAAACATTCCTTGCATAGCATTATTGTAACCATATGTTCCAAATATTCCATTGCAAAAATCTGGGTGTAGTTTTAATACTAAATTTTGATACCCTGTAGCAAAAACATCAATTCCAAGAGCAAATAAAAATAAATTTATTCCTTTATTAAGGTACTTCTCTGTTATATATTCAGTTGACACAAAATAAATGATCATTGCAGTAACATAACGTCTAAAAGAAGCTACTATAAAATACATATTCATGTCCCCCCATAGAATAGAGAGAAATGCATATCCAACAAACAGGGCTATTCCTAAGTATCTAATCTTTATTCCATATTTAGTTCTTTCAAAAGAACAAATTATCAAAATAATATTGAGTATATCCGGAATATATGTAAACACAGCAATGCTAGGATAATATGAATACACTAATCCATAAAACAATATCCATGCCAGTTGAAATATCATAATTTTATTAATTAAGTCTGTTTTATATATTTTAAAATTCATTATTCTACAACACTTTCAGTAAATAATAATTATTCTTTTAATATTGTTCTCACATATTATAAATAATTCATTTCTAATTGAACTCCATATAATAAACTTTCTGTTTCATCCTGTGTACTATATACAATTATCCAACATGCAATATTTCATATAGTTTGACATATAACTTAGGCGAAATTCTCATAATAAATAATGCAAAAAAATGTTTCTTATCTAAATACTTTATGGCTTTATTTATAGGATAATCTCTCAGTAATCTATAGTATGACATAATCTCATCGTTATATTGATTTTCTTCACATTTATAATATAATGCTAACATTTTACATATTTCATGAATCCAATTTGCCTCCGCTAAATTATAAAGTTTGCTTCCAATTTGAAACATGTCAATCATTTTTTTTGATAAATCAATAGCATCAAAATATTTCTTATTAAAATCTGATTTCATTGCAGAATTATCTCGAATACAATATTTATACAAACATTGCGTTGTATCTATAGCAATTTTTTTACATTTCATCAAATATTCAAATACAAAAAACATGTCTTCACCAATTGCATATCCCTCTGGGAATTTGATTTGTTCAACAATTGATAATTTAAATAATTTATCAAATGTATTATTACATAATACATTTGATGAAAAAAATGACTTTATTATTTCATCTCCATATAGAATTTCTTGTGTATTTCTTTTTTGAATTTTTTCGACTCCATCTGGAAAACATTTCAAATAATTTACACAACTCAAATCTGCACAGTTCTCTGTAATTAAAAATAATAGCCTTTCATATAATGTACTCTCAGCTAAATCATCGGCATCAAAAAAAGTGACATAATCACCATGAGCTTCCCCTATTCCTCTATTTCTGGCAGCAGAAACACCTTTATTTTTTTGACAAATCAATGTTAAATTTGGATATTTTTCAATATATAGCTTTATAATATCTGAGCTTCTATCATACGAGCCATCGTCAACAAATATTATCTCCAAATCATCAAAAATAGTTTGATTTATTAAAGACTGTATACTTTTATCCAAATACTTTTCACAATTGTAAACCGGCACTATCACCGAAATCATACTAATCCTTCTCCTTCAATATTTCATATACTATCTTGTTAATTTTTTTGCAAAAATTAGTATTATTACTTTTCATACTAATATCAATGTTATACTTTACGGAATCATAATTTTCTATAATACTCTTAAGATCTTCAATATCTTCCACCAGAATAATGTTCCCCATTCTCTCAGCAACATTCCTTGCGAATTCCACCTGATGATCATTCACATGCTCATCAAATTTGCGTTGTCTCGGAACCACAATTGGCACCTTTCCAATCTGAAGAGGCATAATAAAACTGGCCGGGCCTCCATGTGTGATGACAATTCTTGCATCCTCAACATTCTTTATCATCTGCTGATAAGGAATGAGCTTACTCCACTCACAATATTTAGGTTCATATGTACTGAAGCCTGTCTGCATAATTACATCTTCATGAATTATGCCATCTTTTTTTAGTTCATCTATTTTCTTGAGTAACCTGTTAAAAGGCTGCTCATGTGTTCCAACTGTTACAAAAATCATTATTCTTTCCTCTAAAAGATACTCCCCAAATTAATAGCTTTCGGATAAACCTGTTTTTGTTCTTCCCATTGCACTATAAATTTATCAACTATTGGATATACCATTTTCCCTGTCACTGTAGGTTTGTCTATACGATCAAACACTTCTATATAAACCAGTTTCGATCCGAATAATTTCCCCAAGTAGAAAAAAGGAACAGCTACAGCCGCACCACTTGAGATAATCACATCAGGTTTTTCTTTTCTTAAGACCTTCCAAGCTATTTTTGTATTTTTTATCAAGGCCTTCAAACTTCTGTTTGTCGGATAATAGCACGGATACATCTTCTCACCTTCAAGAACGCTACGTGCATCTTCTTTGTCAAAAGTTACCCAAAATCTGTCTTCATCTTTCCAAAATGGCTTGAGCATATACAAATGTGTAAGATGTCCACCTGATGAACCCACAAGACATATTTTCATATTTTTCTTATTAGCTTTTTTTTTCACCGTTACATTGCTCCATCTTTCTTCATTATTGAAATGGCTGTTTGAAAAATAATCCTCAAATCATTTTTCACACTCCACTCATTGATATACTGTGTATCCAACTTCACCACTTCCTCAAAGTCTGTAATATTGCTTCTGCCACTTACTTGCCAAAGACCTGTCAGCCCCGGTCTGAATGACATTCTGGCTCTATGGTGTGGTTCATACTTCTTCCACTCATCGAGTGTCGGTGGTCGTGTTCCCACCAGACTCATATCTCCTTTAAGGATGTTCCAAAACTGCGGCAGCTCATCAATTGACGTCTTCCTGATAAACTGTCCTATGCCTGTTTTCTTTGTTCCATCCGGCAGTATCTTATTGCCTATGATTCTCGGGTCGAAGTCCATCTTGAACATCATTCCGTCACTCACCTTGTTCTGTGCCATGAGCTCCTTCTTTCGCTCCTCGGCATCCATGTACATGCTTCTGAATTTGTACATCTTGAATTTTCTTCCGTTTCTGCCGATTCGCTCCTGTGAGAAGAAAATCGGTCCCGGCGATGCGATATAGATTGCCGGAGCAACGAATATGGTTACAAGCAATGTGATGAGACATCCAACCATTCCACCGAGTATGTCCATTGCTCTTTTTGCAACAAGCTGTGATGTGCTTGCATAGTTCATACTTGCGGTGATGACCATGTAGTCACCTATTTTCTCTATCTGATTGAAATTGCCTGACATGGCTTTGTTTTTTGCGATGCCTCTATGTACTGCTATACCCATCTCTATAAAGCTTGCTACCATATCATCGGGATATTCACTTTCTGTGCATGGCGGAATAAGTACCTCATCCACCCATTCCTCACAGGCGTAGTCCACTATCCCGTCATGGTTTGTAACGATTGGTATCTCGCATATTGTTTCGCCCTTCAGGTCTGCATCTGTTGCCGCTGCCACAATCTGTGTATATCCAAAGCTCTTTTCCTTTAGTCCGTGAAGTGTCTCCCGAAGGAGCTTTTCCGGCGCTACGACTAAGAGTGATTTTTTGGATGTGGCAAAGCTTCTTTTTTTAATGATTTTCTTTAGTACTACCCTGCCTATATACGCTATTAGCACATAGACCGGAATCATAATGTAATATGACGCCCGCGAATATATCTCACCCATCTGTGTGGTAAACAGGAAGAAGGTTGTTAATATTTCTACAAGCACCACATGCTTACATGTAGCTATGAGCTCATCGAGATAGCCGCGCTTCAATACATTTTTGAAGGCATCGGATACTATTTCCACGAAAAAATCTATGAGCAGAAATGCTGCTGCCAATATCCTGTAGTCCTTATCTGTGTATGGATTGCCAGGTCCAAAGCGCCATATGTATGAAACTATGAATGCTATCTGCATGCACAGGACATCTAAGAGCATAAAATCTATATGCTTGGTCCAGCCTCTTCCTTTCTTTCTGTACATTTTTTCTATGTCTCCCTGTATTTCCTGATTACCCTATTTCCAGTTCATCCCTATACTGTCGAGCCTTGCTATGCGCTCTGTGTCGAGCACCATGCCGCTGGCGTTCGGGTTTTTTCTTTTGCATCTGATATTTGATATCCAGCGTCCCAGCTTCACTCCGTCTGTGGAATATGATACCGGCACGTCCAGATTGCCGTTTTTCTCGTAATATGTTTTTGCAAGCTCAAATTTCCTGTTCCACTGTATGGCAGTCTTGCTTTCTGACCTGTAGCCTATGCTCTGCAGGCGCTTTAGCTGCTCGTTTGTCATTAAGTGGCTATTGGTCTGGTTTGACAGCCACCGTCCAAGTGGTATGCCGTCTGCTGTGACGTACTTTGCAGGTACTTCGAGGTTTCCATGCTCCTTGTAGTAGGCCTTGGCTGCGCTGTAGTACTCTTCCCACTTCTGCTTGTTGTGGTCCCATATCATGCCAAGCTCCTCAAGTGCTTTTCTATGCTCATCGGTGAGTGCCTGCTCTATGCCATACTTTTTCACCTTGAAACGCATGTTGTTGATCCATGAGCCGAGCCTGAAACCTGTAGGTGATACGTATTTGGCTTTGATGTCCAGATTGCCGTAGGTATTGCGGTAGCTTTTAAGTTCTTCAAGCACCTCCTGCCAGCTTGAGTCCGTGACATCCCATATCATGCCTATGTCGTTTAGCTTTTGTATCTTTTCCCAGGTGAGGTTTCCGGATATATTGCCTGACTTCACACGCCTCTGGGTGTTTATCCATGCTCCCAGTGTGAGGCCTGACTCCGTGACATAGTTCTTTGGTATCTTCAGATTTCCATTTTCCTCATACCATTGCTTTGCAGCCTCATAGTATGTGTCCCAGGCACTTCCCAGATTCTCCTGCAGGCGCATGAATATTTCCCTGCTGTCCTTGGTCTCATCTATGATGCGGAATCTGTCGTCAAAATGCTCTCTTTTCGAATGAGTGTCAGGATACAGCAAAAATGCTTCCTGCATCTCGTTTTTCAGGCAGTCTATACAGTAGAGGCTGTCGAAGTTGTTGACCAGGTCAAATATAACTGGCTGGGTTTTGCTTCCTGCTGACAGTGCTCTGCCTATCTGCTGTAGATAGATGATTGGTGATACCGTAGGGCGAAGCAGTATTACTCCGTCCACGTCGTCCACATGTATGCCCTCGTTTAGCATGTCTATGCAGTAGAGGAGCTTTAAGTGGCTTCCTGTGTCCTTTTTGAATTCGGCAAACGCTTTGCTGGTCGATGCTTCGTTGTAATATGCTGTGTATATGTGTGGCTTTTTGTCCACCTTACTAAACCAATCGCCTGCCTGCTCCTTCATCTCATCCATGTGCTCTCTGCCCGAGCAGAATACTATGTATTTGCCATCAGGCTTTGTCATCTGTCTGGCAAAGACCTCTGTGAGACCGTCTGCCTGCTCGAGTGCACGCTTTAGCTGTTCTAGGAGCTTTTCATTTTCTGATACAAGTCCCTGGTTTGATAAGCCCTCGATTCGTTTTTTCAGTTGTTCGAGCTCTTTCTTGTATGAATACATGGCTATGACATATTTAGGCTCCGGAAGTATTTTCCTCACGATTGCTTCCCCGAGTGTCATCTCTGAGGCTATGTTGCCCTCAAAGAGCTCCTCTGCCATATTGCGCTGGTTGTCCAGATAGCGTATGTTTGTCGCTGAGAGTCCCAGGCGCTTTGCGTTCGGATATGCTTCCATAAGCTTCTTCACACTCTTGCCCCACTCTGCGGCTCCACAGCGGTGGAACTCATCGAGTATGATGTAGTCAGGGCGCAGGGTGTCTATGCTGTCCTCATGCTTCATGAGCCTGCTGTACGACATGTATTCTATGTTTGAGAACTGTGTGTCTATGTTCTCAAGCTGTGTCTTGTAGATGTACTCACTTGGCGATAGCCATAGAAAGTGCTTGTGTGGATGTTGCTCCACGAGCTTAAAGGCTATCATCGACTTGCCCGTGCCTGTCGGATGGATGACGGCTGCCATCTGCTTTTCCTCCAGCATGGTTTCGACTGCTCTGTATGCATCTTCGTTGTGTTTGTAAAGATGTATGCTCATTTGCTGCCTCCGGGTGAAACACTACATAAAAAAGGAGGTTGGATTTCGCAGATTATTACAATCTGCGAACTTTACCTCTGTTAAAAACACTAGATATATAATAAAACTTTAGTCATTTTATGTCAACTATTGTATCTTTTTTTGTATCTTTTTACATTTTTAATGGAATATTGGGATGTATTTTATATATTTTTAATTTTTTGATGGTCAAAATTGTGGTCAAAAATAAATTAAATTATATTGACATTATATATCCGATTTGGGTATAATAACAAAAAAAGTAACCAAATTGGATATGCTTTTATGGGAGGTTTGTTATTATGAACATTAAGGAAATACGAAATACTACTGGACTTTCGCAACGCAGTTTTTCAAAGATGTTCAATATACCAATAAGTACATTACAAAAATGGGAGCAGGGAGAAAGCTCGCCAACGCCGTATATTATAAAATTGATTGCCAACCAGTTACCGATAGATAATGATAATATGTGTAAAATTGAAGATAATAACGGTAAGATTTATTATTATAACAGAGACGCTGGGTATTTAATTGATTCAATAGGTACAAAAATCAAGATAGGTGAAGATCTTGATGGTGTTAAGAAAAAAAATCTTTCATTATATGTGGCTGATTTGTTTGAATCCTATTATGAAATAGTTGATAAATTTAATCGTGACTGTAGACTTGATAAAACTGAAGATATTATATGGAGTTAATATTCTTCTTCCTATAAAGTATATATATACATATACACTTTAAGGAGGAAACAGACATGTCAAAAAGAGGAAACAACATCAGAAAGAGAGCCGACGGACGCTGGGAGGGCCGCTACTACATAGCAGACAAAGCCGGCAGTAAAAAGTGCAAATCAGTATACGCCCACAGCTATAAGGAAGTGACAGAAAGGCTGCTTACAGCAAAAGCAGCTTCACTTAATCAAACTGCAGCCGCAAAGAAGTCCGTTATCACCATAAAAGAAGTCGCTGAAAAATGGCTCGAAAGCATAGCAACAAGCCGAAAGCTCTCCACCATTCAAAAGTATTCTGCTATATACAACAAATATATCAAACCGAACTGGGGCGAAAGCATCGTAGATGAGTTAAATCAGAATGAAATACTCAAGGAATTGCCTGAGACAGCCGGTGAGAGCGTTACAAAGAGCATATTTTGTATATTCAATTCAATCCTTGCATATGGAGCTGCCACATATGGCACCGGAGAAATTCATCTGTCGTACCGGGCAAAGCGTTCATCAGTCACATCCTTAAACAACATAAATACAATCAATACAACAGACCAGCAAAAGCTAACAGAGTATCTTCTTACCGAGCTTGATATTTATAAGCTCGGTATTTTATTGTGCCTTTTTATGGGGCTGCGTTTAGGTGAAATATGTGCCCTGAAATGGGAAGATATCGACATGACCGGTCGCACGCTGCATGTCAATCGCACAGTGCAGAGACTTCCGGTAGACACAGTATACACATCCGGTTCATCACAAAACAGCAACACATCCACAAGAAAGACCTCTTTATATATAGATTCACCAAAGACTTCAAATTCACTTCGTGAGATTCCTATCCCGGACTTTATATATGACAAGCTGTCAGATTATTATAACACTTCAATGAAAGGTGACTCTTATTTTCTAAAGAAAAATCAGCCTATGGATCCCCGCACTTATCAGAATAAATTTCATATCTATATAAGAGAAGCAGGTATCAGGAATACTCACTTTCATGCACTGCGCCACACCTTTGCCACGAACTGTATCAGCAGCGGTGCAGACGCTAAGAGTGTAAGTGAGATTCTTGGACATTCAAATGTAAATATTACATTGAACCGATATGTGCACCCAAACCTGGAAACCAAACGTTCCGCAATCAATTCTATAGTTATCCCATAAATGGTCAGAAAAATGGTCATATTTATATAAAATGTTTATTTTATACATAAGGGAGGTTGGATTTCGCAGATTGTAATAATCTGCGAATTTTTATTACATTCTTTCTGATTAGGCAATAGCAAAAAAACACCTCCATTGCACTGCAATAGAGGTGTTTTCTTGTATCTTTACTCTTCAATCATCGAAAGACGTTCCTTAGCAATCTTAATGTCTTCATCTGACGAATTAAGCATTTGTTTTGCTGCAGCTACAGTACCATCATTTTTGAAGAAGGTCACCAATGTAGAAATTCGCTCTTCTCTTCGTCCTTGTTCGATTCCTTGTTCTTTTATTCCTTGACTGAGATTACACATAGATTTCAACAGCTCCTTTCTGTCACCTTCCATTTTAATATCAAACTCATTCTCCAGCATATCGTTTTTTTCCTCAGCACTTAGTTCTGGCAGAAATAATTATATAATAATAGCTCCATCCAATGCAATAGCCCAAATGTCATGAAAAAAAGACCCAAAAAGAGAGCGGGCCGGCGAATGGGAAGTTCGCCGGCCCAGATTTACACTAGGAGCAAAGTTTATACTTTGCGGAGATAAAATATGTTTTTCGTGGCCTTTCATGTTGTCGCGGCCACGCTATATTCTGATTTGCTTATACCGCTGCCAGCTTCTTTCCAAGCTCCTCGCAGGCTGTCTTTGCATCATCGTCCGGTGCATCCTGGCAGATAACACCCTCGCCGCCTACTACTGTGGCTCCGGCTGCTGTCATTCGCTCTACCCAGTCGCGCATCCACTCGCCATCGCCCCATCCGTATGAACCGAACAGACCGATAGTCTTGCCTGCCACGCAGCCCTCAAGCTCTGTGACAAACGGCTCCATCTCGCCCTCCTCAAGTACCTCTGCACCCATTGCAGGGCATCCGAGTGCAAATGCTGTCTCTGATTTAAGCTCATCTATTGAAGCACTGCTTACGAATACGATTTCTGCTTCCTTTCCGGCATCTGTGACGCCCTTTGCAACTGCCTCTGCCATTGCTGCTGTATTGCCTGACTGTGACCAATAAACTACACTGATTTTGCTCATTTTAATTCCTCCTATACCGCAATCTGCTGCGGTTCTTCTTTATATATTTCCAGTATCAGCCTCATATCTATATCCTCGGCCAATAGCTGTATGACACTTTCCTTCGCCTTTTCAAAATCCTCAAACATCTTCTTTTTGAATGGTACGTTGCGGTACACCTTCCAGTATCCTGAATACAGGCAGCCGCATCCGTTATGCTCTATAAAGCCTCTCACATCCTCTATCGGATATCCAAGCAAAAGCCCCATCTCATGTGGAAACTGCTTGTGTTCATCATTCAGATACGCTTCGTAGCGTTTTTTGAATCTAAGTAATATCTTGCCGAATGAAAAATCCTCATATCCCGCTTTCTTTAGTATGTCCAAAGCCTCTGAATTATTCAGATATTCTTCTAAAAGGCTCCTGCGGAATAAGAGGAAGGCGGTTTTCTCATTCCTTGCTGCGAGCCTGAAATGCGATATCCCGGAAGCTCTCAGAATCACTCTCATGGCACTCTCATCAGTGCTGTCTATCATGAGCATATTTGAAATTCTCGCTCCTGTAATTAGCGGGGCACACTGGAGGGCAAGCTGCATTTCCACGCTCTTTAAATCCATGCTCATAGCAATCTGAAATACTTCCTGGCACATTTTGGCTCCTTTCGTGTTAGTTATCTCTAACCTGAGTTAAATATATCTTACTTATACCTATATGTCAAGTATTTTTTTGTCATTTTTACACTTTTTTATTCTCAATTAATTGCAACAAAAAACACACTAAGAATCTTTAATTCTCAGTGTGCCTTCCTTATTGCCGTTCTTCTTTTTATACAATTCATTAATTCACTTATTATAACAATTGTACCTATTGATATATCACAGCCTCTCCCCCAATGCTTTGCAACGCTTTCTGCTAAAAACAATGCCATAAAAGCCTCCACTAAAAAAATCCGCTATACTCATTCTAGTATAGCGAATTTTCTAAAAATTACAATTCCTATAAAACCAGGCTTATGACACCTGCACTCTATACATATTTTTGCGGTCAATCGCTCCAATCTCTTCAAGCGTATTGATCATACGATACACCGTAGCAGTCCCGATAGAGTGGTCTATCTTTGACGCCCGGTAATAAATTTCTTTGCAGCTTCCGCACTCGCCCTCGAGGATTACATCAAGCAAAATAAGTCTCTGCTTTGTAATCCTGCACCCGCTGTCCTTTAGCTTGCCAACGATTACCTCTTTTTGCTCTATTGCTTCTTTCGACATACATCCTCCTATCGTTACCGATGCCGGCAGATGCAGCTTAAGTGGCAGATGAGTTCTTTCCATGAAATGCCCATCCTGTGCTTCATACACACCATGCCGTGGATTAATGACAGCCCTTGCAATGGCTGCAGTCCATTCCACACTGCAGGCTCTTGCCTGCCTTCTTTGATTTGATTATTGTCCTGATTACAAGTGCAACTATCACTACGAGAATTGCAATTACAATGATATCAGCCAGCATGTCATCATCTCCTATTCACTACAAATGCTACTAAATATGCTACTGCATTATTTCTTTTCTTTGAAAAATCCTATTATAATCTTTACGGCAAGCCCCAGCAGGCACAGAAGAACTATGACTGCTATGAGGTCTGCTGTGTTAAATTCCAAGTTGATTCTCATTTAAATGCCTGCCTCTAAACGCCTGCTACACGTTTAATGCTGCAAATGAAGAGCTCTTTACTGTTGCCTTATTAGGATCTTTTCTGAACAATAAGTATAATACACCTGCAAGAAGTACAAATGCAACTACTGTCCAGAAGTTGAAGGCTACCTCACCTATGCAAAGTCCCACAATCTGGTAGAACATAAGTGTTACACAGTAAGCTGATACGTTCTGGAATATGATTGTAAACCAGAAGAACTTACGGTTGTTAAGCTCTTTTGCGGTTGTTGAGATAGCTGCAAGACATGGTGAGTCAAACAGGTTGAACAGTAAGAATGATACTGCTACCATTGTTGTTGGGAAGAATGCTGCAAACTGATCATGCATGCTTACTGCATACTCTTCTACCTCTCCAAGTCCTGAGAGTACACCCATTGTTGAAACGATACCCTCTTTTGCTACAAAGCCTGAGAGTGATGATGCAACTGCCTGCCATGTATCGAATCCAAGTGGTGCAAAGATAACTGCGATTGCAGATCCGATTACTGCGAGTAAGCTGTTTTCTGTGTCAACAAGTCCGAATGCGCCATCCTGGATGCCAAAGCTTGAAAGGAACCACATAACTGCACAGCAGAGGAAGAGGATTGTTCCGGCCTTCTTGAGGAATGCCCATACTCTCTCCCATACGTGTAACAGCACACCCTTTACTGAAGGGATATGATACTGTGGGAGCTCCATTACGAATGGTGCAGGCTCTCCTGCAAATGCTCTTGTTTTCTTTAAAATGATACAGTAGATGATTGTGAGGCCAATTCCTGCAAAGTACATAAGAGGCGCCATCCACCAGCAGCCATCACCCATGATAAAGCCTGCGATAAGTGCGATAACAGGAAGCTTTGCTCCACATGGAATATTTGTTACTGTCATCATTGTCATACGACGGTCTTTTTCGTTCTCGATAGTACGTGTTGCCATGATTCCGGGTACACCACATCCTGATCCGATGAGGAATGGGATGAAGGACTTTCCTGAGAGACCGAATCTACGGAAGATTCTGTCCATGATGAAGGCTACTCGTGCCATGTATCCGCAGTCCTCAAGGATTGAGAGGAATAAGAATACGATAGCCATCTGTGGTGCAAATCCGATAGGTGCACCAAGACCTCCGATGATACCGTCAACTACAAGTGATACGAGCCATTCAGAGCAGCCTACATTTTCCATGAATGTCTGTACTGCCGGCTGAATCCACTCACCAAAGAGTGTGTCGTTTGTCCAGTCTGTTACAATTCCACCAAGTGATGATACTGCAACATAATATACAGCCCACATGATGAGTGCGAAAATAGGCAGTGCCAAAAATCTGTTTGTAACAATCTTATCAATTTTGTCTGATACTGTCTCTTTTCCGGCGCGTGCCTTCTTTACACATGAGCCGATGATTGAAGATATGTACTGATATCTCTCGTTTGTGATGATACTCTCTGTGTCATCATCGTATTTGTCCTCGAGAGCTTTAATCTCTGTGTCTACGTTTGGAGCACTCTTTAATACCTCAGAAATCTTTGAGTCACGCTCTAAAAGCTTGATTGCAAAGAATCTCTTCTGATTCTCTGCTACTGCAAGACCAAGCTTATCCTCGATGCCTGCGATTGTACTCTCCACATCATCTGCAAAGTGATGTACTCGCTGAACGGATTTACCTGACTTTGCAATCTGGATTGCCTTCTCTGCAGTCTCCTTGATTCCTGTCTTCTTTAAGGCTGAAATCTCAACAACCTCACAGCCGAGCTTCTCTCCAAGTGCTTTGATATTGATTTTGTCTCCGTTTTTCCTTACAATGTCCATCATATTGACAGCCATAAGCACCGGAATGCCAAGCTCGATAATCTGTGTTGTCAGATACAGATTACGCTCGATATTTGTTCCGTCCACGATATTGATAATCGCATCAGGCTGCTCTCCGATTAAGTAATTTCTTGCAACAACCTCCTCGAGAGTATATGGAGAAAGTGAGTAGATACCCGGCAAATCCACCAGGTCTACATCCTTGTGACCGATAAGCTTTCCCTCTTTTTTCTCAACTGTAACACCAGGCCAGTTACCAACATACTGATTGGCACCTGTTAAGGCATTGAACAGTGTTGTTTTTCCGCAGTTCGGGTTTCCTGCGAGAGCAATTTTTACTGCCATGTTTTAATCTCCTTATTTCTGTTTGCTCATTCTGCCTATAGTTTGTGTTTGCTAACCTATAGTCAAAAAAAATTTACTCTACTTCTATCATAGAGGCATCGTCCTTACGAAGTGATAGCTCATAGCCTCTCACTGTCACCTCTACCGGATCGCCAAGCGGTGCCACCTTGCGGATAAATATCTCAACACCCTTAGTAATTCCCATATCCATGATACGTCTCTTGACTGCGCCCTGGCCTGTGAGCTTGACAACCTTTACTGTCTCGCCTACTTTGGCTTGCTTTAATGTCTTCATGCTGACTACTCCTTTTTTAATTTTATTGTTGTTTAAAAAAATATATAAACGTTTGCATAATATCATATACAAAGTCGTTTAAATCTTAAATGATTACAGCTTATACAGCACATTGCTGCATGTGTTGTATGTATTATATGTGTTATATATGTCATACATGCTATATCCATGCCTGTTACATATGTTATATCAGACCATGATCTTATTTGCCATGTCCTTGCCGATTGCTACTCTGGCGCCCTTTACATTTACTATCATATTGCCGGCTATCTCTGAGATGACAGTCACCTCTCCGCCTACTACAAAGCCCAGCTTCTCAAGGAAGGATCTCACCTCTTCCTTTCCGCCTATTTTCTTGATTATCTGTGCCTCCCCGGCACCACTCATTGATAATGGCATCATATTTACCTCTTTTCACGTCTTTAATGATAAAAAACATCATTTGGTATCTCTTACGGCTGTTAGTATACTCTAACGTTACTTAGATGTCAATAATATTTTTTAGATTTCTCTTACTTTTTTCAGTTATGGCTAATAGTACGCGCGCCCCGGACACCGGTGGCGCACACGTACTCTCCGGCAGGCGCATAGCGAAACAGTTTAGATACTGTTAGAATTATGCCCATGAAACGCAGAAACGCTCCTGCAAGGACGCAGGAGCGAGGAGAACCGCGCCATGGACGGCGCGTTTCGACGGTTTCGTCAAACATAGAAACCCTAAAAAGCATAATTCATACAGTATCTTAACTGTAAAGCGTAGCCTGCAGGAGAGTACGTGTGCGACACCAAGTGCCCGGGGCGCGCGTACCGACCTTCAGTCAAAAAAGTATATTATAATATTATATTACGTAAAACCAGCTCGGATCAGTCTCCATCTCGCTGGCCACAAGTTCCTTTCGCTCTCCTGTTCTGATGGAAAGCTCCTGGTTTTTGATGCTGACACGAGCACCAGGCTCGATAGATGAAGTAATAAATGCATTACTTCCGATGACAGCACCTCTTCCGATGACAGTTTCACCACCCAAAATAGAAGCTCCAGCATAGATGATGACATTATCCTCAATAGTAGGATGTCTCTTCACGCCCTTTAGCTTCTGACCGCCTCTGGTAGAAAGTGCTCCGATAGTCACACCCTGATATACCTTGACATTGTCACCGATTATAGTAGTCTCACCGACCACGATGCCTGTTCCGTGATCAATAAAGAAATTCTTGCCAATAGTGGCACCCGGATGGATATCTATACCGGTTTTGCTGTGTGCATGCTCTGTCATCATACGCGGGATGAGCGGTACTCCAAGCAGATGCAGCTCGTGGGCTATACGGTTTGTAGTGATGGCAAGCAGTCCCGGATAGCAAAGGATAATCTCATTGTAATTGTAGGCTGCAGGGTCTCCGTCAAAAAACGCAGCCACATCAGTCTCCACCAGAGCCCTGATTTTTGGAATCCTTTTAAAGAAATCATTGCTGATTTTCTCAGACATATTGACAAGCTCGTGATGTGATAAGCTCCTGTATTTAGGATTCTGCGGCAAGGCAAGCACCACCTGCTTGCGCAGATTGTACATGATATCCTCCAAAAGAACAGCAATCTGGCTGTCCAGGTTGTAATATCTGAAGCTCGTGCCCTTGAAATAGCCCGGATACATTATCTTAATGAGCTTTGAAAGCAGATCACAAACAGCCTCCTTGTCAGGCTGTGAAAAAAGAGCCTGCTGATTTATGATTTTGTCATCATGATAGTCGTCAAGTATCTGTGATACAAGCTCCTCTATCATTTCTTTGTTATTGTTATCCATATATTCGAAGCCTCCGAATTTGCTATTTATAATATTTTTTTGCCTCCATACGCTCCTCCCATGTGCGGTTTATTATACCGCCAATGAAAAGCACATACATGCAACCATATAACCATACCATTATAAGCGCAATAGTGGTCATTGTGCCATAAAATGAAGAATAATTATTGTATTTATCCACGTACACAGAAAAGATTCCCGAAAAAATCATCCATGCTGCCGCTGCAAATACTGCTCCTGGCAGCTGGTACTTTGCCCTATGCTTCTTGTTTGGCAGAAACACATAAATCACCCAGAAAAATAAAATAAGCACCGGCATACAGATTACCAGGCGATAGTCAACCACACTGCCTATTATACTTCCAATTATATGATGAATATTCGAAAAATACATCTTCCTGAGCTTATTTCCAAACACCATGATACCCAGTAAAAAAAGAAGCGCCAGTGCAAAAACGATACTGTAAAACACCGAATATATGCGCCGTAAAATAAAATTTCTGTTTTCCTTCACATGGTACATATCGTCAAGCCCAAGCTGCAACGAAATAAATGCCTTTGAGCTTAGGTACACGGCTGTAATCATAGTAATTGAAAGTCTGCCTGTACCGCTTGCATACATCTCACTGGCCAGATCCTTCATAATGTCGCCAAACGACTCCGGAATAAATGAGCTTGCCCACATCAGAAAATCAGCTTCTGTGAGCGGTGTCCAGCTCAGCAGCGAAAAGAAAAACAATAAAAACGGGAAAAACGACAGCATCAAAAAGAAGGCTGCCTGCCCTGCGTATGCAGAAATAGAGCTCTCTGAAAAATTGGTCACAAAATCAAAGGCTGTCACAATGATATCCCATCTTCGGCTGTATTTCCTCGCACTTTTTCCTTCGATGTTAGATTCCTTACAATCACCACCTACAGCCTTACTTTTCTCCGTTTTGATTTCCGGTGTTTTACTACCTAAATCCGTTCTATTTTGCTTTGTCATCTGCCTTCTTCTGGAATTTCTCCTCAAAAACTATAAAACGCTCATGTGTACCCTCACCAATGAGACCTGCCTCATCAAAAGCCTTTACAGAAAAAGTGAGCGCTCTGCCATCCACCTTCACAAGCTCCGACTCACAAGTCACCTTCATGCCAACCGGTGTAGCCGAAACATGCTTGATATCAAGCGCAGTACCGACAGTACCACTTCCCTCCTCAAGCTCAGCCGCAACACTCTCAAAAGCTGTATTTTCCATCAGCGCAATCATAGCCGGAGTAGCAAACACATCCATCGTGCCGCTTCCCATAGCCTTCGCTGTCTTATCCAAAGTCACTGTAATCTCTTTCTTACCTTTAATACCTGCCTGTAACATATCAGTCTCCTTATATTTATATTATGATATGAGGGTCAAAAGATATTTTGCACCTCATTTATGAAATAAATCCTAGCATTTTTACGCCATAATGTCCAGTAAAAAATAAGTTTATAAACTTTTCACAATTACAAAAATTCCCAATTCATGCGGTTTTCTGTTATTTTGTTAGCACTCACTATTTTTGAGTGCTAATTTTCTATTGACTTTTCCGACAATGCGAACTATTATTTTATTATGCTTATATAACAAGCTGGTTTATTACAAATAATAAATGACCTACACTCGCGGAAACAAGCTAAATTGCAGGTAGCAGACAGTTGTTCCGAAGATAAAATATGAACTGCCGCAGGGTTCCATTACCGGACAAAGTGGCACAACCAAAAGCATGCCACAAACTATCCATACAAAATCCTGTGGCTGACTTCATATTTTCTCTAAGGAATTATTGGCTGATACGTTGCAATCTCACAGCCCATAGCCGCGGTGTAAATGTAAATAAAAACAAGGAGTGTGTAAAAATGACAGAAAAACACGGCAATCTTTCAATTGACAGCGACAACCTGTTCCCTATTATAAAGAAATGGTTATATTCAGACCATGATATCTTCTATCGTGAGCTCATTTCAAACGGCTGCGATGCCATCACCAAGCTCAAAAAGCTCGACATGATGGGTGAGTATTCCCTTCCTGCAGACTACAAGGGCAAGATTCAGGTGCTTGTAAACCCTGACGAAAAGACAATAAAGATTATAGATAATGGTCTTGGTATGACAGCCGATGAGGTTGAGGAATACATAAGCCGTATCGCATTTTCAGGCGCTACAGACTTCATCGAGAAATATAAGGATAAGTCAAATGATGACCAGATTATCGGTCATTTCGGTCTCGGCTTCTACTCAGCATTTATGGTAGCTGACGAGGTAACAATCGATACTCTCTCTTATAAAGAGGGCTCTACACCTGTACACTGGTCATGTGATGGTGGCACAGAGTACAATATGGAGGATGGCGACATGGACGATGTCGGAACAGAGATTACTCTCTACTTAAACGACGACTGTCTTGAGTTCGCAAACGAGTACCGCGCACGTGAGGTTATCGAAAAGTACTGTTCTTTCATGCCTACAGAGATTTACCTTGCAAAGGAAAATGCTCCTGAGGAGTACGAGACAATAGACAAGGCTGACAAGCGTGACACTGACACTGTCATCGAGGAAATCCATGAGGACGCCAAGTACGAGGAAAAAGAAAATGACAAGGGCGAGAAGGAGCAGGTAGAGGTATCTCCTGCAAAGGATCAGCTCAAAATCGTTAAGCGCCCTGTTCCGCTTAATGATACAACCCCACTCTGGACCAAGAGCCCGAATGAGTGTACAGACGAAGAATACAAGGAGTTTTACAGAAAGGTATTCTTAGACTACAAGGAGCCTCTTTTCTGGATTCACCTGAATATGGACTATCCTTTCAACTTAAAGGGTATCCTCTACTTCCCTAAGATCAACACAGAGTACGACTCAATTGAGGGAACTATTAAGCTTTACAACAACCAGGTATTTATCGCAGACAATATCAAGGAGGTCATTCCTGAGTTTTTGATGCTCCTTAAGGGTGTTATCGATTGTCCTGATTTACCGCTTAACGTATCACGTTCTGCTCTCCAGAATGATGGCTTCGTAAAGAAGATTTCTGAGTACATCACCAAGAAAGTAGCTGACAAGCTCATCGGTATGTGCAAGACAGATAAGGAAGCCTATGAGAAATACTGGGATGATATCAGCCCATTCATCAAGTTTGGCTGCTTAAAGGACGAGAAGTTCTGCGACAAGATAAACGACTATATACTTTTCAAGGACATCAATGACAAGTATCAGACTCTTCCGGAGCTGCTCGCACCTGTTGCGGAGGATGAAAAAACAGATGCAGAAAGTGCCGATGCTTCTGATGATGCAAAGAAAGCTGACAATGCTGATACAAATGCCTCTGATGAAAACAAGGAGCCTGAGAAAAATACAGTTTACTATGTCACAGATGTAGTACAGCAGGGTCAGTACATCAAGCTGTTCAAGGAGCAGGGCATGAACGCTGTTATCCTTGACCACAATATCGATACCTCATTCATCACACAGCTTGAGCAGAGAAATGACCACTACAAGTTCATGAGAATAGATGCAGACCTCACAGAGTCTCTCAAGGATGAATCCGGTGCAGACCTCACAGAGGCAACCACTACTCTCTCAGAGGTATTCAAGAAGGCTTTGAACAACGACAAGCTCACTGTAAAGGTAGAAAACCTTAAGAATGCAGATGTAGCATCTGTGCTTACACTCTCAGAGCAGGGCAGACGTATGCAGGATATGATGAAGATGTACGCAGCCGGAGGCATGGGTGGAATGGATCCAAGCATGTTTGCCGCTGACCAGACACTCACATTAAATGCCAACAACGAGCTTGTGAAGTACATCTTAGATAATAAGGATTCTGAGCATGTTCCAATGTTTGCTGAGCAGCTTTACGACCTTGCAATGCTTTCTAACCAGCCGCTTTCAGTTGACCAGATGACTAAATTTGTAAAGAGAAGTAATGATATCATGCTTCTTCTCACAAAGTAATCTAACAAAGTACTTTTACTGTTATCATCTCATTATAACAAAAAGCTGTACACTATGCAGATTTCATGTATCTGCATGTGTACAGCTTTTTTTATTGCTTATTACCGGCTCTCTTAAACAAAAAGTTCACAAACACTGCCGATACCACTCCAAGCACTGCTCCTGCCAGGATATCTGTTGGGAAATGCATGAAGTTGTACATACGCGAAAACGCTATAAGTACCGCAAGTACAATCGCCGGTATTCCCATTCTTTTGTCTATAAACATAAGTGTCACTGCCGCTGTTATGCCGTTTAACGTGTGTCCCGAAGGAAATGATGAGTCAAACGGTATCTTTACAATAAGACTGACTGTCTCATCTATCTGACATGGTCTCAATCTGTCGACCATATTTTTTATTATCAGATTGCCCACTATAAAGCTCAAAAGCTCTGCCGAAAGCATCTGCATGCCTCCACGGCGGTATTTTTTTGAAATACAAAGCACTACACCTATCACAATCCACAATGCGCCTGCATTTCCGAGGGTGGATAAAAACGCCATTAGCTTGTCTAAAAACGGTGTTCTGATGCTCTGAATTGCATACAGGATGTCAAATTCCCAGTCCATATTATATGCTCCTGTCTATTATTAATTATTATCTGCCTGTTCAATTGTCGGCTTGAAAGTATTTATTGTACACAGTAAAAAAGGAGCTTGTTTTCACATCCTTTTCATCCTTTATACTGATTGAATCCCACAGGTCACTGTTTAAACTAAACCCTGCCTTTTTTACAAAGTGCTCGTAGTCATCATTAAACTGCTCCTGTTGTCTCTTTTGCAGTATAGTAACCTTGTTCTGCTCTGTTTTTTCCCGGTCCAGCTTGGATATACACTTGATGAAATAGTAGCCGTCATCTGTGCTTATCATATCAGATGTCTCTCCATCGCCAAGCTCAAATGCTACAGCCTCAACCTCCTTTGGCAGAGTTCCCTTTGCAGCATACAGCTCTGTCTGGCTGTCCTCACTGCTGCCTGATGCAACTGCTGCAAAATCTTCCTTTGACGAGAGCTTCTGGCTCACAGCGTCTGCGCTCTCCTTGCTCTTTACAAAGATTTTCTGTATATGGATAACTCTTGCATCCTCATCACTCACCTCTGTATCAACGCCCTTCGATAGAGAATTATACAGCTTTTGCGCAATCGCATAATGCTCGTATGCGCTCTCAATGTCTGATAAATCAGCCTTTGTGAATTTCTTTTCAGCTTCGTTTAATGAGTCATAGTATTCCTTTGCAGCCTTTGACACACTACTCTTCTCCTTGTCCGTAAGTGTAATCTTCTTCTGCTGTGCAATTGAAACCATGCAGTATATGCGCGTCAGCTCATCAACAGTGACATCCCTTATATATTTTTCCACGTTCGATGCATCATCTGTCTCAAGCAGGTTTACATCATACATTGTGCCGTACAGATTTTTGTAATTGGCTAAATATATGAGTGCCTCCGTCTTATCGCACTTCATATTGTCCACGGAAAAAACTATATGGCTGTTCGTGGTATTTATATCAAGCACTATCTCCTTGCCGCCAATACTGCAGCCGGTGAGAAGTGTCGCTGATGCAAGCAGCATACACATCGTTTTCTTAAAATACTTCATACCTGCTATCCTTCCACAACAAGGAATCTGCCGTCCGCAATGGCAAAGACCTCACTCTGGTCCATAAGCTCATCATCTGACATGCCCGAAATATCTGATCCTGCCTCATCAAAGTAATCTCTTACTTCTTTTATATTCTTACATACCACAGCCATGCAGTCCTCTAAAAATTCCTCTGCAGCCTCCGGAGTATCTGCGACCTCCTCACTAAAAAGCTGTGTCTGTTTCTTTAAAAATGTGTCTAAAACCTCGTCATCGTATTCGTACATATGTATTCCTCCATGTATATGTTAAACTTCTATACTGCCTGTTAGACATTATATAATATATTACTGTGACATGCCACTGTTTTTTATTTTCATAAGCGGCTGCATTAATTGTATGCGTTATCGTTCACACCTCAGTATGACCGGTAACAATTGTCTGCTGTAAACGGAATGAATATATGAGCCTCTCATCCGCCTGTATGCTTTTCCCATCTGTAGAAAAAATCCTTCCAAGTGCATCAGCATACAGTTTTAACTGTGTGCTGTATCTGTCGATAAGCTCTTTAGCAGCATTTACCCTGTCTGTCTTATAATCAAGCAGCACTATTTTATCATTCTCCAGCCAGAATACATCAATAATTCCCTGAACCAATACTCCCTCATAGTCCATCACAAAAGGCTTCTCTTTATACAAATCGCCTCTCTTATCCGCCTGTGCCATACGCGCTGCCACATCTGATGATATAAACTGCTCTATAAGCTTTGGTCTGGTCAGCCTGTACATGTCATCTGTGATAAGCCCCTTTTTTAGCATTTCATCCATGCTTTTCTTCACAAATGCACTGACTGCCACATGGTCTTTTGTATCTATATCACACAGGCTCTTGAAATCCAGACACTCCATGACACGGTGCACTGCAGTTCCGCGCAGCGCTCCCTGATTCACACCTGCTGCATTTTTAGGCTCTTTGCTTTCATTAGAAGCACCGCCTGCCTCGTCATCCCTCGCAAAGTCCGGCACATACGTCTCCTTCTCCTCCAAAAGGAACTTAGGACGCTCTGCCTCCCTCTCTGTGCTGTCGTACTTTTCAACCATAGAGTCATGCTTCAGCTCAGATACCGAATATTTGCTTTTTTTAGTTATATCAGAAGCATATACATACTCAAAATCAAATTCCTCTGCGAGCTCTTTGGCTTTTGTTTCATCCGCTACACTTATGTGCCCAATAAGCTGCGCTTTTGATATATCGTTTGCCGCCATATCCATCGCAGTTCGTGCAGCGAACTCTGTTGCATCGACTGTGGATACCGTATACTTATCCGGATACGACAGCATGGCCGGTATAATCCAGTCCAGGTAACACCCTGCTCCCTCCCTTTGTCCAAAGCTTATTGGCTGGTTCGCATTTACATTGCCTCTATACTTCTCAAAGGATTTTTGGGCATTTGAAAGTCCCCCCGTCAGGATAATCTTTTCCTTCGCCCTGGTGAGCGCTACATACAGCACACGCAGCTCCTCTCCCAGATTTTCCCTTTTAATGCGACTCTCTATCTCATTTCTGATTAGTGATGGGCGCTTTGTCCTTGGGCTTTTTGTTTTTTCCACAAGGCCAAGACCCAGCTTTTCATGTATCACCAGGTCTGATTTTGTATCCTGCGTGTTAAAGCCCTTGCCAAGCCCGGAAACAAACACTACAGGAAACTCAAGTCCCTTGCTCTTATGGATTGTCATAATGCGCACCACATCGTCATTCTCGCCTGCGGTATCGGCCTCTCCGTAGTCTATCTCGTATTTCTGCTGTATATCTATGTACCTGACAAAGTGAAACAGTCCCTTGTAGCTGGTCTTTTCATAGGCTGCGGCCATCTCAATCAGCATATCTATATTCTGTCTGCGCCGTTTTCCTGCCGGCATAGCCGATGCATACCTGTAAAAGCCAGTCTCATCAAGCATCATGTACAAAAGCTCATGGATTGGCGTATCAGCTACAGCTCCTCTTAGTCTCTCAAATACCAAAGCGAAGGCTTTAAGCTTCTCATCCTCATAGCCATCCTCTCCTGCCATAGCGCTAAGTACAGCCTGTGCAAAGCTTACTCCCTTAAAGGCAGCCCTAATCTGTGCAAGCTCCTCATCATCCATGCCCACGATAGGCGAAGCAAGCACTGCTGCCATTGGAATATCCTGCAGCGGATTGTCGAGTATGCGAAGCATTGACAGAATCACCTGTATCTCATACGATGAGAAGTAGCCTGTATTTGACTCTACATGTGCCGGGATATCACAGTCCTTCAACACCGCGGCCACTGTATTGCCCCAGGTTGCAACGCTTCTCGAAAGTATCACTATATCCCTGTACTGCACTGCTCTTAGCTGTCCTGTCTTTTTATCAGTCACCATGCCGTTTTCCATCAGACTCCTGATACGGTTTGCAATCAAAAGCGCCTCTATCTGCACCTTATCTCCATCCTCATCCTCTATAATTTCAGACAGCTCCTCATCCTTGTAGTCAACAAGCAAAATCTCAGGACGCATCGTCTCCTCCGGATAACTTGCACCGGGATACAGTGCCGCATCGTCATCATACTGCACATTGCCCAAATCTGCTGCCATGATTTTGTAGAATATGTCGTTAGTAAAGTCTAACACCTCATTCCTGCTTCTGAAATTTTTATGCAGGTCTATTCTCTGGTGTGCACTGTCATCTGATGTATATGTGTTGTATTTTTCCATAAAAAGCTCAGGACGCGCCATTCGAAACCTGTATATACTCTGCTTTACATCGCCCACCATAAACATGTTGCCGACTCCCTGGTGCTCTCTTGAAATAGCGGTAAGTATATCCTCCTGCACCTGGTTTGAGTCCTGATACTCGTCAATCATGATTTCCTCAAAATGTTTTGAAAACTCACGCGCTGTCTCTGTGGGCTCCAGTGTCTGTTCATCCACCAGTATACGAAGCGCAAAGTGCTCTATATCAGAAAAATCAAATACTCTTTTTCTTGTTTTTACAGCCTCCATCGCATCATAAAACTCGAGTGAAAGCCTTATCAGTTCTTTAACAAATGGTCTTTGACGCTCCAGCTGTTCATACATGAGCTTGGTTGACATGCCAAAGTATTTCTGCTTTATTCCGTCTACCTTCTTCTTGGCAGCATCGCGCATGCTTTTCACGCGCTCCTTTTTCTTCTCGTCTCCGTCAAATTTCCTGATGACAGCAATTCTGCCAAAGGATATTTTGTTTAAGAACTCCTGCATGCCGACATAGCCTGTCACATCAGCCATTCCATCAAACAATGCTATATCCTCTGAAAGTGTAAGCGCATACTTTTCAAGCCCGGGTGTAGCTGATGCCAGGTCTTTCGCCATTGTAAGCTCCTGAACAGCCTCCTCCAAAAGCACTCTGCTGTAATCCACTATCTCATTAATGATCTCTGAGTCCTCAAGCTGTTTAGCCGACTTTATATCATAGAGCCTTAGGAGGCTGTTCATCCACTTTCTCGGCCATGATGAGCTGCCCGCCTTATAGTAGATATCCTCCACCATCTGCCTGACGGCAGAGTCATTTCTCCCCTTGCTGTAGGTATCTATAAGGTTGATAAATGCCTCGTTGTCTTCTCTTGCATAATTGTCCTCAAATACCTGTGCCAAAGCATCCTTTAGCATAAGCTTAAGCTCTGCCTGGTCACCGATTCTGAAATCAGGATCCAGATTAAGCTGTGCGAAATTATTCTGCACCACAAACAGACAAAACGAATCGATTGTAGTGATAAGCGCATTGTGAACCAGTGTCGACTGCCTCTGCAGGTTCTCATCGTCCGGTTTCTGCTCCTTCAAGCTGTCAATGGCACGGCTGACACGCTCCCTCATCTCAGCAGCTGCAGCCTTGGTAAACGTCACCACAAGCATCCTGTCGATATCCACCGGCGGATTATCCACACATATTCTGTTTACTATACGCTCAACGAGTACAGCTGTCTTTCCTGAGCCCGCTGCCGCCGATACAAGTATATCCCTGTCTCTTAGATCTATAACCTTTTTCTGTTCACTGGTCCATTTAACATCCATATTATGTCTCCCGATTATGGCTTTATATTATTATCTCCATAGCATGCTTTATGCTCTGCCGCTGCAATCTGTGTACGCATTTTATCAAGTACATCTTCCTTATTGTCACCGTTAAAGCTTCTTTCGCTAAAGCCCGGTATCCTTGAATCATACCTGCATATGGCCTGAAAAGCGCAATATGCGCAGCTGTCTATTTTCTTGTTCTTGATAGGATTGACGGCAACATTTCCATCGTATATTTCTCTTCCTATCTCGCGAAGCTTCTCTCGCGCAAACCTCGTTATCACATCAAACTCTTCGGCGTTTGCCACCTTTGAGCTTGCAGCCGGTGTCTGATCCTTTTTTAAGGTGACAGGGATTACGTCAGAGCTTTTCTCAAAGTCCCTGTCCATGCCCCTGTATGCTTTTTCATCCGAGTTGATAAGCCCGTCTGGCTTGAGCTTCTTTAATATCATCTGATTGATTTCTTCCTCAGAAAGCTCCGTGCCAGGGTTCACATCCTTTAAATCAATTACAGGATCGTCGATGTGATAGTACAGCATACCGCCCGGCTCCACACTTACCTGCTTTAGCGCCTCTTTCTTTTGTTCCATGACAGCGTCCATGTACACTGCAAGCTGAAGCTGCGTGCCATAGTACAGCTTCACCAGGTCAAAAACTGTATTTCCCGACTTGTAATCCAGTACCTTCACAAAAAGCCTGCCCTCATCCGTATATGTGTCAGTCCTGTCCACGCGTCCCTTTATATCAACCGTCACATCATTTGCCATATCAAGACTCTCGTAAAAGGAAAACTCAAACCTCTCAGGCACAAAGCTGCCTCTTCGTATCTGGGTTGTGAGTGCCCATACTGTCTGCTTAAAGACCGCCTTCATATGTGATATCGAATGTTGGCTTTCCGCCGTATCAAATATACCAAAGCCTGCATACTCATCAATCACCTCATTTATTGCTTCCATCGCAAGCTCATCCCTTTTTGCATCTGTCACGCTAAACCAGTCAGTACTCTCCCTATCAAGCTTCTTACTGTATCTTTCCAGTGCTTCATGGTATATATTACCCATATCAAGGGATGTAAAGCCGCTCTCCTCACGCTCTGTAAGCCTCAATCCATAATTTAAAAAATGCGCATATGCACACCTGGCAAACTGCTCAAAGCGTGTGATACTGCCCTCCATGTGTCTGCCGTATATGCTTCTTGCCACATTTCGGCTAATCGGATCCTTTGAATAATGCTCAAACCTTGCATTGATGAGCCGCTCCACAGAATTTTTTTGAGTAAATTCTTTATCGTCTACTTCATTATCGTCCCCTGCACCACTGACTGATGCGTCATAGAGCATCACTGCTGCTGCAATCTCGCACCATCTGTCATCCACCTCATTTGACAGCAGATAATCCAGTGCACTCTGCCTGCTTGATATATCTAAAAGCTGTTCTACATCCTCTGTCTCAGTCACGACAAGCTCCGGAAACATTCCCTTTAATATACCTATGAGGTACGATGGCTGGGCAGCCTTTTTTTCACTGTCAAGCCTCGTATAGCTGATATAAAGCTCCCTGGATGGCTTTGTCATGTTCAGATACAGATAAAACCTCTGTATAAATGCCTGCTCCCTTGCCCCAGGCGCAAGCTCTATATCCAGCTCCTTAAGTGCCTCTCTCTCATACTGGGATATGATGCCGCCCCTTCCTGCTGCCTTTGGCACAATCCCATCGTTTACGCCTGCAAAAAACATGACCTTTATGTTGGTCAGACGCGTTCTCTCAATATCTCCGATGGTCACTGTGTCATATCCCGGTGGTATGACTGCTACATCTGCCGCATCCAGTCCTGCATCCAGTATCTGTGTAAATTCCTCTGCATCCATGCATTCATCACCCAGCACCGCCACATATTTTTCAAAGAGCTGCATAACTATTTTGTATATCTGTCCGTATTCCTTTGATGCGGTCTGGTCTCCTGCTTCAAGCAGCACCTGCTCCTTTTTTGCAAGCTTATCAGGTATATCAAGTAAAACTGTCAGCTTGTATATTGCCAGTACATAGTCCTTTACCTTTGACCTTTTGTCTGAAAACACCTGATATACCGGCTTTAGCAGCCCTATTATATACTCTCTGCTTTGGTTTAAAAGCTCAATGTCATAGCACGCCTTATGCTTCGGCAGTCTGACCCACTTTTTGTCCCACGCGCTTTTTCCTCTAACACCACAGGCGAGCACATAGTTTTCAAGTACATCTATTTCATTGTCCGAAAGCTCCGTAAAGCCGCACCGCAAAAATCTAAACACCGTATCTGCCGAGAAATTTTGTGCCGCAATATCAGGAATTGACCTGATAAACTCAATAAACGGATGGAAAAGTATCTCCTGTGTGGCATCGATAAAGTAAGGAATATTGTATTTATCAAATATTTCACGCACATAACCTGCATATATATTCACATCTCCTGTAACTATCGCCATATCACGATAGCGCAGGTTTTCGTTTCTCACGAGCTCATTTATGGTTCTGGCTATCTTTGTCAGCTCCTGCTTTGGGTCACGCAGACAGTCTATATGAATGTGCTTTGGTGCTTTTTTAAAGGAGCGTCTTTGTTTCCTGAAAAGCTGCTGTTCCATAAAGCTTAGCTCCTCGTTTTCTGCAAGCCTGTAGTTTTTATCAAGGATAACGGGTTCCTCGACCTCTATACCATAAAACGATGCCATTTCGGTGAGTGATTTCACTGTCCTTTTTGGCATGTCAAACAGCTCCTGCATGCCCCTGCTCTTAAAGATATCCTCACGACAGTCTATTGTGAGCGTTACATATATTTTCTTTGAAATAACAAAGAGCTTTTTGATGAGCTGGTTCTGTATGGGTGTAAATCCAGTAAATTCATCAAATGCAATGACTGAATTTCTAAGAATGGCAGACTCATCTGCCACATTGCAAAGCACATTAAGTATTTCCTCTGCAGTGATATATTTGTCCTGCATAAACTTCTCAAATGCTTCATACAGCACAAGCACATCCTTAAGCTTGCCTGAAAGCGTATCCGACAGACTGCCGGAATCAATATATCTTCCCAGCTCCTCCGGCGATATATTATACTGCACAAGCTCTGAAAGCAGTGACTTTACTTCACTTATATATCCAATGCGGTTTAAGTTTCTGCCTATTACGCCTAACTTATCAGCCTCCTGTGCCGCAAGCTTTCTGAGCACAAGGTTCTTACCCGTCTCCTCAAGCACCGTAAGATTTGTGATTCCAAGCTCATCAAACACTCTGTAGGCTAAACGCTTAAAGCTTAGCACATCTATATTCATGATGGCTTTATTCTCCGACAAATCCACAAGCTGTCTCTGCGTCTGCATAGTAAACTGCTCAGGCACTATTACAAGATAATTATCCCTTGGGTGTGCCTTTGCCTCTTTCACTATCGTGTTAAAGAGATATTTTGTTTTTCCGTTTCCTGAATTACCTGTGATAAACTGTAATGACATAAAAAGACTCCATGATTAACTACTGTGTAAAATGTATACAGTAATTATATCATGAAGTCCCTTATAATTGAATTACTTATTGTACTTCAATTCAGATTAATAACCGCTATACCTTGTGATTAGTGATGGAAAAGTCTGATTCCTGTAAAGCTCATTACCATACCATACTTATTACATGTATCAATAACATGGTCATCTCTCACAGATCCACCCGGCTGGGCTACATACTTCACGCCACTCTTGTGCGCACGCTCAATGTTGTCACCAAATGGGAAGAATGCATCAGAGCCAAGTGCTACATCTGTATTCTTGTCAAGCCAAGCTCTCTTCTCCTCTGCTGTAAATACGTCCGGCTTTACCTTGAAGAACTTCTGCCACTCGCCCTCTGCAAGCACATCCATATAATCCTCACCGATATAAAGGTCAATAGTATTGTCGCGGTCTGCACGTCTGATACCATCCACGAACTGAAGTCCAAGCACCTGTGGAGACTGACGAAGCCACCAGTTGTCTGCCTTTGAGCCTGCAAGTCTGGTACAGTGGATACGAGACTGCTGACCTGCTCCGATACCGATTGCTTGGCCGCCCTTTACATAGCATACAGAGTTGGACTGTGTATACTTTAATGTAATCATAGATATTGCCAGATCAATCTTAGCCTGCTCTGTGAGCTCCTTGTTCTCTGTCACAATATTTGAGAAGAAATCATCATCAATATGAAGCTCGTTTCTGCCCTGCTCAAATGTGATGCCAAATACATCCTTTCTCTCGATAGGTGCCGGCTCATATGACGGGTCAATCTCGATAACACAGTAATTGCCGTTTTTCTTAGCCTTTAAAATCTCAAGAGCCTCATCTGTGTAGCCCGGAGCGATAACACCGTCTGATACCTCTCTCTTGATTACAAGTGCAGTGCTCTTGTCACATACATCTGAAAGTGAGATAAAATCACCAAATGATGACATTCTGTCAGCTCCTCTTGCTCTGATGTATGCATTTGCAAGTGGTGTAAACTCAATATCCATGTCATCAACCCAGTAAATCTTTTTCTCCACATCAGAAAGAGGCTGTCCTACTGCTGCACCTGCCGGTGAAACATGCTTGAAGGATGTTGCAGCCGGAAGACCTGTTGCCTTCTTAAGCTCTCTTACAAGCTGCCATCCGTTGAAAGCATCAAGGAAGTTGATATATCCGGCTCTGCCGTTAAGCACCTTTATAGGAAGTTCTCCCTCCTTCATAAATATTCTGGCTGGTTTCTGATTTGGGTTACATCCGTATTTTAATTCGTATTCCTGCATTTTTCTGTTCTCCTGTTTTTATCTGCTTATCTTGTATATTTGACCGTTTATATAGTGTTTTATTTGTTTTTGTTTACGATTCTGCTCTCATACTCGCCTGTTGCGATATCAATATATCTGACAAAAAGTGATACCTTATTGTCCTCGTTAAGGTTCTCCCATACCATATCGGTAAACTCATCGATATCTCCCTCGATGTCTACCCATGTAGGCTCACCCTCAAAGCTTGGCAGTGGATTTCCATCGCCCATATATGTATGGATGAAATGTCCCTCTCCTGCAACCGGTGCTGAGTATGCAAATGTGTATCTGTTGCATGCATCAGAATTGCCGTTGTTGCTCTTTAAGATTGACATAGCGTAGTTGAACTCGCCATTGTCAATATGCATGATTCCTGAAATTCTAGGTGTATAGTTAGGAGCGTCAGGCTCAAACTCTCTTGTCCTTAAGGCCTGCTCAAATGTCTGCTGCTTGTCCATCAGCTCATAGATAGTATCTGTCTGGTCACCATTTGTGACAATTGTCTTGTTGCCGAGCACTCTTACAGGTGCGTAAATGATAAGACTTGGATCCTCAAGCTTTGAAGGGACAAATGCCTGTGTTCTGATGCCCTCGCCATCCTCTACAAATACTCTGTTGCGGCTGTTTTCGCTTCTGCCCATGATAAAGTATGCTGTTACAGCCTTCTTACCATCCTTTGTGCGGCCGATTACGATACCTCTGCCAGGGTATGTTGTGCTTGATAATTCCTTTGCTAATGATACTCTTTCCATGTCATCCTCCATGTTTTCTGATAATGTGGTCTGCATCCCCAAATTACTCGGGCCTGCCGGAATAAAAAGACCGTCTGAACACACATAAAAATATAAAGCTCTGCATGAAACTTATATAAATGTGCGCCCAGACGGTCGGCAATCAACTGTTATACTCCATGTGGTTATCCACTTCCGTCAGTCATATAACTGTCTTTATTTAAGCATGTATTTTTGTCATTGTCAAGTACCACTTTAAAATAAGCATGTACTTATAAGCTATTCTTATAAGTACATGCTTGTAAACAATGCCATTATTTACTAATTTTTAAAGCTGTGAATAGGTGCCGGGATTCTTCCTCCGCGGTTTACAAATGCATCGCAAGAGAATCTATTTACCGGCATAACCGGTGCACTTCCAAGGAGTCCTCCGATTTCTACCACATCACCTACATCCTTTCCGATTGCAGGAAGCAGTCTGCAGGCTGTTGTCTTTTGGTTTATCATACCGATAGCCATCTCATCTGCGATAATTCCTGAAATTGTGGTGGCCTTTGTATCGCCCGGGATTGCAATCATGTCAAGTCCCACTGAGCACACACAGGTCATAGCCTCAAGCTTTTCGAGAGTGAGTGCACCATCGTTTACGGCATCTATCATTCCCTGATCCTCTGATACAGGAATAAAGGCACCTGAGAGTCCGCCGACATATGAGGATGCCATGATACCGCCCTTTTTCACCTGATCGTTTAAGAGTGCAAGTGCTGCTGTTGTTCCCGGAGCTCCGGCTCTCTCTAAGCCTATCTCGCAGAGAATATCTGCTACAGAGTCTCCGATAGCCGGTGTAGGTGCAAGTGAGAGGTCTATGATTCCAAATGGCACTCCAAGCTTCTTTGAAGCCTCCTTTGCCACAAGCTGTCCTACTCGTGTAACCTTGAAGGCTGTCTTCTTGATTGTCTCACAGAGCACCTCAAAGTTCTCGCCTCTTACCTTTTCAAGAGCAGTCTTTACTACTCCAGGTCCGCTGACACCTACATTGATGATGGCATCTGCCTCTGTCACACCGTGGAAGGCTCCTGCCATAAACGGATTGTCATCAGGAGCGTTACAGAATACTACAAACTTGGCACAGCCTGATACAGGAAGGTGCTTTGTCACCTCTGCTGTCTCCTTTATCATCTCACCAATCAGCTTTACTGCATCCATGTTGATTCCGGTCTTTGTAGAGCCGACATTTACAGAGCTGCATACGAGATCTGTCTCAAGCATTGCCTGAGGTATTGATTTGATTAAAAGTTCATCCGCCTTTGTCATTCCCTTTGACACAAGTGCTGAGTATCCACCGATGAAGTTGACTCCCACCTCTTTTGCCGCCTTGTCGAGTGTCTTTGCTATGGTAACAAAATCCTCTGAGCTCTTGCAGGCCGCACCACCGACAAGGGCGATAGGTGTAACTGAAATACGTTTGTTTACGATAGGGATACAGTAGTTGTTCTCTATCTCTTTTCCTGTTGCTACAAGATCCTTTGCAAGTGTTGTAATCTTGTTGTAGATATTCTCATTTACCTTTGCAAGATCTGAGTCTATACAGTCGAGCAGGCTGATACCGAGTGTGATTGTACGCACGTCAAGATTTTCCTTCTCCACCATGTCATTGGTCTCAATTACTTCACCAATATTAATCATTTTAATGTTCTCCTTTAACTGTGTATGACATTTTTATGCTAAACTAGATTCGATGCATCATCTCAAAGATTTCTTCCTTCTGACACTTTATTGTTACACCAATTTCTTCTCCAAGTGCATCAAGCTGATCAGAAATCTCTGCAAATGAAGCTGTAGCATTTGCCATATCAACAATCATCATCATGTTGAAATAACCTGAAACGATAGTCTGTGAGATATCAAGCACGTTTACACTGCCCTCTGACAGATATGTACATACCTTTGCGATGATTCCTACTGTGTCTTTTCCGACAACTGTGATGATTACTTTGTTCTTTGTGTTATCCATAACAACTTATTCTCCTGTTCTCTTATTCTACGGCTATGCGGTCTGATGCCCCATCCCTCTTAGCCACATACATAGGGAAATCACTTGCCTTATATGGATTGTCTCCCATTGTGACCTCAAGCCTGACGGCTTCATACGCCAGCTTTTCGTAGTTGTTTTCTTTACTAAGGTGTCCCAGTATTACTGAGCCAAATTTATCATGAAGAAGCTCGCATAACAACTGCCCGCTTCTCTCATTCGACAAATGTCCGCTGTCACCCATGATTCTGCGCTTGAGCGGATACGGATATGCCCCAGTCTGGAGCATATTTATATCATGATTGGCTTCAAGCAGCAGCCCATCCAGGTTCTGAAGCTTTGAAACCAGTGCATCATCATACGTGCCAAGGTCTGTCACGACCGCCATCGCATGATTTTCGTTTTTAAATCTGTACGCGACAGGATCAGCCGCATCGTGTGATATGTGAAGCGGCTCAAACTCTATATCGCCTATTGTAAAATCGACGCCTGCCTCAACAGGATGAAACAGCTCATCATCTATATTTCCAACGGATTTTATGCATTTTATAGCCCCGATTGTGGCCTTTGTTGCATAAATCGGAATACGATAGCGTCTTGCCATGACACCAAGCCCTGCGATATGGTCTATATGCTCATGTGTCACGAGAATCCCCTGCATATCTGTGGCCGTCATATCAAATTCATTCAGTCCGTTTTCTATTTTCTTACCGCTGATGCCCGCGTCTATGAGCACATGACAATCATCCGTACCCACGCATATACAGTTTCCACTGCTGCCGCTGGCAATGCTGCATAATTCTAACATGTTAATTCTCTTTCCAGTATAATTCTATTTTGTCTCCCTCATGAAGCTCCTCGGAAAACTGGGCATCTCTGCCATTTATTACAGTGGCTATTGCCCTGCCCTTTCCTGCCTGTAAATCAAATGAGATATGGGTAAATATATCGACAAATATATATGTATCCTTGCCGGACAGCTCTACAGGCTCACCGTTTACAATTACTGTAATTGTATTTTCTGATGAGTCTTCTTCCTGTATTTCTTCCTGTATATCATTTTTTGGCAATTCATTTTCCGGCAATTCGTTTTCCGGCACAGCAGATGCTTCAGCTTCTTTAGCAAAATCATCATGCAGCTCATCAAGCACCTGATTCATCATCTGCTCTGAGGTTCTGGCTACTGTGTTGTCAGACTCTTGTGTGTCATTATAATTGTTATTGTCGATTCTTGCAACACCATATTCATCTGTTTTCCACTCAACAGAGAAATTTTCGTATACAAGAGTGTCGAGATCTGCCTCTTCATTGTTTACAAATATCATCTGGTCTGTGTCAATAACGAGATCCATAAACTGCGCAATCTGGCGCACTGTATAGTAATTTCTTGTCTCAATCACATCATTTTCCCTGATGCTGTAATCCTCCGGCTCAAGCTCTCCGTTTACCTGGACAAACCTAGGACATGAAACCTTTCTGCCGTTTATGATAAAAGTAATGACAGAATGATTGTACTCATCAAGCTGTGATATCTTATACTCTGCTGCCTCTCCTGCTGTGGACGGCTCTATGATTATCTCACTGTTTGGCTCAAGCGGTGTATTGATGCTTGCAGGCTTTCCGTTCATGGTCACCACTGCGCCCTCTCCGGCCTCGCCTCTTACAAGCCTTGCCACACCATTTACCGTAAAGTTTATCGGGGTGCCGCGCTTTGGAAACAGCTCATCGTTTGGAAATCCCGCCTGAAGCGCCGCATCGACTATTGTAAGCCTGTTATTGTCATAGAGCTTTATTCTCTCACCGTTGAATCTGACCATGATAAAATTATTTCTCTGGTCATAATAATTCAGGCATATACCAATTGGAGTGACAAGAAGCGGATCCTTCTTAATATCCTCCTGCTCAAAGGTCACATCGCCAAGCACTTCCTCACCTCTTAGAGCGACTCTTTCCTCCGGCAGGTCAAGGTCTTCCGCAAGCTTTTCCGTGAAGCCGTGTATCTTGCCTCCGCCTCCGACTACAAAGCAGGCACTCACTGTTTTGTCACCGTTTAGCTCTCTGATTTTAGCCGATACCTCTTGTGCAATATTATCAACAACAGGTGCTGCCACATCCCAGACATCCTTTGCAGGAATTGTGTGCTCGATGCTCATGATATCCTTGTATGTAACCGTATCACTTGTCGTAGACTGAAGCTTGATGCTCTCCGCCATATTGAAATCCACGAGGAAATGCTGCACAATAACTTCTGTCAGCTCATCTCCTGCATGCGGTATCATGCCATAGGCTATGATACTTCCGTCTCTTGTGATTGAGATATCACTCGTTCCGGCTCCCACATCGACAAGTGCGATATTAAGCATACGATAGTTCTCCGGAATTGCCACATTGATAGCGGCGATAGGCTCCAATGTCATATTGGCTACACTAAGCCCGGCCTGTCCCACTGCCGCATACAGTCCGTCTACCACATCCTCCGGCAGAAATGTAACTATGATATCCTCGCCTATTTTGTTTGCCTTATGACCCTCAAGGCTGATAAACACCTCATCATTCAAAAAGAATTTGACTGTAGAATATCCCACGCAGTAAAACTTATAGCTTGTATCGTTAACCTCCTTGAGTGCCTCCTGTGCTTTTTCTATGCCAAGCAGGTCAAGCGTATGGACATCCTCGCCGGTCACCACCGACTCCTGTGCATACTCATACTCCACATGCGTCGTAACAGTCTTTAATACTCGTCCTGCGGCTGCTATACACACCTCTTCAAGTGGCTGTCCTGTCTGTTTTTCAAGCTCGTCCTTTACTTCCTTAATGGTTTTTGCCACCCTGCCTATATCATGTATCTGACCGTCAAGCATTGCTCTGGTCTCATGCTCCCTGACATACTGTGCTGTAACCACAAATTCCTTGTCATCAGTCTGATAGCCGACAGTTCCTACAACATTTCTTGTACCAATATCCAAACCGAATACATTGTTCATTTCCACTACTCCTTGTATTTGCTAAGCGCTTTATTTATCGAAGCTATCGTGTTTTCGATATCTCCGTTATTATCGATAACCTCCCTGCAGTGCCTTCTGTACTCATCTTCTTTGAGCTGGCTTGCAAAGATGCTGTCTATCTTCTCATCTGAATAGCCTCGTGTTGACTTAAGTCTTTTCCTTCTGACCTCTTCACTTGCATAAATATACCACAGCTCGTCGCAGATTTCACCATATCCCTCCTCTATAAGGAGTGCTGCTTCAAGCACAAGCATGAACAGACCATCTTTTTTTGCCTCTTTAACTGCATTAAGCACATATTCCTTTACTGCAGGATGCACTACTTCATTTAGAAGCTCTCTTTTTTTATCATTCGAAAAAATCACTCCGGCAAGTGCCGGTCTGTCAAAATGCCCGTCCTCAAGCCATATCGGTTCGCCCGCAAACAATTCCTTTAATCTGTTGTAGCAGTCGCTTCCCGGCTCCATCAGCTCATGTGCTATCTCATCGGAGAGCATGACCCTTACACCCTCAAGCTCCTTAAGATAGCCAAGCACTGCCGATTTTCCGGCACCTACACCACCTGTTATTCCTATAAAAATCATACTATTTCCTTTTCTGTCATCAATGCGCATCATACCAGTCATAGCCACACTCGGTGCCCACCTCCATGGATACCTTCATGTCCACCGCGCCACGCATCTCTTTTTCCAAAAGCTTAATCACTTTATCCTTCTCAGCTTCCTTTGTCTCAATTAAAAGCTCATCATGCACCTGAAGGATAAGTCTTGACTTTAAGCCCTCGTCAAGAAGCCTGTCATGCACACGTATCATGGCAATCTTTATGATATCGGCTGCTGTACCCTGAATAGGTGAGTTCATCGCAACTCTCTCTCCAAACTGTCTTTGCATGAAATTGCTCGAGTTCAGCTCGGGAATCGGTCTGATACGCCCAAACATGGTCTTTGTATAGCCATTTTTCTTGGCATCCAAAACCGTCTGATCCAAAAACTCCTTAATCTTTGGATATTTGACAAAATAACTGTCTATATAGCCCTGTGCCTCTTTCCTTGAAATTCCCAGGTCGTTAGACAGACCAAACGCGCTGATACCATATACGATACCAAAATTTACCGCCTTGGCATTTCGTCTTTGAAGGTCTGTGACCTCATCAAACGGTGTGTCAAACACAAGGGATGCTGTACTTCTGTGGATATCCTGACCATTCTTAAATGCCTCTATCATCCTTTCATCCCCGGAAAGCGCCGCAAGCACTCGAAGCTCAATCTGCGAGTAGTCTGAATCAACAAACAGATCTCCATCCTCAGGCAGAAATACCTTTCTGATAAGCTTGCCCAGCTCAATCCTTATCGGGATATTCTGCAGATTAGGTTCTGTGCTTGAAAGACGGCCTGTCGCAGTGATTGTCTGATTTAAGGTAGTATGGATTTTACCATCGGATGCAATATATCCCGAAAGTCCGTCAGCATATGTGCTCTTTAGCTTTGTGAGCTGTCTGTATTCCAATATATCCGCGACAATCGGATACTCCGGTGCCAGCTTTTCAAGCACATCTGCCGCAGTAGAATAACCGGTCTTTGTCTTCTTTTCATTTGGCAGACCAAGCTTCTCAAAGAGAATGACTCCAAGCTGCTTTGGCGAGTTTATATTAAACTCCTCACCTGCTGCCTCATATATTTTCTTTTCAAGCTCAGCTATTGAAACAGCAAGCTTGTCTCCATACTCCTTAAGCTTTATTCCATCAGCCCTTATACCCTCATTTTCCATATCATACAGCACAAAAACGAGTGGCAGCTCGATATCTCTGTAAAGAGTGAGCATATCCATTTCCTTTAGCTTCTGCAAAAGAGCCGGCTTTGATTTCCAGGCAGTATACACCTCGTAGCAGGCACAGTCCACTGCCTTTTTCTCATCCTCCTTCATCATCTGAGTAAAATCAAGCTTTCCCAGATAATCCTTTTTAGATGAGAGCATAAGCCCCAGATAGTCCTTTGCAACCGCATCATAGGGATACTCCCCGACAAGCGGATTGATAAGGTATGCAGCCACCATCATGTCAAAATATCTGTCTCTGTCCTCTGCCTTTATCTCTTTGCTCTTAAATCTGTGCAGATTGGTCTTTAAATCCGGTGATATCCATGACTTTACTTCCAGGGTATTTAATTTTTCATCTAGAAAGCTGCTTGAAATCTCATCACCTGTACAGATAAAATAAATGTCCTCCTCTGAAAAACAAATCGAAACAGCAAGATAATCGTTCGAAACCGGCTCCGAAAACAGACTTAGCTGTCCATCACTTTCGCTGTTTCCCAAAGACTCTCCCGGTACTACCGCAAAAGCGACCTCCCTGCCCTTTGCTTTCTCAAACACACTCTCTGCAGTCTTTAAGTCTCTTACTACCACAAAATGCTCCTCGGCATTGTTTTTAGGAGCCTCCACATTAAACCGTGACAGCATGTTTTTGAATTCGTATCTTTTGCACAGTAAAAAGGCTTCCTCAGTGTAGAGTGACTCTACTCCTCCACTAAGCTTTGCATCAGCAAATTCATAGTCAACCGGCGCATCAAGTATGATTGTAGCAAGCTCCTTGCTCATAAGCGCCTGCTCCCAATACTCCACTATATTCTTTGAAGCCCTTGGCGGCTTTACATTCTCAGCGTCCTCATGTACTGCCTCTATACAGTGATATTTTGCTATAAGTGCGCCTGCTGTCTTTTCGCCGATACCGGGTACCCCGGGAATATTATCAGACGTATCCCCCTGCAGAGCCTTTACATCGATAAACTCCTTTGGAGTGACGCCGTACTTTTCGATAACATCTGCTGTATTGTAGTTTTCTATCTCGGTTCCTGTCTTTTTGGTCTTTGGAATCCTTACCATGACATGGTCAGTCGCAAGCTGCAAAAGGTCTCTGTCTCCGGAAATGATAGCGACATCCATACCGGCCTTTTCTGCCCTGACAGATAAAGTTCCAAGTATATCGTCGGCCTCATAGCCTTCCTTTTCCACGATTTTTATGCCCATGGCAGTAAGCATTTCCTTTATCATAGGCACCTGCTGCCTGAGTTCCTCGTCCATAGGCTTTCTCGTGCCCTTGTACGCATCAAACATCCTGTGGCGAAACGTCGGCGCATGCACATCAAATGCCACCGTCAGATAGTCAGGCTTTTCCTCGTCAAGGATCTTGAACATGATATTCAAAAATCCATAGACTGCATTTGTGTGAAGTCCCTCTGAATTGGTCAGATCAGGCAGCCCGTGATATGCCCTGTTTAAAATACTGTGTCCGTCTATAAGTACAAGCTTTTCACTCATTTTGATACTTTCCTTACTGTCAATTATAATATTGTTGTAATCGCTGCCGGTCACACTACAGTGCAAACAGTAACGTTAAATAGCTCTTGTATATTTCTTGAGCCACCGGGCCTCCTCATCATTCAAAAATGGTGAAACAAGCTCATAAACTCTCGCATGATAAGCATTCAGGTATCCTTTTTCCCTGTCTGTCATCTGATTTGAATCAATCGCATCGAGATCTATAGGCACATAGGTCAGATTCTCAAAATACATGAACTGGCCATACTCATTTTTCTCACCCTTTCGGCAGATAAGCTCATTCTCTGTACGAATACCGAATTTGCCCTCTAAATAGATGCCCGGCTCATCTGTAGTGACCATGCCCTCTTCTATCACACGCTCTGCAGTCCTGCCCGGATACTGCTTCCAGTGGAAGCTGTTTGGTCCCTCATGCACATTGAGCACATAGCCCACACCGTGCCCGGTACCGTGATTATAGTCCATGCCAATCTCCCAGAAAGGCTCTCTTGCCAGAATATCAAAGTTTAGTCCCGAGCAGCCCTCCTTAAACCTTGCATTTGCCAGGTTCATATTTGAGCGGCACACTCTCGTAAACATATCCTTCATCTCGTCAGTCACCGGTCCTAACGCAAAGGTTCTCGTGATATCTGTGGTTCCCTCCAGATAATGTCCGCCTGAATCAACCAGTAAAAAACTTTCCGGCTTAAGCGGCCTGTCAGACTCCTCTGTTGCAGAGTAATGCACAATAGCACCATGATCAGCATATCCACATATTGTGGCAAAGCTCAAATCAAGAAAGCCCTCCTGCTTTGCTCTAAGCGATGCAAGATAATCTGAAGCCGAAATCTCTGTCATTGGTATCTTACCTATATTTGTCTTAAGCCAGTACATGAACCTGCACATCGCAACTGCATCCTTCAAATGCGCCTTGCGCAGATTTTCAAGCTGTACTTTATTCTTTACGGCCTTCATGACAACAGTAGGATCCTCCGCATCAATCACCTTAACACCATCCGGCAGGCTGTTGCAGACGCGGTAATTTACAACCGATGTATTTAGAAGCACTGTTTCTTTTTCATCAATATGCTTAACATATTCATAAAAATCATCGTAAGGTCTTGTCTGTATACCATTCTTATCGAGGTATGCCTTAAGAGCCTCTGTCACAACCTCTTCCTGCAAAAACCATATGCAGCTGTCCTGTGACAATGCCAGGTATGAAAGCACTACAGGCACATAGCTTATGTCGCCTCCCCTGACATTTAAAAGCCAGGCTATATCGTAAAGTGATGACATCAGATGAAGGGTTGCTCCCTTTTGTGCCATCTGCTCTCTGACTCTTTTAAGCTTTGAGCTTATATCCTCACCGGTATATTTATTGTCAAAAATCATGACAGCTTCCTTTGACATAGGTGGTCTGTCAGTCCATATAAGGTCAATCAGATCCTCATTTACATACATGCTGCCGTGCTTTTCTTTTGCGATTTCAGAAAGCCTTTTGCCCCATGCGGCATTTACCACTCTGCCGTCAAAGCCTATTACACCGCCATCCGAAAGAGTATCCTTTATATACTCATCAACTGTCGGTACGCCCTCCTCGCCAATCTTAAACAGCTTTACAGTGGTATCCTTAAGCTGCGCAGCCGCCTGCACAAAATACCTGCCGTCTGTCCATAGTCCGGCCTCATCCATAGTGATGACTGCGGTTCCTGCTGATCCCGTGAAGCCTGTAATATATTTGCGTGCCTTAAAATGCTCTCCTACATACTCTGACTCATGAAAATCAGCAGTAGGTACCACATACAGCGAGATGCCCCTCTTTGCCATCTCGCTTCTCAATGCTTTTAATCTATCCTGTATCATCTTATTATGCCTCTTTAAATTCAAAAAATTTCGTATCTAATTCCGGATACATTCTCTTTAATGAGATTGGTTTGCCGGATTTGTTCAAAAAGCAATGGCTGCTTTTTGCAGTAGTTCGAAGCTCGCCTGTCTCTTTATCTTTCATGACATACTCAAGCTCCATCTTGATTCCGTTATACTTAAGCAGCTTTGTGTAGATAACAACCGTATCATCAAAATGTACCATACTGTGATACTCTACCGATATCGACAGCACCGGACTTATGATTTCCATATCCTCCATCTGCCTGTAGTTGAGTCCTATCTGATCCATCAAATCAAGTCTTGCTTCTTCCATCCACTTGACATAGTTTGAATGGTGGATTATACCCATCTGATCTGTTTCATAATACTTTGCGTGGTGCTCGTAAGGACGGATTCTAAGCTCGCCTTGTGAGCCGGCAATCTGTAACTCATTATTTGCCATAAAAAATTCCTCCATTCATATTTTGGTCTTATTTCTATTATGCCACATTGGACAGCTAAATTCAACGACTTGACCGTAAAATATAAACCGCCAAAAATATAAACCGACTGCTACCTGCGTATCATGCTGTAGCAGTCTCTGCATATATTGCGCGAATTTCCAATCGGAAGTATTCTGCCGCAATACCGGCATCTGATTATATACTCATCCTTACTCTTTGCAAGAAGCTGCATGATCTTGGCCTGTGTTTTGTCACGCTCATTTTCAAGCCAGTCCTCCTCCACAATTTTGCCCATGCGGACTGAAAACTGATAGTACAAATCAAGTTTTTTGTAATAGGATTCGTATTTCATGAGCCCCTGATACTTTGAATGCTTATCAGGCTTGTCGAGAGAGATATCGGATGTATACGACATGCAGTAGCGCAGCCATTGTCTGACAAGCTCCCTGTCCTTTATATCTATAGGACATGTAATCATCTTATAAAGCAGATATTTGTCATCAAAATCTGCGATAAAGTATCGCTCCTTATACGCATATCCATACAAAAACAATATCTCATCGACATTGATTTTCCTAAACGGTGCTGATGGCTCTGCCTCATGCCAGAGCTTAATTATCGCATCAAGCGGCGCATCCATTGTAAGGAGCACCTGCGGGAAGCCAAGACTTACTATATCAATATCCTGCTCCGGTATATTTAGCGTATTCTTCAGATAATTCAGATTCTTTTGTCCCAAAGCTGTCACATAGCCTGTATCATACAGACCAAATCTGCCTGCACGGCCCGCTATCTGTTTTATCTCAGAGATGACAAGCGGACGTCTTGATACTCCATCAAACTTTTCCACCTCCAGAAATACAATTCTTCTGACCGGCAGATTGAGTCCCATTCCTATAGCATCTGTTGACACGACAACCTGTGTCTTTTTCTCATTAAAAAGCGTCATCTGCCTTCGCCTTATTTCCGGCGGCAGACTTCCGTATATGACACTTGGCTTTATGCCGTTTTCCTCAAGACGCCCTGCTATATTGAGTACCGACTTCTTTGAAAATACGATAAAGGCATCGCCATCCCTCACATCCTGTGGAAATGAAAACGGCTTATCCTCCAGCTTTAGAGCTGTCTTTCTCTCATACTCTCTTATCTCATACTCGTCATGGCAAAGATTAATCAGATGAATGACAACATCCTTTGCCACCGGGCTCATGCATATATGAATCTCTCCTGCAAGTGTACCAAGAATTGCCCTGGTCCACGAATGTCCCCTGTCATCATCTGCTACCATCTGTGCCTCATCAATCACTGCGATATCATATTCCTTATCACAGTCAAGCATCTCCACTGTCGATGCTGTAATTCTGCTGTCTGATACCTCAAGACACTCCTGGCCTGTAAGCATGGTGCATGGTATGCCTGCATCATTCATCTTCTCATATACCTCAAGTGCCAGAAGGCGAAGCGGTCCCAGATACACTCCATTTTGCGCCAGCTTAAGCCTCTCAAGTGCCTGATATGTCTTACCGCTGTTAGTCGGGCCTATATGGAGTATGAAGCGCCTTTTCATGCTCTGTGCTTTTGGAAACTCCAGCTCCGGCCGAGCCGGAACCAGCGTGACAATCTCTCTTCTAAGCTCCTTGCTGCGGTACTCATTGTAAAGCACCTTCATGCTCCTTGTACATATCGCACCTATATACTCCTTGCGCAAAAGCTTAAGAAAATCCTCTGTGAGATACTCTGCTTCCTTCTCATCAAACTGCTCCATATCCACCCTGACGAGCTGCGGAATAATTTCTCTATTTAAAATATGCTTTGCATTCTTATTGTTTGAATAGTAGGTAATCAATGCAAGCCTTTTTATTTCCTGATGCAGCTTGTCGAGTGCCACAGTCTCATTTTTTGAAAATCGCGCATATTTAATTGATTTTGCTTTGCTATTGAGCCTGTGAATATAGTGTGCCAGCTTTACAGGTTTACCTGTACTTTTCTTCGCATTCTCCCTGTACTGGTCAATATAAAACTGTACCAGCACATCTTCAAACGATTTTTCCATATATGTGTATTATCCTCTTTATTTGTATACGCCGTTGAGTGTCACTTCAAAAGTAACATCCTTTCCGGCATGCTCCGTATTTACCTTATAATCATCCGGAAATTTCAGGTTTAAATCAAAGGTTTCTCCCACCTTGTGACCTACCACTCCGTCCTCAAAGCCATCTATATAGCTGCCTGAGCCAAGCACCAGGTCCGCGCCCTGTCCATCAGTGCTTCCACCCTCGAATTTTTCTCCGTCCATATATCCGGTGTAATCAATATTTACCTTATCTCCGTTTTCTGCAACCGTGTCAGTCTCTGTATTCAGTGTTGCTGCCTTGGTCTGTGAATCACTGCTTTGTGTCTCGGATGCCTGAGATTCTGTGGTCTGTGATGCAGCTTCTGTACCGGCAGTTCCCTTTGACGATGAACCTCCCGATGTCGCAACTGCCCAGATGAGCACTATGACTACCACGACAACTGCCACTACCGGCACCCAGAATTTCAGCAGATTCACAACCTTTGCCTTCTTCTGCGCTTTTTCTCTTTCGACTCTTCTTTTTTCCTGTGCGATTTTTTTGTTTTGTTTGTTCATTTTGTTAATCTCCTGTTTTAGTTTTATTATTAAGCATTATCTGTCACTGTGAGATTTAAGCTGTAACCGTCTGCGTCTCTTAACCATTTGGCGCGCCAATAAAAGTAATAGAAAAATACCCACACTGCATACGCTTATAGCTGCCCCAGTCTTAAGTCCCGGTGTCTCATAATAAAGCTCTATCTCATGCTCTCCCTCATCCAGATGAATGCTCACAAAGGTATCTGAAAAATCCTCATACTCTGCATCCTTCCCATCCACCTTCATAGTCCATCCCTTTTCACTCGGAATAGAAAGCACAAGTTGTCCTGCCTGCTTCACATCTATGTGTCCGCTTATGTGTGTATCTGAAAAATCATCCACCGAGAGTGTCTGCTCATTGAGTGTATTGTAAGCACTCTCAACTGCAGCAATGGAAAGCTCGTATACATTAAATCGTACAGCATCGGCATCAGTGTTTGTGACGGAAACTGTCTCCCCCGCCTTCACGTATCCCAGGTCAAACAGATACCTGTGAGTGGTCTTCGAGTATGTGGTCTCATACTCTCCGTGGCTGAAGGTCAGACTGTCTGTGCTGCACGAATCGTATGCCGCATAATAATATCCGTCATGGTCAAAGGTGAGAGTCGTAGTTCCCGGATTTTCATCCTGAGTGCACTCTGTCAGGGTCAGCGTATCATCTGCTGCACCAAGAAGCCTGCCAAGGGAATTAATCGAATAGATTTTCGATGACGATGATGGCTTCCACGCATCAATCACTCCCTCATCCATCATAAAACCAAGCGGAAGCGTGTAGTTGTTCCGATACAGATAGTGATTTCCGCATTTTCCCACAAGTGTAGTCAGCTCATTCTGTGGCTGTATGGATTTTGTAACCATATATCTGACAGAAAGCATGGCTGACGTGACAGGTGTGGCACCGTTATAACAGTAAAAATTTTTGCCTCCCTCCATATAAAGAGCCTGATAAAAATGGCTCACATTTATATTCATCAGGGAAGAAAACTGTGTTCCGGAAGCATAGCCGTATCGTGTGTCATCATTTTTAGTTAGTCGGCCTGTGTCCTCAACCCTGTAAAATGGTACATCATTGTCAGCTGCATCCTCTTTTGCCAGCTTAAGAGCCTTTTGCATATCGTCCACATTGGCATTGTAGCTGCTTCTGCCGGTACATCCAAGTCCTGTCACAGCCATATTGACAGCCAGCTCCACAATCGCAATACCGCATGTTATGACCATCAAAAGCTCCCTGTTTTTCCTTGCTGCAAGCTTTAAAAGTACTGTCATAATGCCGTACAGCGCAACAAACAATATGCTTATGATAACTGCATAATACTCTGTCACATCCTCATCGGCAAACATCGTGCTTACTGCCATAAGCGCCGATGCAAATACAACCGCCACTCCAATATGCCACAATCTTATGCCACGCCACTTTCTTACTGTAGCATAGCCTATGGTCAATACAAGAAATGCATACAGATACGACTGTCTGCCAGGCAACGAATCCGGAAAATGCAGTCCGTGCCATATAAAGTCAAGCTGTTTATTGGCAAAGCTTGCCATGAAAAACAACACAAACAATACAGGAGCTATTTTTTTCTTCGGTTTAATCCTTTTGTTGAGCACAAACAGTATCAAAAGCATCACACTAAAGGCTCCGGCATACAGATTCGGCCAGTTCTCTGCCCCCTCATAGACGCTTGCTGTCGTGCACATCCTGCCGACCTCTGATAAGAGATTAAAATACCACTCTATCTGCTTTGGAAACTCAATCCCCGACGAACCGCTGTAGCTTAAAATGATAAGCTCCGGGATGATTAGCACCATCGCAGTGCCTCCAGCCAAAAGCGAGTAAACGGCAAATCTCACAATTGCAGCCATTTTACCGCCATTTTGCGTAAAGAAAAGCCATGCAAACCAGAATACCAGAAAGATGCAAAGCATGATGCTTAAGTAATAATTTGACAATATGCAAAGTGCCAGTGATACATAGTAAAGCCCCGGCTTTTTATCCCGCACAAGCTTCTCAAGTCCTACTATCGCAAGCGGTGCAACCGCCACAACATCCATCCACATGACATCCCAGCTATACGCAGCTACAAATCCGGAAAGTGCATATGCCGTAGAAAAAACAAATGCCGGCACAAATGTATTATTGTGATATCTGTTATCCTTTCCAAGGAGTACAAAGTGTTCCTTCAGAAAATAGAAAAATGTTGCTCCGCTTAGCGAAATCTTAAAAATGATTAGCAGCTCGATAAACTCAATAATATGGCTCTTTGGAAAAAACACAACAAGCCAGTTTAACGGACTCGCCAGATAATAGGCAAATACCGATACAAAATCACTGCCAAGCCCGATATTCCATGTATACATGAGGCTCGCACCATTTCTTAGCTTTTCCCACAGCTCATTAAAAAAAGGCAGATACTGGTGATACAAATCCATATGCAAAAGGCAGTAATCGCCAAATGGATATACACCATTTCCTATACAGATGATTATACATATGAAAAACGGAATTAAAAACGCTGTCAAAAGTGGATGCTTTTTAACAAAATTCATCACTTGCCCTCCCAGTCAAACAGTCTGTAATATTGCAAAAGCTTATAATCGTTTAGCATATCCGAATCGGCCTGCTTATTTTTGCTGCCGGTTGCCTTGTCTGATTTATTTGATGCTTTATCTAATGTCTTATCTGCAGTTTTATCCGTGCGTACCGCTGATATAATTGGATACTCCTCCTGCAGCTTTAGCAGAAAGCTCTGATAGTCATTTGTCGGCACACCTGCCGCTTTAAGTACGTTTGCAGCCAGATAATTAACACTCGTGTCTTTTCCTGCAGCCTCATCAATATCATAATTTGCCCAGATAACATACGGCACCTGATAGCGCAGTTTAAGCTCTTCATTTGATAAATTGTTATAATCCATGCCGTTTGCTGCAAGAACAGAGCTTGCCACAGTATCATTTGGCTGATGATCACCGAAAAATACCACTATGGTTTTCTCATCCACATTTGAGAAATATTCAATGAGGTTCTTTAAATCCTCATCTGTCAGCTTAATCAAAGAAAGATACTGGTCAAGTGCAGAATTATTAAGCTTATCTGCTGTCACCGTATTATCAAAGCCGTAGTAAGTATTTGTGTATCCGCCATGGTTTTGCATAGTGACATTGAATATAAATGCCGGCTGGCCATCCGGTTTATTCTCATAGGTCTCAATAATCTTATCAAAGGATGTCTCATCACTTATATATTCGCGCACAAACCTCTGATTAGAATAATCCTGCATAAACGAAAGATTGTCAAATCCCAAAAGAGGATAGACCGTATCCCTGTTCCATCCACTGCTATAGTACGGATGCTGTGCATACGTTGCGTAACCTATACTCTTTAGATAGCTTGCAAGAGAAGGTGTCTTACTCTTTATATACTGCTGATACGGAATGCTTCCCACCGGAAGAAATGCCATCGTATTGCCTGTCAGAAACTCAAACTCGGTATCGGCTGTATTGCCACCGCATACAGACGTATTCAGATATCCTGTTATAGTGTTTTCATTGCCCTTTTCAAGACTGTGCACAAACGGCATATAGTCTGTATTTGTATCAAAATCACCGAGCACTGACAGGTCTGAAAATGCCTCATCCATCACAACTATAATATTCGGATAATCACTTTTATCTGTAATTGCAGTATTATCATCTGTACCGGCATAGCTGTCAAGCAGCTCCTTTGCCTTCTGTCTGCTATACCCGTCAGGCTTATCAACCGCCACAAACTTAAGATCCATGGCAAAGGTTACCGCCATTCCATTCACCTTTGTCATATATGCAGGTGTAAATAGAAACGGATACAGATAATTGTCCGTCTGGAAATCCTCATCCTGCAGGGCATTCACAAACAGGCACAGCGCAAGTATTCCAAGCACAGTCGGAATTAGTCTGAACCTGAATTTCCACTTAATTCTGAAATCAACAAAATGCATCAGCATAATAAGAGCTATAAATATAACTGTAACAACAACTACTCCTGCAGTCGGTGCGAAATCATAATTAGATGCAACACTTGTCGCCGTACCAATTGAAAAAATATCCCATGGAACAAAAGGAGTCGAGCGGAAAAGCATAACATAATGATTAATCAGTCCAAAAACCATTGCCACGATAAAAACTGCACGAAGTGCCCATTTCGCCCTGCCCGTAACAAAATAAAGAATCCAGGCAATCAGCTCAAACAAAATAATATTAAAAAATCCCGCCATAAATCTGACTTCTTCAAAAGGATTATGTTCGTAGAACTCCATAAGATAAAAAGCCGCAATCGGAAAAATCGAGAATAATACAACATTGAATATAATTTCATATTTTTTATAAATCTTTTTTATCATCATAATGCTCCTGTTTACTATCTGGTATTACAGCCTATATGGCAGATTTTTGGGTACCTTTTTGGGTACAATTTTGGGGCAAATTTTTCTTAAAAGTACCCTGATTTCTTTAATTTTTTGAAAGATTGTAAGTAAAGAAAAACCCCGCAAACCCTTGATTTTACTGAAAATCTTGGATTTACGGGGTTTTGCAAATAGTGCCGGCAGTGGGACTTGAACCCACACGGGCTTGCGCCCAACAGATTTTGAGTCTGCATCGTCTGCCATTCCGACATGCCGGCATCTTACGAACAGACAATATTTTATCACAGTTATTGACTTCATGCAACTAAAATTTTTAATTTCAATATAAATATCTCAGCATACAACCTTATTCTTACCTGTGCATTTTCCGACATAAAGTTGTTTGTCAACAAAATTAATCCATTCCTTGTAATCCTGCCCCACTTTATATTTCCCTGCACCTATGGTCACTGTCATCCTTCCGCTGCCCTTAGATGTCCAGAAGGATTTTGAATTAATCTCTACACGAAGCTCATCGAGAAAATTCTTAGGCACCTCTCCGTCGACACATTTACCAAGAAGTAAAAACTCTTCTCCTCCCCATCTGCAATAGCTAAGCTCAACACCTCGAGCCTTGTTTACGATAGTACGAGCGAGCATCTTAAGTGCATCATCTCCTACATTATGTCCGAATGAATCGTTAATTTTCTTAAAATCATCAATATCAATCATTGCAAGGAAATATTCCCCCTGCTTGTCAGCCTCAAAAAGATTCTTAAGCTTTGCCATCATATAGAAACGATTTGGAAGCTCCGTCAACGCATCAAACTGTGCCTGCTTTTCCATTGCCCCCTCCTCGGAAGACATAAAATGCAAAAGGCACATCATACATATTATTATCAAGAAAACTACACAAGAAATCATAGCAATAGAAATACTCTTAATAACAACAGAATCCAACTTATATAAAGGTGTGTAAAAGCCATCAAGCATATAAAGAATAATCAGAGCAATAGCATATACACAGCAAATCAGAATGGCGACATGATTCTTTTTTTTCTTCCTGAGGACCACATAATCCATGGCAAAAAGAAAAAACATTGCATCGATCAAAAAAAGCTGGAAATTACATTGAATTCCGAGACAAACCACCGCAAGTATCATATGAAGCAATATCTCAACAGCCACACTATAAACATATATGCTCAGTTTTTCAGATTTTGTCAGACTGAATGCAAGGAAATAAAAGCATATGCTGATCAGACTGACTCCTGCCATCAAGTCTACACCTAATGATGAAAACATAAATAGCATCAGCAGATGGATGACAAGAAATATTTTGTTTACATTAAATAGAAAGCTTTGCTCCTTAGCAGTACTATCATTGCTACTCATTGTCCAATACCTTCATAAAAAATATCTAATATATTACTATAGAATAATAACACATTTTAGCCAATATAACAATATATTATTGTGCAAAAGTACTAGACTATTTTGCTCTTTTTTTTCTGATTATATATCCAATAAGAATAATAACAGCACTTGTTATGACACTTCCATAAAATGTCATTCCCCTGCACAAAAGCTCCATATTTGCTGCATTACTACCAACAAGCTGTTTAAACCCATCAATCATAATATAATCAGCCACTCCCATAGCTCCGGGTATAGGCACACAATTGGAGCCCATCGCCACGAAGCACTGTATCACACTCACATCAACCGCCTTTTTTGCTCCTTCTCCCACTGCCATAAAAATCATAAACGATACCATAAGCTGTGATAATCGCTGCATAATATTCCAAAAGAAAATCTCAAGAAGAAACCTTGTCTGCCCTGTGATGCTGTTTGAACACTCCTGATATTCTTTCATAGTATGTTTAAGCTTCATTCGAAGCCTGTCACCATGTCGTATTATATGTATTTTCTCAAGAAAGCGGATAAGAGCATCACAAATTGAGTATAGTATGCCGCCCTTCCTTAACAGCATATAAAACACAAAAGCCAGAAAAATCAGTACTATAATCCCCAAATATATAAATATCCGGGAAATACCTGAGAAATTTTTCAGCAAAGGATACTTAAAAAACATGCATAATATACCAATTGTTAAAAGTGAAAGTGTATACATAACAAGATTTATCAGCAGTGCCACTGTAGCAGCATAGCCCGGAATGCCATCCCTTATCATGAAATACGCACTGGCAGGCTGTCCTCCTGATGCTGATGGCGTAATAGCTGAAAAATACACATCAGCTCCACCATACACAGCACCGTCAATCGCGCTGGTTTTGTATCCAAAGTGTCTTGCCATGCGTACCAGAGCAAAGCCTTCAAACCAAATAAACCCAAACGTACAAACAAAACTCATAAAAAGCCAGCCTTTATTTGCATTTATGATAAAACTCATAAGAATTTCAAACGAAAAATGTTTGCTCTGTGAGACAACAGTCCATATGCTTAAGATAGCTATAAAAACAGAAGCTATCGCCCAAAATATCTTTTTTCTGTCCATTAAATCTAATCCCCTTAAAAAAACTGGTACAGTAAATTATAAAATACACCATACCAGTTAATTCTAGATAATATACATTACTTTATCAAGTAAAATATTATTAATATCTTTTTAATGTTTATTGAATTTTTTAATGTTGCAGTTCACAAATCAGTCTATATAAATTGACTTCTATGATTCCTCTTCCTCATCGTCTGTGTTCATCATATACACACCCCTGCTTGCATCTCCATCCGGATTCTTTCCAAACTCATAATCATTTCCCGGCAAAATAGCATTTAGGAAAATTCCTGCAATAGCTGCAATTGCAAGTGCTGTCAGTGTAATTGATGTTCCTGCTACAGTAAATGTCAGTCCATCTCCAAAGCCAAGACCACATACAAAAATAACACCTGCAATTATAAGATTTCTTGATTTAGTCAAATCCACCTTGTTTTCAACAACATTTCTAACTCCTATTGCTGAAATCATTCCATAAAGCATAAATGAAACTCCACCAATAATCGCTGATGGCATAGTAGATATTACAGCCGAAAACTTTGGAATAAACGAAAGTACAATAGCAAAAACCGCTGCAATACGGATAACTCTCGGATCATATACCTTAGACAGCTCAAGTACACCCGTATTCTCACCATATGTTGTATTAGCCGGTCCACCAATGGCTCCTGCAAATGCAGTCGCAATTCCATCACCTATAAGTGTCCTATGAAGCCCCGGATCAGCGATGAAGTTCTGCTCTACCGTAGCTGAAATAGCTGACATATCACCAATGTGCTCCATCATAGTCGCAACAGCGATAGGCGCCATAACAAGAATGGACGTAATATCAAACTTCATGAACTGAAATTTAGGTATTCCGACCCACGCAGATGATGCAATTGATGTAAAATCAAGAATTGCCGAACCATCCGGATTAGTAATTCCTGCAGCATTCATAATGAGAGCTACTACATATGAAATAATTACTCCCATTAGAATAGGAATGATCTTAAATAAGCCCTTTCCCCATATATTGAAAATAATTATAACCCCAAGTGCGATAATTGCAAGAACCCAGTTTGTTGAGGCATTATTGATAGCTGAACCAGCAAGCGAAAGACCAATGCATATGATAATAGGTCCTGTCACTACAGGCGGCAGAAATCGCATTACACGTTTGATTCCAACCAGCTTAATAATAAGGGCAAGTACGAAGTAAAGCATACCTGCAACAAATATACCACCACACGCATACGCTGCTTTATCATTGACAGCCATATCTGCATACATGCCACTGTCAAGATTTGCAACAGTATAAAAGCCTCCTAAAAAAGCAAATGACGAACCCAGAAAAGCCGGTACCTTAAACTTTGTACACAGATGAAATATAAGCGTGCCAAAGCCTGCACAAAATAGTGTAACCGACACCGAAAGACCTCTCGTCAGTGACTCCCCGCAAGCTTTCTGAAAATACCCCGATACAAGAATAGGTACAAGAATTGTAGCACCGAACATAGCAAACATATGCTGTAAACCAAGTACAAGCATTTTGGCCGTTCCAAGCTGTCTCGCATCACGAATTGGTTCCTGTTTCTTTTGTTCCATAACAACCTCCTTAATGAATTAATCTTTTCGATATGCAACTGAACACATTATAGCATTTTTTAATTATTATTTCATTATTTTTTCATTATTATTTCATGATTTTTTATAAAAAAAGACATCCCACAGGACGTCTTAAAATAAATCATATTTAATAAATATGTACCTTCAAAACTTCATACAAATCCGATTTGTTTTTCTCAGTTATTAACCAGATT
>ERZ772902.153-NODE-153-length-85061-cov-5.140202_pt1 | contig 85061 bp, 80 predicted proteins | sample MGYA00511470_ERZ772902 | MGnify/ENA primary metagenome ERZ772902 (study PRJEB29015, sample SAMEA2737717) | human gut metagenome | biome: human gut; feature: human-associated habitat; material: faeces | place: China | collected 2012 ... | reverse complement strand
TACGTATGATGAACCGTATTTGCTCGTCGCGGCTCATGTGCTCCATGTTGATGGTTACTTTTATCTTTAACTTGCTCATGATTTTGTTTGTTGATGTATGCTGCAGCAGCACGGCGGAAGATGGTGTAGAACTCGTTGAGGTGCTCAACTTGGCAACGGTTGTGCACGCTGTCCCAGTGAGCTTTGAGGAATGAACGCCAGTCGATGGTGACGCTATCCACGGCTTGTAAGCCTTGGCACGGGACGCTGCCACTGGGAGCTTGCAGTGCGGAGACGGGCGCGCACCAACGCTTGTGCACCCATCCGATAGTATGCTCATCTTGCTGAAACTCGTACATATCGTGCATGAGACCCGTGGTGATGAATTCCCGGACGGGATAGATGCCGTCAGTGAGACCAATCTTTACGTGTATGAACTGCTGTGGCATGATTAAAACGGTGTTTTGTTGAAGTCGATTTCTGTTCCACTACTGGCAGCAATGACATTCTTGCAGGTTGCTTTTACAATACCATAGGTGAACTCACGTGCGTTGCTATTGTCGGCAGACAGGTGGATAAGTACAATGTTGTTGACCTTAGAGAGGTCGTTTGCAAGCAGCGTCGAGAGGCATGTTTCATAGGACATGTGGGACTCGATTGTGCGTGCATAACGCTTGTGGTCGATGCTTCCGCGCTGTACGTTGTGTTGCAGCAGGTCAAGACGGTAGTTGCACTCGATGAGGATGTTGCTAAGCTTTGGGAAGCGGTACTTGATGTAGTAGGTATCTGTGGCGAAGAGTACGTTGCCGCATTCCGGGTGCTGGATGAGCCACCCGAATGGCTCCGCCGCGTCATGCTGCACGGGGAACGGCATGACCCTGAAGGAGCCTATCCTTAGTTCCGTGAATGGCTTGACGCACCGTGCACAGCTTGCCGGAGACAGATGGAGAGCCTCGCATGTGCCGGAGGACATATAGACGGGTATGTAAGCGTCGATGAAGTCCTTTGCATATTTTGCGTGGTCGCCATGCTCATGCGTGATGCAGCAGCCTACGATGTTGTCTATGTTGAAGTTGACAGCCTGCTTCACTTTGTCGAACCTGATGCCCGCCTCCAGTGCAAGCACCTCTCCAGTGCTGGACTGGAAGAGGTAGCTGTTGCCGCTTGAAGAAGAGCCTAAAACTCGGAGTTTCATCTATTAATCGTTATTGAAGTGTGTGGACGCTGCTGAGCAGCGCCGCACACAACGGTTGGGATATTAATAACCGGGACCTGCTTGTGAGTTGAAGAGGTTGCCGGACTGCTTTTTCGCAGCGGGCTTGTCGCCGGACTTGGCAGGCTGAGTGTCGAGTATCTCGCCAGTCTCCATGTCCACGTTTGCCGGGGCTTTGATAGCCTCACCGGGAACATCTTCAGCAAAGCCAATGTTCTGCTTGTTGGCGTTCTGGTCGATTTCGTGTGCTACTTGGTCGGTTACATCGACATACTGGTTGTCGTTGAACTCGTTGGAGACGTACATGCCTGAGAGGTTGTTGGGGAAAGCCTCGCGGAGAGCCTGTACCTCGGCCACCTTCTTAATCATAGTGAGCGGTATCTGCTTCCATGTGGACTGACTCTTGTCGTACTCCGAGATAGATACACGCTGCACGTATGGCTTGCGTCCGTGGCGGTAGACCTTAGCCCATCCTCCGATAAGTTTCCACTTGGGCGGCAGGAAAGAACCCTCGAAGTCCTTGATGACGTCTTGCTCGTTCATTCCAATTACCCCGGACTCGATGCCCTCGAAGTCCTGACAGCGGTCGGCGCGTTTCATGAACGCATCTTTTGACGTTATCATCTGCGCAGGCTGTGAGCCATACTTGACAAGATAAGCCTCGCGCAAGAAAGGGTTGAGCTGGTTGACCTGACAGAGCGTTAGGAACTGCACCATGTCGGAGTCGGAGATTTGCATACCCCGACAGATAGTGTCGTTGAGGATCTTCTTAGTGATTTTCACGTCCTTGCCGTCCGGGCCTTTGATGTTGACTACCATGCGGTCGGCGATTGTGCCCTGAGTTGCTACTTCAGTGTTTTGCTTGTTGTTGTCCATAATAAATGATTTTTATTTGATTACTAACTGTTTGTCTGTTGTCACGCTAAGGAATATCATCTGCGAGTTGGTGGGGATGAAGTTGTTGACGCTTTCAGCCCCATCACAGAAAATGGGAGCCGAGACTTTATTGAAATGGCACAGCGTGTTGATGATGTCGAGTCCGGCGTTGAGCTGGCTTGCCGTGTTGGCGACGGCGTAAGGCACGCCGTTGACGATTGGCATGCAGGTTTCGAACTCGTTGCCGTCCTGTGTGTAGTCGAAGAGCTGGAAGCGGACGAGCCGGAACATGCTGTTGATGCGCGCCTCGCAATCCTCAATGCGCTTCTTGGAGAATTGAGCGGCTGTGTACTCCCGTTGCTCGATGTCAGCAATGAGCTGAGCCAACTCTTTTCCCCGTGCCTGAAGCTTCTTTATCTCTTCCTTGCCGGTGTCAATCTGTGAACGCTTCATCAAGCGTGCCTGCAAGTCGTTGATAGTCTTCTGCAGGTTGTCACGCTTCTGGCAGAGAACCGTCTTGGCAGCGTTCTCGTCCTGTGGAGTAGAAAGCGCCTCGACTTCCTTTTCGAGTTCCTGAATGTCCTTCTCCATATCAGACCATCCGGGAACGTCCTCGTTGTTGAACTCGGCAGGCTTTACAGCCGGGTGCTTGGCGAGCTGGTTGTACAGGTCCTTTAGCTGCTTGTCATATTCAGCGTCGTTGTCTTGCAGAACCTTTAACGCCTTTGACTTCTCGTTAAGCTCAGTCATGAAAGACTTCTGCTGCGATGATAAGGACTTACCACGCTCACTGTTCTGCTGCAAGAGTTTCTTGCGGTGTTCCTCGAAGCTGCTCTTTGCATCTGCGATCATGCTCTCAGGCAGACGCTGACCGCAGTGAGGGCAGATGTCGGAGCCGTTGTACTGCATAGCGCTGATGCTGTACCAGTCCTTGCGCAGTTGTTCCAGCTGTGGCGCAAGGTTGTCAATCTCACGGTGTAGGTATTCCATGCGCTCCTTGGCGTGCGCGATATCGATATTGTTTTCAGACCTGCTTGTAGAAATCTCCTTGCATTTCTGCTCGATGTTGCGTCGAGCCTCGTTCTTATGAGCTGCTTCTTTCTCTGTGTCAAGACGGTGCTGCCGGCAGAGTTCATCCTGTTTGTCCTTGAAGTCGCTGATACGCTTGTTAAGCTGGCGCACCTTATCAAGCTGTGCCTTGTCACGGTCGGCACTGTTGTCGAGTTGGTGCTGAATGTCTTGCAGCTGTTTCTGTGCATCGTCCTTCTCATACTGCAATGCGTCCCAGTCCTCGGCTTCGGGCATGAGTTTTTGTGTCTGGTCGATACGCGGCTCTATGTCGTCCTTCTCAGCCTTTAGCCGTTTCTTCTCTGCCGCAAGCTCTTTCCGGAAGTCGGAGAGGGACTTGCCGTTGAGGTGGTCGAGCAGCGCCTTGAAGTCGGCGTTGTCGGCCGCAATTTCCTCGTCGGTCTTGGCACCCGCCATCTGCAGGAGCGTCTCACGCTGCAGCTGCCACTTCATCTTCTCGGCAAAGAAGTGAGGGTTAGTTATCATCTTGAATACCGTTTCGTCGATGATGTTTTCCGCAATGCGCTTTTGGAAGTCGCTGACCTTAACTGGAACACCGTTCCAAGTGCACTCAGTTATATTGCCCTTGAACACCTCTTCGACCTGTCCGCGTGGCTTCATCCACTGCTCCTTGTACTCACGCTTGATAGTGTACTCAGTGCCATCGACGCTGATAACAGCCTCAACGGAGCACTCGCAATGATGGAGTGGCTGGTGATTGGCGTCGTAGGTGCGCAGCTCGTAGTCTTTACGGTCGTGGCTGTCCTTACCGAACAGGAGCCAGCAGAAGGCATCGAAATGCCGGGACTTGCCAAGGCCATTGGTACCAAGTATGTAGGTAGGCGCGTTGTCGTTGAAGGTGGTCGTGCGCTTCTTCTCGCCACGCCAGTTGATGAGTGTGATGGAATGTAATTTGATTGTTTTCATAACGTGTTCGCTTTATCGGGATTGTTGTTTTCAGCACGCTCAATGCGTATCTTCAGAACAGAGAGGTAATCGCCCATGGCCGTGTACTGATGCAGCAGGAGGTACTGGTCGAAGTTGTCCAGCTCCTTGAACTTTGGCGTGTTGAAGAAGTCATGGAGGCTGTCACGCCGCTTGGAAAGTTCGTCGCATTCGATGTGCATACGGTCGATGAACGTAGATGCAGGACGGTAGGCTTCTTCGAAAGCCGATTTAGGAGACCATGAACGGTATCCGTCTTTGTACTCTACGAGATAGCCGTCCTCGTCGTTGCGGGCCGGATTGATAATGCGGTCAAGTTCTTTCTCCGCGTTGAGACGGGACATCGGGGTGGCCTTGACAGTCTTTGTGCCCTGATAGGTTTTGAGATGATGGAATGTAATTGGCATAATGTTTATATTTTATGAAGTTTATGTATGTGCAGATGAAAAAGAGGGGGAGCCGCCCGATGTTTACTAAATTACGGCAAAGTTTGTAGCTACTTTAAGGGCAGCTCCCCCATCAACCATGAGCATTAGATTGATTTCGTGTAGGCAGGTGAGACGAAGTATGTCTGCGCCCATTTGAGCAAGTCGGTGCGCTGGATATAAATCATCTTTCCACCTTTGGAGCGATAGTACGGGATTTTGTTTGCCCGTATGAGCTCGTAGATGTAGCTGCGCTTGACACCGAGGAAGGCGGCAGCCTCCGCTGTGGTGTAGAGTGGCTTGTCATAGATGGGAGGCATGTCATGCCGTATAAGTGCTGCAACCTTTCTGGCAATGGTGTTTATGGTGTTCTCGTCCATATTACTTTGCAAGTTTTAAATCTTTCATTTTGGAGTATGTAGTACGTCCGAACAAGTCTTTAGCCCATATTGACTGCCATGCAGCGCAACGGATATGACCAAGAGCCTCCACGTAACGTTTGCGTACATCGCACCAACGGTTTAAACCATTGGTGAGTTGGTCACAGTGTACGCATTCTCCGCAAGTATATTCAATCATTCTGCGATGCTGTCGAGTTCTGAAAGGCGACCTTTGCCACGCCAGTATTTTGCAAGAATGATGTCGGAAATGGCAATGGCAAAGCCGATGAGCTTAGTGAGGAATGTTTCGGACTCACCTGATGTAAGGATAATTGCCACTATGGCAAGCAGCATTATTACGTCTATGCGCCAGTTGGCGTAGCAGTTGAGGATTTCTTTCATAGCTATTGGTTGATTAAATTCTTGAATTTGCTGTAATTGCTTTGCAGAAGGGTCTCGCCGTTGCGTGACAGCCGGTAGACAATCCTGCCTTTGTCGAGCAGCTGCATGTTCTCAAGCTTGCAGTCGCTTACCCTGACTTCCCAGACGCCGCTACAGCGGAGTTGCTTGAAAGCGTCCTTCAGGTCTTGTGGGTTGATGTCGAATACGTTGCTCATAGCCTCAGTCATTAATTGGTGGTTGGTCGTTGTCGCACATTGGCATAGGGTCGTACTGTACGTACCGCTTCAAGGTAGGGCAGTAGCGTCCGTTGATGCTGTTGCGTGCGATGTGGCACTGTGCGCAATATGGGTTTACTTTGTGCATCGTTACTTCTTTTTAGCGAGGAAGTCGTCAAGCTGATTGGAAATCTCGCTTGAAAGTTTTCTTGCGTCTTGGGCTATTAGAGGAACAAAGCCTTGTAGCTGTACCTCCATACCGTCAATCTTGTTGGAGGCAATGTTTAATGCGTATTCCAATGCCTTCAAGTCGTCAAGGTCTAAGCCTGTGACGGCGTATTCGTCGTTTTTTCTTTCGATTTTCATTTACTTTACCCTTGTTACAGTTATTGTTCTTGCTTTGCGGTCTGTGGACGTGGAGTATTTACGCCCCCACTCGAAGCCGAAACTGGTGCATGATGCACGAATATAAGAAGTGCGACTTGCATCAAAAGTAGCCTTGTCACCTACCTTCAAATCATGGATTTGACTGCGTACGGATTTCTTTTTTTCTTCCATTTTCTTGTTATTTTATAACTTTATTAGTAACTTAGTGGTGCAAAGTTAAGAAAAACTTGACTAACTTGCAAATATTTTCTTGATTATTTTCAATAAAAAATTGACTATTATGGATATTGGTCTAAAAATCAAGGAGTTAATGAGTAAAGAAAAACTTGACGCTCCTACACTCGCAAGGCGGCTTGGTAAGTCCAAACAAGCCGTTTATGACATGTTGGAGAAAACTGACCTCAATACTTCGGTACTGAGAAATCTGGCAGAGATATTCCATGTTCCAGTCACGTTTTTCTTGACTGATGAGACAACAGACAGTGAGGAAGTCGCATCACTAAAGAAAGAAGTAACGGAGTTGAGGCTTGAAGTCGAAAGACTAAAGAACCTCAAACTTCCTACTACCAATGAAAGAGCTCTTGATGTGAGTTTGAAGTTCTTTGAGGCAGCAAAGGAAATGTTTACTTACTATAATCAGCTGGAGAAATGAAGATAGCTCAGTTTATAGTCCGGACAATACTTGCCATCATATTTTTGGTGATACTTTATCATTTTGCACTAAACGGCAGGTATCAGGCCGTTGGCGATAGTCCATATTTGATTGACAAATGGACGAACACTGTTAGTATGCCTAAGAATTGGGTAAAATTTACCAAGGAAGTCAATAAGTTGAACAATAATACTTCGACCGAGGAGCAACAAACGGATGAGCATTATGAAGAGTAAGATTTTTACGCTTGTGATTTTAGCATTATTGTGTGCATCATGCCATGACTCTGATGATGAAGTCACGGAAAGATATGTAGGTGAGTGGATGAGCATCACACCGGGAAGTATCACCCAAGAGCAATGGTTTGTTTTGCCTGAGGAAGTAACCAACTTTTTCAAGCCTGACACTGTAATTGTCAACAGGGACTCAATCTATCACGAAATTGATACATCCGAACCGTCATCGACAAAGGGCAACGATGTATTGACTATAAAAGGCAATATGGCCAAACTCGATATGAACAGCACCACAACTGGACCTGTCGATAATGAAATTGCTATCAGAAAAGAATACTATCTTGTTTTCAAGGCAGGGACGTACAATAACGGTTGGCAAACAAGTGTCGTGAAGCCTGATGGAATTTTTCTTGTTAGCAATAACGAAAGGCTTCTGCAACTTGATAACTTCCGTTACAAGATGAACTATCTCACGGATAGGGATACGATTTCAACAAAGAGTATCACGGTTAAGAAGTCTTTCAGTGCTCAGTCAAGCGTGAATAAAGACGGTGTACTTTTGTTCAGCAGGAATGACACGACGTTTAGAGCGACAAAGAAAGATGAAGGTTACAATCTTGAAATGATTAAGCCTTCGGATAACGACTTCTATAATCATACGATGGATAAGAAGTAGAGAACCAAAATTTAAGCGTTATACCGGCTTTTCTTTCCCACGGACGAGTAATTATCCATCCGAGCGGAGAAAACGCGACACAATCAAAATTAAGCGCCAAATCGGGCAAAATTTGTGAGCAGTATGAACTTGGAATTGATTAAGACACTATGCAGGGATAGGCCGGGCGGCATTAAGCAGCTGGCGCACGACTGCGAAATATCGGAAAGCAACCTACACAGGAGCATACGGATAGGGGATATGACCTTGAGCACACTGGAGAAGATTGCCCATGAGCTGCACGTCGATATACTGACTTTCATAGGGGACAGCAAGCATGAAGAGCTGCACTACTGGAAGGCACGGGCGGAGGCTCTACAGGCTCGATGTGATGAGCAGGAGCGTATAATCAAGCTCTTATCTGTCCCCCAAAAGAAACAAAAGACGTAAGTATTTGAATACCAATAGGTTAAGCGGATATACGGAATTATGTACGACAACTTCGGGTAATGATTCCGATGTTCAATGAAAAGCGCCGGAGAATGCTGAGTATTTGCATTCTCCGGCGCTTTTTTTGTATGGTCATTCGCATGTAGCAGTAGCGGCTGAAATGTGCCTCGAAGATGTCATACATTCTGTGTCTTCTATTATAGTGTTGTCTCTTTCTTATACATTGTTCGCTTTTCTGACAAAAAACGGCCTCTGAGAATCGATTCTTTTCCACGAAGACCTACTTTTCTCTGATTTTCGCGAAAATTTATGTGTTTTTATAAATGTCTGATAATTAGAATGTTATAAATATATGCACTTTCTGCGCGTATCAAATAGGCTTCCTCTTACAAAATTCTCTAGAGAATTTTTAGTCAGAAAGGCTTTCTGACCTTGTCAGAAAGGTACTTTGACCTGGTCATCTAAGTACTTTGACACTGTCATTCAAGCGTGATGACAGCATCAAAGTACCTTTCTATACTCCTCGCAATGCAAAAATTGAAGAGAGAAGTCAATTTTGTCTGAGTTTAGGGATAGAACGGTGATCCTGCTTTCTCTAGATTGTGAGTGAAAGTGGAAGGTGTTTTGTAAAGAACTATCATATTCGCCATTAAGCCCTGTAGCGGAGACATTAAAACAGGTCTTGCGGTAAAACAGCTCACCGTCCCTATAGTTTGCGACGTGCGCCCTCTATTAGTTAATATGCTATAAATCATTAAAGTTAGTTAGTTTGTATGCTAAGAAAACAATTGTTACTTTTGTGGCGCTTTCTTGATAAAAGTGTAACGTGTGTTGCCGGTATCCGTGTGCATGTAAATCCAGTTATGAATTTCGGGGAAGCTTATTATGGTTCATAACAAAAGTAACATATGAAGAATTTTTTTGTTTCAGCGCTGGCAGCAGTGATGACATTGAATGTATCGGCTGCCAAGAAGCCAACTGCACGATTGCAGTTTGATGCTTTAAAGGGCGTGGCGGGGTCTGTAGAAATGCCGAAGGGCAGAGTAAACTATACTTATACTGCTTTTACTAAACTCTATTATGTGACCAACGTTGAGGACACCACGTATCAGTACATGAATGTCTTCGTGCCGGAGGGTGCTTCCCAGCAGTCGCCCATCATCCTAAAGACCAACGTGGGCGGTTATATGCCGTCGGCGGCAGGCAATCCGTCGGCCGGCGACATCACGGGCATGGCCTTGCAGCGTGGCTATGTGGTGGCCATCGTGGGCTCGCGCGGCCGGACTTCTTATGTCACTAAGGGCAAGAAGAAAATCTACAATGGCAAGGCTCCGGCTGCCATCCTCGACCTTAAGGCGGCCATTCGCTATCTGCGCCACTTTGACAAACAGATGCCGGGCGACGCAGAGAAGATTATCACTGACGGCACTTCAGCCGGTGGTGCTATGTCGGCGTTGATGGGAGCTGTGGGCAATAACCCCGCCTATGAGAAATACCTCAAGGCGATGGGTGCTGCCGATGAACGTGACGATGTCTTTGCCAGCATTTGCTATTGTCCTATCACTGACCTCAGTCATGCCGATATGGCCTATGAGTGGCTTTACGGCAACACCGACTCGCGCAAAGCCAATGACACAGCCCATCGGCAGGTGTCGCAGGAACTGGCCGCTCTATTCCCTGCCTATATCAATTCGCTCGGACTGAAGAAGAAAGACGGTACATTGCTCACAGCCAACAACTATCTCGGCTATATCAAGGAGGAACTCATCCGCTCGGCACAGATTGCCAAAGATGCGGGTGCTGAGATTCCCGACAGTATAGGCTTCACCTTCAACAGTGACGCGGATACCTTTGCACCAGTCAATGGTGGTATGCCTGATCTTGGTAAACTGCCAAGGGATATGGCCAAGAACCTCAAGAGAGACGGCATGCCCGGAGGTATGGGGAAACGTGTGGGAGAGTATATCACCGATCTCGACATGACAAAGTATCTGAACTATGTGGCCAACAAAACTCCGCTGAAAACGGCTCCTGCTTTCGATGCCCTTGGCGTGTCAGGCAATGAGGCCAGTGGGGAGAATGATGAGTTCGGCGATGTCAACAACACACCGGCTAACTTCACCGACTATTCAGCCGGGAAGAATGGTACTACCGTCTCTGCCAAAGTCAAGGAGGAGGAATATCTGCTCAATCCGATGGAGCAGATAGGCCATGAGGGCATCACCGTTGCTCCGCACTGGTATATCCGTCATGGTTCCATCGACCGCGACACAGCCTTTCCTGTTGCTCTTAATCTTGCAACGAAGTTGGAGAACACCGGCAAGGATGTCAACTTTCTCTTGGCATGGAACCGTCCCCATAGCGGTGATTATGCGCTCAACGAACTCTTCAATTGGATAGCGGAGATAACCAAATAAGAATCAGATGGACAATCGAATCATTATTGTAGCGTTATTGCTGGCTTTAATCTTTGTCAGTTATAAGTTAGTGAGAGTGTCTTCTGTAAAGCCCGCCGTAGTTTCACCGGAAGATGCTGTGTATGAGAACATCCTTATACGTGCAAGCGTCCGGATCTATCTCGATAAACTTATTGATAGCACGAAGATAGTTTCTCTGCTTTTCATTGACGAGTAAAATTACCTATTAATAACGTACCATCATTATGAAGCATTTCAATATTCTTGCAGCTATCCTGCTGTTCCTCGTTAGTGGCCAAAAAATGTGCGCACAGACGGAACACGGATTCAAGGAAATGGATATAGCCAATGACTTTGCCGATAATCCTTTTACCTTTTTTGCTAACGCTCCTATTCTCGCAGCTGCTGACTCCACAGGCAATGGTTACAACGCCATGACCATAGGCTGGGGTGATGCCGGTACATTGTGGGGCAAGCCTATCATGACTGTCTATGTGGCACAGAAACGCTACACCCATGAGTTCATGGAGCGTGCCTGCTATTTCACTGTGATGACCTTTGACGACATGAAGGTGGCCGGCTATATGGGACATCATAGTGGACGCGACGGCGACAAGGCGAAGGCTCTCGGCCTGCATGTGGCCTACACCAAGCACGGCGCACCTTACTTCACTGAGGCTACCGCTGTCTATGAGTGCGAGATCATGTATGGCCAACAGCTCAGCCCCTCAGCCTTCCGCAACAACTTGCCGCGCAAGCTCTACAGCAACTTCCCCCGCCGGCATCCACTCCATGTATATAGGAGAGGTTGTCGGGGCGTGGAAGAAATAGAGAAATCATCTTTTCTCGATTGGCGAGAACAAAAACCTTTGCAACTATGTCAATACATAGCAATGTGCAATGGAAAAGCACTTCATCCTTGCCATCAGGCGAGAATAATTGGAAAATAATTGCTTGATAATTTTGCACTTTTGAAAGAAATCGCTAATTTTGTGACTTGTTAATTCATTAACTAATATATTATGAAGGTACACGAATATCAGGCAAAGGAGTTCTTTGCTCAGTATGGTTTGCCTGTAGACAGTCCTATTTTGTGCCGTAGCGTTGATGAATGTGTTGACGCTTACCATCAATTAGGCTCCGGGCGAGTAGTAGTCAAGGCGCAAGTGCACACCGGCGGACGCGGAAAAGCCGGTGGCGTGAAGCTCGCAGCTTCAGAAGAAGAGGTGCGCAAGGTGGCATCTGGTATCCTTGGGATGACCATCAAAGGCTGTGTTGTTGACCGCGTGCTCGTCACTGAGGCGGTGAACATCGACAAAGAGTATTACGTCAGCATTCTGATTGACCGTAAGAGCAAGTCTCCTTTGATGATGCTGTCTCGTGCCGGAGGTATGGACATCGAGCAGGTTGCTAAGGAAACACCGGGGAAGATCGAGAAGATAGTGATCGATCCGCTTATCGGCATGGCCGATTTCCAGGCTCGCGCTGCCGCTTACAAGTTGTTTGATGATAAGGCTGTGGTGAAGCAGGCCATACCACTTTTCAAGAATCTCTATCGTCTCTTTATGGAAAAGGATGCTTCGTTGGCTGAGATCAATCCGCTCGTGTTGACAAAAGAGGGACAGCTGAAAGCCATTGACGCCAAGATGACTTTCGACAATAATGCGCTTTATCGTCATCCTGATGTGGCTGAACTCAATGAGCCTACGGAGGATGAGAAGAAAGAGCTCTATGCCAAGTCCAAAGGTTTCAGCTATGTCAACTTAGGCGGTAATATCGGTTGCATGGTCAACGGTGCCGGATTGGCTATGGCTACCATGGACATGATCAAACTCTATGGAGGCAATCCTGCCAACTTCCTGGACATCGGTGGCAGTTCTAACCCCGAGAAGATTGTAGACGCCATGAATCTGTTGATGAGCGACCAGCATGTGAAGGTGATTTTGATCAACATCTTCGGAGGTATCACCCGTTGCGATGATGTGGCAAAAGGACTTTTGGAGGCTTTTAAGAGTATCAAGACCGATATGCCGATCGTCATCCGTCTGACAGGTACCAATGCTGAGGAGGGATGTCGCCTGTTGCAGAATTCCCATTTCATCGTGGCAACGACCATGGCCGATGCAGGTCATAAGGCTGTAGAGGCAATGAACAATCTTTAATCTTTTAAAGCTATTATCATGAGTATTTTGATCAATAAAGATACGCGCCTGATCGTTCAGGGCATCACAGGCCGCGACGGCAGTTTTCATGCTGCCAAGATGAAGGAATACGGGACAAACGTTGTTGGCGGCACTTCACCCGGAAAGGGTGGGCAAGAAGTGGATGGCATTCCTGTGTTCAACACGGTTCGCGAAGCTGTAGAGGCTGCAAAGGCCGACACGTCGATCATCTTCGTCCCAGCTCCATTTGCCAAGGACGCTATGCTGGAAGCTGCTGATGCCGGCATCAAGCTCATCATTTGCATCACAGAGGGTATCCCCGTAGCGGATGCTGTCATTGCCCAGCGCTATATCCAGGTGAAGGGTGCTCATCTGATTGGACCGAACTGTCCGGGATTGATATCGCCAGAACTGAGTATGGTGGGCATCATGCCATCCAATATCTTTAAGAAGGGACACACCGGCGTCATCAGTCGCTCGGGTACACTGACTTACGAAGTCGTCGATAACCTCACAAAGGCAGGTATGGGACAGAGTACTGCAATAGGTGTTGGTGGCGATCCTGTGGCGGGTCTTTACTTTGAGGATCTGTTGCAGATGTTCCAAGATGATCCGGACACCGACTCCGTTGCCTTGATTGGTGAGATTGGTGGTGATGCTGAGGAGCATGCTGCTGCCTATATCAAGGAGCATATCACTAAGCCTGTTGTTGCTTTCATCGATGGACGTACAGCTCCTCCGGGCAAGCAGATGGGTCATGCCGGAGCTATCATCTCCAGCAGTTCTGGTTCCGCTGCTGACAAGACTGCCGCTTTCAAGTCTGCAGGCGTACCTATGGCTATGGAGAGCTGCGAGATCCCTGGCCTTTTGAAAAAGCTGATGGGGAAAGCAGAGTAAGGTAGAAATACCGTTGTTGAAGATAGATGTCGGAGTTTTAACGATATGACTTGATCTCTGTCCGACAGTACGTAAAACAGAAATGAGTGTCAAGTCAGATCCCTGAACCTCTATATATAAAGAATAGGAGAGCAGAACAATTCCGCTCTCCTTATTTGATTTATAATCGTATTTATAGTGTTCCTTTCGTAGATGGCAGCACCAAGTGGTGGATGTCTCTTCTTACTGCCATCTTTAAGCTACGCGCCAGTGCCTTGAAGATGCCTTCTATCTTGTGGTGCTCATTTTCGCCCTCTGCCTTAATGTTCAGGTTGATGCGTGCAGCGTCGCTGAAACTTTTAAAGAAGTGCATGAACATTTCCGTTGGCATCTCTCCGATTTTCTCTCTGTGGAACTCTGCATCCCAAACGAGCCAGGGACGTCCACCAAAGTCGATAGCCACCTGACACAGACAATCGTCCATTGGCAGGCAGAATCCATAACGCTCGATGCCACGCTTGTCGCCTAATGCTTTGAGGATACACTCTCCCAAAGCAATGCCAGTGTCTTCAATGGTATGGTGCTCATCGACCCGGAGATCTCCTTTGGTGTGTACGGTGAGGTCTGTCATACCGTGTTTGCCGATTTGCTCCAGCATGTGGTCAAAGAATCCAAGTCCTGTGTCAATGTCAGTCTTGCCCGATCCGTCGAGGTTGACACGTACGAGAATGTCTGTCTCCTTGGTGGTACGCCTCACTTCAGCTGTGCGTTCCCCGGCAATCAACAGTTCGGCTGCTTTTTCCCAAGTCATACCGTCGCGTCCGAGAATGATGGCTTTGCATCCCAGGTTCTTAGCTAACTGTTCGTCGCTCTCTCTATCGCCGATGACATAGCTTCCGACGATGTCGTAAGCCGGATTATCGATGTATTTTTTCAGCATGGCAGTGCCAGGCTTGCGCTCCGGTGAATTGTCTTCAGGGAAGTGTCGGTCAATGAGTTGGTCGTCAAAGGTGATGCCTTCGCTTTCCAGCGCTTGAAGCATCAGTCGGTGCACGGGCCAAAATGTCTCCTCGGGAAACGAGGGCGTGCCGAGTCCGTCTTGATTGGTGACCATCACAAAGCGGAATCCCATCCGTTTGTGGATATATCCCAAGTTGCTGAATACACCGGGCATGAAGCGCAACTTCTCAAAAGAGTCGATCTGCTCGTCAGCAGGTTCTTCGATAAGTGTGCCGTCTCGGTCGATAAAAAGAATGCGTTGTTTTTCCATCTCTCCTTTTAATAAATATGATTCTTATTGAATATCTTCTATGTCGAGTCTGCTGCCAGAATCTTTTTCTGTTTCCAGTTTTAAGCGCTCGTCCAGGGCCTCAAAGTTGTTATTGTTTGCACTCTTGCTTGTGGTTACAGAGACAATATCCTTTTTTGCTTTTTCTTTAGCTTCGATGCTGCCATAGACATAGTAATATACAAAGTTCATCCAGCAATAGATATAACACCAAATGAAGTAGCACAGGATAGTGACGAAAAACTGTAACACCGTGAAAGAAGCTGTCAGCCCATTGCTGTCGCCCATGATCATTCCAATGTGATTGGCTTTTTTAGCAGTCTCAAGGATGATCTCCGGAACACCGGTGATGACGAAGAGAATACTGATGATGATACCTCCGAGTAGGGCAGTCAAAAAGAGAAAGCCCCAGCGTTGCAGTCCTGTTATATATGGCTTTCCGACAATGCTTGTCAGTTTTTGTTGAGGCTCCACGAGATATTTCATGGAAGAATAGCCGATTGGCAGGGTAAAGACAAGTGCTGAGACAAGCATGATGCCTGCTACTAAAGGTGAGACTATAGTAGGATGGCCCCAAGAAGCTTTACCGCCAAACATAGGCAGCATATAGCCCACAGATACGAAAACGCCCACGATTATATATAGTCCGAGCAATGCCAACAACAAGTAAAGTATGCGTCGGATATTGTCTTTCACCTTGCGACCTGTCAGAAGGCTGATCACAGAGGCTTCCCACCATGATGCTATTGCGATGTAAGCGATGAGTAAGATAACACTGAGAATCAGAAGAGGTGAATTTACTGTAGTAGCTCCTGTTGTAGTAGGTTGCTGGGACTCAAAGAGGGAAGGCAGCAAGAAACTTAAGCCCGCGACGATACTTAGCACTAAAGTTGGCAGCCATGTACGGCGAAGAATAGTCAGTGGGTTACTGATCATCATGTCAGTGGCCGACTTGATGCAGGCTCTGACACTCTTTACTTTATAAAGTTCATTCTCAATATGTTCTGTATTCATGATTTCAGTCCGTTTATACTGTTTATTCTATTCTTCTTCTAAACTCTGCGCACACGATGGCGGTGGCTATTGCTACATTCAGACTTTCTGCTGTGTCTCTGCCTTTAGGATAGTTGGGGATCAGCAGTCTGTGGTTGACGCGTTGTCTGACTTCAGCCGTTAGTCCTTTTCCTTCGTTGCCCATGACAATAAGTCCATAGTCACTCAACTCTTGCTGATATAGGTTGCCTCCGTCAAGCAGAGTGCCATAGACCGGACAGCTCTCGGGGAGATGGTCGATGAGTGATGCTAAATCGGCGTAGTGTATGTCCACTCTTGCCAGACTGCCCATCGTAGCTTGCACCACCTTGGGATTGTAAACATCAGCAGTCTCGTGAGAACAATAGATCTGTGTGATGCCAAACCAGTCGGCCACCCGGATGATTGTTCCCACATTGCCGGGATCCTGCACCCCGTCGAGGGCAAGACAGAGCTGTTGACTTGGCAGCTTCGTATCAGCAGTTTCTGTGTGGGGTAGGGGGAAGACAGCGAGCACTTGCTGCGGGTGCTGCAAGAATGAGAGCTTCTTCAACTCTTCCTCGCTGACGGTTTCGTCGGTCTCCACTCCGGTTGTCCTACCTTGAGGAGCGTGCCAGTCAGCCGTGTGGAAAAGCACCTTGGGCTGAAAACGTGCCATCAGGTCGCCGACAACCTTGGGGCCTTCGGCGACGAAGAGCTGTTCGCGTATGCGTGCCTTCTTCTGTTCAAGTGTATGAACAAATTTTATTCTTGCCTTGCTTATCATATTGCAAAGTTAGCGATTAATGTTGTAACCGATAAAAATAATGTGTTATTTTTATGTAATCTGTCAATAAAATACATTACCTTTGTACCAAAAATATAGCAGTTGAAATCAAAAGTCACATATTTCTACGTTTTCCTTGTCCTGGCAATATGCCTTTTATCGGCATGCAGCACTTCCAAGTATGTGCCTCAGGGAAGTTATCTGCTCACCTCTGTGGAGATCAGATCTGATGAGAGATCGTTCGATGCCTCACAGCTTTTTCCCTATATTCGTCAGAAAGCCAACTCGAAGTGGTTTTCACTTTTCAAGATACCTATGGGTACCTATATCCTTGCCGGTAAGGATAGTACGAAATGGATCAACCGTACCCTCAAGCGTATTGGTGAGCGCCCAGTGGTCTTTGACACGCTTACGGCACGGCTGACAATGGACGATTTGCGTCAGGCTTTGATCAATCAGGGCTATCTCCATGCCAGCGTTACGCTCGACACTGTTATTAGGGGACATTCCCTCAAAGCTGTCTATATGCTCCATCCGCGGGCACAATATCATTTTGGACATATCAGTTATGACATTCAGGATCCTGCTATTCGGCAATTGTTGGATGGCGACGACAGTATATCGCGGCGACAGCATAAGAAATCGGCATCTATTCTGCGCGAAGGGGCTCCTTTCACGATCAAAGCATTGGAGGCGGAGCGTGACCGGCTGACCGCGTTGCTTCAGAATTCCGGCTATTACAAGTTTCATAAGGATTTTATCTCTTTCACGGCCGATTCCTCTTCCGACAGCCGTTCGGTAGGTATCGTGCTCCATCTAAAAAAATATCAGGCCAACAGTGATGCCCGGGCTACAGACCATCCCCGTTATGTCATCCGCTCTGTTCAGTATTCCGACGGTGACTTAGGCAAAGCACGACTGCGGAAGAGTGTGTTGGAAAACAACACGGCAATCACTGCCGGTCGCCCTTTTAGCAACACAGATCTACAGAAGACCTATGCCAATTTTAGTCGGCTTCAGGCTGTGAAATATACCAATATTCTGTTTAACGAGGTTCCGGACTCCAATCTCTTGGACTGCCGTATCCAGGTGAGCATGAACAAAAGGTCCACGATTGCGTTTCAACCAGAAGGTACCAACACGGCGGGAGACTTGGGTGCTGCTGCGTCTCTCATCTATGAGAATAGGAACTTGCTACGTGGTTCGGAACTGCTGAGTGTGCAGTTGCGTGGCGCTTTTGAGGCTATTACGGGATTGGAGGGTTACAATGATGAAGACTATATAGAATATGGTGTGCAGGGAAAACTTCAGTTTCCGGAGTTCTTGGCTCCTTTTCTCTCGCGGAGCTTCCGGCGTCAAAGCAATGCCACTTCAGAGTTGTCTTTAGCCTGGGACATGCAAAACCGGCCAGAGTTCCATCGTCGTGTCTTGTCTGCGGGGTGGCGCTATCGCTGGGCTGATCCGGGACACAACACCCACTACCGCTTCGATCTTTTGGATCTGAACTACGTCTACATGCCATGGATCAGTGCTACCTTTAAGGAAGACTATCTTGACGATGTCTCTAATAGAAATGCCATCCTGCGCTATAACTATGAGAATCTCTTTATCCTAAGAATGGGAGTAGGTCTCAGCTATAATAATGGCATCAATGCTTTAAAGTTGAATTTTGAGTCGGGTGGAGGATTGTTAAGAGCACTCTCCCCTTTGATGGGACTGAAGAAGAATGGGAATGGGCAGTATACGCTCTTCAATCATATACCGTATGCCCAGTATTTGAAATTTGATTTTGACTATATGCGTATCCAGCAGTTCGATACTCGCAATATGCTGGCTTTCCATGCTGCCTTTGGCTTGGCCTATCCTTATGCCAACAGCACTGTGCTGCCATTTGAAAAACGCTATTTCTCTGGTGGTGCCAACAGTGTGAGAGGCTGGTCTGTGCGAGAACTTGGCCCGGGCAGCTATCGGGGCAAAGACGGTCGCATCGACTTCATCAACCAAACTGGTGACATGAAACTGGACCTTAGCGCGGAGTATCGTACCTTCCTCTTTTGGAAATTCAATGGTGCTGCCTTTATCGATGCCGGTAACATTTGGACGCTTCGCAACTATGCTGATCAGCCAGGAGGACAGTTTCGCTTTGATGAATTCTATAAGCAGATCGCTGTCTCTTATGGATTAGGCTTGCGCATCAACTTCGGCTATTTCATCCTTCGTTTCGATGGGGGCATGAAAGCTATTAATCCGGTTTGGACAACTCAGCAAGAGCATTGGGCAATCTTTCATCCGAAGTTTTCTCGTGATTTCACGTTCCACTTCGCAGTGGGTATGCCTTTCTAATGGACGTATAATTTAAGGAGAACACTGATTATTTCAAACCAAAAACGCCCGTAGGCAGTTTTCTATGAAGTGCATTCAGCGTGAAGTCTGCTCCGGGATCATTGCCGGCTACGATGCCGCTGGCCCTAAGTACTTGCTTGACCGTTTTCTCGGCTAACTCAGGTTGGTTGTTGGTGTCGCTCAGATGACAGAGCCATACACCCTTGAGCGCTGGCGTGGCATAGTGGGCAAGCACTTGACCGCAATCGAAATTGCTTGTATGCCCCAATGAACTTTGTATTCTTCGCTTCAGTTCTTCGGGGTAGGGACCGGCCTCAAGCATGGCTTTCTCATAGTCAGCTTCTATTACGAGATAATTGGCGCGTCCAACATACTCCAGCATTTCGTCTGTGAAATGACCGATATCCGTCATCAACACAAATGTGACGCCTTCAGCCTCAATGCAGTAGCCGACATTGTCTTTGCTGTCATGTGGTACTCCGAAAGCTGTGATCGTAAATCCGCCCACATGAAACGGTCGTCCTTTCTCTGCGACCAATGACATGTCTTGGGGTATTTTGGTCCTCACACACCAATTTTCCTCTATGCCTTCGTGCACTTTTCGCGTGGCATATACGGGGATGTGATAATCCTTGCTCACACTACCCACTGACTTCACATGATCGGCATGATCGTGTGTGACCAGTATAGACCTAATATTGGAAATGTTTAGGCCGTAGTTTTTCAAGTGTTTTTTCAAAATACGGACACCGATGCCAGCGTCAATGAGTAGTCCTTCTTTCTCGCTAAATATCAGACTACAGTTGCCGCTGCTGCCGCTGCCGAATGAGATAAAATGCAGCATTGCGTTATAATTTTCTACAAAGGTATATATTTCTCTTCAATTATCACTTTTCTTGCAATGCAAAAAAACTTAATGGTGTGAAGAAGCCCATTTCTTGGTCTTTATTTTGGCTAAGGTAAAGTAGAGAGAATAGAGAATTGAAAAATAAAAAAATAGTTAATAGTGAAGATTCGCTCGCTAATTATTTGCTAATCAGAAAAAAAATCGCTAACTTTGCACTCTGTTTGGAATAAGTATCAAAAATCGAATCAAAAACAAAGAATAGCGATGTCTAAGATTTGTCAGATTACAGGCAAGAAGGCACAGAGAGGTTGCAATGTGTCTCACTCAAAGCACCACACGAAGCGCAGCTTTGACGTTAATCTCTTCAGCAAGAAGTTCTTCTATGTAGAGGAGAACTGCTGGATTTCGCTCAAGATTAGTGCCGCTGGTCTTCGTCTCATCAATAAGGTTGGACTGGACGCAGCTCTGAAGCAGGCTGTCTCTAAAGGCTACTGCGATTGGAAGGACATTAAAGTATTAGGAGAATAATCATCATGGCAAAGAAGTCGAAAGGAAATAGAGTTCAGGTGATCTTGGAATGCACAGAGATGAAAAACTCTGGCCTGCCAGGCACTAGCCGTTACGTTACGACAAAGAACCGCAAGAATACTCCCGAGCGTCTGGAGCTTATGAAGTACAATCCCATCTTGAAGAAGATGACCCTTCACAAGGAGATTAAGTAATCTCTCCAGAGTTCTCGTTTTACGTTAATAGTTAAAAGATACACATAAACTATGGCAAAGAAAGCGGTCGCTACCCTCCATGAAGGTTCTACGGATGGTCGCGCATATTCAAAGGTTATTAAGATGGTAAAGAGCCCTAAGACGGGTGCTTACATCTTCGATGAGCAGATGGTTCCCAATGAGGCCGTCAAGGATTTCTTTAAGAAGTAATCTCGGATTTTGATACTTTAAAGATAAATGTTACAAGAGGTTGGACTGTTTTGGTCAACCTCTTGTTTTTTTTGTGGCAGTGCCAATTTCCCAATATGATATCCATGGAAAATCGCAATTATAGCTTATCAAGCAGCATCGTGGGAAGCTATGATTTCCAGTTTTACTATTCTTGATAAGCATATTTATGGAGCTTCCTTGGATCATCTATTTTGTTTGCTCCTGTTAGCTTAGATTGTGATTTCGCCGGCAATGCTTCTTGCCATCAGGTTACGGATGGTATTCGGATCGTTGTATCGTGCTTGGAGATACATGAGTTTGGTGACCGCAGCCTCTACGGTAGAGTCGTGGCCGGAGATGACGCCGATGTCTTTGAGCTGGTATCCGGTGTCATAGCGGCTCATCTCCACAGTTCCGGCGACACACTGACTGATGTTCACGATGACAATACCCCTTAGCGTCGCCTCTTTGAGCAGATGCATGAGCCATGAGCTCTTCATAGCGTTGCCACTGCCGAAACTGCGCATGACAATGCCTCTGAGACTTTGTAGTTGCAGTACTTGTCTGAGGATTCCTTCCTGAATACCGGGAAAGAGACTGAAAACGACCACGTTAGTGTCCATTGTCAGATGAGCCTGCATCCGTTTGGTGAAGTCGGGCTTCAGTATATGATGGTTGTGAAATGTAAAGCTTACACCAGCTTCGCAGAGGTGAGGATAGTTAAATGAGTCGAAAGCATTGAATCCGTCGGCATTGATCTTTGTCGAGCGGTTGCCTCTAAGCAGTACACCGCTAAAATAGATACATACTTCCGGTACTCGGGCATGCCCGTTGTCATCCTTTAAAGCGGCAAGCTCAATACTTGTCACAAGGTTTTCCTTACCGTCGGTCCTCAACTGGCCAATGGGCAACTGGGATCCGGTGAGAATTACAGGCTTGGTCAGTCCTTCGAGCATAAAAGAGAGAGCAGAAGCTGTATATGCCATCGTATCCGTACCATGTAGCACCACAAATCCATCGTAGTCGTCATAGTTACGGTTAATGATTCTCACAAGCTGTGCCCATTTGTTGGGTGACATCTCACTGGAGTCAATAGGCGGAGTAAACTGATAAACGTCAATGTCGGTCTTGATCAGTTGGAATTCCGGCATCGACTCCACGAGGTGGTTGAAATCCAGTGGCTCCAATGCGCCTGTTACTGGATTTTGTCCCATGCCGATAGTGCCTCCAGTGTAGATAAGTAGAACCTTGTTCATCGCTAATTTTAGTTTTTTCTGCAAAAGTAATTTAAATTAGCCGATATTCCAAATAAATAGTGTACATTTGCGTTGGTGACTTTAGTTAAACGATCAACCACTTACAATTATTAATCAATCCATCATAAAAAGAAACAATTATGAAGAAATTCATGGATGAGGACTTCCTCTTAGAGACAGATATTGCCAAAGACTTGTATCATAATCATGCCGCAAAGATGCCCATCATCGACTATCATTGCCATCTCGATCCAAAGATGGTAGCCGAGGATCATCGTTTTCAGAGTATCACTGAGCTTTGGTTGGGAGGTGATCATTATAAGTGGAGAGCCATGCGTACCAACGGTGTTGATGAGCGCTATTGCACGGGTACAGACTCTTCTGATTGGGAAAAGTTTGAGAAATGGGCCGAGACCGTGCCTTACTGTTTTCGCAATCCTTTGTATCACTGGACTCATCTTGAACTCAAGACAGCGTTTGAAATCGATAAGCTACTTTCACCGTCTACGGCACGTGAAATCTACGATATCTGCAACGAAAAGCTCCGACAGCCCGAGTTTAGTGCCCGTGGGCTCATGCGTCACTATCATGTGGAGTGCGTCTGCACCACTGATGATCCTGTCGATGACTTGCACTGGCATAAGGTGACACGGGATAGCGGTTTCGAGATAAATATGCTTCCAGCTTGGCGGCCTGACAAGGCGATGAATATTGAACATCCCGATTTCTCTGCCTACATGGAGCAGCTTTCTGAAGTAAGTGGCATTGAGATTGACAGCTATCAGCATCTTGTTGATGCCTTGCAACGCCGTCATGACTTTTTTCATGAGAACGGGTGCCGTCTCTCCGATCATGGTGTCGAGGAATTCTATAGTGATCCTTATACTTCCTCTCAGATTGAGACCATTTTCAGCAGGGCATTACGTGGTCTGAGGCTTTCTAAGCAGGAAGTTCACCAATATAAACATGCATTCTTGAAAGACTGCGGGGAGATGGACTATAATGCAGGGTGGACACAGCAGTATCACTATGGTGCTATCCGCAACAATAATACTTGTATGTATGAGCAACTTGGACCGGACACCGGCTTCGACTCTATCGGGGAGTTTAGCACCGCCAAGGCTTTGAGTTGTTTTCTGGATGAGCTCAATACAGAGCATAAGCTTACCCGCACCATTCTCTATTGTCTCAATCCTTCTGCCAACGAGATGATCGCGACTATGCTCGGTAATTTCCAAGATGGTTCGGAACCCGGAAAGATCCAGTTTGGCTCCGGCTGGTGGTTCAATGACCAACTCGATGGCATGACCAAGCAAATTAATGCGCTCTCTGCGTTGGGGTTGCTTTCTCGTTTTGTGGGTATGCTCACCGACAGCCGTTCGTTCCTGAGTTATCCCCGGCATGAATACTTCCGCCGTCTGTTGTGCAATATACTTGGCAATGATGTAGAGTGTGGCCTGCTTCCTGACAGTCGCGAAGACCTTGTGCGCATGGTAGAAGACATCTCTTATTATAATGCACGACGTTATTTTCACTTCTACGAATAGGTGAGAAGGCAAGTGAGTTTTATTTTTTAGTAGAATTTCTTTGTCTTTTGGAAATAAAATAGTAATTTTGCAAAGTTATAAAACATATTTTTAATTCAACCTTTGAGCACAGATATGAAGAAATTGCTTTTTCCTCTCGTCATGATGTTACTGATCATGCTTATGGGGGCATGTGCAAGCAGTAAGAAAGTTGCTTATTTCCAAAACATTGACTCTATCAGTTTGGCTGCCTCCCGGGGATTGTACGATGCGAAGATTATGCCTAAAGACATGCTGACCATCACGGTCATCACATCCAACCCAGAAGCTTCTGCACCATTCAACCTTTCTGTAAGTAACACTGTCGGCACGAGCGGACAGCTCTCAGCTAACACCGGTTCGCTGCAAGGTTATCTTGTCGACAACGATGGTAACATTAATTTCCCTATTGTGGGTAAGATCCATGTTGAGGGATTGACAAAGACTCAATGCGAGGAAATTATCCGTGCTAAGGTGAAACCTTATCTCAATGAACGTGAGAATCCTATCGTCACCGTTAGAATGTCCAGCTATCGTGTCACTGTCATCGGTGAGGTCGGCCATTCTGCTGTTATTCCAGTCACAACAGAGAAAATGAGCGTTGTGGAGGCTTTGGCAAGTGCCGGTGACCTGTCCATCTATGGACGCCGTGACAACGTGTTGCTCATCCGTGAGGATTCTACAGGAGAGAAGCATGCTCATCGTCTCAACCTCAACGATGCGCACATTTTTAATTCTCCTTATTATTATCTCCAGCAAAACGACATTGTCTATGTTCAGCCTAACTCGGTCAAGTCTCAGAACTCTGGTATCGGTAGTAGTACATCGTTGTGGTTCTCGTTCATTGGCATTGTCACCTCTGTCGCTTCATTGTTAGTTAATATCTTAAGGAACTAAGTTTAGTCACTTAATAATATGAACAGAAAGATTGAAATTAGTCGTTGGTTCCCGAAAGGAAAGGCCAAGGATGATTTCAATCTTTTTCGTATATGCTTACTTACTAATTCAATATAAGGTTTTATTGTTGATGGAATACAGCATTCATGAGGATTGTGGAGTAGCTTTGGTGCGACTTCTTAAACCTCTTAGTTACTATCAGAAGAAATACGGTACGTGGAGATACGGTTTGGGTAAGCTCTATCTGATGATGGAGAAACAGCACAACCGTGGACAGGAAGGCGCTGGTATCGCTTCTGTCAAGCTCAACCCACAGCCGGGAAACGAATATATGTTCCGTGAGCGCGCGGAAGGTCCTAATGCCATTACTGAGATCTTTGGCACAGCCAATTGTCAAATCAATCAGGTAGTCAAGGAAAATAGCGTCTTTGACGAGTCTTGTCTTCAGGAGATACCTTTTGCGGGCGAACTCTATATGGGTCATCTCCGTTACTCCACTACAGGCAAGAGCGGATTGAAATATGTCCACCCTTTCCTCCGTCGTAACAATTGGAGAGCCAAGAACCTCTGTCTCTGCGGCAATTACAATATGACCAATGTGGAGGAGGTGTTTGAAGAGCTTACCCGCCAAGGACAGTGTCCACGCATCTACAGCGACAGCTATATCATGCTCGAACTTATGGGGCACCGTCTCGACCGCGAGGTAGAGCGTAACTTCCGCGAAGCGAAGAAGTTGGGATTGGTTGATCAGGATATCACACACTACATCGACGGACACGTGAAGATTGAGAATGTGCTCAAGACCACTATGAAGCATTTCGATGGTGGTTATGTGGTGACGGGCCTCACCGGCAGTGGTGAAATGTTTGCCATGCGCGACCCCCATGGCATCCGCCCCGCTTTCTACTATAAGAATGATGAGGTCGTCGTGCTTGCCTCAGAGCGTCCCGTCCTTCAGACCACATTCGATATCGAGTACGACGACGTTCAGGAACTCAAGCCTGGAATGGCACTTATCGTGCGCAGCAGTGGTGAGACAGTGGTTGAAAAAATCCTGGCGCCTCTCAATAATGCGGCATGCTCCTTCGAACGCATCTATTTCTCACGCGGTTCGGATCAGGATATTTACCGTGAGCGTAAGAAACTGGGTGAGCAACTTATGCCTGCCATTCTGAAATCCATCAATGGTGACATACGCCACTCCGTATTTTCCTTTATCCCCAATACGGCTGAGGCTGCCTTCTATGGCTTGATAGACGGCTTTAAAAAATATGTCATCAATCAGAAAATCGACCGCATCGAGCAGCTTGGACATACGCCGACACACGACGAGCTTTTGCAAATCCTGAACGAATACGTGCGCTGTGAGAAAGTCGCATGGAAGGATATCAAACTTCGAACTTTCATCACCGAGGGAAGTGCCCGTAATGACCTTGCGGCACATGTATACGATATTACCTACGGATCCCTTGTACCGAATATCGATAATCTCGTCATCATCGACGACAGCATTGTTCGCGGTACCACACTTAAGGAAAGCATTCTCCATATCCTCGACCGTCTTCATCCTAACAAGATCGTCATGGTCAGCTCGGCGCCGCAGATCCGCTACCCCGACTACTATGGCATCGACATGCCACGTCTGGAGGAATTCTGTGTCTTCCGTGCTACTGTTGCCCTGCTCAAGGGACGTGGTATGGAAAACGTGCTTGAGAAGGTCTATAACGAGTGCCTTGCTGAACTGGCAAAGCCTCGTGAAGAGATGCAGAATGCTGTGCGTGACATCTATGCACCGTTCACAGTCGACGAGATCAACCATAAGATCGTGGAGATGCTTCGTCCCGAGGGCATGACGACTCCGATCGACATTGTGTATCAGAGTCTCGACGGCCTGCATCAGGCTATCCCCAACCATCCGGGTGATTGGTATTTCTCCGGACACTATCCCACGCCTGGTGGCACCCGTCAGTGCAACCAGGCTTATGTGAATTATTATGAGAAGGTGTACAAGCCTTTCGCATCACAATCAATAGACCATAATAACGCGAAATGATGAAGAATGTAACCTTGGTATTGTCTGATGGGACAAAGTTCCATGGCAAGTCGTTTGGCTACGACCAACCCGTAGCCGGCGAAGTGGTGTTCAATACAGCTATGATGGGTTATCCCGAATCCCTCACCGACCCCTCCTATGCCGGACAGCTGATGACACTGACCTTTCCTTTAGTAGGCAACTACGGCGTGCCGCCGTTTACTTTGGAAAAGAACGGACTGCCCACCTTTATGGAGAGTGACAAGATCTACGCTTCTGCCATCATCGTATCTGACTATAGTGAAGAGTACAGCCACTGGAATGCCGTAGAAAGCCTTGCTTCATGGCTTAAGCGCGAGCATGTGCCCGGTATCACGGGCATCGACACGCGGCAGCTTACAAAGGTGTTGCGTGAGCATGGTGTGATGATGGGAAAGATTATTTTCGACGATGATCCCGATAATCAGCCTAAGGCTGAGTACGAGGGTGTGAACTTTGTTGAGAAGGTCTCCTGCAAGGAGATTATCCACTACAACGAGGGTGCCGGCAAGAAAGTAGTTCTCGTCGACTGTGGCGTGAAGGCCAATATCATCCGTTGTCTCATCAATCGTGGTGTTGAGGTCATCCGGGTGCCATGGAATTATGACTATACCGACATGGACTTCGATGGCCTTTTCCTTGCCAATGGTCCTGGGGATCCTGACACTTGCCAGGCTGCTGTTGACATCATACGTAAGCAGATGAGCCGTTCGCGTAAGCCGATCTGCGGCATCTGCATGGGTAACCAACTCCTTGGCAAAGCTTCAGGTGCGACCATCTATAAGTTGAAATATGGTCACCGCTCCCACAATCAGCCTGTGCAGATGGTGGGGACACCCAATTGCTATATTACTTCTCAGAACCATGGCTATGCCGTTGATGGCAAGACACTTGGCGCTGATTGGGAAGAACTCTTCGTCAACATGAACGACGGTTCCAATGAGGGCATCCGCCACAAGACCAATCCTTGGTTCTCTTCTCAGTTCCACCCTGAGGCTTGTGCAGGTCCGCTCGACACAATGTTCATGTTCGACAAGTTTGTTGAGAGTCTGAAGTAATAGGGATGTCATCTTTTTCGTTTCATTAATTCTAAATTGCAAACGCTATGCGTGATTCAAGTATAAAGAAAGTGCTCTTGCTCGGCTCGGGAGCATTGAAGATTGGAGAGGCCGGCGAGTTTGACTATTCTGGTTCTCAGGCTCTGAAAGCTCTTCGCGAAGAGGGCATCTCTACGGTGCTGATCAACCCAAATATCGCCACTGTGCAGACTTCCGAGGGCGTTGCCGACCAAATCTATTTCCTGCCGGTACAGCCTTATTTCGTGGAGCGCGTCATCAAGAAGGAGCGTCCCGATGGCATTCTTTTGAGTTTTGGCGGACAAACAGCATTGAACTGTGGCGTGAAACTCTATGAGAGCGGTGTGCTGGAGAAATACGGTGTGAGGGTCTTGGGGACGCCTGTTCAGGCTATCATGGACACGGAGGATCGTGAGCGCTTTGTTGAGAAACTCGATCAGATCCATGTTAAGACGATCAAGAGTGAGGCTTGCGAGACCATGGATCAAGCTTTGAAAGCTGCTTCTGATTTGGGATATCCGGTCATTGTGCGTGCTGCTTATGCTTTGGGCGGACTGGGGTCAGGTTTTGCCGACAACGACGATGAGCTGCGTCGCATCTGTGAGAAAGCCTTCTCTTTCTCGCCACAGGTGCTCGTGGAGAAGAGCTTGAAAGGATGGAAAGAAATCGAGTATGAGGTGGTGCGCGATAAATATGACAACTGCATCACGGTGTGTAACATGGAGAATTTCGACCCGCTGGGCATCCACACGGGTGAGTCTATTGTCATCGCACCGTCGCAGACACTCTCCAACTCAGAATATCATAAGCTTCGTGCACTGAGCATCAAGATTGTGCGCCATGTAGGTATCGTAGGTGAGTGCAATGTGCAGTATGCCTTTGATCCCAATTCCGAGGACTATCGTGTCATCGAGGTTAACGCCCGTCTGAGCCGTTCTTCGGCTTTGGCATCGAAGGCCACTGGTTATCCTTTGGCTTTTGTGGCTGCTAAGCTTGGTATGGGCTACGGTCTCTTTGAGTTGAAAAACTCTGTGACCAAGACGACGAGTGCATTCTTTGAGCCGGCTTTGGACTATGTGGTCTGCAAGATTCCACGTTGGGATTTGTCAAAGTTCCGTGGCGTTGACCGTGAGTTGGGCTCCAGCATGAAGAGTGTCGGTGAGGTGATGGCGATTGGCCGTAACTTCGAGGAAGCTATTCAGAAGGGCTTGCGCATGATCGGCCAAGGCATGCATGGCTACGTTGAGAATAAAGAGTTGAAAATCGATGATATCGATGAGGCGCTTCGTGAACCTACTGACAAGCGTGTTTTCGTCATCTCTAAGGCTATGCATAAGGGCTACACCATCGATCAGATTCATGACTTGACAAAGATCGATAAGTGGTTCCTCTATAAACTGAAACACATTATCGACATCGATGAGCGACTGAAACATTGCAATATCAACACGCTTGACAGTGAATTGCTTCGTGAGGCAAAGGTCTATGGTTTCACCGATTTCCAGATTGCCCGTGCGGTAGGATTGGAGCAGGAGCTTGGCAACATGCACAAGGCTTTGCTCGTCGTGCGCCGTCTGCGCAAGAGCTACGACATCCTGCCGGTTGTTAAGCAGATCGATACCTTGGCAGCAGAGTATCCGGCTCAGACTAACTACCTCTACGTGACTTATGATGGTGTGGCCAGTGACATCAGCTTCTCCAACGATAAGCGCTCGGTCATTGTTCTCGGATCAGGTGCTTACCGCATCGGCAGTTCTGTGGAGTTTGACTGGTGTGGTGTACAGGCTCTGAATACCATCCGCAAGAGTGGCTACCGCAGTATCATGATCAACTATAACCCGGAGACAGTGTCTACGGACTACGACATGTGCGACCGCCTCTATTTCGATGAGTTGACCTTTGAGCGCGTCATGGACATCATTGATATGGAGAATCCTTATGGTGTTATCGTTTCTACGGGTGGTCAGATTCCTAACAACCTGGCCATGTATCTCGATGCTGAGAATGTCAACATCCTCGGTACAGCAGCTAAAGACATTGACAATGCAGAGGATCGTGCGAAGTTCTCGGAGATGCTTTCCCGCAATGGCATCAACCAACCAGAGTGGAGCGCACTGACGTCGATGGATGACATCGATAAGTTTGTTGACCGCGTCGGCTTCCCGGTTCTGGTCCGTCCGAGCTATGTGCTTTCCGGAGCAGCCATGAATGTCTGTTCCAACCGCGAAGAGCTGGAGCGCTTCCTGAAACTGGCTGCTAACGTCAGTGAGGATCACCCCGTGGTGGTCAGCAAGTTCATTGAGCATGCCAAGGAGATCGACTTCGACGGTGTGGCTAAGCAAGGAGAAGTCATGGCTTATGCCATCAGTGAACATATCGAGTTTGCTGGTGTCCACTCAGGGGATGCCACCTTGCAGTTGCCTCCGCAGAAGCTCTATGTCGAGACAGTGCGCCGCATCAAGCGCGTCAGCCGTAAGATTGCACAGGAGCTGCACATCTCCGGTCCGTTCAACATTCAGTTCATGGCCCGCGAAAACGACATCATGGTTATCGAGTGTAACCTCCGCGCCAGCCGCTCCTTCCCCTTCGTGAGCAAGGTGCTGAAGATCAACTTCATCGATCTGGCTACTAAGGTGATGCTCGGAGAGCCTGTTGAGAAACCCAATAAGAACCTCTTTGACCTTGACTACGTCGGTATTAAGGCCAGCCAGTTCTCGTTCAACCGTCTGCAAAAGGCAGATCCAGTGCTCGGTGTGGATATGAGTTCTACTGGTGAAGTGGGCTGCTTGGGCGACGACACCAATCAGGCATTACTCAAGAGTATGCTTTCCGTGGGTCAGCGCATTCCTAAGCATACCGTATTGCTTTCAACCGGTGGTGCCAAGCAGAAGGCAGAGATGCTCGATGCTGCCAAGCAACTCTTGGCTCATGGCTATCAGCTTTACGCAACCGGTGGTACTTCGCGCTATCTCACTGAGAATGGAGTGTACAACACGCTCGTTTACTGGCCGTCAGAGGAGGGCCGGCCTCAGGCGCTTGATCTCTTACATGAGAAGAAGATAGATATGGTGGTGAACATTCCTAAGGATCTCACCTCGCGCGAGTTGACCAATGGTTACAAGATTCGTCGTGCTGCCATTGACCTCAATGTGCCTTTGATCACCAACAGCCGATTGGCCTGTGCCTTCATTAATGCATTCTGTACCTTGAAGCCAGGTGATATAGATATCAAGGCTTGGGGAGAATATTAATATGATACATGAGTGGAGACTTTCCCGATTCTCATGCACTATAATGCTCTTTCTATGGCTGGAGTGAGTGACATTTAGTTTTACCTTTGAGTGAGAAAGTCCCTTGCCCATAGTTCTTTTATTCTCCATTGGTTCTTCTATTTAGATGAGCTGATGGGGAATATTTTTTTTACCTGTAAGAAAGAAAGTTGCCTAATTGTTATATTCTCATTGGTCTGTGTTGGACGCTATTGTTGTCTACTTGAACATGAAAATGATAATATTCATTTGCGTTGTTATCGTCATATAATTGTAGAACAATCGTTATGTATTAGTAAAACAGCCTTTGCATAGTTGGTCAAACGATCGTCGTACGTTTGGTCAAACGAACGTTATACATAAAGTCAAACGAACGTTGTCCATATGGCTGACAATTGTTTGACCATCTCAACAAAAGGCTTTTTGCATTTATGATAAGGCTGGAAGCTGTTAGATTTAATGGGTTCTTAGTTTGGCAGGCCCTCAAGAGCAATTTTCCATGTGCCTTGCCGCTCGATAGCATGAAGGTGAAAAGTCTTCTCTACTATGGCCTGTGGAGCGAGTCCGATAGTGTCCATGGCGAGAAAGTTGCTCACAACTACCTTGACTGTAGCTGTGGAGTCATCTTTGAAATCTATATTATCGATTTTGTAGTTGGCACCTTCCTGTTTGTTGCGTAGAGCCTCAACATCGCTTTTGTTGACCTGACTGGCTGCAAATACCAGATATTGTCGTGATTGTGGCGTGCAATATTTTAGAGCCGCAGGGAAACGCCAATTGAAATAAGCTGTAGAAAAAGAGTCTACAGTGCTTTCCAGTTGATCCTTGTTGTCACCACTGCAGGCCGAGTTGCCCATCAGCATCGCAAGGGCAGCACAGCAGGCGAAGAGGGGACTAAGCAACGTTTTACGAATTTTCATCATATAAAACTTGAAGTCTTGATAAACCTTTATCTCATGCAAAGATAGCGGTTTTGTTTCAGATAAATCGATATTTATCATTATTAATGTGTATTTTTTAGTGATTTCTCTCTTACTACACTAAATTTTCGTATCTTTGCATGTAAAAGTAAGATTTAGAACAATGGTACAAGTGCACATAGACGATGCCGTGTTGCGCCAGGCTGCAACAGCAGGCATGGACGACTTTCTGGAGGCTTTTGCCGGAGCGATCCGGGAGGCTATCGGTGGAGAGCTGAATGCCGACAACATGGGTGAGCTCAATTCCGATCAAATCACGCTGCTGGGCTATCTGATGCTTCGCGACAGCGTGATGGACGGTGGCTTCATCGAGCTGATCCACAACGGGCTGGGAGAGTTCATCTTTTTCAACCCATTTGGTAAGGCTGTCAGAGAGTGGGGCCTGCGCGACTTGTATAAGTTATTGGATAAATGTAGCCGCTATTTCAAGAAATATCGTCTCGAGATCGAGCATGACTGCACCCAAGAGGAGTTCGACGCCCTCTATGAGCACTATCCCGAATTCGACGATTTCGATGACTATTTCGTCGAGCATGAGGAGGAGTTCACCGAAGCCGTGGCGCAGTATGTCGATGACCATATCAATGATTTTGCAGTTATCGACAAGTAGCGGTTGAAAAAAGAAAGATGGAAAGATGAACAAGGAACAACAAGAACTTCGCAAGAAAAGTCCTGTACAAATAAAGAACAAGAAGGCGTCGTTTGAATATATTTTCGTAGACACCTACACAACAGGTATTGTGCTTACTGGTACTGAGATTAAATCCGTGAGACTGGGCAAAGCTTCGCTTGTGGATGCCTTTTGCTATATCAACAATGGTGAAGTATGGGTTAAGGGAATGAATATATCTCCTTATTTCTACGGATCTTATTCCAATCATGAGGCCAAACGTGACCGAAAACTGCTGCTTACCAAACGCGAGATACGCCGACTGGCTGAGGATAGTAAGACACCGGGCTATACTATCGTGCCTACGCTGATGTTTATTGACGGACACGGCAGGGCAAAGGTGGACATAGCACTGGCAAGAGGTAAGAAAGAGTTTGATAAGCGACAGACGCTCAAAGAGAAAGAGGACCGGCGCGAGATGGACCGTGCCATCAAGCATTTCTAAAGGATGACGACGGTCGGAGCCTGCTTTCTACCATGATACAGACCGCGACAGAGGATAGGGCAACAACAGACAACCGAAATACACATATATGCTAGAAGAGATTGTAAAAGAGAGACTTGTGGTGCTGGACGGTGCCATGGGAACCATGATTCAGAGGTATGGGCTCCACGAGTCCAATTTCCGTGGTAGCCGCTATGCTGGTGTTGACGTGCATATGGAGGGTAACAACGATATGCTGAATATTACCAAGCCTGAGGTGATCATGGACATCCACCGGCAATATCTGGCCGCAGGAGCCGACATCATCACCACCAACACTTTCTCCTCGCAGCGTATATCGCAGGCCGACTATCATCTCGAGGCTGACTGCGCAGAGATGGCTTATGAGGGTGCGCGCATTGCCAGACAGTGCGCTGAGGAATATACCACTCCCGAACATCCTCGTTTTGTGTGCGGTTCTGTAGGACCTACCAACAAGACCTGCTCCATGAGCCCCGATGTCAGTGACCCGTCAGCGCGTGACCTTCACTACGACGAGCTCTTCGGCGCCTATTGCGAAGAGGTGGAGGCGCTGATCCGCGGAGGTGTCGACGCCATCATCATCGAGACAGTCTTTGACACGCTCAACTGTAAGGCAGCTATCGATGCTTCGGTGCAATCCATGGAGAAAGCCGGACGTAAGCTGCCCATTATGGTCAGCGTGACCATCAGTGACCTTGCCGGACGCACGCTGAGTGGACAGACCCTTGAGGCTTTCTTGGCCAGTATCGCTGATTATCCCATCTTCTCGGTGGGACTCAACTGCTCGTTTGGTGCGCCGCAGATGCTGCCTTATCTCAGGACTTTGGCTGCACGTGCTCCTTTCTTTATCAGCGTCTATCCCAATGCCGGACTCCCCAACGCCATGGGACAATACGACGAGACGGCCGAGCAGATGGCCGGAGAGATGGAAGTGTTTATGAAGGAGGGACTCGTCAATATCGTCGGAGGTTGTTGCGGCACCACGCCTGAGTTTATCCAGGCTTTTGCAGAGAAAGCCAAAAACTATCAGCCTCATCGTGTCGTGCCACGCTCAGAAACCCTTTGGCTGTCGGGACTGGAATTGCTCGACGTCACGCCGGAGGTGCGCTTCGTCAACGTTGGCGAGCGCTGCAATGTGGCCGGTAGTCGCAAATTTCTGAGACTCATCGAACAAAAACAATATACTGAAGCTTTGGAGATCGCCCGCAAGCAGGTCGAAGACGGAGCCCTCGTGATTGACATCAACATGGACGATGGTCTGCTCGATGCCAAGACCGAGATGGTGAAGTTTCTCAATCTCATCGCCAGTGACCCCGACATCGCCCGTGTGCCCGTGATGATCGACTCTTCCGACTGGGAGGTGATCATGGCCGGACTGAAATGTATGCAGGGCAAGTGTATTGTCAACTCCATCTCACTGAAAGAGGGAGAGAGTGCTTTCATCAGCCATGCCAAGGACGTGAAGCGTTTTGGAGCTGCCGTTGTAGTGATGTGCTTTGACGAGCAAGGACAGGCCACCTCCTACGAGCGGAAAATAGAAATTGCAGAGCGCGCTTATCATATATTGGTTGAGCAAGTGGGGATGGATCCGTTGAACATCATCTTCGATCCTAACATCCTGTCTGTGGCTACCGGTATTGCCGATCACGACAGCTATGCCCAGGACTTCATCCGGGCCACAGGATGGATCCGCAAGCATCTCAAAGGAGTGCACGTGAGTGGTGGCGTGAGCAACCTTAGCTTCTCATTCCGTGGTATCAACTACATCCGCGAGGCGATGCACGCTGTGTTCCTCTATCATGCCATTGAGCAGGGTATGGACTTTGGTATCGTCAATCCGGCTACTAAGGTGACCTACGCTGATATACCTTCCGACGAACTGACCACCATCGAAGATGTCATCCTCAACCGTCGGCAGGGTGCTTCTGAGGACTTGGTGGAGCTGGCTGAAAGGAAACGTTCCGAGCAGGAGGCCGCCAAACTTGCAGCCTCACAAGGTGGTAAAACTGTAGCTGTCTCAGACGAGGCTTGGCGCAAGGAGAGTGTGGAGAGCCGCCTGGGCTATGCCTTGAGAAAAGGTATTGGAAAATATATGGATGCTGATCTCCACGAGGCACTTGAAAAGTATCCCCATGCTGTCGATATCATTGAGGGACCGCTGATGGACGGCATGAACGAGGTTGGTACGCTGTTCGGAGCCGGTAAGATGTTTCTCCCACAGGTGGTGAAGACCGCGCGCACGATGAAGCAAGCTGTCGCTATCCTTCAGCCTTATATCGAGGCAGAGAAGAAGGAGGGTGCAGCTACAGCCGGGCGTGTGTTGTTAGCTACTGTTAAGGGTGATGTCCACGACATCGGAAAGAATATCGTCGGCGTAGTCTTCTCGTGCAACAATTACGAAGTCATCGACCTCGGCGTGATGGTACCTGCTGAGCAAATTGTGGCCAAGGCCCGTCAGCTCCATGTCGACTTCATCGGACTGAGCGGTCTCATTACTCCCTCACTTGGTGAGATGGTGCATGTGGCCGAAGAGTTGCAAAAGGCGGGTATGCACATCCCATTGCTTATCGGCGGAGCCACGACGAGCGAGTTGCATGTGGCTCTGAAGATCGCACCAGTCTATGATGCTCCCGTGATATGGACCAAAGACGCCAGTCAGCCGCCGATCATCGCTGCCCGTCTCATGGATCCCAAGCAGAGAAAGAACTACGTGGATGAGCTCGCCACACGCTATGAGCAGCTCAGACGCCAATATCAGGAAAAGCAGGCTAAGCTCATGTCGCTGGATCAAGCCCGCGATAACAAGCTCAACCTGTTTGATGACTAAAGAATCAGAATCTTATAAAATTATAAAGATATGTTTAAGAAGAAAAGACGTTGGCATTGCCTTCCCGGTCAAGAGCCCACAGAGCTGGACAAGAAGGTGATGTACTGGGAGAACAAAGGCAAGGAAGTGCCTACACGTGATATGGTGCGTACCCCCGAACAGATCGAGGGTATTCGTATCGCGGGAAAACTCAACTCACAGTGCCTTGACGCTGTGGCGGAGGGTATTCATCCCGGAATGAACACGCAGGAGATCGATGACATCTGCATGAAGTTCTGTGAGGATCATGGCTGTCATCCCTCTTGCCTCAACTTCGAGGGTTATCCCAAGAGCGTGTGCACCAGTATTAATGAAGTCGTCTGCCATGGTATCCCTAAGGAAGAAGATATGCTGCAGGAGGGCGACATCGTGAATGTGGACATGACGCTCGACTATAACGGCTACTACGGTGACGCTTCCCGCATGTTTATCATAGGCGGAAAGACTACACCCGAGAAGGAGCAGCTCGTCAGAGTGACCAAGGAGTGCCTTGAGATTGGTGCTGAGGCTGCTAAACCCTATTGCTTCGTGGGTGACATCGGCCATGCCATACAAAAACATGCCGAGAAATATCATTACGGTGTTGTCCGCGACCTCTGCGGTCATGGAGTAGGGCTTCAGATGCATGAGGAGCCTGATATCCTGCATTATGGTCACAGAGGCACTGGCATGCTGCTCGTGCCCGGCATGACGTTTACCATAGAGCCGATGATCAACATGGGTACATGGAAAGTATTTATCGACGAGGACGATCCCTATGGATGGGAAGTAATCTCCGGTGACGAACTGCCTTCGGCACAGTGGGAGCACACCTTCCTCATGACAGAGCACGGAGTGGATGTGCTGTCGGAGTGACAGAGACCACGCATGGTGGTATTCTGCTTTTACGAGAAATAAGATGAAAAATATGGAAACAGCAAATAATGATGTCTATATCTTAGGCATAGAATCATCGTGTGACGATACCTCGGCAGCAGTGCTTCGCAATGGTGTGCTGCTGAGTAATGTGACGGCCTCGCAGGAGGTGCATCGTGCCTACGGCGGTGTGGTTCCAGAATTGGCTAGCCGCGCACATCAGCAAAATGTGGTACCCGTGGTGGATCAGGCCATCAAACGCGCGGGTATCACCAAAGAACAATTGTCGGCCATCGCCTTCACCCGTGGACCGGGACTCATGGGCTCGCTGCTTGTGGGCGTGAGCTTTGCCAAAGGACTGGCGCGTAGCTTGGAAATTCCTCTCATCGATGTCAACCATCTGCAGGGGCATGTCATGGCTCACTTCATCAAAGAGAGCGACGACGACAACCACATGCCTCCTTATCCTTTTATCTGCCTGCTGGTATCTGGCGGCAACTCTCAGATTGTGAAGGTCAACGCCTACAACGACATGGAGGTACTGGGGCAGACCATTGACGACGCTGCCGGGGAGGCTATCGACAAATGTTCCAAGGTGATGGGGCTCGGCTATCCCGGTGGCCCGATCATCGACCGGCTTGCACGTCAGGGCAATCCAATGGCTTATAAGTTCGCCGAGCCGCATATTCCGGGGATGGACTACTCTTTTTCGGGCTTGAAGACTTCTTTCCTCTATAACCTCCGGAAATGGGTCGAGGAAGATCCGGACTTCGTGGAGCATCACAAGCAGGACTTGGCCGCAAGCCTTGAGCACACCATCGTGGACATACTGATGAAGAAGTTGAAATTGGCCGTGAAGACGACGGACATCAAGCATGTGGCTGTCGCAGGTGGTGTCTCGGCCAACAACGGACTGAGAGCGGCCTTCCGCGACCACGCTCAGCGCTATGGCTGGACCATCTACATTCCTAAGTTCAGCTACACCACGGACAATGCGGCGATGATCGGTATCGTAGGATATTATAAGTATCTCGACAAGGATTTCTGCTCTGTCGATGCTCCAGCCTTCTCCAAGGTTACATTCAAGTAAGCGTGTAATAATCGTTGTATAACACAATATATATCAGATAATTGAACGACAATTATGGAATTTGAAACCAAAGTGTTGAGCCGTCAGATTCAGGAGGCTCTCTACAATTATAATGAGACATTGGGTACGGCAGAGAGTTGCACAGGCGGGCGCATTGCCGAGGCGATTATCTCAGTACCCGGCGCTTCCCAGTATTTCAAGGGTGGGGTAGTCTCCTACACCAATGAGGTGAAGGAGAACCTGCTTCATGTCTCTGCTCAGGTGTTGGCCGAGCAGACTGCTGTCTGTGAGGAGGTGGCCCGTGAGATGGTCATCGGTGCCTGCGATGCGCTGAACTGTGACTATGCCATCTCAGCTACGGGCGTTGCCGGTCCCGGTGGTGGTACTGCGGAGATCCCTGTGGGTACGATTTGGCTCGGCTATGGTGCTAAGGATGATGTGCGGACGTTTAAACTCACAGAAGATTTTGGACGCGACATCAACTTGGAGATTGCAACCAACAAGGTACTGCGCCTCTTCCTTGAGTATGTCAACGCTAAGCATGCTGAAAACGGAAGCCAGGAAGAAGAGAAGTAAACCACTTCCCGGATAATAACAACAACGGCGGCTTCCAAGATATTTTCTTGGAAGCCGCCGTTGGCGTTTTATTTCGTCAGATGATTATTTCTGATATTTCTTGATGAGGCCTTCTGCTCTGCTGTCGCCCAACTGCTGGGCACTCTGCAAAGCGGCAATGCCTTCTTCTTTCTTTTTCAATTCACAAAGAGCGATGCCCTTGATGATATAGAGGTCGCTATACTGCTGTGTCAATTGTAGGGCCAAGTCACAGGTCTTTACCACATCGTCGTATTTCCCAACTTTCAGCTGAAGGCTGGCCATCTCGGCATAGTAGGTGGGGGCTGTGCGGTTTAACACGATGGCGTGGGCGATGTCGTTGAGAGCCAGTTGATATTGGCGAAGCTTCATCTCGCATTTAAACTTCGCATAGTAGAAGTCGTCAGTGCCCTGATAGTTGACCAGTGAGTCGTAGGTCAGATAGTCGTTGAAGGCTTTGCGGTAGTCACCAGTGACATCGTAGACTCTTGCACGGGTCAGGACATAGGGAGCAGAGGTAGTGCCGGACTGTACGCTGACAGCTTTGTCGAGCAGCGCGAGCACCTCAGCTTTTGGTGCCTTGAGCTGTGTCTTACATTGGGCGGCTTCAAAAAACACTTCTCCGTTTTTGCCTAAGTCGGTGCTCTGCAATGCGGTGAAGGTTTCAAGCGCTTTATCGTAATTGCCGGTGGCATAAAGGATTTGTGCTTGCAGATGCTTGTAGATTGGCAGCGGATTGAGTTTGTCGGCTTGCTGAGCCAATTCTGTGGCGTACTGGAAAGTCCAAGAGGGATAGAGGGTGGCGACACGGGCAATGGCAGCCTGATAAACGGTTTTGGCATAGTCGTAGTAAGCCTCATCCTTCTTAGCGGCCTTCTGTGTCTCAGTCTTCAACGTGGCATCGGCAAGACTGAATTTATTATAACGCTCATACCAGTTGGCCAGTGTCAGATAGCCGATGGTAGCCGTGGGAAAGCACGTGATGTATTCGTGGATATAGGTCTCGTAGTTGGCGCTGTCGGTTTGCCCAGCGGCAAGAACAAGCATCAGTGTAGCCTGCTGCTCCTCGGTCGGGAGAGCCGGACGGATGGCGGTAGCCTTGAGTGTAGGGTCGGAGAGTGAAAGACCGTTGGTCGTGAAGGTTGTGGTCAGGCGGGCGTCTGCAGAGAAAGTCTGGCCGCCACCCTGCGGGCGCTGCATGAGGCCAAGCAGTTGACCGGCACCGTTGACAATGGGGCAGCCAAGATCCGTGGAGGATACATCGACATCGTTGAACACATAATAGTTATAGGAGGTCATGAACTTCTCTGTGCGCAGTGGCTTTACCTTGTGGCTGTCAACTTTCTTGGTTGAGAAGCTTACGAGAGTGGCGGGCGAGACTGGAGCATCCACCGTGCTGATGCTCAAGCCAGTTGGCAAATGGTTGCCTTTCACCCGGAAGCGGCAGAGGTCATACATCTCAGAAGCACCGATGATTGCATCGACATCGCGCTGCTGGCCTTTGTTATCAATGACAGTGGCACGGATTGCTCCTACAAAGACATGCCACGGAGCAATGGCTTCACCTTGAGGCCCTGCAAAGACTCCATGGGTGGAGCCGTGGATGGAGCCGTCGGCGTTAAAGGTTGTCAGCGTGAAGATATTGGATGCAACCTTCGCCATGCTGGCACCTTGGGCCAACATCTTAAGAGGTAGCAGCATGGCGAAGAGAAGGAGAAAGTTTGATATTGTTTTTCTCATATTATATTATATATAGTTCCTGATCTTTGGATTATTTCTTTGAAATTTGAGTATTTTCTTTTGTTCAGAGCCATTTCTGAGCATTCAGCAAAGCCTGAGCATTATCGATGGCAGCCTGCGAGATGTCGCTGCCGCTAAGCATCTGTGCGATTTCGCGTACACGCTCATCATTAGAGAGTTCACGCATCGTGCTGACGGTGCCCTCGGATGTCTCCTCTTTGCTCACTTTGTAGTGAGAGGTTCCACCGGCTGCTATCTGCGGAAGGTGGGTGATGGCGATGACCTGACGATACTGTTGTGCCATCCCGCGCATTGTCTCGGCCATTTTCTCAGCCACGCGTCCGCTGACACCCGTGTCGATCTCGTCGAAGATGATAGTGGGAAGTCTTACGGCACCGCTGATCATTGCTTTCAGTGAGAGCATCACGCGAGCAATCTCACCACCGGAAGCCACTTGGGCTACGGGTTGGAGTGGGGTGCTACTGTTGGCACTGAAGAGGAAAGAGATCTTGTCGAGTCCCATCGGCTGACAGTCGGTGTGCTGGATGTCGATAGAGAAGCGGACTTTGGGGATGCCCAGTGGCACCAGACGCTGATGCATCTCTGCCTCGATTTTTTTTGCGGATTGTTGTCGGGCTTCGCTCAGTCGCTGTCCGACTTTTATGCAATTGTCGTGGGCGACGTTCATCGCTTTCTCCAAGTCGGCCAAGATATCGTCGCCGCAATCGATGTTGGCAATCTCCTGCTTGAGTTGGTCGCGTAGAACGATGAGCTCGTTGACGCCACTAACGTGGAATTTCTTCTCCAATGAGTAGAGTTCATCCAACCGGTCGTTCATCTGTTGGAGTTGTTGAGGATCGAAATCTATGTTTTCCAATTTGTGGTCAACTTCGTCGGCGATGTCCTTCAACTCGATGCCAGCCGATTCAAGTCGCTGCGCAGCGTCCTGAATCTCAGGATAGACATCGACAAGGTTTTGCAACGAGTCGGCCGCATTCTTCACGAGGTTGACAGCACCATTGTCATCGTTGCTGAGCAGGGAAGTCGTTTGAAACAGAGCGCTCTTGATGTCTTCGATATGGCTTAACGTCTGTACTTGGCTTTCCAGACTCTCCTGTTCGTCGGCTTGTAGATTGGCTTTGTCAAGCTCATTATATTGAAAGCGGAGAAACTCCTCATTATCACGATTCTGTGCGATGAGTTTTTTCTGCTCCTCGTATTTGCGCACAGCTTGGAGATAGTCGGCGTAGTGATGCTTGTAGTCGTTAAGGAGCGGTTTGTCGTCGGCGATGATGTCCACGACACTCATTTGGAAGTCCTCTTTCTGCAAGAGCAGATTTTGATGTTGGCTGTGAATGTCGACCAATAGCTCACCGCATTCACGCATCAGCGTCAAGGACACGGGGGTGTCGTTGATAAACGCGCGGCTCTTGCCACTGCTGTTTACTTCTCGTCGGAGGATGCAGTCAGAGGCATCGTAGTCGATGTTGTTTCTCTGAAAGAAGTCTTCGAGATGGTAAGTACTCAAATCGAAATGCGCCTCAACGATGCATTTGTTTCTTCCTTCCTTGATTTGTCGGGTGTCCGCTCGCTGTCCCAAGAGCAGATGGATGGCTCCGAGGATGATGCTTTTACCAGCTCCCGTCTCACCGGTGATGACAGAGAATCCCGGATGGAAATCAATGTTGAGCTCATCGATGAGCGTGAAATTCTTGATATATAACTGTTTGAGCATGATGTCATTGTTTTATTTTGTCCCAAGCATTGTTCTGAGAGGCGTTGATCGAGAAGAGTATGTCGTAGATGGCCTCTTTCTCTTTCGGAGTACCTTTGCCCTGATAGATATTTGCCAACTCATCGCGTTTGTAGTCGGTCCAAATCTGTGGGAGCATACTCGTGGGCCTATTCTCGTGGGCTGTCTTTAAGTCGTTTTCGATAGCATTGGTGATTTGAGCCCTTCCACGCTCGCTGTTTTCGGCCATTTGGTCGAGTCCAAGCCGATAATAGTCGTATTGCAGTTGGCGGAAAGGCTTCATGCTGCCATCAAGATAGTCGTTGATGACGGCGAAGCGGTTTCGGTCGTTGTCGAAAGCTTTCCATCCCGTCACGTCCAAGTTTTGAGCATTATTGGCCAGGTTCATGCAAAGCTGCAGCACATCTTCGCCGCCCATAGGTGAGAAACTGTCCAGATCCAGGCCAATGATGAGATAAGCGTAATAAGCCAGTACCGCAGTGAGCGCATTGTCAACCATCTCGTCTTTAAACTCCAGTTGGTCGAACTGAGCGTATTTGAAGTTAAAGTCCTTGTCGTTGTTGTTGTAGAGCGTAGTCGTATACGATGCGTTGAACACCGGACGGTTGGCTTGGATCAGTGCTTTGCAGGTGAACATGTTTGTGGCGGGATCATATTTACTTACGGTGATGGTCAGGCTGCAATTGATTTTCTCATTTTTACGAAACTGCATGTGGGTCCATTGTCTGTCGTTAACGAAAGTGGTAATCGCCTGTTGCAGATTGTCGAAAACGGAGGCATCAGTACCCTGAATCTGACTGTGGTTGACGGTCACTTTCATGTTCAGCTCCTGCGATGCTCCTTTTGCAGGGAAGAGAAGCATCAAGAACAGAGAGAGGCAAAGGAGAAACGCTGGTTTCATCATGATCATCTTGTATGGGCAGCCGCTTGCATATTGAGTTTAGCCTCGCGCAAGCGGATGCGTGTGAGCACTTGCTTGGTGTTGAGTGTGAAGTCGGCTCCGAGCATCCAGCTGAAGAAGCCGGGGTCGCGATGGAGCACGTCGGTGACAACCCATCCACGGTATTTGCCAAAGTTGAAGACTTCTTGGCGGCGTGGTTTTCCGTTCTCGTCGAGGATAGGATGTCCTTGGGCGTTTTTCATCTCTTTCCACACGATGCGGCCTGCAAAGTCGACATTGTCGTTCATGGCAGAGAACTCAGCCAAAGCATCCATATCGTTGGGTAATGCGCGCTTCGGATCTTCAGCTTTCTCCGGGTCATACATGTCCAGCTCACCTTGTAGCACTCTGTAGGTGGCTTCAGCGTCTTGGTCAGCGCGGTGAGCCTTCAAGTCGTCTTCCATACTGTGGCCCGTGTAGAATTTATAGGCAGCGGACAGGTTGCGGGGCTCCATCTTGAAGAAGATGCTTTGGGCATCGATGAGATGGCAACGCGAGAAGTCAAAGTCGATGCCGGCACGGAGAAACTCCTCGGCCAGCAGGGGAATGTCGAAGCGATTGGAATTGTAGCCGGCAAAGTCACAACCGGAGAAACTGTCAGCCAGTTGCTTGGCCAACTGCTTGAAAGTGGGAGCGTCTTTGACATCATCATCGGTGATGCCGGTGAGTTCTTGCACTTCGTGGGGAATCGGCTTTCCGGGATTGACAAAAATGTTTTTCCGCTCCTCATCGCCATTGGGTGAGACTTTCACGTAAGAGATTTGTATGATTCGGTCATTGACGAGGTCTAAACCTGTTGATTCCAAGTCAAAGATGACCAGAGGCTTTTTAAGATTCAGTTTCATGAAAAATATATTCCACCAAATATGCCACTACGAGTCTTGAAGAGAATGTCGAACGATTCGGTTTTCAAGACTCGTAGAGCGAAGATATCATCTTATGATAGTTGACAATTACTCATTCAGAATTAATGGCATGATCAGCATCAGCACGTCCTCATGCTCATCCTGTACACTTGGCAACACTATGCCTGGACGGCTGGGATCGCCCAGCATCACCTTCACGTCGTCGCTGTCAAGCGAGGAGAGGACTTCGCAGAAATAGTCACCGCGGAAGCCGATCTGCAAGGGCTGGCCATTGTACTCACATACCAAAGTCTCTTTAGCGCTTGTCGCGAAATCGATGTCTTCGGCAGAGAGTTGCAGAGAGCCCATTGACAGTCTGAAGCGAATCAGCTGACTGCTGATGCTGGCGAAAGGCAGTACGCGGCGGATGCTGTCCATGAGCGCTTTGCGGTCGATAAGCAACTCATTGGGGTTGTCGGTAGGAATAGCAGCGTTGTAGTTGGGGAAGGTGCCCTCGATCAGCTGGCAGCGCAGCGTGCCGTCGGCAAATGACAATTCAGCTGCATTGTTGTTGAACTTGATGACTACGTCGCCACTGGTTGGGTCAAGTCCGTTTTTCAAGAGATTGGCAGGCTTCTTAGGAAGAATGAAAGAGGCAGGAGTCTCTGACTTGATGTCGTAGTTGCGGCAGCGCACCAACTTGTGGCCGTCGCTGGCAACGATAGCCAGATGCTCGGGCGTCAAATCGAAGTATACACCGTTCATCACGGGGCGTATCTCGTTGTTGTCCGTAGCAAAGAGTGTGCGTGAGAGATTGTTTACCAAAACGCCGGCGTCAATTGTCAGCGTATGGATGTCGCCCTCTATAGGCTGCACCTGAGGATACTCCTCAGCGTTTTGTGCCACGAGCTGATACTGACCGTTTTGGTATTCAACGGTCACCTGAAAAGAATCCAAGTTGACATCGAAGGCGAGGGGCTGCTCAGGAAGCAGTTTCACTGCATCGAGAATCAGATGGCTGGAAATAGCAAAAGAGCCTTCGCTGTCGCATTCGCTCAAGCTGACCAAAGAAGTCATGCGGTTCTCGCCATCGCTGGCTGTAATGCGAAGTTGTCCTTGGCTGACATCAAACACGAAGCATTCCAAGATGGGCATGGAATTTTTGGAGTTGATGACCTTGGCCAATGTTTGCAGTCGAGTGCTCAATGCGGAGCTTGAAAGACTAAATCTCATATAAAATAATGGTTTTATTTGTTTTCTTCTATACAAAGATAATAAGAAAATAACAGAATCGGAAAGCTATGGCGTATTATTTTTTATTTTTTGTTTTTTTTCAATTGAATTGCTTGATATTTCCGTCTTTATCATTATCTTTGCAGTATAACAAAAATAGTTCAACTAAAAAACTCTCATAAATGGCATTACAAGGAATAGAAGTAGAAGGGGTGATTATCAAGGAGTACCCTGCTAAAGAGGGCGTTTCTCAGCGCACTGGTAACGCTTGGAAATCTCAGGAATTTGTGATTCAGACGAAAGACCAATATCCTCGCGCTTGCTTGTTCCGCGTCTTCGGCGCTGACAAGCTCGAGCAATTCAATATTCATCAGGGTGATACAGTGCATGTGTGGCTGGATATTAACGCACGTCCATGGCAAGACCGCTATTTCAATGATATCAATGCTTTCCGCGTTGACCATGTAGATCCTAACGCTGTCGGCGGTGTTTCTGTGGCTACTCCTACAAGTCAGTTGGGTGGTCAGGCTCCTGCTGCTCCAGCAGATGCTCCGACAACTGCGGCAGCTTCGGCAGCACCAGCGCAAGACAGCGGCGATGCCGCTGATGATCTTCCCTTCTAAATAATGCTTTTGCAGGGTACCTCCGCTAAAGGAACCTACTTCTTTAGCATTTGGGGGCTATCCTGCAAAATCATTTTTGCTTTTCTCTCAGTATAGCCTTCAGCGAAGTAGGATTATACCCACTTCTTTTTCCGTTTATTTTCTCTTTTTGATTTGAAGCTTGGGGATCTTGACGGTTTCTCCTGCCTTAAAGTTAGTTTTACCACCGTTAACGGCTTGTACATAGCACTCCATACCGGGTCCAAGATTGGCACGGCTGATGGAATAGAGCGTTTGTCCACCCCGTACTTTCACCGTATGGCTGATGCCTACAATGCGATAGGCACCCGTGCGGATCCTAACGTCTTTGTTGTAGGCAGCCTGCTCTTTGTCAGCCTTTTGCTTTGACAAAGCGATTTCAGACGGTTTCTGCTTTGTATTATTGGCATTTGACGACTTCAATGCATTGCGTTGGCCATTTTCTGACTGATTACTACTGTTTGCTACAGCGCCTGAGGGCAGTGAAGCACTATTGTTGGTTGTACGTTTACTCTCAGTCTTTGCTTTTCTCTCAGTATTGTCTTTAGCCAGGGCCTCGTTAGTCTGCTTGCTTTGGTTCTGTTGGCTTGCTGCTGATGGTATTGCATAGAGCGTAGAGTCGTTGCCGGGGTGAGCATTTATGCCATTTTTATTGCGGTAGGCTAATATTTCCAGCATCTCAATGCGGTGATCGCGCTTCTTCAATTGATTGAGCAGAGAATAACCACCACCCAAACATAGCAAAACGACAACCACAAAAACTGAAATGACTCCCTTCATCATCCGATATTGATGGCGGAAATTATTTCGTAGCTCTTCATTCGCCACTTGTAGTTGATGATTCTCGTCCTCGAACTTCCGGCTGATGTTGACAGTTGCCTCATGCACTTCCTCCTCAATACCAACGGCTTGTATTTCCGACTTAGTATCTTTAGTCTCTTGCCCTATGTCTTCAGCTTTCAGCCCGTTTCCTTCCGATGTCTGTTCGGGGGTATTTGGCTCTTGCGTCAGCATTTCCTGCTTAGCTTCTTCCTCGTCTTTTGGTTCTTCACTTTCTTGGTTATTGGCAATTTCAATCGTAGATGGAGCTTCTTGTGCGAGAGTTTCCTCTTGCTTATCTTCAACCGAATCTTTCTGCTGTTGATCCTCAACCGAATCTTCTTGCTGATTTGCAATTGAATCCTCTTGTTGATTTGCAGTCGATTTTTCTTGTTTATCTTCAACCGCATCCTCCGATGTTTCTTCTTTTTCCTCTTCCTCGAATTTCTTGTCGATAAGGCTAAAGTCGGTGCCATCGTTGACGGCTACCGTCTCAAATTGAGAGAAGGGGCGGTTGACAAAGTCACGCATATCGCTGTCAGGAGTGAAGCTGATCTTATCTCTACCGTCGATAAGAATCGGTTCACCCGTGTTGACGTCGATGCTCTTTCTCGATTGCACGCTGATGACTTTGAAAGTACCCAATCCCTTGATCTTCACAATCTTCTCGTCTTGAAGACCTTCTTGCAAGACACTGAACATCTTCTCGACAAAGCTGTTGGCTTGCTTCTTGTCAAGTTCAAATTTGTCTACTATTTCTTGTGATAAGTCTTTGATGAACTGTTTATTCATGATTTTCCTTTCAAAGTTTCTTTGATTGCGGAGGTAGGCTTGAAGCTGAGTACGAGTTTTGGCGGTACCAGCATCCGCTGTCCGTTGCCGGGGTTGACGACAATGCGCTCGAGCCTTTTCTTCACCTCAAACGAGCCAAAGTTAGTGATCTGCACACTGTTGCCGTCTTCAAAGGCTTTTTTCATCGCCTCGATGACAGTGTTGACCATTTTCTGTGTGTCGGCCTGCGTGTAGCCGGTGTCAGCGGCTAAGGTGCTGATGAATTCCTTGTTGTTCATACTTGTCCATATAAATCAAACTCGTCGCTGCCTGTCATCTTCACCTGATAGAAGTTGCCGACGCGCAAGTGCTTGTCTTTCACGGGGATGAGTACCTCCGGATCTACTTCTGGAGAGCAGAATTCGGTGCGACCAACATAATAGTTGCCCTCTTTTCTATCGATGATCACGGGGAAAGTCTTACCCACTTTCTCAGCTTCTATCTCTTCGCTGATCTGCTGTTGCAGAGCCATGAGCTTGTCGAGACGCTGTTGTTTCACCTCTTCCGGCACGTCATCGTCATAGTGAAGGGCGGAGTAGGTGCTCTCTTCCTCAGAGTAGGCAAAGGCTCCCATACGCTCAAAGCGCTGCTCACGCACGAAGTCGAGCAACTCATTAAATTCTTCCTCTGTCTCACCGGGGAATCCCACCATCAGCGTGGTTCTGATGTGGATGCCCGGAACCCGCTCACGAATCGTACGGAGGAGATTGATGGTATCTTCCTTGGTGACGTGGCGGTGCATTCTCTCGAGCATATGATCAGAAATGTGCTGCAAAGCGATGTCGAGGTAGCGGCAGACGTTTGGCTTCTCCCGCATCACGTCGAGCAACTCCAGGGGAAACTGGTTAGGGTAGGCATAGTGCAACCTAATCCACTTCACTCCGGGGATGTCCGCCATCCGGCTGATGAGCTCCGCAATCATCGGCTTGTGGTAGAGGTCTATGCCATAATAGGTAAGTTCCTGTTCGATAATCTGAAACTCTTTCACACCCTCTTTGACCAGTTCCTGCACCTCGTTAAGAATGTCGTCTATCGTCCGAGAGACATGTTTGCCGGTGATTAACGGTATGGCGCAGTAAGCACAGTGGCGGTCGCATCCCTCTGCTATCTTGATGTAAGCATAGTGATGAGGTGTCGTCAGCTTACGGCGGCTGTTGGCATCGACACGCGATTGGTTGAAGGTTTTATTTACTTGGGCTGCTTGCTGCTGATCAGTAGACGCATCAGCGTCAGAGGCTTCGACTTCTGCCGGTCCAAGATCCTGCAGCAACTGTCGGTAGTCAAACTTACCATAGAATTTATCGACTTCGGGGATCGATTCCTCCAACTCCTTGCGGTAACGCTGTGAGAGGCAGCCCATGACAAAGAGTTTCTTGAGCTTTCCATGCTGCTTGGCATCTACAAACTCCAAGATCGTGTTGATGCTTTCCTCTTTGGCTGCTTCTATAAATCCGCACGTATTGATGACGGCGATGTCTCCGGCAGGGCGCTTGGGGTCGTGCACACAGTGATAGCCCTCCTGCTCGAAGCGTCGCATGAGTTGTTCAGAGTCTACGAGGTTTTTTGAGCACCCCATAGTGATAAAGTCTATTCTATTCTTCATTTTATATTTTGCTGTTGCCGTCTGTCAAGCGGCCACAGCTGATTGAGCGATTAAAAGAGTGAGTCAACAAATTCCTTTCTGTTAAAGAGCTGGAGGTCTTCCATCTTCTCTCCGAGGCCGATGTATTTCACGGGTACCTTCAGCTGGTCGGAGATGCCGATGACAACGCCACCCTTGGCGGTACCGTCGAGTTTGGTGATAGCCAGAGAAGTGATGGAGGTGACCGCAGAGAACTGCTTGGCCTGTTCAAAGGCATTCTGTCCTGTACTGCCATCGAGCACCAAGAGCACCTCGTCGGGAGCGGTAGGCACCACTTTCTTCATGACATCCTTGATCTTCTTCAACTCATTCATCAGACCAACTTTGTTGTGCAGACGGCCGGCGGTATCGATGAGCACGACATCAGCGCCGTTGGCTTTTGCGCTTTGCAGTGTGTCGAAAGCGACGCTGGCAGGATCGGCTCCCATCTGCTGCTTGATGACGGGCACGCCCACGCGGTCGCCCCAGATTTGTATCTGCTCTACGGCAGCAGCCCTAAAGGTGTCGGCGGCACCGAGATATACTTTCTTTCCGGCTTGTTTGAACTGATAAGCCAGTTTGCCTATGGTTGTGGTTTTGCCGACACCGTTGACACCCACTACCAGTATCACATAAGGCTTGTGGTCGCTGGGCAGGTCCCAGTTGCTGCTGTCTTTCGTGTTGTTTTCGGTGAGCAGTGAGGCTATCTCTTCTTTCAGGATGGTGTTGAGCTCAGAAGTGGACACATATTTGTCTCTTGTCACTCTCTCTTCGATGCGGTGGATGATCTTCAAGGTGGTATCCACACCCACGTCGGAGGTGATCAGTGCTTCCTCAAGGTTGTCGAGCACATCATCGTCAACCTTGGACTTACCCGCGATGGCACGCGTGATCTTACTGAAGACACTCTGCTTAGTCTTTTCCAGTCCTGCATCAAGCGTCTCTTTTTTCTTCTTATTAAAAAGTCCGAATATTCCCATCGTTTTATTGCTTATTTCTATTGCAAAGATAGTGTTTTATTTGCAAACTACAAAATATGGCACATTCAAAATAGGGGATGGAGAGGGTTATGAAAATAAAAAAAAGCTGAATCTCGAAAGATTCAGCCTTTGTGCGCCCTTAGGGACTCGAACCCTAGACCCACTGATTAAGAGTCAGTTGCTCTACCAGCTGAGCTAAGGGCGCATTCTTTAAGTGTTTAGCAATCCTCAACCGTCTGTTTTGGAATTGCGAGTGCAAAGGTACACTTTTTTTAGGTACCTACCAAACTTTTCGTTATTTTTTTCCAAATTTCTTATTCGTTCATGGAAGCGAGGAATTCGGCGTTGTCTTTTGTGCGCTCCATTTTGTCATGAATTGTGTTCATGGCCTCCATCGGATTCATGTCGGAAATGAACTTGCGCAAGATCCACATACGTTGCAGTGTGGTCTTGTCTTGCAGCAGGTCGTCACGACGTGTGCTGGATGCTACGAGGTTGACAGCCGGGAAGATACGCTTGTTGGACAGTGAGCGGTCGAGCTGCAACTCCATGTTGCCGGTTCCCTTGAATTCCTCAAAGATCACCTCATCCATCTTGCTGCCGGTATCGATAAGCGCTGTAGCGATGATGGTTAGTGAACCGCCTCCTTCGATGTTACGTGCAGCACCGAAGAATCGTTTCGGTTTTTGCAGTGCGTTGGCGTCGACACCACCGGTGAGCACCTTGCCGCTGGCAGGAGACACCGTGTTGTAGGCGCGGGCCAGTCGGGTGATGGAGTCGAGGAAGATGACCACATCATGACCGCACTCTACCATGCGCTTGGCTTTTTCGAGCACGATACCTGCAATCTTGACGTGGCGCTCTGCTGGTTCATCGAAAGTAGAGGCGATTACCTCTGCGTTGACAGTGCGGGCCATATCGGTCACCTCCTCGGGGCGCTCATCGATGAGCAACATCATCAGATAAGCCTCGGGATGATTAGTCGCAATGGCGTTGGCGATATTTTTCATCAAGATGGTCTTGCCGGTCTTAGGCTGAGCCACAATCAGCGCACGCTGACCTTTACCGATCGGAGAGAAAAGATCGACGATACGAGTGGAGAGATTGGTGGTCTTCGGATCACCGCAAAGTGTGAACTTCTCGTCGGGGAAGAGCGGGGTAAGATGCTCAAATGGGATTCTGTCTCTTACTTCTGATGGATTCCGGCCGTTGATGGAGTCGATGGAAGTCAGAGGGAAATATTTCTCACCCTCCTTAGGTGGTCTGACATGGCACTGAATGACGTCGCCTGTCTTCAGACCGTAATGCTTGACTTGGTTGACGGCAACATAGATGTCGTCGGGAGAAGACAGGTAATTATAGTCGCTTGACCGCAGGAATCCGTAGCCGTCAGGCATAATCTCCAGTACGCCATTGGCGGAGATGATATCGTCAAAGTCGTAATTACCGCTATGCTCCTGCTGATCCTCTTCCTCCTGGTAGTCAGAAGTAGGGTACTCATTATTATTATAAGGGGTCGTGGGATTGTCAAACATATCATAGTTGGGCGTCATCCCCTGATCTTCTATCGGAAGATCCACGACAGGTATGAAATCCGTACCGTCACCGGGATCGCCTTCCCACACACTGTCTTCGTCTTTTGCTGAAGCTTCCTGCTGCTTGTTGTGTTCATTGACCCTTTCCTGCAGCTTAGTCAGAATGTTGTGGTCTTGACCATCGCTTTCAGCCTGAGTATTGCCCGTGGCAAAAGCCTCTTCCGGTACTATTTCCGTGTTGGCGGCAGCTGCGCTGTCTTCTATATTATCCTTGTTGCCGTTTTCGTCAGCGTTAGCTTCTTGTGTCATATTCTGGGCTGCAGTTTCTATTTGTTTTTGGAGTTGGTTGATTCTTTCGATAAGTTCCTTCTCCTGTTTGGTTTTGGGTCCACGATGCTTAGGCAGGCTGTCGAGTTCCTGCTTGAGGGCTTCTACTTGCTGGAATAGGGAGCCCTGCCCGCCATTCTGTGCTGGCTGATGATCGTTGGGCTTATTCTCTTCCTCTGCTTCATCAGAAGCCTGAGTATGGGCATTGTCAGAAAACAAGCTGTTCTCGACTACTTTCTTATTTCTTTTCATATCGAGGTTTTCTCCATTTTTTCCATTTACAGAATACACGTAATCGGTTTCGGGAGCCGTTATCCTTATGCGCTTTCTCTTACCAGTAGCTGTTGCTGTAGCAGTGGCATGGCTGCTGTCATCGGCCTGTTTGTCAAGAATGGTATAGACGACATCCTCCTTAGAGACGTTTTGATCCGGCTCCATACCTAATTGCCGGGCAATATCTTCCAGTTCAGAAGTATTCTTAGCTAATAATTCTTCTTTGCTATACATAGAATATAAAAAATATGCGTGTTGATTTTTACAAGATGTTGCAAGAACTGCAACGTCGGTGTGTTTTAAATCATTGCAAAGGTAATGAAAAATCGACAATTATTAGAATAAATGGAAATGAAATATCTGTGTATTAACACTTATTAATTAACATGCGGCAAATAATCATTTGTCGGAACTCCTACCTATGGCATTTTAACAAGGAGGGGTATAAAAAAGACTGCAAAACCGAAGTCTTGCAGTCTTTATGAGTGGAAACTCTCTCTATACTTAATCAGCAGGAGAGAGTTGTAATTTCGCAATCTATTGATTACTTGCCGTTCTCGAGGTCAGCCTTCAGCTTAGCCAGCACGTCGAGGTCGCCCAGGCTGGTACCGGCAGCAACATTGTTGATCACCGGAGTATCCTGAGCCTTGCGAGGTGCGCCGGAGTTGTGGCGGCGGGCTGCCTTAGGCTCGTCCTTGCCCTCCTCGAATGTACGGGAGTGGGAGAGGATGATGCGGCGGGAATCCTTGTTGAACTCGATGATCTTGAACGGCAGTACCTCACCGAGCTTAGCCTGTGAGCCGTCTTCCTTGGTCAGGTGCTTAGGAGTAGCGAAGCCTTCGCCACCCTCTGTCAGGGTGATGACAGCGCCCTTGTCCATCATCTCAGTGATCTTGCCCTCGTGGACAGAACCCGGAGTGTAGACAGCCTCATAGTTGTCCCAAGGATTCTCCTCGAGCTGCTTGTGGCCGAGGCTCAGACGACGGTTCTCCTTGTCGATGTCGAGGACGACAACGTCGATGTCGGCACCAACAGAAGTGAACTCAGAAGGATGCTTCACCTTCTTGGTCCAGCTCAGGTCGCTGATGTGGATCAGACCGTCAACACCCTCTTCGAGCTCTACGAAGATACCGAAGTTGGTGAAGTTGCGAACCTTTGCAGTGTGGCGGCTGCCAACAGGATACTTCTGCTCGATGGTCTCCCAAGGATCTTCCTTGAGCTGCTTGATACCGAGGCTCATCTTACGCTCCTGGCGGTCGAGAGAGAGGATCACGGCCTCTACCTCGTCACCTACGTGCAGGAACTCCTGGGCAGAGCGGAGGTGCTGGCTCCAGGACATCTCGCTGACGTGGATCAGACCCTCAACACCGGGCTGGATCTCAACGAATGCACCGTAGTCGGCGATGACGACAACCTTACCCTTGACGTGGTCACCCACCTTGAGGTTAGGATCGAGAGAGTCCCAAGGATGCGGAGTGAGCTGCTTCAGGCCGAGAGCAATGCGCTTCTTCTCCTCATCGAAGTCGAGGATAACGACATTGATCTTCTGGTCGAGCTGTACAACCTCATGCGGATCGCTGACGCGGCCCCAAGACAGGTCGGTGATATGCACCAGTCCGTCCACACCGCCGAGGTCGACGAATACACCGTAAGAAGTGATGTTTTTGACAGTACCCTCGAGCACCTGGCCCTTCTCCAAGTGAGAGATGATCTCTTTCTTCTGAGCCTCGAGCTCGGCCTCGATGAGTGCCTTGTGAGAGACGACTACGTTGCGGAACTCCTGGTTGATCTTCACCACCTTGAACTCCATGGTCTTGCCCACGAACATGTCGTAGTCGCGTATAGGATGAACGTCAATCTGGCTGCCGGGGAGGAAGGCCTCGATGCCGAAGACATCGACGATCATACCACCCTTCGTGCGGCACTTGATGTAGCCCTGGATAACCTCATTGTCATCCATAGCCTTGTTGATGAGCTCCCAGCTCTTGCTCAGGCGGGCCTTCTTGTGAGAAAGTACCAGCTGGCCTTTCTTGTCCTCCTGGTCCTCAACATAGACTTCCACCTTGTCGCCCACCTTCAGGTCGGGGTTGTAGCGGAACTCAGAAGCGGGGATGATACCATCGCTCTTGTAGCCGATGTTGACCACCACCTCTTTCTTGTCGATGGAGATGACAGTACCTTCCACCACCTCATGCTCCTGGATTTTGTTGAGGGTTTCGTCGTAGGCCTTCTCGAGGTCCTGCTTGCTGACGTTGGAGCTTGTACCGTTCTCAAACTCGTCCCAGTTGAAGTCGGCTAACGGCTGCACGTTCTTGACGTTGTTTAAATCTGACATAAAAAATTAAATTGTTAATGAATTAATAAAGTTAGACTTTATGTGAATCGACAGGGTATAGCATGCCCACACCCTTTGAAATCAGCTGCAAAGGTACTGCTTTTTTTTCATACACCATTCACCGGTTCAGCGGGTTATGCCGTATTTATGATATTTTAACACCAATAACGTGCGATTTCTATTCGTGGCCAGGGAAATCTGTGTTTATGGTCTGTGTGCCGCGGAGGGATTGTCTGAGAGACCTGGAACTAAGGTTTGTGACGAAAGGCGAAAGGGCAAGGGTGCGACGGATGTCGCGGTTACAAACAACCGCTACATTGCTACACTGCTACACCGCTACATAAGGTGCATTCTGATGTACTGTCGGAAAAGTGCTGAAAATGAGACTATAGAATGAAAATATATTATATTATTATTTATATTAATATTATATAATATATTATATATTATATATTAATTAGTTATGATATAATATACATTCTTGTTTTTATTTTACGTTTTGCGTTTCTTGTATGTCCGATACCTATAAATGTAGCGGTGTAGCGGTGCAGCGGTGTAGCGTTATTTTTTATGGTGGTATGAGTGTATTTCCAAGAAAAGTCGTATATTTGTATTCTGAAAACGAAAAGTTCATAGAATATGTCAGAACCATTGGCAGAACGCATGCGGCCGCGCTCGCTTGACGACTATGTAGGCCAGGACCATCTTGTCGGCAAGGACGGTGTGCTGCGCAGAATGATAGAGACGGGGCGGATCAACTCCTTTATATTATGGGGACCTCCCGGAGTGGGCAAGACGACGCTGGCCCACATCATCGCCGGCACGCTCAAGGTGCCCTTCTACACGCTCAGTGCCGTCACGAGCGGGGTGAAGGACGTGCGTGACGTCATTGCCCGGGCCAAGCAGGGCCGCTTTTTCCAGGAGCAGTCGCCCATCCTCTTCATCGACGAGATCCACCGCTTCTCCAAGTCTCAGCAGGACTCGCTGCTCGGGGCTGTGGAGCAGGGCGTGGTGACGCTCATCGGCGCCACTACCGAGAATCCATCCTTCGAGGTCATCCGTCCGCTGCTCTCGCGCTGCCAGCTCTATGTGCTCAAGTCGCTCGGTAAGGACGACCTGCTGAAGATTCTCCATCGGGCACTGACGACCGATACAGAGCTGAGCAAACGCCATATCGAGCTGAAGGAGACCGGGGCCATGCTCAGATACAGCGGGGGCGACGCGCGCAAATTACTGAATATATTGGAGCTGGTGGTCGGTGCCAACGACACTTCCGACATCGTCATCACCGATGCCTTGGTGGAGGACCGTCTGCAGACCAATCCGCTGGCCTACGACAAGGACGGCGAGATGCACTACGACATCATCTCGGCGTTTATCAAGAGCATCCGCGGCTCCGACCCTGACGCGGCTCTGTATTGGATGGCAAGGATGATCGAGGGTGGGGAAGACCCGCAGTTCATCGCCCGCCGTCTGGTCATCTCGGCTGCTGAGGACATCGGACTGGCCAATCCCAACGCCTTGCTGCTGGCCAACGCCGCCTTCGACGCGGTGATGAAGATAGGATGGCCGGAGGGACGCATACCGCTGGCCGAGGCTGCGGTCTACCTGGCTGCGAGCCCGAAGAGCAACTCGGCTTACATGGGTATCAACACAGCCTTGGAAGCGGTCAGAAAGAGTGGCAACCAACCCGTGCCCCTGCCATTGCGCAATGCGCCCACCAAGCTCATGGCTGAACTCGGATACCATGATGGCTATAAATATCCTCACGACTATCCCGGCAACTTCACGCCCCAGCAATATCTCCCTGACAATCTCAGGGACCTGCGGCTCTGGCATGCCCGGCATTCTCCCTCGGAAGAGAAACTCTATCAGCGCATGCTCAACTGTTGGGGAGACCGGTATAAGGAATAGTCGGCATCGGCTTAAGCTCATTTATTTGTACTTGAAATCAATAATATAAAATAATAAATATAAAATAATATAAAAGGTGTCATACCGTTTTTACAAGGTAATCACATCAAAGAAAAGACTTTTAACCATGAACATTGTAGAACTCGACGGCTACGCCGCCAACCCCGGAGACCTGTCTTGGGATGCACTCAAGACTTTTGGCAATCTCACTGTTTATCCGCGTACAGCGCCGGAAGACGTGGCAGAGCGCGCCAAGGACGCCGATGCCGTGTTGGTCAATAAAGTGAATATCACCGACGAGGTGATGGCCCGGCTGCCCAAACTGAAATATATCGGAGTGCTCGCCACCGGCTATAATGTGGTGGACGTGGACGCTGCCCACCGGCGTGGCATTGTGGTGACGAATATCCCCTCGTACAGCACCGACAGCGTGGTGCAGATGACTTTCGCCCATATTCTGAACATCACCAATCAGGTAGCCCATTATGCTGAAGAGAATCGACAAGGCAAATGGAGCCACAATCCTGATTTCTGCTATTGGGACACGCCATTGCCCGAATTGGCCGGGAAGACGATGGGTATCGTAGGGCTCGGACATATTGGCATGAGGGTGGCGCGCATCGCCTGTGACCTGGGTATGGACGTGTTTGCACTGACTTCGAAAAACGCCTCCGACCTCCCCGAAGGCATACAGAAGACCACGCTGGAGGGTGTCTTAGCCGTGTCAGACATTCTCTCGCTTCATTGCCCACTGACCAAAGACACTTGGCATCTCATCGATGCCAAGCGCTTGAAGCTGATGCATCCGTCAGCAATCCTCATCAACACCGGCCGCGGACCGCTCGTCGACGAGGAGGCTGTGGCCAATGCTTTGGCAAACGGCGAATTGGCAGCCTATGGTGCTGACGTGATGACCGAGGAACCGCCACGGGCCGACAATCCTCTCTTCGCCCAGCCCCATGCCTATATTACTCCGCACATCGCGTGGGCGACAAAAGAAGCGCGGGAACGCTTGATGAAGATATGTGTCGAGAATATTAAAGCGTTTGTTGAAGGCAGAGACTTAAATCATGTTTAAATCAAAGTGATGGCAGGCTCCGTTCGAGTGTCGATTTAATGATTGCCGAACGATCTGTTCATCATTAAGAAACAACAATAGAGAATGTTTTATCATGATCCAGTCTTCATCCATTCAGTCCAGCAAACGATAGAAATTTTGGGTACCTTGGCCTTTGCCATCTCCGGCATCCGCCATGCGGCAGCCAGGCATTACGATTGGTTTGGAGGCTTTGTGTGCGGTTTTGTCGTGGCTATCGGCGGAGGTACCCTGCGTGATGTCATGCTGGGAGTGACCCCTTTCTGGATGACCTCACCGATGTACATCGTATGCACCTTTCTTGCCCAGGCAATGGTGATACTCTTCGCCAGGTTGCTCCGTCATCTGGACAATGCGTGGTTTTTCTTTGATACGCTTGGCCTGGCTCTGTTCACGATAGCCGGCATCCAGAAGACGCTGGTCTGCGGACACCCCTTTTGGGTAGCCATCTCCATGGGCTGCATCACGGGATCCGCAGGCGGTGTCATCCGTGACCTGCTGCTCAACCGTCCGCCGGTGATCTTTCGGAAAGAAATCTATGCCATGGCGAGCATCCTGGGTGGCTTGGTCTATTGGCTGATGATCTCGTTGCATGCCAATGTGGCAGTTACTGTGGTGGTGGTCTTTGCCATCATCGTGACAATCCGAATTTTGGCTGTAAAATACCATCTCTCTCTCCCTTTGCTGAAAGATGAGGGACTGCATGACAAGAAGTAGTAGTGTCCCATGAGGATCCGTTTTAGAGAAGGCCTTTCACTACGTAGGGAAAGATAGAAACCGGCGTATTGAAAGGCTTTTTTAACGTTTGATTCAAAACTTTGAAATCCATGGCTTTACGTTATCAAAATGCTTCATTTTGTTGGAAATGTCAGAAAAATAAACAGAAACTTTCTGTAGAAGACTAATAATTGCCAATGATTGATGAGAAACTCGTTTTTTTTTATTACTTTTGCAAGTAAAATTGAAAATCGAAGATAGATGAAACAGCTATTTTATGTCTTGTCATTCTTGGTAGTGATGCTGATGGCTTCCTGTACGGACGGCTCTCATAGAGAATTCAATCACCTGCTCATAGAATTGGCAGGGCAGGACGAGGAGATTTCCGGGCAGGACTGGAAGAAGATACAAAACTATCTTCAGTCCAATCAAGACCACTTCGAAGACTTCTTCGAGGACGGTCATCTGAAGGTCAGCGAGGTAGAGGCCTATATCACCGATTTCTTTGCCAAGCGTCGTCCGCCAAAGCATATCCGCTTTGTGGGCATCAATGGTGAGGCGCTGAAATTCCATATCTTTGTGGAGCGCAGCGGGTCGATGACGGCCTATGACAGTCCGAATGGCGACGGCTCCTTCCGCTCGGCAATTATGGCCATGGAAAACAGCATATCGGGCAAAGTAAGGGTTGACAGCATCGGCGACAAGGGCTATACCGACTATCGCAAGATCTTCGATGAGATGCTCAACCGCACACAAGGCGACGAGGTAAGCATCCTGGTGACCGACATGATCTATTCGGTGAAGGACATGGAAGGTGTCAATCCGCAGAAAGTCTTCAATGAGGCGCAGGAAATGGTACGCTCCGTCTTCAAGGATGCCGTGAAGGACAAAGCCATGCTCGTGGTGCGCATGAACGGTTCCTACAACGGTCCTTATTATTCCTACGACAACAGCGTGAAGACGTTCAATGGCCGCAGACCTTACTACATCATCGTGATCACTTCCAACAGCAATATGGAGCAGCTGACGACCGATCCCGATTACCGCACTTTCGCTGATTTCCGGAGCTTGAAAGGCTACGAGAATATGTGTCTCTTCACGGCTTCTCCTATCTACAGCCCTTACTGCTCTTTCCTCTTAGGCGGCAAGGGCCTCGCCGGGCATTTCCGTCCGGCTCGCGGTCAGGAAGATGCTGTGACCCGTCTCACCGACGTAGAGCCTGATAAAGACAAAGGCTATGTGCAGTTGACTTTAGCCGTAGACTTGAAGGGTATGTTGACAGATGCTGACTATCTGACAGATATCCGCCATTATCAGTTGATTTCCGACGATGGCATCAAGTTGAAGGCAATCCGCCCGATCACTGCTTCTGACCGCACGCCGGCCGAGAAAAAATATCTCGGTACGGCGACCCATCTGTTTGTGCTCGCCGTGCCAAAGGTCACCCATGAACAGTCGCTGAAGATACGTCTGCTCAATCAGTTGCCGGCATGGACACAGCAGGGATCGACAGACAACGACCTGGTTCCCGACAACGCTACGACGTTTGGACTGAATCCGCTGTTGCAGGGTATCTATGGTAGCTATAGCCGCAATGCCGGCGACACACCGGCTTATTTTGAATTGAACTTGAATATAGACAATTGATTTTCATCATAACATCATATGAAACATGCAATATTGCTTGGCGGTGGTTTGGTACTGACCCTGCTGTTTTTAATCTTTCCTGCCGCTGTCTACGAATTAGGCTATTATCAAAATGAGTTTTCCAACGAGATGTACAACGAAAACCTCTATTTGATCACAGCCTTGATCACGGCTTGCTGCTCATGGGGTGGGGCTGTGCTGTTTTATTATGTCATCAACAGCGTGAGTTTCAGCCGGTGGTTTCATTGGCTGATCGTGCTCGCCGCCGTTTCCGTGTTGGCTGCTGTGTGCGGCTATGCCTATGCCAACAGCGTATTAGACGGTCTTGGATACGATTTTGAATCTCAGCTTTCAGGCTTCAGCGTTGTCAACTTTGTCATTGCTGCCCTTCTCTATGTGGTGGCAAGCTTCTCAATGAGATGGTGGAGCAGCAACTGCCGGCATACGCCAATCCCAGAGTAATAAAGAAAATATCTACACATATTAAAAATAATACCATCATCATAACATGCGTTTATTTCTATTCCTGACAGGCGGAACAGGTTCACGTGTGATGCGCCCTTTTATCATGCAGTTAGCGGCCGGTGTGCATCCTTTGGATGAGCAGGGCCGGCCTCTCGCCTTGGAAGTCATCCCGGTCATCGTCGATCCGCATAAAGCCAACGAAGACCTGAAGCGTACGGAAAACCTCCTGCGCTGGTACCGCAGCATCCATAAGGGACTCTATGGTGATCGCGCGGATGTGAAGAAAGGCTTCTTCTCAGCCAAGATTTCCACACTGAGCGACATACTCCCCGGTGGCAGCAATCTGAGCGACACGTTCCTTTTCAACCTCGGAGCTGTGGAGGAGGAGAAGTTTAGTGAGTTTATCGATTTCAACACCTTGGATCCTGCCAATCAGGCGCTGTGCAGTATGATGTTTTCCAAAGACCAGCTGCAGACCAAGATGGACATCGGCTTCGTCGGTTCGCCCAACATCGGGTCGATAGCGCTCAATGAGTTCAAGGACTCGGAAGAGTTCAGGCAGTTCTCCAATGTCTTCCGCAAGGATGACCGCGTGTTTGTGGTGTCAAGTATCTTTGGCGGTACCGGTGCTGCCGGTTATCCTATCATCGTCAAGAACATCCGCAATGCGGCCGACAATGCCGCCATCAACAACCGTGGCGACCTGAGAGACGCCAGAATAGGGGCGCTCACCGTCTTGCCCTACTTCAATATCCAGCAGGACAGCAACAGCCCGATATCGCGCGGCGACTTCATCTCAAAGACCAAGTCGGCCCTCTTTTACTATCACGACAATCTCACCGGACTCCGTCATGCCGGCAAAGACCTGCCGATGTCGAAGGTCAATGCCTGTTATTATCTGGGCGATGAGGTACCCTCAAATCCTTATTACAACGACCCCGGCGACAACGGACAGCGCAACGATGCCCATGTGGTGGAGTATGTCGGCGCCTTGGCAATCCTCGACTTCCTGGGCATCCCCGATGATGACTTGGTGACTGTCGACGGCAATGCCCAAAAGCCGATATTCAAGGAGTATGGCCTTTCTCGTGACCTCATGCATCTGACGTTGAAGGACTTCGGTGTGCAGACGCGGGGGGCTGTCAACAAAGACATGGCTAAGTTCTACTTGGCCTACCAGTATATCACCAATCAGTTTTCCCAGGACATCGGCCGCGGCTATACCCAGGATAAGCCTGAGATACAGCGTGGCTTCCTGGCAACCAGCTTCTTCCAGACGCTTACGGCCGATTTCTTTGTGGGCTATCGCCAATGGCTCAAGGAGATGACCTCCAATCAGCGGTCCTTTACTCCTTTCAATCTCAACACAACCCAGCTGGCAGACGCTATCTGCGGTGTGGCGCCGAAGAAGAGCTTCTTCTCGGGTGAGATCAGCTATAAGACACTGTTGAGCGCGATGAACAAGTCCTCCCAAGCTGCTTCACGCCAAGGACGCTTCGGCTCAGGCGATGTAGCTTTGCGCCTGTCTACGCTGCTGGACGAGGTGCTCGATAAATTGGTAGAAGAGAAATATGATGGCATAGCATGAGCATAGTGCGCGTGTTGGACTACAGTAGATAAATATTAAGATGTCGAAGATATTATCCTATAATAAGAAGACGACCGGTGAAGGATGGATTCCCTTGTCCGGACAATATGGTGCCGACGAGATCAATATGATCAGCGACCCCAATGGTGGCTTGTCGGTGAAACCCCGTACAGCCATTCCTTCTCCCTTTGCCCAGATGGACTTGGTGAAGAACGCTTTCCGGCGCTTGAGTGCTAATGAGCGTCTGAAAGGCGAGGTGATGGATGAGCGTCTGGTCAGCTATGCCTTGGATGTTGCGCAAGTGTTTTTCAATATCAAGGAGCTCAAGCACAACCTTGGAGGACAGACAGGGACGTCAGGGGTGAACGGCACACAGCTCCATATCGTGGAATGGAGTAAGGACAAGGAGTTGGAACTCTTGCAGACTACGCCTTCCCATCGGCTGCTCGGCGATACACTGCAGATGTTTTTGCGGCAGGACAATGAGTCGTTCAATTTCGACCACATGGACCGACTCTTCTTCCTTGTGTATGGCAATGAGGTGATCGGCTGCACGTCTCCGGTGACGTTGTTCATGGCCACTCCCAATGCACAGCCCGATACCTGGAACATTCCTCTCGAGCAGAATGTCAATCTCTTCGATAAGGTACGGCCACTCTACGAGCGTACGGATAAGTTCATCCTTTGCCTGTATGCGCTCTTCACCGCCTATCCTCAGCTTAAGGATTTGTGTGGTGAGGTCAACAGTTATCTGATTACTTGTTTCGGTTTGCTGCCAACAAATATGAAGCAGACCATCCTGGCCACTATCGGCAACCCGATGGTCAAAGACGAAAACAGCAGTGAGGGCGCACGGCAGTATCTCCAACATGAGTATGCACAGATCGAGGAAGGCGTGCAGGCCTTAGGCGTGCCCTTCTTCTGCCTGCGCCGTGAAGACATATTGGAAAACATCGCGCGCAGCGATTTCCGCTTGATGCCGTCTTTGCCCCAACCCGAGGCTGAGCTGATACCTTTGGTGCTGCAAAACCATCTCAATGCGCCGACGGATAATCCTTATCACTATATCTCCGACATTTGGGATGACATGATCACCATTCGCCCCGAAGACTATGCCGAGAGTCCGTCTCACCGCATCCTTCCGGGTACCTCCCATCCTTATCCTTGGCTGACGTCTGCTGATTTCTTCCAGCCTTCGCTGATCAAGCTCGACTATGCCTTGAACGGTGATTGTTTCTTCGACGGTTCGCTGACGCAGACCAGTCAGAATGCGGATCACTCCGGTTTCCTCTTGCCATTGACGGCAACCTATTTCAAATATTTCACAGTCGATGATCTGCAGGGGACTATCTGCGGTCGCCGTCGCTTCGAGATGATTCATTCGGTTGTTGGCGGCCAGGAGCAGCTCAAGGTCATTCTGCGTCTGCCCGTTCAGAAGCAGGGTGGATATATCACCCTGGAGCGCACTTACGTGCCGGCGATAGGTGTGGACCTGCACTATAATGTGGGTGCTGATGTGGGTTATTTCATTACCGTGCCCTTTGCGCTCAGCATCTTCCCATTCATCAAGCCCGATCATATCGGCAGCTATCGGGTGCAGGTCGTGGACAGAGCCTTGGGGCTGTTTGAAAATTATCAGATAGGATTGCAGTTCTTCAAGACGGGGGCTGCCAGCCAACCGGTGGAGGTCAAGAGCCGCCGGCGGAGCTTGAAGAAGGAGAAACGCGTAGGCTCGGATTATTATCGTCCGTTCTCGACTTTTGATTATATCGTCGTTCAGCTTTTCGATGAGCGTGGCACTTTGGCCACACAGGGCGTGGTTTGTCCGAAGTGGCCGAATTACATGGGTGGGCATGATAAGTTCACCTTTGCCATTGACTTTGGTACTACCAACACCCACGTGGAGTGCATGTGCAATGGACAGATGCCTGAGCCTCTGAAGCTCGATGCCTTGGCTGCCGGACGCTTGGTGGCTACCCTCTACAATGGAGAGCATCTGCTCTACGACGTCATCCTCAAGCAGGAATTCCTGCCAAAGATTATCGGCACGGACTATGGCTTCCCGCTTCGCACCGTTTTGTCTGAGGGTGAGCGCCTGGATGCTGAAAATATTGACGAGATAGTAGCTTTGGCCGATGCCAATATTCCTTTCATCTATGAGAAGGAAAGTATAGGCTACGGCAATCGCGTGATAGCCAATTTGAAGTGGGCCGTGCTGCCGGCAACAGCCAAGCGCATCAAGAGCTTCTTGACCGAGCTGGCGCTGTTGATGCGTGCTAAGGTGTTGCTGGATGGCGGTGATCTGTCAAAAGTGCGTTTGGTGTGGTTCTATCCTTTGGCCATGAAGGTGGGCAACGTCCACAGGATGGCTGACGTGTGGAGCCGTATTTTCAGAGATATTTTTGACGTCGATCCCGATGAGCGCAACCTCATTCAGATGCCGGAGTCGGTAGCCCCTTACTATTTCTACCGTTGTTCGAGCAAGTTCAGAGGAGCAGCCTCTACAGTGGCTTCGATCGACATCGGCGGAGGTTCGAGCGATGTGGTGGTCTTTGATTCCAATGCCAGCCAGCCGATGATATTGTCATCTTTCCGATTTGCTGCCAATGTGCTGTTTGGCGATGCCTTCTCTGATGTGCCTCAGGGCGACAGCAATCCGATGACGGTGAAGTATGTCGACTATTTCCGTAGGCTGTTTGATGCCGATGATGACCGCTATGGTGAACTGAATGGCATTCTCGATGATATCACCTCCAAGCGCAAGAGCGAGGATATCAACGCTTTCCTCTTCTCGGTGATCGACAACAAAAATGTTGGTGGCAACGAAGTCTTCTCCTATGACATGCGACTGGCTGAGGATGGGCGCCTGAAGATAGCGTTTATCTACTTCTACTCGGCCATTATCTACTATGTGGCCTCGATGATGAAGCATAGAGGACTTGACATGCCGCGATCCGTCATGTTCTCGGGCACCGGCTCCAAGGTGCTGGACATCGTAGGCAGTCAGCGCGACTTGGACTTGATATCGCAGGCTATCTTTGAGCGGGTCTATGGACAGCAATATGGCGACAACGGTTTCAGCGTGGTCATGGAGCGCAAGGAACCCAAGCAGATCACTTGTCGTGGCGCACTGATGCAAGTGCGTGATGAGAGCGGCTTTGCTGCTGTCAGTCAGCTCAACAACATGCTCGACAGGTTTGACTCTCACCTGAAGTACAACTATACGGGCATCGACAAAGAGGTGTTGACCTACGCTGATATTGATGATGAGACGACGCGCGGAAAACTCGTGGATGCTGTCCGGCAGTTCAATGACTTCTTCATTGCTCTGTGTCGGGACATACATGTCGAGGACCGTTTCCTTGTAGATCCGGCAGCTATGCAGCATTTCAGTGAGTGGGTAAACCGTGACCTTGATCATTATCTTGTCAATGGATGGAATTTCTTCAACAGGAATGAGCCTAAGCGACAGCCGACAGATGTGATTGAGGATGTGGTCTTCTTCTATCCGATCATTGGATGCATACGCAATAATCTCATTGAGAATCTGTAAGATAGACTACAAGTTGAATTTAATTATTAATTTTGACAGTGATGTTTTCAAAGAAAAATAATGATGCGCTTGTAGACAGCCTGCAGGCTCACGTGGATGCGTTAGAGCAAGAGGTGGAGCAATTAAAGGCTGCTGAGGCAGCTCAGAAGAAACGTATGGCAGCGTTGGATCTTCGCCTTCAGACGGTGGAGTCGGCGTTGGCCGACCGGAGAAACGAAGAGCCGACAGGAGTTCAAAGCGAGGCTCAGACTGCCAATGGCAAGGCTATGGAGAATCATGTCGGTCAAAATGAAATCAGTGAGTTCTATCTGCCTGCGCCTACACCTGACGGTGTGTTTGAGGAAGCCAGCGCCTCTAAGCAAGTAGGGAAGAGTATCTATCTGTTGAAGACGAAAGATCAGGAGAATGGCACCTTTTCCATTTTAGAGGATAAGGACTCCATTGCTACGGCGATGATCAGTGTCAGCCAATTTATCAAGCCCGTGTGCCGTATCGAAGGCGATACGCATCGCTATCCTCAAAGGGTCACTACCTTGAAGGAGGGTGTCGTAAGAAAAGAGGGTAACTCGTGGCATTTGGTGGCTAAGGCCAAATTGCTGTTTGAAGACAGATGATCCTCGTTGACAGATGTTTATAGATAGATGATGTTGATAGCCGTATAATAGACGTAAGCAATAACAATATGTGGGTAAAATGTCCAAAGTGTAGATTTCGCTTCGACCAGCCGGGGGGTGATAACGGTGAGGAGATTCAGTGTGTGTGTCCACGCTGTGGCACGCCCTTTACCTTTACAGACAAAGTATCTGATGACCTGTTGAAAGATGTTGAGGGACAAAAGGATGGGAGCGGTCACCATGAAGAGACTTCGGCTCTGTACCAGGCTCATTCTCATTCTGCAGCTGAGCATCTGGAGCATGGAGCAGAAGAATATACAAGCGAGGAAACTGACTATCAGCAGACTTCTTCGTTCGCTTCCAATGTTTCCTCTTCGTCCAGTGCTTCTGCTTCGTCTCATGCTTCCCATTCTTCCGATGCTGCTTCCTCTATAGCTTCTGCTTCGGGTACGTCTACACCCAATTGGAATGCGGCACCTGTTTATCAAAGTCCTCAGAAACCTCTTGAGCACTCTGAAACTTTGTCGCCAAATGTGAATAGAGCTCAGAAACACAGTAAATGGAGATATATCTTAGCATTGATTACTGTTATCGTTTTGGCCTTTTTTTTGACTCATGAGTGCTCCGGAAACGATGACAGTACTGCGAATTTGGGCATAGAGGAGGTGTCTGACGCTAATGTGCCGGCAGAAGAAGACATCGCGACACCTGCTTTCGATGCCAGTGCACCCGAGGAGAAAGCACCAGCGTGGATACAGGGTACGTGGAAAGTGAATACAAAATACGGGGGAATCATGATCTCTATTCGTGATAACAGAATCACGGAAACCTCCGCAGGAGAAACCAGCCATGGAACTTTTCGCTGCCAGCATCGTCGTTTATATTGTGATTTTGGTAATGGTGAGACCTTTGTTTATCGGTTGGATATGAAGGCCCATCAGATAGATGCCGGTCAAGGTCTGCTGATGAAGAAGCTTGATCAATAGAGCTTCTTCATCATATCATGCATCGCTTCAGGTATAATAATGGGAACTGGCAGTAAAAATGTTTTGCCGTTTTTGTCATGTAAGGTGACAATTTTCCGTCTCTGAGAATCGATTCTTTTTGACGAGAGTCTGTCTTGCTCTGATTTTTGCGAAAATCAGCGTGCTTTTGTAAATATCAGAAAATCAGTTTGTTATAAATATCTGACTTTTGCGAATCAATGAAATCTGCTTCTTCTCGCAAAATTCTGTAGAGAATTTGTTGTCGTCACGCCTATTTCTGACGATGAAATAAGCGTGATGACCGAGCGAAATGGGCGTAATGACCTTGTCAAACTACCTAGATGATCGCATCAAAGTACCTTCTTGTGCTTCAAACGAGAATAAAATGAGATGCCGAAACCTCAAATAACTCTTTCTCGCTCTCTAAATTGAAAGTTGTGACGGACATACTTTTGTCAAGATAAATTAGCGTCGGCTCACATGCATTGCTTGTGTAGTATGTCGTCAATAGCCCTTATCAGCCCTTAAGTGGGGTGTGTACATCTGCCATCTCAAAGGCTCTTTATCGTCTACTTTTCAATGATGCCAATCTTTTCCCATTCCTCTATCAGTCTCTCTGCATCAGTGAGAGCTTGAGAGTGGGGGAGAGGTGTTGTGTCGTCGAGCTGATAGTTATCCATCAGTATTTTAGCGAGAGTCTCAGCAGTAAATTCTTTATCTTGTATCTCATTCCAAAGAAGGGCTGAACTCTCATTCATGCTGATGATGGAGCTGAAGTCGATATTTTCCTTACCCTCAGCAACGATGAGGTTTTGACCGCATACCTTCCTGATCTTAAATCCTCTCTTAGCTTTCATATTCTTTTAATTATGATATTCTTAATATGTGTAGCACTATAGCGAGATAATGCGCTTATTGTTTTCGTCGTTGTTGATTATGCTGCGCCAAACACGGGGATCCAAATCCTTCTGTAGAAAGCGAGCAGGTATCTTCTTATAGGAAACAGATGTGTCCAGATCCAAGAATAGGTCTTCCATTTCTTGCCGTCAGTCCTGTCGAGTTCTTCTCTTCCTTTCCGATAAAAACCGATAACAGCTCCTTTCACATCGCTGAGTCGGCAATACTCTGTGCCAATATTACCGTCTCCTCGCAAAGTCACGTGATCGTGATCGATGCTAATGATACGGTGAAGAACATAGTGTCCGGGGGCTATTTCTGCCAAGACAGGATCACCCACTCGGGGATGGGTGGCTTTTGTCATTAAAGCCTTGTCCCGATTATCCTCTAAAAAGGGTCTCATAGAGAAGCCTCGCAAACGGAGTGTGATCGTATGCCCTTCATCCATCAGTTTGACGATTTCTGGTAAAATCACTGCATTTGGACATTTAATCTCTTCCATGGCCGTTGTTTTGATGAATTTCTTGAAAACAGATCTCTGCTGCTTCCTGATTGGGGAGACAGTGTAAGGTATAGACTGGCACTCGCTCTATGACTCTCCCAATCGTGTTGCAGATATGGTCAAAGATATCAGAGTCCCATTTCATAGAAGAGCAAGAGGGCAGGAAGGAGGCGAAAGCATCTATGGGAGACAACTTCTCTATTGAGTTTGTCTTTGCTCTGTCAATGCGAGTGATAGCTCCTAATTTCGCTTTTTCTTTTCTATAGCAAGGTGTCTTTCCACTCCAAGGTGATCCGTAGATGAAGATATCCTCGCCAATGATCCTGATGATAGGATTGTCGTCATTCATTAAATCGCACCCGGGAATATAGCGTAGCCACATACTCACTTGTGTTGATTTGCCGGTACCGCTCTTCGCAATGAAAGGGTACCCCCAACCATTGTTTCTGACTAAAGAGGCATGAATCAGCAATGTGTCGCGATAGCCTGCTGCAAACGCAAAGATAAGCATCAGCGCGTTGTTGAGTCCAAAATTGCGCATCGTGTAGTTGCCGTTCAATGCGCATTGACATTCAGAGAAGTCTTTGTTCGTGATCAGCAGACAACATTCGTGGCCATGGATGTCTTTGATGATATATTGGTATCCACCATTGTCCAGTAAGTCTACAATGGTGTCTCCGTTGCCGGTATCAAAGGCGCGGATACGCTCACGCCGGTCTTTCGGCCATGGCTTTGTCTTGTCATCCACACGTAGAGAAAACAAAGGCCTGCTGCCTGCCTTATGCTCTGTCAGAAAAGGACATAAGGAAGGTAGTAAATGCAAGCCGTTGCCATCACCCGATGAGAAGTCAATGACACATTCAAAGTCTGCGACTTCAAAATAATGTGAGGTGGACTTGTGGGATTGGGAAGTCGTATATTCCACAGCAGATATTAATTATCCTCTGGTTTGATTGCCTGATAAGTGAAATCGCTTGATTTTAGATATTTGATGTCGAACTTACCTTTGTCCACGTATTTCTTTCTAAGATTCAGGTATTTCTTCTCTGCTTCTTTCTTTGTCAGTCCATACGAGGTAATACAAACAGCATGCTTCCATCCCTTTTGGTCAAGATAGTCTTGGAGCTGATAAGAGTAGTTCTCTCTGCCGTAGAGAAACTTTGTCTTTGAGTCGATATATGCCGAGTCCACTCTCTGCAACTCTGTGAAGTAGACTGTCGAGTCGTTGAAAGAGGCGGCAAAGCCATAAATATAAATGGTCTTCACAGTGTTGGCAGCCGAGATGCCGAGTGTGGCAAGCATGGCACAAACAACCAACAGGCATCTTTTGATATTTATCTTCATATCATTTCTATTTGATGTGATGAACTTTCCTCAAGAATGTCAGCGTGCTTCTCAAGGATATTTAGTGCAAAGATACGAAAAAAAGGCGTATGAAGCAAGTCCATACACCTTTTTTAATATATAAGAGCATTCTATTGGCTCATGCTCTCTTCTGATTTATTTGTCAGTACCAATATTCACAGCCTTGTAGTCGGTCTTGCCCGATGGCCATTCACCGGTGATGAACAGTACTGGATTCTTGCTGGTAGAAGCATCCTTGACGGCATCCTGGAGATCAGAGATTGTCTTCATAGGCTTGTCGTTGACAGTCAGAATGATGAAGCCATTGCTGATACCGCCGTCTTTGAAGGCACCGCTCTTCACATCCTTAACCTGCAGACCATAGCTGATGCCTAATTGTTTCTTCAATTCAGCGCTGACAGGAATGACTTTGGCTCCGAGAACATCCAAGTCGGCTGTCTTGATCACCTTGGTGTTGCCTTGCATGTTCTTGACAGTGACTGTCTTGCTCATCTTCTTCTTGTTGTGAAGCCATGAGATGGTGATCTTGTCGCCCGGGTGCTTGCTGTTGATGACTTCCTGCAACTCTGCCATCTTGGTGATGTTCTTACCGTCGACGCCAACGATGACATCGCCCTTCTCGATACCGGCAGCGGAAGCGGCGCTGTTGTCTTCTACCTTAGCGACATATACACCGTCTACTGTACCGAGGTCGGGGACATCTTTGTTTTGTTCTTTCAGATTGTTGACATAGTTGAGCACATCCTGACCTTGGATGCCAAGATAAGCGCGCTGTACGGTGCCGTATTTCTTCAAGTCGTCAATGACCTTCGTCATGATGGCAGTAGGAATGGCAAAACCATAGCCGGCATAGGAACCGGTTTCTGAAAATAGCATGGCATTGATGCCGACGAGCTCACCTTTGGTGTTGACGAGTGCGCCTCCCGAGTTGCCTTTGTTGATGGCAGCATCGGTCTGAATGAAGCTCTCTACACCATTGGCTCCCAGCGTACGGGCCTTGGCACTGATGATGCCGGCTGTCACTGTATTGTTGAGTCCGAAGGGATTACCCACGGCGATAACCCATTCGCCCACTTTGAGATTGTCGGAGTTGCCGATAGGAAGGGTAGGGAGATTTTTGCCGTCGATCTTGATCAGAGCCAGATCGGTGGTAGGATCCGTGCCGATGATGCGTGCGTTGAACTCTCTGTTGTCTTCGAGAGTGACAGTCAGTTCGTCTGCACCATTGACAACATGGTTGTTGGTGACGATATATCCGTCGGGGCTGATGATGACTCCTGAACCGGCGGCCTCCTGCTTAGGAGTTCTGATCTGTCGCTTTTGCACACCGCCATTGCCCCCGTTAGGATTGCCAAAGAATCCGAAGGGATCAAAGAAGTCAGAGAAAGGATCGCTTTGCACCTCTACGGTTTTTGTCTTGGAGTTTTGAACGTATTTGATGTAGACGACAGCAGGCAGAGCCTTTTCGGCAGCATAGGTCAAATCAACCGGTTGCCCGGCCACTTCAACTTTGTTGGTGGCAGCGGAAGCATTGGCATACTTGCCGACGGGGAGGGTCAATGCCATAGAGCAAAGTCCTACGAGCAAATAACTGGAGTACTTTTTCATTCTTTCAAGGATTATGTTTATAATATCTTTATTTATTTCTACTTGTATTTTAGTTTCACTTTGTTATCAGTTTCTTTTCATATCTGACAGGGGACTGACAAACTCTGTTGAAACACTTGCAAATATAGCATCAAAAGATGAATGACTGTCATTTTGTCTTATTACTTTATCTGACTTTAACACATTCTTTTTTGTGCTTAACTGCTATTAAGCTATTAAGTAGAATAAAAGTTGATTTTACATTCCTTTAAAAACTTACAAAATATTAATCAGTCGGTTGGCTGTTTGAAGATAATTTGCTACTTTTGCAAGATGTAAGGCAGTGCTCCGGCTCGTCGCTGGCATCGCTTCAGATGCGAGAGGAAAGTCCGGGCAGCATAGGACACCTCACTTCCGAAAATAGAAGCTATTGGCAACAGTAGGTGTAGGCAGAAGAAAACAACCGCTGCTCCTTGTGGGCGGTAAGGGTGAGAAGGTGGTGTAAGAGACCACCAGTCGGCGGGTGATCGTCGGGCTGTGCCGTCTGAGGGCTGCAAGTTCATGTATACTATCGTCATGTCAGGGTTGTCCGCCCGATGCTACTTTGATGGCAACGATAGAGGGTAGAACGCTTGAGTGATGGGGTGACTCATTATCTAGATAAATGACAGAGCGCCGTCTCTTCATATAAGAGCTGACGGTTACGGAACCCGGCTTATCAGGGCACTGTCTTACTTTTTTATTATCTCTATACAATATTAGGAGGAAAAAGGGGTTATCTCTGTCGGAGATATTTCAGTTTGATTAGGGCAGTAAATTTCAAGCAACGACTTTATTAATTTTTTGCGTCTATGAAGGATTTAGAGCCTAATATACTTAACGATTACGAGCATCGGATCGCTCGCATCATCGAACACTACGGCGACGAGGAAAGCTTTCCCCGGATGGAGCAGTATGGTGTAGTGCGCGAAGAGCTGGATAGTTTTCTGTCGGCTTACCAGGATATTCTTGACAGTGAGGGCACGCAGCGGCAGCAGTTGACGCTCTATGGGATTATCGCTGTGTTACCCGTGCTGGTGCTGAGCGCTTTTCCTGAAGAAAGTCTGCCTTGGGGCAACAAGTCCTTGTTCGTGGGGATAGCCATCGGACTGGCATTGGCGTTCATGGCCAAGGGCGTAAGAATGTTGGTGACACGTTATCGCTTGTCGCAGTTGAGAAGAGAGCAGAAGGCTTATGCACAATACGCAGACGCGGTAGATCAATACCTAATGGTCAAAACGATGTGAATATGTAATCGCTAAAACTATATGAATACTTAATGACTAAAACTAATATGAAAGATTTTCAGTTGCCGGATTTTATGAAGTACAGCGACAAATACTCAGCATCGGGGTTTGTCGAGAAGATTTCGCATATCGCCAAGCGGGCGGGAGCTAAGCTTGTATATGCTGCGCTCATTCTTTTCTACACGCTTCAGAGCAAGGATGTCCCGTTGAAGGACAAGGCGATCATCATTGGCGCTTTGGGCTATTTGATCAGCCCCCTGGATGTCATCCCCGACGCGATACCGATTGCCGGATTGGGCGATGATGTAGCTGTACTGTTGTATGTGTTGCGCAAGATTAAGGGTGACCTTAACGATGAAGTTAAGCAGCGCGCTTACGACAAGCTGTCGAAATGGTTTGATGAGGACGAGATCGAAGAGGCCAATCATCTCTGGGACGACACCGACCAATAGAAAATGCTCTTTTTGCAAAGGATTCTCATTTATATTTAGTAACTTTGCAGTAGTATTTAGGAGTATCGAATTGGAGGATTGAGATCAGAGTGATGCTGAGAAGAAAGATCATACCATTCATTGTAAGATGGAGAGTCTACATAGTGGTGATTCTCCCCTTGATGTTGTTGTTTTGGCTTACTTGCATGGCTTTGCCGGCAACGGAAAACGACATGCGCAAGTCTGTCTGTATGTTGGACGGGACAGCTACGCTTTGCTTGAGCGATGGTCGCCATGTTGCTGACTTACAAGTGCATCCTGTCCATCAGCAAGGAGTGTGGATCAATCGCCATTGGTGGTGGCCCAGTTGTGATGGCCGTGTATTGACCCTGCTTGCTTTTCCTTCTTCTCGCTTCACAAGGATACAGCCAGACACCGCTCTGATGCGTCAGCGCGACTCTTTGTCCGTGGCGCTGCACCGCTCTACAATGGTCAGAAAGGAATTGGAATACTATCTCCGCTGTCATAATGTCCAAGATGAGGGCTACAACCGTATCGCTGCTTACAGCGCATGGCAGAAGCACCAACTCGACTCCTTGAGTAGTTTAAATTTGGCAATCAGCAAGTTAGGTCAATGTCATTTGAAATTCCTCTATAAATGTCGCTTCATAGTATCATGGTATGATGATAAGGGGCAGTTGCATCGTCGCTCCTGCCGTTTGCTGCGCATTCCGGCTGATAGCGTCAGCCTTCCTGTCATTGTTCATACCGATAAGGCTGTGATACCATGGGGATGTCGGGCGGTGAAAAATGTGCCTTGGGGAGTGTCCCGCCATAAAGAGGTGATCACCGTCACCCTGTCACCGGACGACAACCGACGGAAAGACCATACCATTCTTACCCGCGGAGATTATGACCGTGGGCAAAAGATAGGTGTGGCTCATGCCTTTGCCCAGCCCGGCACCGCTGTCTTTACGCTTCATGGTCGTTTTGTGGGATTAGTGGATAAGGAGGGCTCGCTATGAAATTTTCTCTGAGATGTATTTTCTCTGCTTTTCTTTTCATGCCATTATTGGCAATTCTATTCAACGGTTGTACGGTGAAGACCAACGACGCAGCCAAAATGTTGTGGCAAGGCAAAACCTATCACGGGCAGATTCTTCATGGTAAGCCTGATGGTTTGGGGACGCTCTCAGATGGTGACTCCATTATATATAGTGGTATATGGAAGAAAGGATTGCGCCAGGGCAAGGGCTGGACATTGGACTCTTTGGGAAACCGCATAGACGGTGTATGGAACCATGACACGCTGACGAGTGGGGTTCGCAAGGATTCTACCGGACTTTATAAGGGTGACTTCAACCGTCAGTTGCAGGCCAATGGCTATGGCATACTGATCGATAACCAGGGCACGCTCTATGAGGGCTTCTGGCAACGGGGCAGCCGCCGAGGCTTTGGCTTTTCCAGTCAGCATCGTTTCTTCAGGGTAGGAGAGTGGAAGGATGATGTGTATAAAGGAGAGCGGTTGAACTACAATTCCTCACGGCTCTATGGCATAGACCTGTCGAAATACCAGCATGTGAAGGGAAAGCATCACTATAACATTGACTGGGCGCGCCTGCGTATTACCCATCTGGGCACTCTGTCAAAGAAAAATGTAAGTGGACACGTGAACTATAAGATCTCGTTTATCTTCATCAAGTCCACGGAGGGCAGTTCTATGCTGAATCCTTACTACCTTTCTGATTATGCCGCTTCCCGTAAACATGGCTATCCCACTGGCACCTACCACTATTTCACGCATCGCTCCTCCGGCAGTCAGCAGGCAGCCTTCTTCCTGTCAAACAGCCGCGTGGCGCAGAATGACTTGCCGCCTGTACTGGACTTGGAGTTGCTGCCCAGTCAAATACGCAAGATGGGAGGCGTGACAGTTATGTGGCAAAATGTGAGAGCATGGCTTCGCACGGTAGAGCATCGCACGGGTAAACGGCCGATACTATACATCAGTCAGACTTTTGTCAACCGCTATCTCGACTCGGCGCCGGATATCAAACATACCTATCCAATTTGGATCGCTCGATACGGAGAATATAAGCCGGACATCAAGTTGAAGATATGGCAGTTGGCACCCGACGGAAGAGTCGACGGTATTCACGGTGCGGTAGACATTAACGTGTTTAACGGCTATAAAATTGAATTTTAATAGAATTTCCTTTCATTTTGATCAATTTTTATTCAAATATAGTGTCAATTCAAAGAAAAATTACTATATTTGCAAGGAGTTTAATCAATAAAGGGAATTATATGTTGGATATCGAAATGGTGAAGCAGTTCTACGCTGCTTATTCTTCCAAGATTTCAACGGTAAGAGGGACATTGAAAAGACCGTTGACCTATGCCGAAAAAATACTCTTCACTCATCTTTATGATGAAGCATCGTTGAAGCCACTGAATCGTGGTGTCGATTACGCAGATTTCCGTCCGAACAGAGTGGCGATGCAGGACGCTACAGCTCAGATGGCTTTGTTGCAGTTTATGAATGCGGGAAGAGCGCATGTCGCCGTGCCCGCTTCGGTTCATTGCGACCATCTCATTCGAGCTGACGAAGGTGCTAAGAACGATCTAGAAGTGGCTTGTAAAGAGAACCAAGAGGTATATGATTTCCTTCGGTCTGCATCCAAGAAATATGGAATTGGCTTTTGGGGTCCCGGCGCCGGTATAATCCATCAAGTGGTGTTGGAAAACTATGCATTCCCCGGTGGTATGATGATTGGTACAGACTCTCATACTCCCAACGCAGGAGGACTGGGTATGGCGGCTATCGGAGTTGGTGGTGCTGATGCCGTAGATGTTCTCACCGGACAGCCTTGGGAGTTGCGCATGCCGCGTATCATCGGAGTTCATCTCCATGGACAGCTTCAGGGTTGGGCAGCACCCAAGGATGTCATTCTGACGATCCTCGGACTGCTGACGACCAAGGGTGGGACCAATGCGATTATGGAGTATTTCGGTGAAGGTACCAAGAGCCTGTCTACCACAGGTAAGGCCACAATTTGCAACATGGGAGCTGAACTGGGGGCAACCTGCTCTTTATTCCCCTATGACGACAACGCCGATGAGTATCTTTGTCAGACCGGTCGCGAGCAGGTGGCTACGATGGCGCGCCAGCATGCTGCGGATCTCAGAGCCGACGCTGATGTGGAGCTCCATCCCGAGACGTATTACGATCAGGTCATTGACCTCGATTTGTCAAAGATAGAGCCCCATCTCAATGGTCCCTTCACGCCGGACGCTGCCACACCGATCTCCCAGATGCGCGAGAAAGGACCCTCCAACGATTATCCGATGAATGTAGAGGTAGCACTGATTGGCTCCTGCACCAACTCATCTTATCAAGACTTGTCGCGCGCCGCTTCAGTTGCCCGTCAGGCTTTGGCATTGCATCTGAAGGTGAAGGCGCAGCTTATAGTATGTCCTGGCTCAGAGCAGATCCGTTGTACTGCCGAGCGTGATGGCATTTTGGATGATTTTCGTGCTATTGGCGCTGTGGTCATGGCAAATGCATGCGGTCCGTGTATTGGTCAGTGGAAGCGACATACCGACGACAACACCCGAAAGAATGCCATCGTCACCTCTTTCAATCGTAATTTCCGCCGTCGCGCCGACGGCAACCCCAATACCTATGCATTTATAGGCTCACCCGAGATGACTGTAGCTTTGTCCTTAGCCGGAAAGTTGGACTTCAATCCTGCTACCGATAGTTTGGTTAATGAAGAAGGAAAAGAGGTGATGCTCAAAGAGCCTCAGGGCTTTGTCTTCCCACCCCAGGGCTTCACCTGTGGTAAAGAAGAAGATGCCGTCACCACATTAGAGCAGGAAGATCTCTTCGTGCCTCCTACGGATCTGCACACTGATGTGCCAGTTGTCATCTCTTCCGATTCCCGGCGCTTGCAACGGCTACAGCCTTTCGCAGCATGGGATGGAAACGACTTGTTGGACATGCCGCTGTTGATCAAGGTCAAAGGCAAGTGTACGACCGACCACATCTCTATGGCTGGTCCTTGGCTGCGCTTCCGTGGCCATCTCCAAAACATCTCTGACAACCTGCTGATGGGAGCTGTGAATGCCTTCAATGGTGAGAGCAACAAGGTGAAGGATCAGATGGACGGTCAGTACAAAACTGTCTCTGCTGCAGCGAAAGACTATAAAGCACACAACGTGGGCTGTATCATCGTGGCTGAGGACAACTATGGCGAGGGCTCTTCGCGTGAGCATGCAGCCATGGAGCCCCGTTTTCTCAATGTCAAGGTGGTGTTGGCAAAGAGCTTTGCCCGCATCCATGAGACCAACTTGAAGAAACAGGGTATGCTCGCACTCACATTTATGAATAAGGATGATTACGAAAAGGTGCAGGAGGATGACCGCATCTCGGTGACAGGTTTGAATGCGTTCGCTCCCGGAAATCCGTTGACTGTCACTTTGACGCATAAGGATGGGTCGAGCGACAGCTTTGAGGCTCTCCACACTTATAATCAAATACAAATCGAGTGGTTCAAGGCAGGTTCGGCTTTGAACAACCTTTTAAGATCATAAACAGGATACAATTATGAATATCAGCAAACAAAACGGGGCACTCGTAGTACCCGATCATCCGACTATCCCCTTCATCGAGGGAGATGGCGTAGGCAAAGAGATATCACCCATCATGCACGCTACCGTGGATGCCGCAGTTGAGAAGTGCTACGGCGGTAAGCGCAAGATCGAATGGAGAGAAGTGCTTGCCGGTGGCAAAGCCCACGAGCAGACCGGTGAATGGCTGCCGCAGGCCACGATGGATGCCTTCCGCGAGTGTCTTGTGGGCATCAAAGGTCCTCTGATGACTCCGGTCGGAGGCGGTATTCGTAGTTTGAATGTAGCGCTCCGCCAAGGTCTTGACCTTTATGTCTGCCAGCGTCCTGTACATTGGTTCGAAGGTATCGAGAGTCCAGTGAAGCATCCTGAGAAGGTGGATATGTGCATCTTCCGTGAAAACACCGAGGACATTTACGCTGGGATCGAGTGGGAAGCAGGATCAGACGATGCCCGCAAGTTTTATCGCTTCCTCCATGATGAGATGGGTGTTACGAAGGTTCGTTTCCCCGAAACCTCCGGCTTTGGTGTTAAGCCCGTCAGCCGTGAGGGTTCAGAGCGTCTTGTCCGTGCGTCCATAGAATATGCCTTGTCCCATAATCTTCCGTCTGTGACATTGGTTCACAAAGGCAATATCATGAAGTTCACCGAAGGCGGATTCAAGAAATGGGCTTATGAGTTGGCAGAGCGCGAGTATGACGATGCCTTGAAGTCCGGCCGCTTGGTGATAAAGGACTGCATCTGTGATGCCTTTTTGCAAAACGCTTTGTTGAAGCCACAGGACTACAGCGTCATCGCCACGATGAATCTCAATGGCGACTATGTCTCTGACATGTTGGCGGCTCAGGTTGGCGGCATTGGTATTGCTCCTGGCGGCAATATCAATTACCAGACGGGTCATGCCATTTTCGAGGCTACCCACGGCATCGCTCCCGACATAGCTGGAAAGAATATCGTCAATCCGTCGAGCATCCTGCTTTCTGCAGTGATGATGCTCGACTACATCGGATGGAAGGAAGCCGGACAGGCTATCGAGCAGAGCTTGGCCGAGCTTTACTGCCACCATACGGCCACGGCCGACCTTGCGCGGATGATGACCGATGGAAGGGCGTTGGGTACGAGAGAATTTGGTGACGCTGTCATCAAGGGTATTTTGAAGTAAACTAAAAGTTACGATGTTATGAGAAAGGAATATCTGATATACAAGTTGAGCGATGAGGTGAAGAACTCTTGCAAAATCCCTCGTGAGGCTTTTACTAAATATGGTGTGAAGCGCGGACTGCGCAACGAGGACGGCACCGGTGTGCTCGTCGGTCTGACCAATATCGGTAATGTCGTTGGCTACGAGCGCAATGACGACGGTTCGCTGCGCCCTTGCCCGGGCCGACTCTACTATCGTGGCTATGAGCTCGACGATCTCGTCACTCCCTTGCTGAAAGAGAAGCGTTTCGGCTTCGAGGAAATTGCTTATCTGCTCCTCTCCGGCAATCTGCCCGACGATGAGGAGCTGACGGCTTTCCGCGAGCTGATCAATGAGAATATGCCGCTCGACCATCGTACGATCGTGCACATCATCGATTTGGAGGGCAGCAACATCATGAACATCCTGGCCCGGTGCGTGCTGGAGATGTACACCTTCGACCCCAATCCCGACGACATCTCGCGTGACAATCTCATGCGGCAGTCCATCGAGCTCATCGCCAAGTTCCCGACGATCATCGCCTACGCTTACAATATCTATCGCCATTCCATGCAGGGCAGTAGCCTCAATGTTCGCCATCCGCGTGAGAATATGACGATCGCAGAGAACTTCCTCTATATGCTCAAGGACGAGAACTTCACCGAGCTCGATGCGCGTATGCTCGATCTGCTGCTCATCATCCAAGCTGAGCACGGTGGTGGTAACAACTCTACGTTCACGGTGCGTGTGATCTCCTCAACCCGTACCGACACCTATTCCAGCATTGCCGCGGGAATTGGCTCTCTCAAGGGACCTCTGCATGGTGGTGCCAATATCAAGGCTATCAACATGTTTCATCATCTCAAGGAGCAGATTTCCGACTGGACCAATATCGACGAGATCGACACCTATCTCAACCGTATGCTCAACAAGGAGGCTTATGACAAGTCTGGCCTGGTCTATGGTATCGGCCATGCTGTGTACACCATGAGCGATCCGAGAGCTGTGGAGTTGAAGAAACTGGCCGGTGAGCTGGCCAAGGAGAAGGGTATGGTCAAGGAGTATAACTTCTTGAAACTCATCGAGCAGGAGGGAGTGAAGTGTGTCTCTGCTTTCCGCAAGACTACGAAGCCTATTTGTGCCAACCTCGACTTCTACAGTGGCTTCATCTATGAGATGATTGGTCTTCCGCAGGAGATCTATACGCCTATCTTTGCCATGGCGCGTATTGTCGGCTGGACAGCTCACCGTATCGAGGAGCTGAATTTCGAGGGACGTCGTATTATCCGTCCTGCCTACAAGAATATCTTGGAGCAGAAAAGCTATGTGCCCATCAAGGACAGATAACCGTAGCGACTTAATAATTCTTAAATATTAAGTGGTAGGAGGCCGTAGACACACAGCGTCTTAGAAAAATGTAGTACCTTTGCAACCGCTTCTACGAGTTAGGAGTATGATACAAACAATTAATCGTTTATACAAAACAAAATGGCAACAAAAATCAGATTACAGCGCGGTGGTCGCAAAGGCTATGCTTTCTATAGTATTGTGATCGCTGATGTAAGAGCACCACGTGATGGTAAGTTTACAGAGAAAATCGGTACTTTCAACCCGAACACCAATCCTGCAACCGTAGATTTGAAATTCGACCGTGCTTTGTACTGGGTAGAGGCCGGTGCACAGCCAACAGACACAGTCCGCAACATCCTCAAGGGTGAGGGCGTCTACATGATGAAGCACCTGCGCGGTGGCGTGAAGAAAGGTGCTTTCGATGAGGCTGCTTGTCAGCAGAAGTTCGATGCTTGGAAAGCTGCCAAGGAGCAGAAGCTGAACGCTGTTCGCAGCGCTGAGACTAAGAGCCGTCAGGACGCAGCTGACAAGGAGTTGGAGGCTGAGAAGAAAGTGAACGAGGCTATTGCCAAGAAGGTGGCTGACAAGAAGGCTGCTGAGGCTGCTGCGAAGGCAGAGGCTGAGGCCGCAAAGGCCGCTGAGGCTGCTCAGGCTGAGGCTCCCGTCGAGGAGGCTCCTGCTGAGGCTTAACCCTCACATTTCTTTCAAAGAAATAATCAAAGGATGCATTGCTTATAGCAGTGCATCCTTTTTTGTTGCTTTTTATTGCTTTTCGACTGCATGGCATGTTTTTTGTAGTTGATATATTCAAATAACAGGAGGATAGGATTATGGCATTTATTGATTATTACAAGATTCTCGGCATTGATAAGGACATCCCTCAGAAGGATGTCCGTCGTGCATATTTGAAGCGTGCAAAACAGTTTCATCCGGATCTGCATCCTGATGATCCTAAAGCAAAAGCAAAGTTTCAGGCTCTCAACGAGGCTTATGAGGTGATCAGCGATCCTGAGAAACGTAAGAAATATGATCAGTTTGGTGAGCACTGGAAAGAGGCCGATGCCTTCAATGGAACCGGTGGTGCTAGCGGTAATGGTGGCAGTACATTCCATTGGAGTTCGAGTGGTGGCTCACCTTTCGATGATTTCGACTTCTCGCAATTTGGTGGTGGTGGAGGCTTCTCCAGCTTCTTTCAGGATCTATTTGGCAATATGGGGGGGGCTCATTCCTCAGCGCGTGGCAGTAGGATGCGGACAAGCAGTGGTGAGATGAACGCCAATGTCTACATCGATCTCTACACAGCATTGCTCGGCGGAGAAATCGTCATACAGCTCAACAATGGCAAGAAGATCAAACTGAAAGTAAAGCCTGAAACTCAAAACGACACGAAGGTGCGCGTGCGTGATCAAGGCTATGACAGAGGCGATGGCACGTATGGTGACTTGATCATCACCTACAAAGTGAAGTTGCCGACAAATCTCAACGATCGGCAAAAGACTTTGCTCCGTCAGATGCAGATGGCACAATAAAATAGGGCGTTGTAGGACATCTCTATTCCTATAGAATAAATATTTAATTCAAGCAGCTTCTATCTGATGGTAGGAGCTGTTTCTTTCATCTCCTGACCATGGCTTCTCATTGTGAAGGAGCGGAATAGAGCCACATTTTCATCATCCATTTTGTGTTGAGGGCTTGATAAGACAGAATGATTCTCAGGCATTTTGATTTTTTCTAAAGTAACTTTTGAGGGCTCGTTTTTTTTTAGTAACTTTGCATCATATTATCAATACACGGAAACATAAAATCATTATATAATGAAGATTTCTTATAAATGGCTTAAGGAATATGTCGATTTCGACCTGACGCCACAGGAGACAGCGGACGCGCTTACTTCTACAGGTTTGGAAGTTGACGCCTTGGAGGAAGTTCAGGCAATCAAAGGTGGATTGAAGGGACTTTACGTTGGTAAGGTGCTGACGTGTGAGATGCACCCCAATAGTGACCACTTGCATATCACTACGGTGGATCTCGGCAAGGGCGAGCCCCAGCAGATCGTCTGCGGTGCTCCCAATGTGGCAGTCGGACAGAAAGTCATCGTGGCAGATCTCGGCTGCGTGCTCTATGACGGCGACAAGGAGTTTACCATCAAGAAATCAAAGCTTCGTGGTGTGGAGAGCTACGGCATGATCTGCGCCGAGGATGAGATCGGTGTGGGTACTGACCACGCCGGTATCATCGTGCTCCCTGACGACGCTGTCGTCGGCACGCCCGCTGCAGAATACTATCATCTCGAAAGCGATTGGGTAATCGATATTGACATCACTGCCAACCGCGCCGATGCCCTCAGCCATTATGGTGTGGCACGTGACTTGTATGCCTGGCTCGTTCAGCGCGGCTACAAGACCAGTCTGCACCGCCCCGATTGCTCACGTTTCCATGTCGATAACAACAACCTGTCCATTGAGGTGGATATTGAAAACCATGAGGCCTGTAAGCGCTATGCCTGTTTGAGCATCACAGACTGCGATGTCAAGGAGAGCCCCAAATGGCTCCAGGACAAGTTGACGGTCATCGGTCTTCGCCCCATCAACAACATCGTGGACATCACCAATTATATCATGATGGCTTATGGCCAGCCGATGCACTGCTTCGATGCTGACATGGTCAAGGGCCATAAGATTGTGGTTCGGACGCAGCCCGAGGGCACAGAGTTCATCACACTCGACGGTCAGAAACATATCTTGGGCGAACACGACCTCAGCATCTGCAATGCAGAAGAGCCGATGTGTATCGCCGGTGTCTTCGGCGGCAAGGGAAGCGGTACCTATGAGACGACGAAGAATGTGGTCTTGGAAAGTGCTTATTTCCATCCGACATGGATCCGCAAGAGTGCCCGCCGTCATGGATTGAGCACGGATGCCAGTTTCCGTTTTGAGCGTGGCATCGATCCCAACGGCACTATCTACGCTTTGAAGCAGGCTGCCATCCTCTGTCAGGAGTTGGCCGGCGGCAAGGTGTCGATGCAGATCAACGATGTCTATCCGGAGCCGTTACCCGACTTTAGAGTAAATCTGAAATTCGAATATTGCGACAGACTGATTGGCAAACAGTTAGGGCACGACACCATCAAGAGCATTGTCAAGAGCTTGGAGATGCGCATCGACCATGAGGACGAGGAAGGTCTCGAGCTCACCGTACCTGCTTATCGTGTGGACGTGCAGCGTCCCTGCGATGTCGTTGAGGACATTCTTCGCATCTATGGTTACAACAACGTAGAGATTCCTACTCAGCTGAAATCCTCGTTGACTGTTGCCGGTGAGGAGGATAAGGATCACCGTCTGGAGAATATCATCAGCGAGCAACTTGTGGGTTGTGGTTTCAACGAGATTTTAAATAACTCTCTGACCAAGACCGCATATTATCAGCCCAATGAACTCAATGCCTATCCTTGGGAAAAGACGGTGAAGATCATGAATCCGCTCAGCACAGACTTGGGCGTGATGCGTCAGACGCTGCTCTTTGGTGGCTTGGAGTCATTGGCTCGCAATGTAAACCGCAAGGCCAGGAATATCCGCTTCTTCGAGGTGGGCAATGTCTACAGCTATGCTGCTGAGAAGGATACGCCCGAGGCTCCCATCAAGGCCTATTCCCAGGACTATCATCTCGCCCTTTGGCTGACTGGTAAATTTGTTGAGGGCTCTTGGACACATGCCGATGAGGACACTTCTGTCTTCCAACTGAAGGCTTATGTCTATAATATTCTGAAGCGTGCCGGCGTAGCTCCACACATGTTTGTCGAGGCCCACAGCGAGAACAACATCTTCTCGGAAGGTATCGCACTCAACAATCGCGCTGGCAAGACGCTCGTTAACTACGGCAAGCTCTCCCACAAGGTGCTGGCACCGCAGGGCATCGATCAGGATGTCTTCTACGCTGAGTTTGACTGGACCGGCATTCTGAAGGCTATTAAGAAGAATAAGGTGGAGTTTAAAGAACTCAGCAAGTATCCTTCTGTCAGCCGTGACCTGGCTCTGTTGGTCGACGATAATGTGGAGTTTGCCCAAATCGAGCAGATTGCTTACCAAAGTGAGAAGAAACTCCTGAAGCGTGTCGAGCTCTTTGATGTCTATCAGGGTAAGAACCTGCCTAATGGCAAAAAGAGCTATGCCGTCAACTTCATTCTTGAGGACGAGGAGAAGACGTTGAACGACAAGCAGATCGATGCGATCATGAAGAAGCTCATCAATAACCTTACTACAAAGCTCAGTGCTGAGCTGCGGTAGGCTAGGTTGGCCATGAAGCGTAAAGCAAAATAGAGAATCAATAATAATATAGTTAAAAAGATTTAAGCTACGAGATTAGCTACATTACTTTTCAATTATGGGAAGAGCATTTGAATACCGTAAAGCTACAAAGCTGAAAAGATGGGGCCACATGGCCCGTACGTTTACCAAGTTGGGCAAGCAGATTGCCATTGCAGTCAAGACTGGCGGTCCCGAGCCGGAGAACAACCCGACGTTGCGTGCCATCATAGCCACTTGCAAGCGTGAGAACATGCCTAAGGACAACATCGAGCGTGCTATCAAAAATGCAATGGGTAAAGACCAGAGCGACTACAAGGAGGTTTCCTACGAAGGATATGGCCCTCACGGAATCGCTGTCTTTGTAGACACTCTGACGGACAATACGACCCGTACGGTTGCTGACGTGCGTTCAGTATTCAACAAGTTTAATGGTAACTTGGGTACACAGGGCTCCTTGAGCTTCTTGTTTGACTACAAATGTGTGTTCACTTTCAAGAAGAAGGACGATACCAGCATGGATGATCTGATTCTGGAATTGATCGACTTCGGAGTGGACGACGACTTTGACGATGATGAGGAATCCGGTGAGATCACCATCTACGGCGAGCCGACAAGCTTTGGCGACATTCAGAAGTATTTGGAAGAGAACGGCTTCGAGATCACCAGCGCTGAGTTTACCCGCATTCCAAACGATCTGAAGGATGTCACTCCCGAGCAGCGTGAAACAATCGACAAGATGGTTGAGCGCCTTGAGGAATTTGACGACGTACAGAATGTCTACACGAATATGAAGCCTGAGGAGACTGCCGAGGAGGCAGAATAACATTGTGGGCGCACGAAGCATATTAGCTTTAAAGCGATATATTCGCAGTCATA
>ERZ772902.151-NODE-151-length-85227-cov-9.512868_pt1 | contig 85227 bp, 62 predicted proteins | sample MGYA00511470_ERZ772902 | MGnify/ENA primary metagenome ERZ772902 (study PRJEB29015, sample SAMEA2737717) | human gut metagenome | biome: human gut; feature: human-associated habitat; material: faeces | place: China | collected 2012 ... | reverse complement strand
AGCCGCCGGAGCGGTGCTTAAGCCGTAAGGCGGGAATTGTGCGGTGTTGCCTTAGACAAACAGCAGGGGGCGGTAAGCATGAAAAAAAGATTCGCGGCATTTATGTCAACTGTTTTGGCGGCAGTCTTGTGCGCCTGTTCTGCTGCCCCAAAAGATGTACTCCCCAATAAGGCGGCCCAGCCGACCGAAGCACCAACACAGCAAGCCCAAACCACGCAGGCAGCACCCACGGAACAGCCCACCCCGGAGCCGGACCCCGTGCAGCAGCTGCTGGAGGAGATGACGCTGGAACAAAAGGTGGGGCAGCTCTTTCTTGTTCGACCCGATTCCCTGGACTTGAGCCAAACGCAGGACCAGATTAACGATGCCAAGGCGGACGGCGTGACCGAACTGACGGATGCCATGCGCCAGACTTTGGCGGAGTACCCGGTGGGCGGCGTGGTAATCTTTGGCAAAAATCTGGAAAGCCCGCAGCAGATCACCCAATTCCTGGACGATTTGCAGCAGGCGAGCGATACGCCGCTCTTTACTGCCATTGATGAGGAGGGCGGCCTGGTGGCGCGCCTTGCCAACAATGCCGCGTTTGACCTGCCCCAATACGAAAGCGCTGCGGCGGTGGGAACATCCGGTAACCCGGAAGATGCCCGCGCCATGGGCCGCACCATTGGCGGCTACTTAAAAGAATACGGCTTTAACCTGGATTTTGCCCCTGTGGCCGATGTGAACACCAACCCCGATAACCCGGTCATCGGTACCCGCGCGTTCAGCAGTGAACCGCAGACCGCCGCCGACCTTGTGGGCGGGGCGTGCGCCGGGTTTGCCGATGCGGGCATTGCCTGCACCCTCAAGCATTTCCCCGGCCATGGCGATACCAGCGAGGATACCCACGTTGGCACCGTAACGCTGAACAAAACGCTGGATGACCTGCGCAGCTGTGAGCTGGTGCCCTTTGCCCAAAATGTGAACAATGCTCCGCTGATTATGGTGGCCCACATTACCGTGCCGCAGGTAACAGGGGACGATACCCCGGCCTCCCTTTCCAGCGTCATGCTGACCGATCTTTTGCGCGGGGAGCTGGGCTATCAGGGCTTGATCGTGACGGATTCGCTGGCGATGCAGGCCATCACCGATGTGTATACCCCCGGTCAGGCGGCGGTCAAGGCGCTGCAGGCCGGTGCAGACCTGCTGCTGATGCCCAACGGCCTTGCCGATGCCTATACCGCCGTGCTGGAAGCTGTGCAGGATGGTACCATCCCCCAGCAGAGACTGGACGAAAGCGTGCAACGCATTTTGCAGTGCAAATACCAATATGGCATCCTGACGCAGTAACGCGGTGCCGTTTATAAGGAGAATGAAAATGCCTAAGTATACAGTAGACGGCTCGTTTTTTGTGCAGCAGCTTTCCGGCATCCAGCGCTATGCGCGGGAAATACTCGCTGCCATGGACCCCATGCTGGAACCCGGCGAGCTGGAAGTGGCGGTTCCGCCGGATTGTATCGTTCCCGAATACCGCAATATCAAGGTGGTCACCCTGCCGCAGTCCAGCGGCATTTTGGGCTGGCAGCGGGTGTATGGCCGATATCTGGCACAAAGCGGGCGCTGCTGGCTGGGCATGTGCAACATTATTCCCATGTTCCACCGTGGAAACGAGGGTATTGCCGTGGTGCATGATGTGTGCTATAAAGCACGCCCGGATTTTTATACCGACCTGCGCGGCCGCACCAGCGCTGTCTGGCACTGCATGCAGTATGCGGCCATTGCCAAAAAGGCCAGAAAAATCGTGACGGTCTCGGAATTTTCCAAAAGCGAGATCGTGAAATATTACCATGTGAACCCCGAAAAGATCACCGTGGTGTATAACGCCTGGCAGCATATGCAGCGCGTGCGCCCTGACCCCATGCTGTTTGGTGAGTACAGCAAGTGGCCGCAGCTGAAAAAGGGCGAGTATTATTTCTCAATGTCCAACCTACTTAAAAATAAGAACTTTCCCTGGGTGCTGCGCGCTGCGCAGAGCAAACCCCAGGTTATGTTTGCAATTGCGGGCGGCGGCAGCCTTGCCAAAGAGGCCGCTGCCCTGGGGTTGGACCACCTGAATAACGTGATGTACCTTGGCTATGTGACGGACGGCGAAGCCAAAAGCCTGATGGAAAACTGCAAGGCGTTTTTGTTCCCCACGCTGTATGAGGGGTTCGGCATCCCCCCGCTGGAAGCCATTGCCTGCGGTGCTCCACGCGTGATGGTGAGCAATACCCCCTGCATGCGGGAAATTTACGGCTCCCACGCTGATTACATTGACCTTTCCACCAACCACGGCAGTGTGGACCATGTAACCCCCGGCCGGGATGCCGCCGCCGTACTGCAAAAATACTCGTGGGAAGGCAGCGCCCGCCGCATGCTGGAGGTGCTGCGCGAGCCATGACCGTAACGATACCGGATGATTTCGATCTGCAAAAAATAGCCGCCAGCGGCCAGGCGTTCCGCATTGCGCAAACGCCGCAGGGCTGGCGGTTTTTGGCCGGGGATAAGCTTTTGTACCTGCAGCCCGGCAGCGGTGATACGTATACAGCTAGCTGTACCCCGGAAGAATGGCAGGGCTTCTGGCACCGCTATTTTGATTTGAACCGCAATTATGCGGCCATCCGCGCCGCGGTGCCCAAACAGGATGCCTACCTTTGCGCAGCGGCCCGGGCCGGGGCGGGCATCCGCATTCTGCGCCAGGACGCCTGGGAGATGCTGGTTACCTTTATCATCAGCCAGCGCAAAAATATCCCGGCCATTCAGGCTTGCGTGGAAACGCTGTGTACCCGGTACGGTGCGCCGCTACTGCAGCCGGGCGGGAATGTGCTGTATGCGTTCCCAACGGCGCAGGCGCTCGCCGCGGCAGGGGAGCAGGCATTGCGGGACTGCGCGCTGGGCTACCGCGCCCCGTATGTTCTGGCTGCCGCCCAGGCAGTTGCAGCGGGAACACTGGACCTTGCCGCGCTGGAAACCCTGCCCGATGCCCGGCTGCTGGAAGCTTTGATGCAGCAGCACGGCGTGGGCATCAAGGTGGCCAACTGCGTAGCCCTGTTTGCCTATGGCCGCATGGAGTGTGCCCCCGTGGATGTGTGGATCCAGCGTGTGATCGACCAGCATTACGCCGGGCAGAACCCCTTCCCGGCTTATGGCAACGCCGGAATTTTGCAGCAGTGGATGTTCTATTTCACCCGTTCCGAAAAGGAACGAGTCAAATAGAAAGAATAATGAAAAAAGAATAATGCAGGTGGACCGCAGTGCTGCGCACGGCTCAGAAATATTAGTGCTCTATATTTGACAGAACTCTAATATTTTTGAGCGTTGTGCCAGCAACGCGGTCCACCTGCATTTTTAATTATTCTTTATTACTTATTCATTTGGCAAATATTCATTTGCCTACCGCCCTGTCCATTCTCCGGTATTGCAGCGCTTCCATCAGCTCTGCGGCGCTGATCTGTTCCACGCCGTTCATGTCGGCAATGGTGCGGGCAACGCGCAGGATGCGGTCATAGGCGCGGGCGCTGTAGCCCATGCGTTCAAACGCACCGCGCAGCAGCTTTTCGGCGGCGGGGGCAAGCGGGCAGTAGCGGCGCAGCATACCGCTGGGCAGCTGGGCGTTGCAGGTAAAGCCAAGGCCTTGGTAGCGCTGGGCCTGCATGGCGCGTACCGCGGCCACCCGCGCACGGATATTGGTGCTCGGCTCGCCGCCGGTTTTGGCGGCAAGGGCGTCGTACTCCACGGGGCGGGCCTCTACATGCAGGTCAATGCGGTCCAGCAGCGGACCGGAAATCCGCTGCCGGTAGCGCTCAATCGCACTGGGCGTGCAGCTGCATTCCCGCACGCCGGAACCATAATACCCGCACTTGCAGGGGTTCATGGCGGCAACCAGCATAAAACGGCAGGGGTAGGTGGCGGTGCCGTGTACCCGGCTCACGGAGATGCACCCGTCCTCGATTGGCTGGCGCAGCACCTCCAGCGCTTCGCGGCTGAACTCTGGCAGCTCGTCCAAAAACAGTACGCCGTTGTGGGCCAGGCTGACCTCGCCGGGGCGGGGCACTGTGCCGCCGCCCGCAATGGCTGCGGCACTGACACTGTGGTGGGGGCTGCGGAACGGTCGCTGCTGCAATAATCCGGTCCCGGCCTGCACCAGCCCGGCAACGGAATAAATCGCGGTGGTTTCCAGCGCTTCCTCATAACTGAGCGGCGGCAGGATGCCCGGCAGGCGCTTGGCCAGCATGCTTTTGCCGGTGCCCGGCGGGCCCACCATCAACAGGTTATGCCCACCCGCAGCGGCAACTTCCAGCGCGCGGCGGGCCTCTGCCTGGCCGCGCACATCCGCAAAATCGGGGCCAAGCCACTGCCCGGCGGCATCGTATCCTGTGCGGCTGGCGGGGCTGAGCTTTGCCTGCCCCGCCAGGTGGCGGATCACATCCGCAGCGCTGCGGGCGGGGTAAACTGTCAGCTGCTCGGCCACGGCGGCTTCGGCGGCGTTTTCGGCAGGAACAAACAGCTCGGTCACGCCCGCCTTTTGGGCGGCAAGGGCCATGGGCAGGGCACCGGCAATGGGGCGCAGTGTGCCATCCAGCCCAAGCTCACCCAAAAATGCCTGGTGCGGCTCTGGCTGTGGGATGTACTGCTGCGCCGCCAAAATGCCGATGAACACCGGCAGGTCATACAAACTGCCGGTCTTGCGCACATCGGCGGGGGCCAGGTTGACGGTAACATGGCTGGCGGGCCAGGGGCAGTTCAGGTTTTTGATGGCGCTGCGCACCCGCTCACTGCTTTCCTTCACGGCGGAATCCGGCAGGCCCACCATGGCAAATTTGGGCAGACCGCCGCTGATGTGGGTTTCCACGGTAACGGGGTAGCCATCCAGCCCCGTTACCCCCAGGCTGACAACGTGTGCATACATGGCGCAGCCAACTCCTTTTTTTTCAACAAATTGCGTACTTTGATTATTTTCAGTATATCCTGTTCCGCCCGCGGCGGCAAGCATATTTTTTGTGCCCAAAATCTGCCTTGACGCTGTAGGGTGAAAAACAGGCAAAGCCCCGGCAAAAAGCCGGAATTCCAGCTTTTTTTGATTGACAACGCAAACTAAAATTGATATATTTAATTTGAACAAGTAAATTTACCCAAAACTTTTACAGGGTAAGAAAGTGATGGTGTCCAAAATGTATAAAGAAATGTACAGCCGTTGGCTTGCTGCCAACCTGGATGACCCCGACCTGAAGCCGGAGCTGGAATCGATTCAGAACGATGACGCTGCCATTCAGGATCGTTTTGCCGTTGCCCTTAAGTTCGGCACTGCCGGTCTGCGCGGTGTGATCGGCGCCGGTACCAACCGCATGAACGTGTATGTTGTGCGCCAGGCTACCCAGGGCCTTGCCAACTGGGTCAAGACCCAGGGCGGCACCCAGACCGTTGCGATCAGCTATGACAGCCGCATCAAGAGCGATGTGTTTGCCAAGGCTGCTGCCGAAGTTCTGGCCGCCAACGGCGTAAAGGTGCGCATTTACAGCGCCCTGATGCCGGTTCCCGCACTGAGCTTTGCTACCCGGTATTATAACTGCAACGCCGGTATCATGGTAACGGCATCCCACAACCCGGCCAAGTACAACGGCTATAAGGCCTACGGCCCCGATGGCTGCCAGATGACCGATGAGGCCGCTGACATCGTGTACGCCGAAATCCAGAAGACCGACATCCTGACCGGCGCCAAAACCATGCCGTTTGCCGAGGGGCTGGAAAAGGGCATCATCGAATACGTTGGCGATGACTGCATCAACGCCCTGTACGAAGCAATCGAAGCCCGCTCCATCCGTCCCGGTATCTGCAAGACCGCCGGCCTGAAGCTGGTTTACAGCCCGCTGAACGGCTCCGGCCTGGTTCCGGTCACCCATGTTCTGCATGACATCGGCATTACCGATATCACCGTTGTGCCGGAACAGGAAAAGCCGGACGGCAATTTCCCCACCTGCCCGTACCCCAACCCCGAAATTTTCGAGGCTCTGCGCCTTGGCCTGGAACTGGCCGAAAAGTCTGGTGCAGACCTGATGCTGGCCACTGACCCCGATGCTGACCGCGTTGGCATTGCCGTTAAGTGCAAGGATGGCAGCTATGAGCTGCTTTCCGGCAACGAAGTCGGCGTTCTGCTGCTGGATTACATCTGCGCGGGCCGCATTGAGCAGGGGACCATGCCCAAAGACCCCGTCATGTGCAAGTCCATCGTGTCCACCCCGCTGGCGGACAAGGTGGCCGAGCATTACGGTGTTGAGTGCCGCAATGTGCTGACCGGCTTTAAGTGGATCGGCGATCAGATCGCCAAGCTAGAAGCTGCTGGTCAGGTTGACCGCTTCATCTTTGGCTTTGAGGAAAGTTATGGCTACCTGGCTGGTCCTTACGTCCGCGATAAGGATGCCATCATCGGCTCTATGCTGATTTGCGAAATGGCTGCTTATTACCGCGCAAAGGGCAGTTCCATCAAAGAAGAGCTGGAGCGCATTTACGCCGAGTATGGCCGCTACCTGAACAAGGTTGACAGCTTTGAGTTCCCGGGCCTGTCCGGCATGGACAAGATGGCGGGCATTATGTCCGGCCTGCGCGAGAACCCGCCCAAGGACTTTGGCGGTGACGCCGTTGTAAAGGTTGTGGACTATAAAAAGCCTGAAGAAACCGGTCTGCCCGCCGCCAACGTGCTGATCTACACCCTGGCATCCGGCTGCACCGTTGTGGTGCGCCCCTCCGGCACCGAGCCGAAGATCAAGACCTACTTTACCACCAAGGGCAAAGACCTGGCCGAAGCCGAAGCCAAGAAAGAAGAACTGGCCGCTGCCGTTAAGCCGCTGCTGGCATAATGTGATTCCATAGGTTTGGCGCTTTTGGGCCGCCTGCTGTAATACGCAGACGGCCTTTTTTGTATGCAGCCCCCTAGCCGCCGCAGTGAGGAAATAACGCGCATTTTCAGGCTCCGCTTGGGGAATCACCCCTCAGTCACCTTCGGCGACAGCTCCCCTCGAAGGGGAGTCAAAGGCTTTGCGGAAAATTGTTGCGGCATCTGCTACAAGGCCCCGGAACGGTCAAGACCGTTCCCTACAGAGCATTTTATTGTGTGCGGCCAACCCACAAACACCCAGTAGGGCGGGGGTACCCGATTCCGCCGGAAACTTACCGGAGCAGATACAAAAAACGTGTGATGTACTTTGCCCCACAGTAGGAGACGGCGTCCTCGACGTCCCGGATGGGCACATAAATGATTGCACTTTTGCTGGCAATTTGCCGCCGCAAAAGATTGCCCGCACTACTTGACAAAGCACAAAAATTCTGGTAAAATACTTTAGCAATCGTTCAGAGGGCTGCTCCACACGCACAGGATGGCGTCTGCTGGTAGCCGAAATTCGAAGATTGTGATGAGCACATATATCAAGTATGGCTCCCTTTAGTCATGATCGAGAAAGAGGTGAAATGAAAATGAAGCAGGGTATTCATCCCAACTATGTGGATTGCACCATTACCTGCGCATGCGGCAACGTGATCCATACCCGCGATACCAAGCCGGAGATCCGCGTTGAAGTTTGCAGCAAGTGCCATCCCTTCTACACTGGCAAGCAGAAGCTGGTTGACACCGGCGGACGTGTTGAGCGCTTTAAGCGCCGCTACGCCAACAAGGCTGGCAAGTAATTGCATTAAGGTTTTGTATACCGCAGATGGCAACATCTGCGGTATTTTTTTCAAATACATCATCTTGCATCTCAAAGGAGAACCCCTATGCCGGACTATCAAACGATCCGCGGTATTTCCACCTTTGAATATGAAGAAAAGCGCTCCCGCTTTATTGCTTCCGCTGCGTTTGCCGATACCGAGGAAGCTGCCCTTGCCCACCTGAACCGCATCAAAGCGGCCAACCGCACCGCGCGGCATAATGTGTATGCCTATGTTCTGCGCGAGGGCGGCCGCACCCGTTACAGTGATGACGGCGAACCCGCCAAAACCGCCGGTACCCCTGTGCTGGAAGCCATCGGCCATGCGGGGCTTTCGGATGTGATCGTGGTGGTTACGCGGTACTTTGGCGGAGTTCTGCTGGGTACCGGCGGGCTGGTGCGGGCCTACACCGCGGCGGCGTCCGGAGCCTTGCAGCAGGCGGAAATTGTCAGCATGCGGCTGGTGACGGATTGCGCCGTGACCGTGCCATACCCCAAGTTTGAACAGGCCCAGCGGATGATCGCAGCCGCCGGGGCCAAACTGCAGGAACCGGAGTATGCCGACGCTGTGACCCTGCGCTGGCGCATGCCTGCCGGAACCGAAGAAGCCCTGTGCCATGACCTGAGCGAGCTGACCCGCGGCAGTGCCGAAGTGACGATCAGCAAACCACTTTACGCAGCTTTTTGATGCTGCGCAGTCATTTCTGGCAAGAAAGCAGAATTTCCCATGAAATTTTTACATTTCATACAAGTGTTTGGCGGCTTTTTATCGTATTTATAATATAGAGAGCCGTTTTTGGGCATGATATGCCCAACGGATATGCCCAACAGGGAACCGGATAGGGGAAAGGAGGCTGCGCCGTGACTGTGCGGGAAGAGACCCAGACAATTGAACGCCTGACCTTAAGCCCCTATGCCGCTTTAAGTGAGCAGAGCTTTGGCCGCCGCACCCCGGAACCGGAAGATGACCTGCGGACCTGCTACCAGCGTGACAGGGACAGAATTTTGCACTGTAAAAGTTTCCGGCGGTTGAAGCAGAAAACACAGGTGTTTCTTTCGCCGGAGGGCGACCACTACCGCACCCGGCTGACCCACACGCTGGAAGTCAGCCAGATTGCCCGAACCATTGCCCGCGCCCTGCGGCTGAATGAGGACCTGACCGAAGCCATTGCCCTGGGGCATGATCTTGGCCACACCCCATACGGCCACGCGGGGGAGCGCGCACTGAACCGGCTGTGCCCCGGCGGGTTTACCCACTACCGCCAAAGCCTGCGGGTGGTGGACTACCTGGAAAAGGACGGCAAGGGCCTGAACCTTTGCTGGGAGGTGCGCAACGGGATTATTACCCACACCAAAGGCGCCTGGGCCCGCACGATGGAAGGCTGTACCGTGCGCTATGCGGACCACATTGCCTTTTTGAACCATGATATTGAGGATGCCGTGGCCGCCGGTGTGCTGAACCCCACCGCCCTGCCGCGGGATGCCGTGCAGGTGCTGGGAAATACCAAATCCCGGCGCATCACCACAATGATCACCGACCTTGTGGCAAACAGCGCAAACTGCAAAAATGGGAAAATGCAGTTTTCCCCCGAAGTGGAGGAGGCATACGGTGTGCTGAAAGACTTTATGTACAGCACGGTGTATGTGGACAAGGATGCCAAGCGCGAAGAGAAAAAAGTGGACAAGATGATCGAAGCGCTGTATGAGCGCCTTTGCGCGGACCCCACGCTGATGCCTAATTTTTATATGCAGGTGGCATATCACCAGGGAATGGACCGTGCCGTGGCGGATTATATTTCCGGCATGAGCGATGAATTTGCTACCCGCCTGTTTGAGGAGCTGTTTGTGCCGCAAAAGTGGCAGGTGCTATAAAATTGGCAGTATGTTAGAGCACTGCCGCCCGCCCCGAAGGGGCGCACATTGTGCGCCCGCTAACCTATGGCAATACCGCATAATTCTAAGTGCCGATACGGCGAGCGAGGTGCGGCAGATGCCAAGCCAAAAGCGCAGATAATACTGGATGTCTTATCGAGCATTTTGGCAACGCAGATGCCGTGCCGCAGCTGCCGGAGCGGTGCTTAAGCCGCAAGGCGGGAATTGTGCGGTGTTGCCCTATAAATTATTACGATATATACGCGAAAGGAGGCCCGGAGCCCCATTGATCCCACAGGAATACATACAGGAAGTGGTTGCACGCAATGATATTACCGAAGTAATCGGCCAATATGTGCAGCTGCGTCATCGCGGGCGGACCTATACCGGGCTGTGCCCTTTCCATAACGAGAAAACCCCTTCGTTTACCGTCTACCCGGATACCCAAAGTTTTTACTGCTTTGGCTGCGGTGCGGCGGGGGATGTGATTAACTTTGTGCGCAAAATTTCCAACCTGGGCTATGTGGAAGCTGTTAAACAGCTGGCGGGCCGCGCCGGGATGCCCATGCCGGAGGAGGACGACCAGGAAAGCCGTTCCCGCTCCCGCCTGTTGGAGATCAACCGCAACGCCGCGCGCTATTTTTATGACCAGCTCAACGCCCCAACGCCGGAAGCCGCCATGGCCCGCCGCTACTGGCGCGAAAAACGCGGCCTTTCGGATGCGGCCATCCGCCGGTTTGGCCTGGGCTATGCACCGGAAGATTTTGTCGGCCTTCTGCACTACCTGCGCCACCGCGGCTTTACCGAGCCGGAATTGGAATCCTCCGGCCTTGTCAAGCGTAGCGCCAAGGGCAATCTGTATGATATCTTCCGCCACCGCGTGATGGTGCCCATCATTGATGTGCGGGGCAATATTATTGCGTTCGGCGGGCGCGTGATGGATGATTCCAAGCCGAAATACATCAACTCGCCCGAAACGATGGTCTACCACAAATCCCGCACGCTGTTTGCGCTGAATGTGGCAAAAAAATCAACGTCCAAGCGGTATATCCTCTGCGAAGGGTATATGGACGTCATCTCGATGCACGAAGCCGGGTTTGATACCGCTGTCTGTGCCTGCGGCACGGCTTTGACGCCGGAGCAGGTCAAGCTGCTGACGGAATACGCCGACGAAGTGGTGCTGAGCTATGACTCGGACGAAGCAGGCCAGAAGGCAACGGAGCGCAGTTTGGCGCTGTTTTCCGGTACCAATTTGCAGGTGCGGGTGCTGAACATCCCCGGTGCCAAGGACCCGGATGAATTTATCCGCACCTATGGCCGCGACCGGTTTGAAGCCGTGCTGGAAGGCACCGCAACCCCGCTGGAGTTCAAGCTGGCTAAGGCAGTGAAAAAATATGACCTGCGCAACGATGCCCAGCGCCTGCAATATGTGGATGAAGCCATCGGCATTCTGGCAGGCAGCGCGGTCAGCCCCACGGCGCGGGATGTGTATGCCGGGCGCATTGCGGAGCAGACCGGCATTGATAAAAAGGCTGTGTTGGTCCAGCTGGAAAGCGCCGTGCGCGGGGCCGGGCGCAGGGCGCGCCGCAAAGAGCAGAACGAACTTTCCCGCCAGGGGATTGCGGCGGATATCCGCGTGCCCTATGACCGCGGGGGCGAAGCTGCCCTGGGGGCCGCAAGCGCCGCCCGCCAGCTTGTGGCGGCTATGCTGCAGGATGCCGGCGCCATCCCCTACATCCGGGAGCGGCTGAACCTTGGCATGGTGGTGCTGCCGGAAATGCAGCAGGCAATCAAGGCGATTTACGACTGCGCCGCCCGCGGCCAGCCCGCCAACGCCACGACCCTTTCCCCCTTGTTGGAGGAAAAAGCCTACAGCCAGGTGATGCTGGCCCAGGCCCAAAACGCCGGTACCCGCCTGACCCGCCGGGATATTGATATGCTGCTGGATCGTTTACAGACCGCAAACCCCGAAAGCGCCCAGGTGGCAGGCACCACAGACGATGAATTCCGGCAGAAATTTGCCGCCCTTGCCCGCAAAAAAGTGGGCGAACGCCCGCCGGAAGAATAATTTCCACCCGGCCAAAACCATGTTGTTTTATCCCGTTCCAGTAAGATGGGCAGAATAAAAACCAAAGGAGAAACTACTTATGGCAGAAAAGAAAGATTCGATTCGCAACCTGATTGAACAGGGCCGCCGTGCAGGCAAATTGACCAGCACCGAAATCAGTGACGCTATGGAAGAAAGCAGCCGTGTTATTGACGCGGAGCAGATGGAAAAGCTGTATGAAGAGCTGGAAAGCAACGGCATTGAAGTGGTGGATGATGACGCCACTGATATGTCCGCTGTGGCCGATATGGGCGAGGAGGGGATGGATGACTTTGAGGATACCGTTACCTCGGACGGCATTACCATCGATGACCCCGTTAAGGTTTACCTGAAAGAGATCGGCCGCGTGCCCCTGCTGACCCCCGATGAGGAAGTGCAGCTGGCCCTGGATATCCAGAAAGGCGGCAAGGACGGCGAACGCGCCAAGCAGCGCCTGAGCGAAGCCAACCTGCGTCTGGTAGTTTCCATTGCAAAGCGCTATGTGGGCCGCGGCATGCAGTTCCTGGACCTGATCCAGGAAGGTAACCTGGGTCTGATCAAAGCGGTTGAAAAGTTTGACCATACCAAGGGCTTCAAGTTCTCCACCTATGCAACGTGGTGGATCCGCCAGGCCATCACCCGCGCCATTGCGGATCAGGCCCGCACCATCCGTATCCCTGTGCATATGGTGGAAACCATCAACAAGGTCAAAAAGGTTTCCAGCCAACTGTTGCACGAAAACGGCCATGAGCCCAGCGCCGAAGAAATTGCCGAGCGCCTGGATATGCCGGTGGACAAAGTGCGTGAGATTATGCGCGTGGCACAGGAACCCGTCAGCCTCGAAACCCCCATCGGTGAGGAGGAAGATAGCCACTTGGGCGACTTTATCCCCGATGAGGAAGCCCCCGTTCCCGCCGAAGCCGCCAGCCAGACCCTGTTGAAAGAGCAGCTGGCCGATGTGCTGAAAACCCTGACCCCGCGTGAAGAAAAGGTCCTGCGCCTGCGCTTTGGCCTGGAAGATGGCCGCCCCCGCACGCTGGAAGAGGTGGGCAAGGAGTTCAACGTTACCCGTGAACGTATCCGCCAGATCGAAGCAAAAGCCCTGCGCAAGCTGCGTCACCCCAGCCGCAGCAAAAAGCTGCGCGACTTCCTGGATTGATGCCGTGATTCTAGAAATAGCAAATTAAAATCATCTGCACCCGTACTGCTGTTTGCCCGGCGGTGCGGGTGTATTTTTGTGTGCAGCAGGCATAAATGACAAAGCCACAGCATACGATTACCCTGATGATATAGGGGAGGGGATAACGATGTGTGGAATTGCCGGACAGATCAGCGCGGACCCAAATAAGATTGCAGCCAACTACCCAGCTTACTGCCGAATGCAGAAAAGCCTTGCACGCCGCGGGCCGGACCAGCGGGGAATGTACCTGCACGGCCATACGGCGCTGATCCATGCGCGGCTGGCTGTGGTGGATCTGGAAAACGGCTGCCAGCCCATGGTGCTGGATCAGGGCGGGGAGAAATACATTCTGGTGTACAACGGTGAGCTGTACAACACGCCGGAGCTGCACGCCCAGCTTGCGGCTCTGGGCCATCGCTTTGTAAGCCATTCCGATACTGAGGTTTTGTTACATGCTTTTGCCCAGTGGGGGCCGGACTGTCTGGAAAAGCTGAACGGTATTTTTGCATTTGCTGTGTGGCAGCAGCGGGCGCAAAAGCTCTTTCTGGCGCGGGACCGCGTCGGGGTCAAGCCGCTGTTCTATGCCCTGCGCGGGGACAGCCTGATCTTTGCTTCCGAGCTGAAAACGCTGCTCTGCCACCCGGAGATCCCGCCGCAGGTGGATGCCCATGGGCTGGCCGATGTGCTGCTGCTCGGCCCCGGCCGCACGCCGGGGTGCGGGGTGTTCCGCAATGTGCAGGAATTGAAGCCCGGCTGCTGCGCAGAATACACTGTGCCACAGGTTGGTGCGCCGCGCCTCACCGTGCGCCGCTACTGGCAGCTGACCGACCACGAACACCCCGATGATTTTACCCACACCGCAGCCAAAGTGCGGGACCTGGTGATGGATGCCGTCACGCGGCAGCTGGTATCGGATGTGCCGGTGGCAACCTTCCTTTCCGGCGGGCTGGATTCCAGCCTGATTTCGGCAATCGCGGATTCCCACTTTACGGCGCGGGGCAAAACGCTGCAGACTTTCTCGGTCGGTTATCAGGATAACAAAAAGTACTTCCACGCCACCCATTTCCAGCCCAGTCCGGATGCGCCGTATATCCGCACCATGAACCAGTTCTTGAATGCGCAGCATACCTGGGTAACGCTGGACAGCGAAGCACTGGCCGCCGCCCTGCTGGAAGCGGTGGACGCCCGCGACCTGCCCGGTATGGCGGATGTGGACTCCTCGCTGCTGCTGTTCTGCCGTGAGATCCGTAAAACAGCCACCGTGGCACTTTCCGGCGAGTGCGCGGACGAGATATTTGGCGGTTACCCCTGGTACAGGGATAAGACCGTGCGGGAGCGGTATGGCTTTCCTTGGGCGCAGAGCACGGCATACAGGGTCAGCTTTTTTAAGCCGGAGGTGTTCGGCGGCATTGACCCGGCGGCGTATATTGATGAAGGCTACCGCGCCACGCTGGAGCAAACTTCCATCCGCCCCGGTCTGGATCCCCTGGAACAACGGATGCGCCAGATGTTTGCCCTGAACTTTAACTGGTTTATGCAGACCCTTTTGGACCGCAAGGACCGAATGAGTATGTACAGCGGGCTGGAAGTGCGCGTGCCGTTCTGCGATTACCGCATTGCGGAATACCTGTACAGCGTGCCGTGGGAATATAAGGATTACGAGGGCCACGAAAAAGGCCTGCTGCGCCAGGCGATGCAGGGCGTGCTGCCCACGGAAGTGTTGTGGCGAAAAAAGAGCCCCTACCCTAAAACATGGAACCCGGCGTATTTGAACGCTGTCAGCGCCATGCTGCGCAGTGCGATGCAGGACCCGGATGCCCCGCTGCTGCGTATTGCCAAGAGGGCAGCGCTGGAACAGCTGTTGACCGCTGCCGAGACTGCGACCCTCTGGTATGGCCAGCTGATGACCACCCCGCAGACCATTGCCTGGTTTGTGCAGCTGAATTACTGGCTGCAAAAATACCGGGTGGAGCTGGTGTAAATACCCATGTGGCGGGCCCGGCATCAAACGCATAACACCAAAAACAGACGAGTGCCCACCCTGCACACGGATAACGGCGGGAAGGGCACTTTTTGTTTGCAAAGCGTAAAAAACGGGGAAATGCCGAAAAAACGCAGGCTGCAACCCATACAAAAAACACACAAGGTAATTGGGCATTGTGCCAATTAGCGGCATTTCAAGGATTTGTCAAGTGGCAAAAGAAATGCAAAAATAGCACTTTGCCAAAAGAAATGTGACACGCAGCCGGGCGTTCAATTGCCTGATAAAAAAACACGCAAAATGCCAAAAGAGCCCTTGACAATCAGCTTTTTGGCTGGTATACTGGCATAGTATCACAAAATGGAATAGAGCGCCCTAAAGGAATTTTGATTTTTCCGCGTTTTTTCAAACTTTGTCAAAAACGACGAATGTTCCAAGAAAATCATTGCTTCGGCGGAGCGCTTTTGCCAAAAACAAATCTGAACGGAATAGGAGTGGTCGCATTTTATGGTAAAGGTCAAGCCCGTACAAAACGGTCGAACCTCCAGAATGAGCTTTTCCCGCATCAACGAAGTGATTGGCATGCCCAACCTCATCGAGATCCAGAAAAACTCTTATAACTGGTTCCTGGACGAGGGCCTGCGCGAAGTGTTCCACGACATTGACGCGATCGAGGATTACACCGGGAATCTCTCGCTGGAATTTGTCGATTACCGTCTGGACAAGCACCCCAAATATACCATTAAAGAATGTAAAGAGCGTGACGCAACGTATGCTGCGCCGCTTTATGTCACTGCGCGCCTGTTGAACAAGAGCACCGGCGAAGTGAAGGAACAGGAAATTTTCATGGGTGATTTCCCGCTCATGACGGATTCCGGCACTTTCATCTCCAACGGTGCAGAACGTGTTATCGTCAGCCAGCTGGTTCGTTCGCCCGGCGTGTTCTATGCTTCCAGCAAGGACCGTACCGGCAAGGACCTTTTCACCGCAACCATGAACCCCAACCGCGGCGCATGGCTGGAATACGAAACCGATTCTTCCGATGTATATTATGTGCGCATTGATAAAAACCGCAAGCTGCCGGTTACTACCTTCCTGCGCGCACTGGGTCTTGGCACCGATGAGCAGATCCGCCAGTACTTCGGCGATTCTGAACCCAAAATCAACGCCACCCTAGAAAAGGATATCACCCATTCCACAGAGGAAGCCCTGCTGGAGTGCTACCGCAAGCTGCGCCCCGGCGAGCCGCCGACGGTGGAAAGCTCCCGCAGCCACATCAACCTGCTGTTCTTTGATCCGCGCCGTTACGACCTGGCTCGTTTTGGCCGCTTCAAGATGAACAACAAGCTGTGCCTGTTCCGCCGTATTGCGGGCTATAAGACTGCCGAGGACATCATTGCCCCGCTGACCGGCGAACTGCTGGCCGCTAAGGGCGAGCGCATCAGCCACGAAAAGGCTGTTGAAATTGATAACGCCGGTGTTTCCCGCGTTACTGTTATCGTGGAGCGCAAGGGCCAGGATCCGATCAATGTGATCGTGTTCTCCAACGGCTGTGTCGATGCCCAGAGTTTCTTCAGCTTTGACGTGAAGGAATGCGGCATCAACGAGCGCGCTTCCTTCGCCGAAATCCGTAAGATTCTGGATGCTACCTCCGATCCGGAAGAGCAGAAAGAACTGCTGACCAAGAATCATGATAAGCTCATCAGCCGCACCGTTACCGTTGACGATATCTTTGCTTCCGTCAACTACCTGCTGGGCCTTGACCATGGCATCGGCGTGACCGATGAAATCGACCACTTGGGCAACCGCCGCGTGCGCAGCGTTGGCGAATTGCTGCAGAACCAGTTCCGCATCGGCTTTGCCCGTATGGAGCGCGTTGTGCGCGAGCGCATGACCCTGCAGAACCAGGAATCCGGCGAGATCACCCCGCAGAGCCTGGTTAACATCCGCCCGGTCGTGGCTGCCATCCGTGAGTTCATCGGTTCCAGCCCACTGTCTCAGTTCATGGACCAGAACAACCCGCTGTCTGAGCTGACCCATAAGCGCCGTCTGTCCGCTTTGGGCCCCGGCGGTCTGTCCCGTGACCGCGCAGGCTTCGAAGTCCGCGACGTTCATTATACCCACTATGGCCGTCTGTGCCCGATTGAGACGCCCGAAGGTTCCAACATCGGTCTGATCTCCTATCTGGCATCTTTCGCCAAGATCAACAAGTACGGCTTCATTGAGGCACCTTACCGCCGCGTGGATAAAGAAACCGGCGTTGTTACCGATGAAGTTGTTTATATGCCCGCCGACGTTGAAGATGAATACATCGTGGCACAGGCCAACGAACCGCTGGACGAGAACAACCGCTTTGTCCGTTCCCGCGTTTCCGGCCGTCATCGCAACGACATTCAGGAATTTGCCCGTGAACAGGTCGATTTCATGGATGTCTCTCCGCGAATGATGGTTTCTGTGGCTACCGCCTGCATTCCCTTCCTGGAAAACGATGACTGTAACCGTGCTCTGATGGGCTCCAACATGCAGCGTCAGGCTGTGCCTCTGATGGTTACCCAGCGCTCTCTGGTTGCTACCGGCATGGAATACAAGGCTGCTACCGACTCCGGTGTCTGCGTGCTGGCTGCCCATGATGGCACCGTTGAAAGCGTTGACGCAGATAAGATCGTTGTCCGTCTGGAAGATGGCTCCGCCGATACCTATGAACTGATTAAGTTTATGCGCTCCAACCAGGGAACCTGCGTCAACCAGCGCCCCGCCGTCTATGTGGGCGATGTTGTCAAGAAGGGCGACGTTCTGGCTGACGGCCCCGCCACCAAGGACGGCGAGATCTCTCTGGGCAAGAACGCTCTGATCGGCTTCATGACCTGGGAAGGCTACAACTATGAGGACGCTGTTCTGCTGAACGAAAAGCTGGTCCGCGAGGATATCTACACCTCTATCCACATTGAGGAGTACGAGAGCGAAGCCCGCGATACCAAGCTGGGACCTGAAGAGGTGACCCGTGATATCCCCAACGTCGGCGATGATTCCCTGAAGGATCTGGACGACCGCGGCATTATCCGCATCGGCGCCGAAGTCAAGACCGGCGATATTCTGGTTGGTAAGGTTACCCCGAAGGGTGAAACCGAACTGACCGCCGAAGAGCGCCTGCTGCGCGCCATCTTTGGCGAAAAGGCACGGGAAGTACGTGATACCTCCCTGCGCGTTCCCCACGGTGCTTACGGCATTGTTGTGGATGTTAAGGTCTTTACCCCCGAAAACTCTGACGAGCTGCAGCCCGGCGTGCGCACCTGCGTGCGCGTCTATATCGCCCAGAAGCGTAAGATCAGTGTTGGCGATAAGATGGCAGGCCGTCACGGCAACAAGGGTGTTGTTTCCCGCATTCTGCCGCAGGAGGACATGCCGTTCCTGCCTGACGGTACCCCGCTGGATATCGTGCTGAACCCCCTGGGCGTTCCTTCCCGTATGAACATCGGTCAGGTGCTGGAAGTCAACCTTGGCTATGTTGCCAAGGCCCTTGGCTGGCATGTGCAGACCCCCGTGTTCGATGGCGCGCACGAATCCGATATCCGTGACTGCCTGGCCGAAGCCCGCGATAAGTGGCATGGCGACCATGCACCGGAATATCCCACCAAGCTGCCCCGCCTGATGGGCGATAAGGGCCACATCATCGATTTCAGCAAGATCGACCTGACCGATGATGGCAAGACCACCGTTTACGATGGCCGTACCGGCGAAAAGTTCCCCTCCAAGGTTACTGTCGGTTATATGTACTACCTCAAGCTGCATCACCTGGTTGATGATAAGATCCATGCCCGTTCCACCGGCCCGTACTCTCTGGTTACCCAGCAGCCTTTGGGCGGCAAGGCCCAGTTCGGCGGCCAGCGTTTCGGCGAAATGGAAGTTTGGGCTCTGGAAGCTTATGGCGCGGCTTACACCCTGCAGGAGATCCTGACTGTCAAGTCTGACGACGTTGTGGGCCGTGTCAAGACCTACGAAGCAATCGTCAAGGGCGAAGATGTGCCGAATCCGGGCATCCCCGAAAGCTTCCGCGTTATGCTGAAAGAACTGCAGAGCCTTGGCCTGGATATTGTTGTTCAGGATAAGGAAGGCAACGCTGTTGATATGCGTCAGGAATATGACGATGACGATGCCAACTTTGACAACAGCGATATCGGTGATAACGTTCTGCTGGAAAGCGAGCTGCAGGATGATTACAGTGTCAAGGATGCCGATGAAGGCTTTGACGACGACCTGGGCGATGAGGAGCCGGATGAAGCTTCTCTGGCACAGATCGAAGCCGACAATGGCGACGACCTGTTCGACGGTGAATGATCGGAATGCTGTTTACGTCACGATTAAATGAGAGGGTTCGCTGAATGGAAAATAAAGAGTTCGATTCTATCAAGATCGGCCTTGCTTCTCCCGACCAGATCCGTGCCTGGAGCTATGGCGAGGTCAAGAAACCTGAAACCATCAACTACCGCACCCTGAAGCCGGAGCGCGACGGCCTGTTCTGCGAGCGCATTTTTGGACCTACCAAGGACTGGGAATGCCACTGCGGCAAGTATAAGCGCATCCGCTATAAGGGCAAGATCTGCGATAAGTGCGGTGTCGAAGTTACCCGTGCTAAGGTCCGCCGCGAGCGCATGGGCCACATTGAGCTGGCTGCACCCGTTTCGCACATCTGGTATTTCAAGGGCATTCCCAGCCGCATTGGCCTGATGCTGGACATCGGCCCCCGCCAGCTGGACAAGGTGCTCTACTTTGCAAACTATATCGTTACCGATCCCGGCTTTACTCCACTGGAGAAAAAGCAGCTCCTGACCGAACGCGAATACAAGGAGATGCGGGAAAAGTACGAGGATACCTTTGAAGCCGGCATGGGCGCCGAAGCCGTCCAGAAGCTGCTGGCTGAGATCGACCTGGAAGCTCTGTCCGCAGAGCTGCATGAGGAACTGGAAAAGGCTACCGGCCAGAAGCGCGTCCGCCTGTTGAAACGCCTGGAGTGCGTTGATGCATTCCGCCTGTCCGGCCAGCGCCCGGAGTGGATGATCCTGAACGTTGTTCCGGTCATTCCGCCGGATATCCGCCCCATGGTCCAGCTGGATGGCGGCCGCTTTGCGACTTCCGACCTGAACGATCTGTACCGTCGCGTGATCAACCGCAACAACCGTCTGAAGCGCCTGCTGGAGCTGGGCGCTCCCGACATCATCGTGCGCAACGAAAAGCGCATGCTGCAGGAAGCAGTTGACGCCCTGATCGATAACGGCCGCCGCGGCCGCCCGGTCACTGGCCCCAACAACCGCGCCCTCAAGAGCCTTTCCGATATGCTGAAGGGCAAGCAGGGCCGCTTCCGCCAGAACCTGCTGGGCAAACGTGTTGACTACTCTGGCCGTTCCGTTATCGTTGTCGGCCCTGAGCTGAAGATGTACCAGTGCGGTCTGCCCAAAGAGATGGCTCTGGAGCTGTTCAAGCCCTTCGTTATGAAGGACCTGGTCCAGAAGGGCATTGCCTCCAACATCAAGGCTGCCCGCAAAAAGGTCGAGCGTGCTTCCACCGAGGTGTGGGACTCTCTCGAAACCGTCATCAAGGGCCATCCCGTTCTGCTGAACCGTGCACCTACCCTGCACCGCCTGGGCATTCAGGCATTTGAGCCCGTTCTGGTCGAAGGCCACGCCATCAAGCTGCACCCGCTGGTCTGCACCCCCTTCAACGCTGACTTCGACGGCGACCAGATGGCTGTCCATCTGCCGCTGTCCACCGAAGCACAGCGCGAAGCCAAGATGCTGATGCTGGCTTCCGGCAACCTGCTGAAGCCGTCTGACGGCGAACCCGTCACCGTGCCCACGCAGGATATGATCCTGGGCTCTTACTACCTGACCATGGTCAACCCCGAAGACCCCGGCCACGACAAGGTGTTCCGCGATGAGGACGAAGCCCTGATGGCTTACGCCGAGCATATCGTCACCCTGCAGGCTCCCGTTAAGGTGCGCCGCACCATGGACTTTGGCAACGGCCCCGAAACCGCCCTTGTCACCACCACTGTCGGCAAGATCATCTTCAACACCCCCATCCCGCAGGATCTGGGCTATGTGGATCGCACCGACCCCGAACATAAGTTCGATTACGAAGTCGATTTCCAGGTCACCAAGAAGAAGCTGCCCGACATCATCAGCCGCTGCCTGACAAAGCATGGCACCAAGCGCTGCGCTATCATGCTGGACCACATCAAGGCACAGGGCTATAAGTATTCCACCCTTTCCGCCATCACCGTTGCCGTGCCTGACGCTATCATCCCCGAAGAGAAGCCGGCGATCCTGGCTGCGGCTGACAAGAAGGTTGAAAAGGTCATGAAGAACTTCAACCGTGGTCTTATCTCTGATGAAGAGCGCTATAAGAACACCGTTGAGATCTGGCAGGCAGCTACCGAGGAAGTTTCCAACGCTCTGTCTACCAACCTGAAGACCAACCACCAGCGCAACCCCATCTATATGATGTCCGACTCTGGTGCTCGTGGTTCTATGGACCAGATCAAGCAGCTGGCCGGCATGCGCGGCCTGCTGGCTAACACCGCAGGTAAAACCCTGGAAATGCCTATCCGTGCAAACTACCGCGAAGGCCTGAACATCTTGGAGTACTTCATCTCTTCTCGAGGCGCTCGTAAAGGTTTGACCGATACCGCACTGCGTACTGCTGACTCTGGCTACCTGACCCGCCGTCTGGTTGACGTTTCTCAGGAAGTCATCATCCGCGAGGAAGACTGCCACGCTACCGAGGGTATCCTCGTCAGCGAGATCAGCGAAGGCAACGCTACCATCGAAAGCTTCTCCGAGCGTCTGATTGGCCGTTATGCTCTGCATGACGTGAAGGATCCCAAGACCGGCGAACTCATTGTGTCCAAGGACAAGATGATGGATATGTTCGACGCTGAAAAGATCAAAGCTGCCGGTATTACCGAGCTGGAGATCCGCAGCGTGATGACCTGCCGTGCTCACGTTGGCGTCTGTGCCCGCTGCTACGGCTCCAACATGTCCAACGGCCAGTGCGTTAAGGTCGGTGAATCCGTCGGTATCATTGCGGCACAGTCCATCGGCGAACCCGGTACTCAGCTGACCATGCGTACCTTCCATACTGGCGGTATCGCATCTGCTGAAGATATTACTCAGGGTCTTCCGCGTGTTGAAGAACTGTTCGAGAGCCGCCGCCCGAAGGCAATGGCTATCATGTCCGAGATCGCCGGTACCGTCCATATTGACGATACCAAGAAGAGCCGCCACGTTGAAGTGACCGGTGTTGACGATAACGGCGCACCGGTTACCAAGAGCTACCTGATCCCGTTCGGCCACCGCCTGAAGGTGATGGAGGGCGATGTGCTCGTCAAGGGCGCACTGTTGACCGAAGGCCATGCTTATCCGCAGGATATCCTGGCTGTCAAGGGCCGCATTGCTACCCAGAACTACCTGATCAGCGAAGTCCAGAAGGTTTACCGTCTGCAGGGCGTTGAAATCAACGATAAGCATATCGAAGTTATCGTCCGCCAGATGATGCGTAAGGTTCGCATTGACGATGCAGGTTCCAGCGAGTTCATCATGGGCAGCGTTGTCAACCGCCGCGATGTGATGATCGAGAACGAGAAGATTCAGGAACGCATTGATGCAGGCGAAACCGACCTGAAGCTGGTCCAGGCCAGTCAGATCCTGCTTGGTATCACCAAGTCCAGCCTGGCAACCGACAGCTTCCTGTCCGCTGCATCCTTCCAGGAAACCACCCGCGTTCTGACCGAAGCCGCCATCAAGGGCAAGGTTGACCCGCTGGCCGGTCTGAAGGAGAACGTCATCATCGGTAAGCTGATCCCCGCCGGAACCGGTTTGCCGGAGGTTGAAGAAGAGCTGGCTCGCGCCGAGGAAATTCGCGATGCCGAAGGCAGCGCTTACGACCACGCTGAAAAGTAAGACTTTTCTTATCTGATAAGCTTAGCCTGACAATAAAACATAACATCCCCCACAGCATTCTCCGCACAGGCAACTGCGAACGGAAAGGGTACTGTGGGGGATTTTTTATGCTGCTTTGCGGGGAATGAAACTGCTTATTGCGGAAAAGTGGCAGAAAAGTGATACAAAGTTGCTTGAAAATAGTAGTACAGCTGTGCTATGCTGGCCCCAAAGAAAGGGGGATAGCACCATGACATTGGGAGAGAAAATTGCATCTGCCCGGAAAGAAAAAGGCATGACCCAGGAAATGCTGGCAGAGCAGCTGGGGGTAACACGGCAGGCTGTGGCAAGGTGGGAAACAGGATTGTCGGTGCCCGATGCCGGGATGCTTGTCCGCATCGCCGGGGCGCTGGACACGACGGTGAATGATCTTCTCGGCGAGGAGGAGCCGGAACAGGGCCGGGACCTGGCCGCCGAGCTGGAAGCGCTCAACCGGCAGCTGGCCGAGCGGGAGGAACGCAGCCGCAGGCGCTGGCGGGCCTTCTTTGCGGCGGTGGGAATCCTGGCCCTGTGGGGGGCCGTGATGCTCGCCGCGGGCCTGATCCGGTAGCTGCCGGCACAGCTTCTTTCCGGTGCGCCGGTCATCGGCGGCGCCGACAGGGCCACCGGCATCTGGGTCGTCCGCCCGTCGGGACCGTGGCTGCCCCTGCTGCTGACGGCGGGCGCGGGCCTGGCGGCGGTGGCGGGACTGTGGAAGACCCGGAAAAAATAGAAAGGAGAACGCGATGAAACGAGCGGCAATCCTGCTCTGCCTGCTGCTCCTGACGGGGTGCGGCAGCGACGCGGTGCCGGCCATCGAGGAGGAGGCCTGGCAGATGACCACCGTCCAGAGCACGGCGGACAACGGGGCGATCATCGCCTGTGCACCCGGCGAACCGGGCGCCCCCGACACGGCCGAGCGGCTCACGCTGGTCTGCACGGCGTCGGACGGGGTGCTCACGCTGACCGACGGGACCAACGACCGGCAGTATGCGGGAAGCTACCGGCTTGAGCAGAGCGACGCCGGGTCCGCGGTCTACACCGTCACGGTCGGACAGACCGAGGGGATGGCCGTCACGGCCCTGACCCGCTATGCCGACGGGAGCAGCCGCCCCACGCTGATTCTCACCCTGGACGGATACGCGCTGCACTTTTTCCCGCAGGACGATCAGGCGTGACGCAGCGCGCCCTGGTCGTCGGGCTGAAGTTCGAGAATCCCGGCAAAGAGTTCCGCCGCCTCGGAGGTCCGGCCCAGACCGGCGCAGCCCAGCGCCCGCAGATAGTTGCAGTACTGGCGGTTGCGCAGCGCAATGTCATCGGCAAAGACCTCGATCTCGGGCAGCGAGACCGCAAAGAAATCGTAGGCCACCGCATCGAACAGGTGGGTTTCCCCGTAGGTCAGCAGCTTGTGGAAGGCCTTGCGGGCGGCGGCTTCGTTGCCCATCGCACGCTGGGCAAGTCCCTGATAATAGATGAAATCCGACGGCTGGTCGTTGTAGTAGAGCACCCGGCCGGGCTCCTGCGGACCGGAGGCGGCGCGCAGGAAGGCGGCGGCCGCCTCGGGTTCGCGGCCCATCGCCCGCAGCGCGACGCCCTGCCAGTAATCCGCCTCGTTGTCCGGGACGTTGGGCAGTTTGCCCTCGCCCAGGGTATCGGGGTAGGTCTTGCTCTGCTCCAGCAGCTGCACGGCCCGGTCATTCTCGCCGCGGTTCAGGCAGTCCTTGGCCAGACGGATCAGCGCATACCGGTACTGGGCGCTGACCTTGCCCTCGCCGCCCTCCCAGGGGTGGAACCGGCGGGTGAGCAGAATCTGCAGCGCCTCCTCACAGCGGCCCTCACAGTTCAGCAGCGTGACATACCGCAGCATCAGGTCGTCCCGCTGCTCCACGAGCGCGAGGTTCTCCTCCAGCAGCTGCAGCCGGGCGGCGTTGGAACGGCCCAGCCGGGCGGCCAGCTGGTCGTATTCCAGCAGCAGGCGCGGATAGCCGGGGTCCAGCCGGCGGGCCTGCTCCATCTCCCGCAGGGCGGCGTCGGCGTCGCCCTGTTTGTTGTAGCGCGCAATCGCCAGGTTGCGGTGTACCAGCGCCTGGCCGGGGTCCTGCTGCACCGACGCTTCCCAGTGCGCTATCGCGGCGTCCGCCTGCTTCTTGTCGTACAGCAGGCAGCCCAGCAGGGCATGGGCCCGGGGCGCCCGGCCGAGCAGACGGATCGCGTATTCCAGAATCGCGATCTCCTCCACCCGGTTGGGATAGCACCGGGGCGCCGGCAGGTGTTCGGCGCGCAGACAGCAGGCGCGGGCCGCCGCCTCGTCCCCGGCCAGCCCGTGCAGATACCCCTCGTAGTAGGACGGCATCGGGCTCTGTTCGGGGCAGGCCTGCAGGATCTCCACCGCCTCCTCCAGCAGCCCGGCCTTGGCATAGTGCAGCGCCAGGTCCAGGTAGTTGTGCGCCTCCTGCCGCATGACGGTGCGCCAGACCTCCGGCGTTCCGGTCCGGCGGGATTCCTCGTACAGGCAGCCCATCTGCAGCGGGTCAATGGCCAGACTCTCGGCAAGCAGGGCGGTGTTGTCCCGCCCCAGATGCCGCAGCAGCGCGGCTTTCAGGCAGCGGCCGTTCATGTTGTGCCAGTTGCGGACCAGCGACAGCCCGACAAACTCCAGCGCCTGCTCCAAATTGCCGCGCCGCGCTTCCAGACAGGCCAGCCAGTAGAACCCGGCACTCTGGGTCTCGGCGCTCCAGGTGGATTTGTAGAAGGCGTCGTAGGCTTTGCGGTGCTGGCCGTCCGCCTCCAGCGCCAGCCCCAGATGGAAAAAGCACGCGCCCTGGTAGGGGTTGGGGTTCTTCCAGGTCTGTTTCTGAACGGCCTTTTCAAAACAGGCGATGCTCTGCCGGATCTGTCCCTGGCGGAAGAGCAGCAGCCCGTAGCCGTCGTTCAGCCGCAGGTCGGTGGGGTCGCGGCGCAGCCCTTCCCGGTAATAGTCGGCCGGGTCGCGGGTGGCATGGCGGTACTGTTCGAGATGGGTCGCCGCCAGATACAGTTCCTCGGTGGTGCGCAGCTCCTCCGGCGCGCCGAGCGGCTCGGCGGGGGCGGGGATGGGCCGCAGTTCCGGCTCATACATCCGGTAGCGCACCAGGGTGCGGTCCCCGGCCTCCACCGTGACCTCGCAGTCGTGCAGCGTGCCGTCCGCGGCAAAGTCTGCCCCGAACCAGCCCTGCGGCGAGAGGTCGGCGCGCGCCTCATACAGGCAGTCCCCGCCGCGCTGCACCCGGATCACGGCGCCGGGCTGTTCCCCGGTGACATAGACCCGCACCTCGCCGCGGCCGTCGGGAAGAAGCTGCAGACCCACGGCGGCATCCCGGGTGGCGTTGCCCACCCGGCCCACCCCCTTGTAGGGCAGGAAATACTGGACAAAGGTCTTTTCCTCCTGGGGCTTGAGCCAGGAAAAATCCGGCTGATTGTCGGTGAACACGCCGGTCATCAGTTCAATGTACGGCCCGTCCGCGTCGGTCAGGTTGCGGTCCCAGGCGCGGCCGAAATCGCCGTTGCCCCAGGTCCACTGTTTTTTGCCCGGCGCCACATGGTGGTCCGCCACATGAAGCAGCCCGGCCTGGCGGGATTCGTCGTAGTTGCCCACAAAGTCAAAGTCCGAGTGGGCCGCCATGTAGGAGGTCGGGACCGGCACGTTCTTGTAGCGCGAGATGTCCACCCCCGCCGAGTAGTCGCACTTGTAGTATTCGCCGGTCGCAATCGGGAAGGTCGAGACCGCGCGCCTGCCGTGGTCCATGACGGCGTTCACGTCGGGCGGAAAGACCGAGTAGGTGTGATCGTTGACCGGCACCGCGGGGTTGGCCCACCACAGGAAGGTCTGCGGCAGGTCGGTGGGATTGTACAGCCGGCCCCGGATTTCCAGATACGCCTTGCCGGGGTACAGGCTGATTGCGGCCATCCCCTTGGTGCCGTACATCTTGTCGGTCTCGCCGACATAGACGGTCACCGAGCCGTCGTCGTGCTCGGCCACGCGGTAGTCCACCGGCGAGAAGGTGGTCGGGCGGTGATGCTGCGGCCAGTTGAATTCAATCCCGCCCGAAATCCATGGCCCGGTCAGCCCCACCAGCGCCGGTTTGACGACGTGGTTGTAATAGACAAAATCATAGCCGTTGGTCTTGTCGAGGGCGCGGTGAATCCGTCCGCCCAGTTCGGGCAGGACCATGACGCGCAGATACTCGTTTTCCAGCCAGACGGCATGGTAGGCGACCTCCCGGCAGACATCCGACACCTTCTCGGTCACCGGCAGCGGATAGACCTTGCCGGTGCTGCCCTGGTAGGCGCGTTTTTCAATGAAAAGCGGATATTTTTCCGGCTCGGCGGCTGGATAGGTCGGAAGAAGAACGGTCTCCTCCCAGATTTTTGCGGCGTGGTTCATCATCAGCAACCCTCTTTCCTGGCAGGGCGGGCTTTCCGCCGCGCCCCGATGCTCCCATTGTACCGCGGACGGCCGGCGGGAAAAATGGCTTATTCTCAAAAATGATGGACAATCTTGCACGGCGGCGCTATACTGTGCGTATGGAACTGCAGATTGAACGAAAACCCGACGGCTTTGCGGGGGAGACCTACATCGTCCTGCCCACCGAAGCCTTCTCGGACTATATCGGGCATCCGCTGGTGCGCCGTCTGTATCTGACGGACGCCGGCTTCTTTCCCCATGCCGCCCACCATTACCGCGAGCGCAGCGAGGGCATTGAGGAATACATCTTCTTGTGCTGTACCAGCGGCCGCGGCGTCGTGGAGGTGCAGGGCCGGACCTTCCCGCTGCGGGACAACGAGGCGCTGTGCATCCCCCGCCTCTGCCCGCACCGCTACTGGGCCGACGAGGAGGACCCCTGGAGCCTGCTCTGGGTGCATTTCCAGGGCGAGGACTGCGGCTATTACCCGCTGGACCGGCCGCAGGTCTGCCGGTTTTCGTCGGCCGGGACGGTCCGCCGGATGGAATTCCTCTTCAACCAGCTGTTCCGCACGCTGGAACAGGACTATACGCTGGGCAATTTCATCTACCTCTCCCAGCTGCTGGCGCTCATCCTGGGCGAAACCTACGCCCGCCGGCAGGAGGACGGCACCACGGCCCGGCAGAACCGGCAGGTCACCCGGGCCGTGCGGTATATGTACCGCCACCTGGACCGGGAACTCACGCTGGCGGAACTCTCCGCCGCGATGGGCACCTCCCCGAGCACCCTCAGCGCGGTGTTCCGGCAGTGCACCGGCCATGCGCCGATGGACTTCTTCACCCGCCTCAAGATGAAGCAGGCCTGCCGGATGCTGCGTTCCGGCGGGGAGTATGTCTACGAGGTCGCCCGGCAGCTCGGCTACCGGGACCCCTACTATTTCTCGCGGGCCTTCAAGAAGGTGATGGGGGTCTCGCCGCGCAGCTACCAGAACGGCCTCGGCCGGTCCGACCCGCCCGGGGACGAGGAAACCTGACCAACGGAACCTTCCGTTGGTTCTTTTTTTGCCGCGGACAAAGCAAGATTGTCCATCTTTTTTCAGGATTTGCCATTGGCGGCGGCGCACCGCCACGGTACAATAAAACCAAAACCGTACAGTGGGGGAGAATGACGATGCAGACAACGATGGATCTTTCGGGCCTCTGGGAAGTGCGGCTGGGCGACGGGGCGCCGGCCACGGTGCATCTGCCCGGCACGCTGGAGGAAAACGGCCTCGGCGAACCCGAAACCCCGGCCCTGGAAAGCCGGCTGACCCGCCGGTTCCGGTGGGAGGGCGAGGCGGTCTTTTCAAGAGAGGTGACGCTGCCCGACCACCCCGGCCGGCGGCTGATCCTGGAAGCCGAGCGCGCCCGGCAGCTCCGGCTTACGGTGGACGGGCAGCCGGTCCCCACCCTGCAGGGGACGCTGAGCACCCCCTACCTGTTTGAGCTGACCCGCTGGGCGGGGCGCCGGGTGCGGCTCTGCCTGCTCTCGGACAACCGGTATCCGGGCTGGCCGCGGGAGGAGATTGTCCATGCCTCGGCGGCGACCGACGAGACCCAGACCAACTGGAACGGCCTTCTGGGTCGGCTGTGCGTGCACAGCGTTGCGGACTTCTGGGTGCGGTCGGTGCGGGTCTATCCCCACGGCCGGACGCTGGATGCGGCGGTGGATCTGGCGGTGCCCCGGCAGGCGCTGGACGCGGTCGGCGACGGCGAACTGGTGCTGGAAGGCCCCGCCCTGGCCCGGCCGTTCTGCCTGCTCCGGCGGGACTGGCAGCCGGAATCGCTGCGGCAGGGGCTTTGCACCCTCTGGTGCCGGGATCTGCCGGTTGCCCCCGAGGCCCCGCTGTGGGAGGAAGCCTGCGGCGCCCTGACGCAGATCACGGCGTCGCTCGTGCTGGACGGCAGGACGGTGTCCCGCGCCCGGGCGGACTTCGGCCTGCGGACCTTCGGGGCGGACGGGGGACGGCTCACCCTCAACGGCCGGGTGTTTCTGCTGCGCGGGGAGGCCAACTGCTGCGTCTTTCCCGAGACTGGCCACCCGCCCATGACGACCGGGGCCTGGCGGGAGGTTCTGGGTCGCTACCGGGCCTACGGGGTCAACTGTCTGCGGTTCCATTCCTGGTGCCCGCCCGAGGCGGCCTTTGCGGCGGCTGATGAACTGGGAATGCTGCTCCAGCCCGAACTGTCCGACTGGAACTGCACCAACGCGCTGGAAACCCCGCACAGCGCCGTATATTATGAGGCGGAACTGCGGCAGATCCTCTTCTGCTACGCCAACCACCCCTCCTTTGTCATGCTCACGCTGGGCAACGAACTCTGCACCGGCGAGGAGGGACACCGCCGGATGGCAGAGCTGGTCCGGCTGGCCCGGCAGCTGGACCCCACCAGACGGTATGCCGGGTCCTCCAACGGCCAGTACGGGGAACAGGGATATGACGGCGTCAGCGACTTCTACACCGCGGCGGCGTATGGGGACCGGATGCTCCGCGCCACAAGCTCCCCGATGATCGGGCATCTGAACCGGTGCCGGCCCGGCACCCGGCAGAATTACCGGGAGGCCGCCGCCCAAACCGGCGGGGTGCCGGTGTTCGGCTTTGAGGTGGGCCAGTACGAGAGCTGGCCGGATTTTGACCAGATTGACCGGTTCCGGGGCATCACCATCCCGGAAAATCTTCGGGCCATCCGCCGCCGTGCCGAACAGACCGGGGCGGCGGCATACTGGCAGGCGGGCGTGCAGGCCAGCGGGGAGCTGGCGCTGCGGTGCTACCGCGAGGAGGTCGAGGCCGTGCTGCGCACACCCGGAATGAGCGGGCTCTCGCTGCTCGGCTTGCAGGATTTTCCGGGGCAGGGGACGGCGCTCGTCGGCATGATGGACGCGCACCTCGCCCCCAAACCCGCCGACTTTGCCAGACCGGAGCGGTTTGCGGCCTTCTTTGCGCCGGTGGTGCTGCTGGCCTGCTTTGACCGCTATACCTACGAGGCCGGCGAGTGGTTCACGGCGGATCTGCGGGTGGCCAATTACGGCCGGCAGACGCTGGCGGGGCCGCTCTGCTGGCGGATTGCCGAAGGCCGGACCATCCTCGGACAGGGAACGCTGGACGCCCCGGCCGGATGGCCGGCGGGCGGCCTGCGGGAGGCGGGCCGTATCCGGTGGCAGATGCCCGGCGATGCGCGTCCCCATGCCCTGACGCTCGAACTGTCCGCCGGGGACCTCAACAGCCGCTATCCGCTGTGGAGCTATCCCTGCGCCAAGGCCGCACCCGCCGTGCTGCGCCGCCTGACCGAGGCAGACCTGCGGCGGATCGAGGCGGGGGCCAGTGCCCTGATCGACCTGCCCGCCGACGGCACGGAATGCCCGGCGTCGGTGCGCTGCCAGTTCAGCACCGATTTCTGGTCGGTGGGCACCTTCCCGGAGCAGGAAGGCACGATGGGGCTGCTGATCCGGGCGGAACACCCGGCCCTCAAGGACTATCCGACCGGGACCGCTTCAAACTGGCAGTGGTGGACCCAGTCCCACGGCCGGGCTTTCCGGCTGCCCCGCACGATCGAGCCGGTCGTCCGGGTGCTGGACAGCGTGACCCGGCTGGACAACCTGGGCCTGCTGTGGGAGGCCCGGCTCGGGAAAGGCCGGCTGCTCGTCAGCGGCATGGACCTTGCGGGGCACCTTGAGTTCCCCGAATGCCGCTACCTGCTGGAATGTCTGGCCGCCTACCTCGACGGACCGGCCGCCCCCATGGCCGCCGTCACGCCGGAGGAGCTGCGCCGGCTGATCCGGGTATCGCCCCGGTAAGATCCCGACAAGGAGAATTATGATGCACGTTGAATTTGAACCCTATCACAGATCCGAAATCCTGCACGGACACCTGCATCTGGGCGGGAGCAACCCCGGCGGGGAGCGGATCGAAGTCAACAGTCTCTGCCTGACCCGGGGCGGACAGCCCTGGCTGCCCGTCATGGGCGAGTTCCATTTTTCCCGCTGCGACCCCGCACAGTGGCAGACCGAGCTCTGCAAGATGAAGGCGGGCGGCGTCACGATGGTCTCCACCTATCTGTTCTGGATTCACCACGAGGAGCGGGAAGGGGAGCTGCGGTTCTCCGGCCGGCTGGACGTGCGCCGGTTCGTGCTGTGCTGCCGCAGGGCCGGGCTGGATGTGGTGCTGCGCATCGGCCCCTGGGCCCACGGCGAATGCCGCAACGGCGGATTCCCCGACTGGCTGCTGCACAAGGGCATCCCGCTGCGGCAGAACCACCCGGCCTATCTGGCGCTGGTCCGGGCATGGTACCGCAGCATCTACCGGCAGGTCCGCGGCCTGCTCTACCGCGACGGCGGGCCGATTGTCGGCATCCAGCTGGAAAACGAGCTGGTGGACAACAGCGACCATCTCGCGGCGCTCAAACGGATCGCGGTGGAGGAAGGGTTCGAGGTGCCGCTCTACACTGTCACGGGCTGGAACGCGGTCAGCGGGGCGCGCATCCCGACGGCGGAGGTGCTGCCGGTCTTTGCGGCCTATCCCGACGCCCCCTGGACCCAGCACCGCGATCCGCTGCCCCTCTCGCCGCAGTATCTGTTCAACCCCACCCGCAACGACACGGCGGTGGGCGCCGACCTGCTGCACACCGCCGCGCCGGACGGCTGGCAGCTGCCCTATGACCGTTACCCCTTCGCTACCTGCGAGATCGGCGCGGGCCAGCAGTCCACCTACCACCGCCGGGTGCGGATCTCCGGCATGGACGCCTACGCCCTCTCGCTCGTCAAGCTGGGATGCGGCAACAACCTGATCGGATATTATATGTACCACGGCGGCACCAACCCCATCGGCCGGGACTCCACCCTGCAGGAATCCCGCGCCACCGGCTACCCCAACGACTACCCGATCCTCAACTATGATTTTGCCACGGCGCTGAGCCAGTACGGCGAAACCCGCCCCCAGTACCGGTGGCTCAACCTGCTCCATCTGCTGGCCGCCGACTTCGGCCGCGAACTGGCCCGCATGGAATATGTCAGTTCCCTCACCCATCCGACGCCGGAGGACCGGCAGACACTGCGCTGCTGTCTGCGGACGGACGGAACCGCCGGCTTCGTCTTTGTCAACCATCACCAGCGGCACGCGGCGCTCTGCCCGGTGTCCGATGTCGTGCTGGATACCGGCACGGTGTGTTTCCCGCCCATCACGGTGGCGGGGGACCTGGCCTTCCTCTTCCCGTTCGGGCTCTCGCTGGGCGGCCGGACGCTGCGCTGGGCCACCGCCCAGCCGATCTGCCGGTCCGGCGATACCTGGTTCTTTGCGGCCATCCCCGGCATCCCGGCCCGGTACCGGTTCGCGGACGGCACGCTGGTCACGGCCGGGCAGGGAATCGCGGTGCAGACGGCGGGTCCGGTCCGGCTGGTCACCCTCCCGCTCGGGCAGGCGCTCTGGCTGCGGCGGCTCGGCCAGCGCATCGTCCTCGGGCAGGGGTGCGACCTCTACGAGGAGGACGGCACCATCCGCGCCGTGCAGCCCGGGAGTTTCCGGTACCTGCTGTGGCAGGACGACCACTTTGTCCCGCGGGAGGAAACGCGCTCCTTCACCCCGGCGCAGCTCACCATGACCCCCTGCCCGGAACCGTTTGCGCCGCCGTATGAGGAGGAACTCTGCCTCGGCGGCCGGGTGCCCCGCCATTGGTACCGACTGGAGGTCTCGGGCAGCGAAGGGTTCCTGCGCTTCCCGCAGCGCTGCGATGTCGCGCAGATCTATGCCGACGGGGCGCTGGCGGCGGACAATTTCTACAACGGCGAGCCGTGGCGGGTGCCCGCCTCGCTGCTGTACGGCCGGCAGTGTTATCTGGTCATGACGCCGCCCTCCGATGCCGTGTTCATGGACCCCTGACAGCAAAAACCGCCTGACCGCACATTCCGTGCAGCCGGGCGGTTTTTGCAATAGGGGAAGAAACAGTGAAAATGTCGGGTCGGTTACCGGAGCTTCCAGGCCAGGTCGGCCAGGAACAGGTCATGCTCCAGCGCTTCCGGGGTGGTGTCCTTGCCGATGTGCACAAACTCAATGTCCATCATGTTGGCCCAGTCGTGCATCTGTTCGGCGGTCACGTCGTAGCTCAGCACCGTGTGGTGCGCACCGCCCGCCGTGATCCAGCACTCCACGCCGGTCGTCAGGCTGGGCAGGGCCTTCCACATCACGCGGGCCACCGGCAGGTTGGGCATCGGCAGAATCGGCTTGACACACTCGATGTCCTGGCAGATCAGCCGCAGCCGGCCGCCCATGTCGATCAGGCTCACGACGATGGCCTTGCCTGCCTTGCCCTCAAAGACCAGCCGGGCGGGGTCCTTCTCGTTCATGCCGATGCCGAGGGGGTGGGTCTCGATGCGGGGCCGCTGGGCCGCGCAGCAGGGGCAGACCTCCAGCATATGCGCGCCCAGGCTGTACTCGGCGCCGGGCACCAGGTTGTAGGTGTAATCCTCCATGAAGAGGGAACAGCCGTTGCCGCCCTCGCCCATCGCTTTGAGGATGGCGGTCATCGCGGCCACCTTCCAGTCGCCCTCGCCGCCGTAGCCGTAGCCCTGCGCCATCAGGTGCTGGCTGGCCAGACCCGGCAGCTGCTCCATGCCGTACAGGTCCTGGAAGGTGTTGGAGAACGCCTGGCATCCTTCGGCATCCAGCATCTTCTTGATCGCGATCTCCTCGCGGGCCTGGTAGCGGATGGCACCGATGTCATCCGTCGCAAAGTCGTAGCTGGCGCGGTAGACTTCCATCAGGGCGTCAATCTCGGCGTCGGTGACCTCGTTCATCACCTGGACCAGGTCGCCCACGGCCCAGGTGTTGACCTGCCAGCCCAGCCTGGCCTGGACCTCCACCTTGTCGCCCTCGGTCACGGCCACTTCGCGCATGTTGTCGCCGAACCGCATGACCTTCAGCTGGCGGGAGACCGCCACGCCGACGGCGGCGCGCATCCAGCGGCCCAGACGCTTCTGGACTTCCTCATCCTGCCAGTACCCGGCGATGATCTTGCGCGGCATCCGCAGCCGGGCCGCCAGGAACCCGTGCTCCCGGTCGCCGTGGGCGGCCTGGTTCAGGTTCATGAAATCCATGTCGATCTCCTCGTTGGGGATCTCGCGGTTGTATTGGGTGGCAAAATGGCAGTAGGGCTTCTGCAGATTCACAAAGCCGTTGATCCACATCTTGCTGGGACTGAAGGTGTGGCACCAGGTGATGATGCCCGCACAGCGGGGGTCGTAGTTGGCCTCGCGCACCACGTCGGCAATCTCCTGGTTGGTCTTGGCCGTGACCTTGTAGACCATCCTGCAGGGCAGATTGCCCGAGGCGTTCAGCAGATCCGCCATCTCGGCGGCACGGCGGGCCACGGTCTCCAGCACCTCGGGTCCGTACAGAAACTGACTGCCCACCACAAACCAGAATTCATATTCCTGCATACGCATTGTCAAAACCTCCTTGTCACGGCAGTGCGTCGATGGCGGCGCGTTCCACCGCCAGACAGCGGATGTATTGTTTCATAAACGCGGCAAATCCGCGGCTGTCCCGGGCATCGGGCTGCACGGTGCTGCCGACGGCCCCCGCAAAGATGCGGCGGTGCAGATACTGTTCCAGCGTTTCGCCTTCCGCCCGGTGCAGCCGGTAGCCCGCCAGCAGCGCCATGCCCCAGGGACCGCCCTCCCCGGCGGTCTGCATCACCGAGACCGGCACGCCCAGCGCTCCGGCCAGCAGTTTCTGGCCCACCACCGGGACCTTGAACAGCCCGCCGTGGCCCAGCAGATGATCCGCCGTGACCTGTTCCTCCTCGAACAGGATGTCCAGCCCGTATTTCAGTGTGGCCAGACAGGCGTACAGCTGGACGCGGGCAAAGTTGGCCAGCGTGAACCGGGCATCGGGGCGGCGCACCAGGAGCGGCCGTCCGTCCGGCAATCCGGTCACCGGCTCGCCCGAAAAACAGTTGAAATTCACCAGCCCGCCGCAGTCGGGGTCCCCTTCGAGGGCCTTGCGGTAAAACAGGGTGTACAGCTCATTCCGGCTCAGCGTCGCCCCGGCGGCCGCCGCCATCTCGCCCAGCAGCCTGACCCAGTCGTCCAGATCGGAGGTGCAGGTGTTGCAGTGGACCATGGCCACCGGCCGCCCGTCCGGCGTCGTGACCAGATCAATCTCGGGGTGTACCTTTGCCAGCGGCTTTTCCAGCACCACCATGGCAAAGACGCTGGTGCCGGCGCTGACGTTGCCGGTCCGCACGGCCACACTGTCGGTGGCGGCCATGCCGGTGCCGGCATCTCCCTCCGGCGGGCAGAGCGGTATGCCGGCGCCCAGCGTGCCCGTCGGGTCCAGCAGCCGCGCCCCCGCCTCGGTCAGGGTGCCGGCGTCCTGACCGGCGCAGAGTACCCGGGGCAGCAGGTCCCGCAGATGGCAGTGCAGCCCCGCCCCGGCCAGCAGCTCGTCAAAGGAGGCCAGCATCCCGGCATCGTAGTCGCAGGTACGGCTGTCAATCGGAAAGACGCCCGACGCATCCCCGATGCCCAGGACCTTCTGCCCCGTGAGCTGCCAGTGCAGATAGCCCGCCAGCGTCGTCAGGAAGTCCACCTGCCGGACATGGTCCTCCCCGTTGAGGATGGCCTGGTAAAAGTGCGCCACCGTCCACCGCTGCGGAATGTTGAACCGGAACCGCTCGGTCAGTGCCTCGGCCGCGGCCCGGGTCGTTGTGTTGCGCCAGGTGCGGAAGGCGGTCAGCGGACGGCCCTGCCGGTCAAAGGGCAGGTAACCGTGCATCATCGCCGAGACCCCCAGGGCGCCCACCGTCCGCAGCGGTTCGCCGAAGGCCGCTTCATAGTTGCGGGCCAGATCGCGGAAGGCGTGCTGTACGCCGGTCCAGACCTCGTCGAGATGGTAGGTCCAGTACCCGCCTTCAAAACGGTTCTGCCAGTCGTGGGCGCCGGACGCCAGCACGGTGCCGTCCGGCCCGGCCAGCACCGCCTTGATGCGGGTCGAACCGAGTTCCAGGCCCAGAGAAGTGGATTTTTGTTCAAGTTTCTGCATAGGATCACCGCCTGTCGGAAATGGGAATTGACACGGCCGCAGGGGCCGTTTACAATACAGGAAAAAGGGGGAATGATTCGTGCGTGCGGTCTTTGACAAAGGGGAGCTGCTGGTGCTGCTGCGGGATTTTTATGAGCTGACCGGTCTGCGCACCGTCGTCTTTGACGAGTGGGGGATGGACATTCTGTCCTACCCGCAGCAGCTGCCGGACTACTGCCGTCTGGTGCGCGCCACCCCCCAGGGCGAGATGGGCTGCCGCCTGTGCGACCAGAAAGCCTGCCGCCAGGCCCGGCAGGAAAAGACCACCTGGATCTATCCCTGCCACGCCGGCCTCATCGAGGCCATCATGCCCATCCAGATCGACGGTGTGGTCGTGGGGTATCTGCTGCTCAGCCATATCGTGCAGGGCGCCGACGAACAGGCCGAATGGCAGCGCGCCTGGCAGCTCTGCGCCGGGTATCCGATTCGTCAGGAGGAACTCTACCGGGCCTACCGCCAGCTTCCCCGCACCCCGTACCAGCGGCTGCGGGCGGCGTGCGACCTGCTCGCCCTCTCGGCCCGGGCGCTGTGTCAGGTCCACATGGCCCGCCTTGTGCCGGGCAGCCCGGCCGAGACACTCAACCGCTTTCTGGCCGATCACCTGGCCGAGGATCTGTCCAGCGACCGCATCTGCGCGGCGCTCGGCATGGGCCGCACCGCGCTGTACCAGCTCTCCAAGGAAACCTACGGCTGCGGCATCAACGAGTCGGTCCGCCGGCTGCGCATCCAGCGCGCCATCCGCCTGCTGACCACCACCCGGCTGACCAACAACCAGATCTGCCAGCAGATCGGCATTGCGGACTACAACTACTTTTTCCGCGTCTTCCGCCGCCAGACCGGCTTTACGCCCCAGGCCTACCGCCGCCAGTTCTCAGGCACCGACTGACGGGGCACTTCTGCTCCTATCATACCCCCGCCGCCCCCTGCCCGTATAGTGACAGATGTTCGGATTGCTGGATTTTTGTTCGCAAATCGTTGTCGGCACAGCAAAAGCCCCCCGGCCGGATGGCCGGGGGGCTTTGCCGTTCACTGGCAGCTGTCGCAGCAAGGGCGGTGCTCGACGATCTCTTCCTCGCGCACCGGCGGCTGACCGATCCAGGACAGTGCCTCGTCGATGTCAAAGGTCTTGCGGCCGTCCTCCCGCACAAACAGCGGGATGCCGATGCCGCCGTGCTCCCGCACCGGGGCAAACACCGGGTCGTGGTCGCGCAGCGCCAGAAATTCCTTCAGGTTGGCCGTGTCGGCCGTGATGTCGATGAACTCCGCCTCAAACCCGCGGCTGGCCTGGATGGCCTGGTAATTGCGGCAGTCAATGCAGATGTGTGTTCCGTATACTTTCATGGATAACCCCTCCTGTCGGTTTCAGTATAAGCCCGGCGGCGCCTGTCTGCAAGCGGTCCCGCACAATACATTTTGTATTCTTTTCATAAAAAACAACACTATGTTTTTGCATCGGCGCCAGGAAAGTTTTGACTTTGTGGTTCTGACAACATACTTTCCGGCGCGGGACAGATATGATAAGGGCGTTATCCGGCGGAAAACGGTTGCAGCGAATGAGTAAAACCGGGCCGGAAGACAAACACTGAATACACCGGGAGGTTATCGAATGAACGTCAAGATGAAGAATATTGCGCAGTCCGAAGTGCTGACGCTGAAGGATGAAATCTCGTACCAGAAAGGCCAGGTGGTCAGCAAGACGCTGGCCCAGAATGATGCGGTGAGCATCACGCTGTTTTCCTTTGACAAGGGCGAGGAGATCAGCACCCATGCCGCGGGCGGCGACGCCTTTGTGACCTGCCTGGACGGTGTGGGCAGGATTGTGCTGGACGGCACCGAGTACCTTCTGCACGAGGGCGAGTCCATCGTGATGCCTGCCGGCCATCCCCATGCCGTCAGCGGCGCCGAGATGTTCAAGATGCTGCTGGTGGTTGTATTCTGAACCAAAGGAGAACACCCATGAACGAGAAGATGTTTTGTTACCAGTGCCAGGAGACCGCCGGCTGCAAAGGCTGCACGATGGTGGGCGTCTGCGGCAAGCAGCCCGATGTGGCGGCCATGCAGGACCTGCTGGTGTATGTGAGCAAGGGGCTGTCCGCCGTGACGACGGCGCTGCGCCGGGAAGGGCAGACCATCCCCGCCGGGATCAATCACCTGATCACGCTGAACCTGTTCACCACCATCACGAATGCGAACTTTGACCGCGAGAGCATCGAGGCGCGCATCCGTGCCACGCTGGAGGCGCGGCAGGAGCAGCTGGCCCGGCTGAACCGCCGGGACGGCCTGCCTGAGGCGGCTCTGTGGGACGGCAGCGGCGACTGGGAGGAGAAGGCCCGGACGGTGGGTGTCCTCTCCACCCGGGACGAGGACATCCGCTCGCTGCGGGAGCTCATCACCTACGGACTCAAGGGCCTGTCGGCCTACTCCAAGCACGCCAACGTGCTGCTTCAGGACGACCCCGAGGTGGACGCCTTCCTGCAGCGGGCGCTGGCTGCGACGCTGGACGACAGCCTGACCGTGCAGGACCTGGTGAACCTGACGCTGGAAACCGGCAAGTACGGCGTGGCGGGCATGGCGCTGCTGGACAAGGCCAACACCGAGGCCTACGGCAACCCCGAGATCACCCGTGTGTCGCTGGGCGTGCGCGGCAATCCGGGCATCCTTGTGTCGGGGCATGACCTGCGCGACCTCGAGATGCTGCTCGAACAGACCCAGGGCACCGGCGTGGATGTCTACACCCATTCCGAGATGCTGCCCGCCCACTATTATCCGGCCTTCAAGAAATACCCGAACTTTGTGGGCAACTACGGCAACGCCTGGTGGAAACAGAAGGAGGAGTTCGAGGCCTTCCACGGCCCGATCCTCATGACGACCAACTGCATCGTCCCGCCCAAGGACAGCTACAAGGACCGGCTGTACACGACCGGGGCGGCGGGGTATCCGGGCTGCCCCCACATTCCGGGCGGCATCGGCGAGACCAAGGACTTCTCCCGCATCATCGAGCAGGCCAAGACCTGCCCGCCGCCCGCCGAGCTGGAAACCGGCGAGATCGTCGGCGGCTTTGCCCATGCCCAGGTCTTTGCGCTGGCGGACCGCATCGTGGAGGCCGTGAAGAGCGGCGCCATCCGAAAGTTCGTCGTCATGGGCGGCTGTGACGGCCGTGCCAGAAGCCGCGAGTATTACACCGAGTTCGCCCGGGCCCTGCCCCGCGATACCGTCATCCTGACGGCCGGCTGCGCCAAGTACAAGTACAACAAGCTGGCGCTGGGCGACATCGGCGGCATTCCCCGGGTGCTGGACGCCGGCCAGTGCAATGACTCCTACTCGCTGGCCCTGATTGCCCTCAAGCTCCAGGAAGTGTTCGGGCTGGACGACATCAACGACCTGCCCATCGTCTACAACATCGCCTGGTATGAGCAGAAAGCCGTCATCGTGCTGCTGGCCCTGCTCTCTCTGGGAATCCACAACATCCACCTCGGCCCCACGCTGCCGGCCTTCCTCAGCCCCAACGTGACCAAGGTGCTGGTCGAACAGTTCGGCATTGCCGGGATCGGCAGTGTCGAGGAGGATCTGCGCCTTCTGATCGGCGAATAAACAAGAATGCCCCCGGCACCGCAAGGTGCCGGGGGTTTTGGAATCATGCGGGATCGTCGGTCTCCTCACACGGGTAACGGATGCCCATCTGGGCCCGCAGATGATCCATCTGCTCCATCATGTGGACCGTCTCGCGGTGGGGCATCGAAGGACATTCCGGCAGCCCCCGGCGGATGCAGTCCACCGTCTCGCGGACCTCGTACTCGTAGCCGGTCAGCTGGGGCGGACAGGCAATCTCCTCGATCAGACGGCCGGTGTCATCCACCATCCGCAGCCCCTGGGGGTTGTTGATGTTGTCCACCATCAGATACCCCTTTGTGCCGTAGATCACGCCGTACCGGTCGGACACCGCGTTCGCCGCGGCCGTCAGGTTGGCCACCCGGCCGTCCTTCCAGGTCAGCGTGATGCAGTCCGTCATATCCACGCCGTGCGTGTTCTTGGTGCACAGACCCCGGACCTCATCGGGGCGGCCGAACACCATCTCGGCAAAATGCAGCGGGTACAACCCCACATCCAGCAGCGCGCCGCCGGCCAGCTCGGGCAGGATGATGCGCTGTTTGCCGGTCATCTCATAGCCCAGATTGGCGGTCAGCAGCCGGGGCTCGCCGATCTTTCCGGATTCCACCGCCTCCCGGATGATGCGCCGCATCGGCTGGTACCGGGTCCAGATGGCCTCGGTGACCAGCACGCCCCGGGCCTGGGCGTAGCGCAGGGCGTCCTCGGCCTGGCGGGCGCTGACCGTGAAGGGCTTCTCGCACAGGATGTGCTTGCCGTGGTCGGCGCAGAGCTTGATGTGGCGGTAATGCAGCGAGTGGGGCGTGGCAATGTAGACAACCTCCACCGCAGGGTCCCGCAGCATCTCCTCATAGCTGCCGTAGGCTTTCGGCACGTTGTGCTCGGCGGCAAAGGCGCGGGCGCGGCCGATGTCCCGCGCCGCAACGGCATACAGTTCGGCCCCGGTTTCGCCCTGCTGCGCCATCCGGCACAGCGTGTCCGCCATGACGGCGGCGATGAATCCGGCACCCAGAATTCCAAATTTCATAGACGGTTCCTTTCTGTTCGGCGCGGCCCGGGTCAGTGGCCGGCGGGTTTCTGTTCCACCAGTTCCTTCTCGGTGGTGCGGTCGGCGTGGAGCAGCGTGAGGAAGATGATCCCCAGCGGGATCATGGTGAGCCAGATGGCCCGGCCCACCAGCAGATGGCAGAAGACCGTGCCCGTCACGGCGCCCAGGATGAAGAAAAACAGCATCCCGCAGTGGCGGGCCAGCTTGCGGCGGTGGGATTTGTCGGCGCTGTGGCGGTGCCGCAGCTCCTTGGCCAGCCCGACGCCGATCTGCCGGATGTGGTTGGTGGCAAAGGTGGTGGCCACCGGGACGCCCTCGGCCTGCCGGAAGGTATTGTACTGCATCGAGGCCACAAAGTTGATGACCACCTGGCAGATCTGCACCGGCGCGGTCTCGGGCAGAAACCCCAGCCCCAGCACCGCGATCATCTCAATCAGCATCAGCACGGTGTCCCACCGGACGTTGAACCGGTGCTTGATCGGGTTGGGCAGCAGCTCCGACACGAACGCGCCGAGAATGTAGGCCGAGATCGGGACCAGATAATACCCCGCCTTTGCCCATTCGGCGGACCCCAGCGCCAGGCCCATCAGCACGACGTTGCCGGTCTGGGCGTTGCAGAATACGTTGCCGCGCAGCAGATAGGTGTAGGCACCCCAGAACCCCGCGACGGCGATCAGTGTGAAGTAGACCCAGTTCCTCTCACAGGTCAGGTAATGCGGTTCGGCAGGATGTTGTTCTTTCACGATATGCGCCCTTTCTACAGTTCAGTTCCCTTTTATTATACACGGCCATACGAAAGGCGCAAGCCAAAAATGGCCGCCCCGGCAGCAAAAAACGGCGCCCTCCGGTAACCGGAGAGCGCCGTTTTGCGGTGCGTGTCAGCGGGCATGCCACCGCTCGGTCCAGGGCTCACCCTGGACTTCGTGCAGGTACACATAGGCCTCCGCCTCGCGGAGCGTGCCGCCGCACAGGACCCGGACCGGGCTGCGCCGGTACAGCGAGCCCTCCTCCTCGTAGAGGTCCATCTGCTCCACCGTCTGGTCGTCGGTGTACCACAGTTCGCCCCATACGGTGCCGCCGGGCTGCGCGACAATGCCGGGGTACCGCCCCAGATCGTACAGCGCGTAGCCGTCAAGACGGGCAGGTCCCGCGAACACGGCGCCCTCCAGACGGTTGTCGGCGCACTGACCGGTCATCAGTGTGCCGTAAACAAAAACCGGACGATTGTTCATCCTCGTCACCCCCGCCGACAGTATAGCACAAAGCAGGCCCCGGGTCCACCGACAGTTGCAGATCGGCGCGCCGCATGGTACACTCAAAGAAAACGGGACCGCCTGGTCCGAAGGAGCGTGGCAGTATGTTGGCCTATACCTATGTCGAACACGGAAAATTTGAGCTGCGGGACAAACCCCGGCCGGTCCTGCGGGATGCGCGGGATGCCATCGTCCGGGTGACGCTGGCCAGCATCTGTACCAGCGACCTGCACATCAAGCACGGTTCGGTGCCCCGGGCGGTGCCGGGCATCACGGTGGGACACGAGATGGTCGGCATCGTGGACGAGGTGGGCGAGGCAGTGACCGCAGTCCGCCCCGGGGACCGGGTGACCGTCAATGTCGAGACCTTCTGCGGGGACTGTTTTTTCTGCCGCAACGGCTGGGTCAACAACTGCACCGACCCCGAGGGCGGCTGGGCGCTGGGCTGCCGGATTGACGGCGGCCAGGCCGAGTATGTCCGGGTGCCCTACGCCGACCAGGGGCTCAACCGCATCCCCGACGGCGTCACCGACCGGCAGGCGCTGTTTGTCGGGGACGTGCTGGCCACCGGGTACTGGGCGGCCCGCATTGCCGAAATCCGTCCCGGCGACACCGTGCTGATCCTGGGTGCCGGTCCCACCGGCCTGTGCACGCTGCAGTGTGTGCAGCTGCTGCAGCCGGGGCGCATCATTGTCTGCGACCGGGACCCCGGGCGGCTGGCGTTTGTGCGCGCCCATGCGCCGCAGGTGCTGGCCGTCCCGCCCGAGGGCCTGCCGGAGGTTGTCCGTGCCAACAGCCGCCACGGCGGCGCCGATGCGGTGCTGGAGGTGGCGGGCAGCCCCGACACCTTCCGCCTGGCCTGGGAATGTGCCCGGCCCAACGCCGTGGTGACGGTGGTGGCCCTCTATGACGAACCGCAGACGCTGCCGCTGCCCCGGATGTACGGCAAGAACCTGACCTTCAAGACGGGCGGCGTGGACGGCTGCCACTGCGGCGAGATCCTGGACCTGATCGCGGCGGGCCGGCTGGACACCACGCCGCTGATCACCCACACCTTCCCGCTGCGGGAGATCGACCGCGCGTATGATCTGTTTGAACATCACCGCGACGGCGTGCTCAAGGTCGCCATCGAGTGCGGGATCGCCGATGCAACAAAGTGACAGGCAGGGCCGGGGCGTTTTCTCCATGGGCAAAACGTCCCGGCCGTGGTATGATACAAAGCGGGCCGCAGGCCCGCAAAATCCGATGGGGAGTGCTGTGACGTGGAGATTGCTTTTCTTCTGCCGGGGCAGGAACGCTGGGTTCCGGTCAGCGGCGGTGTCCGTTATGATTACTGTTCGGAGCGCGGGGAGTATTTTTCCTGCGTTGCCAGGACCGCGGAGGCCGCGCAGGCAGTCTGTGAGGACTGGATGATGCGCCGCGAACGCTATTGAACCCGCCGCTCAACCGCGCCGACCTCATTGCCCTGTGCGGCCGGCTGCCCGACAGTTACGAGGACTATCCCTTCGACGACCCCAACTGGACGGTGATGCGGCACCGCACCAACCGGCGGTCCTACGCGCTGATCTTTGAGCGGCAGGGCCGGCTGTGGGTCAACGTCAAGGCGGAACCGGCCTGGGGCGATTTCTGGAAACAGACCTACCCGGCCGTCGTGCCCGCCTACCATATGAACAAGCGCCACTGGATCGGCATTGTGCTGGACGGCAGCATGACCGCCGACCAGATCTTTGACCTGATCGCCGAGAGCTATCGGCTGACCGCGCCGCGCGCCGCCAAATCCCGCTGAACTGGCAGACTTCCCGGAACTTTCCCGGGAAGCCTGTATTTTTTTGTGGAAAAAGTTGCCGGAACGCTTGTGCCAATGCCTGCGGTACGCTATGATATAGGGGAGGGAAAAAATTACCGGCTCTGCTCCAGATACGCCCCGGTGGTCAGCACCTCGGTGTGGGGCACCGTCAGGTAGGAGACAATGGCTTCGGCCTGCGCCTCGGATTCCGGCGTCACGCCGGCCACCGCGTCGGTCAGATAGACCATCCGGTGCCCCAGATCAATGCCCGCCAGCACGGTGGACAGCACACAGCATTCCGCCACCACGCCGGTCACCACCACCCGGTCGGCCCGGGCCGCGGCCTCCCGCACCTTCGGAATCGAAAAGGACGAATAGACCGACTTGTCGAGCAGCGGATACCGCTCCAGATAAGGGGCCATCTCGGGCAGCATCGCGTTGGCAAAGGCGTCGGCGTTGACGGCCGCATTCACGCGGTTGTACTCCCGCCACATCCCTTCCGGCTGCGCGGGCGGCACAAAGCGGGTGAACAGGACCTCGCCGCAGACGCCGGCATCCAGCAGCCTGCGGATGTTGCGGGCGGCCTGCCGGATATGGCAGCAGGCCCAGGGCTGGCCCTCGGTGTAGACGTTCTGCAGATCAATCACCAGCAGCAGATCATGGTTGGACATGGCGGACTCCTCCTTTGTTTCGCGCCGCACCAGACGGCATTTTCAGATTCAGTATACCGCACCGCGCCGGGAATTGACAAGGTTTGACTTTTGACGGCGGAGGTGTTACTTTAATAACAATACCGGAGAAACTAAACAAAACACCACAAAATATTCAAAAAGGAAGCGATTGTCATGGCCGTTCGTATGGCACATATTCAGCTGCCGGAGGATCTCGGCATTGAGGACGCGATCCTGCCCGGCGATCCGGCCCGGGTGGACCGGGTGGCGGCGCTGCTGGAGCAGCCCGAGGAACTGATGTTCAACCGGGAGTACAAGAGCGTCCGCGGACTCTGGAAGGGACGCCCGGTGCTCATCATCTCCACCGGCATGGGCGGTCCGTCCACGGCGATTGCCGTCGAGGAGCTGGCCCGCACCGGTGTGCGGCAGATGATCCGCATCGGCAGCTGCGGCGCCCTGACCCCGACGCTGGATCTGGGCGATCTGGTGCTGGTCTGCGGCGCGGTGCGGGACGACGGCACCTCGGCGGGGTATCTGCCCGCCGAATACCCCGCCGTGCCCGACCTGGACCTGCTCAACGCCTGCCGCACGGCGGCCCGGCGGCAGCAGGCACCTTATCAGATCGGCATTGCGCGCAGCCATGACTGCATGTACCGCGACGACAACCCCGCCCTGTACGAGACCTGGTCCCGCCGCGGCGTCATCGCCTCCGACATGGAGACCGCGACCATGCTGGTCGTGGGCCGGCTGCGGGGCGTGCGCTGTGCGTCCATCCTCAACGTGGTGGCGGGCTTCCACAAGAACGTCGCCGAGAGCGTGGGCCGCTACCAGAACGGCGAGCAGGCGGCTGCCGCCGGTGAGCATCTGGAAATCTGCACGGCGCTCGATGCGCTGGATGTGTTTCATCAAGGATCTTCCCGGGCCTGAACCGGAAGAATATAAAGGAGGAATATCCCGTGAATCTGTTCAAGACCAAATTTGATGCGGCAACGATCGTTCTGATCCCGGCCTGCATCGGCATCAACTATCTGGGCAAGATGTTCGCCAGCCTGCTCAAACTGCCCCTCTGGCTGGATTCCATCGGCACCTGCATCGGCGGCTGCCTGGGCGGCCCCATCATCGGCGGCATCTGCGGCGCGGCCAACAACCTGATTTACGGGTTGACCGCCGGCGACAACATCACGCTGATCTATGCGCTGACCAGCCTGGGCATCGGCCTGGCCGCCGGCATCATGGCGCGCCTGGGCTTCATGAAGTCCTTCCCCAAGGCGCTCATCACCGCCTGCGTGGCCGGCTTTGTGGCCGTGCTGATCTCCACCCCGCTCAACGTCATCTTCTGGGGCGGCACCACCGGCAATGTCTGGGGCGATATGGTGTTCGCCGCCACCCAGGCCGCCGGCCTTTCCACCCTGCTGGGCTCCTTCCTGGATGAGATCGTCGTCGATGTTCCCGACAAGATCATCACCCTCATCGTTGTCTACTTTGTCCTCAAGGGCCTGCCCCGCAAACTGACGGCCCTCTACGACGCCAACGCCAAGATCGAACACCTCGAGTAAGCTATGAAAAGTATCAGTCTTTATGTGGATAACGGCAGCTGGCTGTGCAAGGTTCATCCCTTTACCAAGCTGGCGTACATTGCCACGGCCATCAGTGTGCCGCTGCTGGTGGGCAAGCTGTCCTTTTTTGCCATCTTCATCGCCCTCAGTCTGGCGGTGCTGGCCAGCGGCAGGCTGCTCAAGCGGGTGGTTCCGCTGATAGCCTTCTCCTTCACGATCCTGATCACCATCTTTCTGATCCATGGCCTGTTCAACCAGAGCAACCGCAACATCCTGTTCAGCATCGGACCGCTGCACTTTTACCGCGAGGGTCTGCTGTATGCGCTGCACATCGGCTGCAACGTTTTGAACATGCTGCTCTCCTTTGCGATTCTGGTGCTCTCGGCCAAGCCCTCCGAGCTGGTCGAGGAACTGGAAAAGCGCGGTTTCTCCCGCCGGATGGGCTACATCATCACCTCGGTGTTCCAGATCGTGCCCCAGATGACCGGCACGATGAACACCATCACCGATGCCCAGCGCAGCCGCGGCCTGGAAACCGAGGGCAGTCTGCTGACCCGCGCCAAGGCCTTCCTGCCGCTGATCTCGCCGGTGGTCATGAGCTCGCTCATCAACACCCGGGAACGCGCGGTGGCGCTGGAAGTGCGCGGATTTGCCGCCAAACAGAAAAAAACTTACCTTGCCGACCGCACGCCGCACCGCGGGGATACCCCCATCACTGTCGTGCTGCTTGCCATGATTGCGGCCGCACTGCTGTGGAGGATTGTCCAATGCCTGTGATTGCTGTGGAAAACCTCAAATACCGCTACCCCAACACCGAGTCGCTGGCCCTGGACGGGCTGAGCTTCACGGTCGAGAAGGGCGAGTTCATCGGCATTGTCGGTGAGAACGGCGCGGGCAAAAGCACCCTGAGCCAGGCCCTGATCGGTCTGGTGCCCCAGTTCTACAAGGGCGCCTATGGCGGCCGTGTCCTGATCGAGGACCTGCCCGCCGAGACCACCCCCATCTCGGAACTGTGCTGCAAGGTGGGCCTTGTCTTTCAGAACCCCTTCAACCAGCTTTCCGGCGCCAAGGACAACGTCTATGAGGAAGTTGCCTTCGGAATGCAGAACCTGGGCGTCCCCCGGGAGGAGATGCACCGCCGCGCCGAGGAAGCCCTCAAACTGCTGGACATCTGGCAGTACCGCGACCGCAACCCCTTTGACCTTTCGGGCGGCCAGATGCAGCGCGTGGCCATCGCCAGCGTGCTGGTCATGAACCCCGACATCCTGGTGCTGGACGAACCCACCTCCCAGCTGGACCCGCAGGGCAGCGAGGAAGTGTTCCGCACCGTGGACAAGCTGGCCCGCAGCGGCATCACCATCCTGATGATTGAGCAGAAGATCGAGAAGATTGCCGCCTACTGCGACCGCATCCTGCTGCTGCACAAGGGCCGGCAGATCGCCTTTGATACCCCGCAGAAGATCTTCTCCCGCACCGACCTCGAGGAGCTGGGGGTGCAGCCCCCGGCATTCACGCGGATCTGCCGTGCGCTGGGCGCCGCCCTGCCGGACGGAAGCTATCCCGTCACGGCCGAGGAGGCCGCCGGCCGCCTGCACCGCGTCGAGTCCATCCAGCCGCCGCCCGCCGTCCCCGTGGAGACCCGCCCCGTTCTCTTTGAGATCGAAAAGCTGCGCTTCTCCTACCGGCCCGGCACGCCGGTGCTCCATGAAATCAGCCTGACGCTGGACGCCCGTCCCACCGCCATCATCGGCCAGAACGGCGCCGGCAAAACGACGCTTGTCAAGCTGCTCAAGGGCCTGCTCCGGCCCGAAGGCGGCGTCATTCGGTTCCGCGGCGAGGACATCGCCGGGCGCACCGTCGCATCGCTGGCCGCCCAGGTCGGTTATGTGTTCCAGAACCCCGACGACCAGATCTTCCGCTACAACGTCCTCGACGAGGTCATGTTCGGCCCGCTGAACATCGGCATGGACGAAAAGACCGCCCGGGAAAAGTCCCGCGAAGCACTCGCCATGACCGGCCTGGCCGGCCTGGAGGACCGCAACCCCTACGACCTCGAACTCTATGAGCGCAAGATGGTGGCCATCGCCTCGGTGCTGGCCATGGACCCCGATGTGCTGATCCTGGATGAGCCGACCATCGCCCAGGATGTGCGCGGCCGCCGCCGCATCGCCGAGATTGTCCGCACCCTGTCGCAGCGCGGCAAGCTGGTGCTGGCCATTTTGCACGATATGGATTTTGTGGCCGAATGTTTTGAGCGGGTCATCGTCATGGCCCAGGGCCGCGTGGTGGCCGAAGGCACGCCGCGCCGCGTCTTTTCGGACGCTGAGGCATTGCAGGCCGCCCGTCTGGACCCGCCCCACGTCACGCAGCTCTGTACCCGTCTGGGGTACGAGGGCGTCTTCCTGACCGTCGAAGAGTTCCTGCACGCCTGCGGCAGGGACTGATCCGCCTGCCCCGGACCCCCGCTGTTCGGCATGACCGGCGAGGGTCTGGGAAGGTGCGCCCTTCCATCAAAAATACGGCACGCCGGAAAGCGCAGAAGGCTTTTCCGGCGTGCCGTTTTGTTTACCAGCGCGGCTCCGTCAGCGGACAGTGCATGTCGCTGCGGGCGGCGCGCATCTCCACATAGCAGCCGCACTGCATGCAGGTGCCGTTTTGCAGCGCCTCGCAGTCCCGGCAGCAGGCAAGCCGCGTCTCGTACAGCGCGTCGGGGGTGCGCAGACGGCGCGGCATCGTGGCGCGGTACCGCTCCACACTCCGCAGATAGTCATTCTCCCCGGTCATGTCCCGCAGCAGACAGCGGCAGACCTTGGGCTGGGTGGCTTCCTCCATGGCAGACTCCTTTCACTCGGCATCCAGTTCGACGACGGCGCCGGGACAGTCCTCCAGCAGCGCCGGACGGCCGCTCCAGTCGCCCGGTCCGCCCGACCGCACCCGGCAGTCCCGCACCCGCAGCCCTTGCACACAGCGCGCATACAGTGCCGGAATCTCATGGGGGTACAGATGCCGCGCCGACGGCTGTTCGTCAAACAGCCCGCCGGGCTGGGTGCCCTGGCGGCAGAGCGTCAGGTCCACCGCCTCGGCCCGGATGTTGTACAGCGGGGCGTAGGATTCCCCCGCAAAGAACAGGCAGCTCTCCGCCTTCATCGTGATGTGGTCAAAGCTGACATTGCGGATCACACCGGGAAAGTTGTCCTGCCCGGCCCGCCGGGTCGCGTTGACAAAGAGCGCTTCGCCCTTGCCCCACCAGCCCGGGGCCCCCGGCACCGAATAGCGGTCGGCATACCGCCGCACGGCCCCGACCAGATGGTGGACCTGGATGTTCTCGACGGTGCCGCCGTCCCGCACCCAGATGCCGACGGCCCGGGAACAGTCCTTCACCAGACAGTCCCCGAAGGTGATGTTGCGGATGTCGCCGCAGGTCTCGGTGCCGATCTTCAGCGCGGAATCCCGGGAGTGCAGCACGCAGTTCGTGATGGTCACGTTGCAGCAGGGCCCGTACCGGCGGGTCATCGGCCCGGTCGCCTTGACGACGATCGCATCGTCGCCGGTGTGGATCAGACAGCCGCTGATGATCACATCCTGGCAGCAGTCCGGGTCAATGCCGTCGTTGTTGGCGCCCCGGTCGTCGTTGAGAATGCGGATGTCCCGGATGCGCACGCGGCGGCATCCCGCCATGTGCAGCGTCCAGAAAGCCGCATCCCGCAGCGTCACGTCCCGGATCGTCAGGTCGGTGATGTCCTCCAGCAGGATCATCCGCGGGCGGAACGCCGCCGCGGCCTTGGGACATTCCCCGAACCCGTTGTCCTCGTTGCGGTCAAAAAATACCCGGCGCCCCTGCCCGTCAATGACGCCGCTGCCCGAGATCGTGATGTCCTGCCCGCCGCAGGCCCCCAGAAAAAAGCCGCCGTTCCAGCCGTCCATCGCGTCGTCGGCGTCGGCATGGCGGAACGGGCGGATGTCCTCGGGCCGCAGGCTGGACTGCAGCACCGCGCCGCTGCACAGATGCAGCTCCACATGGGAGCGCAGCATCACGCTGCCGCTGAGAAACCGCCCCGCCGGCACCATGACCCGGCCTCCGCCCGCCTGTGCGGCGGCATCCACCGCGGCCTGGATGGCGGCGGCACAGTTGGTCACGCCGTCCGCGACGGCGCCGTATTCGGTGATCCAATACTCCTGCATCATGGTCCCTCCCGGACTCAGTCCTTGGGCGGCGTCATCCAGCCGCGGTATTTGAGAATGGAAGTCTTGGGATTGTTGCCGGCCGCACTGCGCCACTGGCTGGGCGTGGTGCCCATCTCGGCCAGGAAATGCCGGTTGAAGCTGGACAGCGACTGGAACCCCACCTGCCCCGAGATGGACAGGATGGAATCCTCACTCATCCGCATCAGCGAACAGGCCTTGAGGATGCGGGTGCGGTTGAGGTGTTCCAGCGGCCCCACCGACAGCAGTTCCCGGAACACCCGCCGGAAATGCGACTGGCTCATGCCGCACAGCCGGGCCAGTGTCTCGATGGGGAAATCCTCCATATAGTGCCGGTTGATGTATTCCAGCGCCGGGGCCACCGGGATCGTCGCGGCCAGCCGGGCACTCTCGCGCCGGGCGGTGATCCGCATCAGCTCAACGCCCAGCGCCACGAACAGCCCCCGCACGCTGATCGCATAGTCCATCTGGCGCTGCTGCATCTCGGCCAGCATGGACCGGACCAGCGACTGCACCGCCGGATATTCCTGCGGCGAAAGGATGTAATAATGCCCCTGCACGGCCTGCTGCAGCAGCTCGCCGTTGGGCAGCGCCTCGGCCGGAAAGAGCGGCCGCACCAGCTCGAACGGGTCCAGATGCAGATAACTCCACTTGCTCGCGGTGCCGGGGTCCGACCAGGTCGTGTGCGGTACATCGCCGGAAATGATCGTCACATCCCCCGCCCGGAAGGCCCGCTGCTCCCCGCGGAACCCCAGGAATCCGCCGTCACTCTCACACAGGCCGATCTCCAGGCAGTTGTGGAAATGCAGCACGCCGGACGGCACGTCCGAGATGCGCCAGTTCTCACCGCTGAGCATCTGGATCGGAAAATCGGCGGGCAGTTCATAGTTGCGGTACTCAATGACGGTGCGCGGCGGCCGGGACATGGCGGATTCTCCTTCCGGATAGAATGGCCCCATTATACGCCCTGTCCGCCGAAAAAACCACCCTTCTTTGCCAAAAACGGCGATTTATGTGCAGTTCATACAAACCAAAAGTGCATAATTTGTGCGAAACGGACAAGTCTGCCCGGAATACATGGAAGAATCGTCCTGAATCATGGAGAAAACGCCCCACGCCCCAATTTATAAATGATCGAAATTGCACAGAAATCGTCTGAAAAGGCCAAGACGATGCCCGGGACGGCGTGCATAATAAAAGCAACTGTCGAAGGAGCCCGCGGGGCCGGATTGCAAAAGGAGAGATGATCAGATGGCAGGATTGATTTTTGACAAAGCACAGATCGAACAGACCATCGACGCCGTGGTGGCGCGCACGATGCGGATGGACATGACCTGGGACTGGCCCTGCGGTGTGGCCTATTACGGCATCTGCGAGGCCTACGAGGTCACCGGCAAGCAGGAGTACCTCAAACTCGTGCAGGACCGTGTGGACGAATACATCGAGCTGGGCCTGCCCGAGTGGACCGTCAACACCTGCTCGATGGGACATTGCCTCATCACGCTGTATGAGCACACCGGCGACGAGCGGTACCTGAACATCGCCAAGAGCAAGGTGGACTATCTGGAAAACAAGGCCCTGCGGTTCGGTGACCGGGTATTGCAGCACACCGTCTCGGTCAACAACGATTTCCCCGAGCAGGCCTGGGCCGACACGCTGTTCATGGCTGCCTTCTTCCTGCTGCGGATGGGCGTGCTGCTCAAGGACGCCGCCCTCATCGACGACGCGCTGAACCAGTATTACTGGCATATCAAATACCTGCAGGACCCGGCCACGGGGCTGTACTATCACGGCTACAACAACCTGACCGGCGATCATATGTCGGGCATCTTCTGGGGCCGCGCCAACGCCTGGGCCGCCTACACGATGTCCCAGGTGGGGCTGCGCCTGCCGGAGTGCTACCTCTATCCCAAATTCCTCGACGTGGTGGGCAGCCTCAACGACCAGCTGGCCGCCCTCAAGCTGCTCCAGACCGAAAACGGCCTGTGGCGCACCATCGTGGACGACCCCGAATCCTACGAGGAGATCAGCGCCTCGGCGGGCATTGCGGCGGCCATGATCGCCAAGGGCAACCCGCTGCACATCAAGTATATCAATAAGTCCATCGGCGGCATCCTGCAGAACATCAGCGAGGATGGCCGGGTGCTCCATGTCTCGGGCGGCACGGCCGTCATGAAGGACCGCGAGGGCTACCGCGGCATCAGCCGTGACTGGATTCAGGGCTGGGGCCAGGGCCTGGCGCTGGCCTTCCTGTCCGGCGTGCTGAACTACGACAAGATGCGCAGTGACGGGGCCCTGTAAGATGCAGACGGTCTTTGATTTCACCGTGCCCGGTTCGGCGGTGTCCTACCGCCGCAGCACCGGAGCCGGATTTGTGGACGCCGCCGCCTTGCAGGATGCCCCGCGGCTGCACACCCCCCAGATGGCCGCCAACTGGCAGCCGATGTGGTGGTACGGCGGCTGGTGCGCGGGCTTTGCGGCCGGGCCCCGGGGTGTTGCGGCCAGCCCCGCCCCCTGCCTGCCCGCCGCCGACCTGGCGGGACGGGAACTGCCGGTCTGGTTCCGGGCCGACCTGCCGGGCGAGGGGACCTATCAGGTTTCGCTGCGGCTGTGCGGCCGGGGCGGACCGGTCCGGGTCTTTGCGGGACGCCGCCGCCTGATGTGGCAGGGCACCCTGACAGAAGGCCAGGTGCGGGAACTGCGCTTCCCGCTCGATGTGACGCCGCTTGTGCCGGACGGCGAGACACAGCCCGCCCTCAATGCGGCGGCCGATCTGGCCGTGACGGGGGCAGACCTGCAGGCGGTGTGCCTGCAGCCCGCTGCGATGCCGCGGGTGTTCCTGATGGGGGACTCCACCGTCACCGACCAGTGCGCGGGCCTGCCCTATGCCCCCGGCTCCAGCTATGCGGGCTGGGGCCAGATGCTCGGCCGGTTCCTGCCGGGGGACTGGTGCGTTTCCAACCATGCCCACTCCGGCCTGACGACCGAGAGTTTTACCGAGGGCGGCCACTGGGCCATTGTCGAACCGCGGCTGCGGGCGGGGGACTTCTGCCTGCTGCAGTTCGGCCACAATGACCAGAAGCTCCCGCATCTCGCTGCCCGGGGCGGCTACACCGAACGGCTGCGCGGCTATCTGCGGGCCATCCGGACCAGGGGCGCACAGCCCGTCCTGGTCACGCCGCTGGCGCGCAACACCTGGACCGCCGACGGCCGGTACAACGACCTGCTGGCCGAATATGCGGCCGCGGTCTTTGATCTGGGCCGGCAGGAACAGGTCCCGGTGATCGACCTGCACGGCTATGCGATGGAAGGCATCTGTGCCGAGGGCCGGGAGCGCTCCAAGCGGTGGTTCTATCCCGGCGACTACACCCACACCAACGATTTCGGCGCCTGCCGCTTTGCAGCCTTTGTGGCCGGGCGGCTCTGCGCGCTGGCGGGGCGTCCGGCTCCGGCCGTTCCGGTCCGCGAACCGTCCGGCCCGATGCTCCCGCTGACGCCGCCCGCTGACGCCGCGCCCACCGGGGAAACACCCTTTGCCGTGTATGAGACGCAGCAGCCCGATGCCCCGCTGACCCGGGCGGACGCGCTGTGCCAGATCACGGCCACGCTCAAACTGTTCCCGGTCAACGGCTATAAAAGCCCCTTTGCCGATGTGGTGGGCCAGGCTCCCTTTGCCGGAGCGGTCCAGAGCGCGGTGCAGAGCGGGCTGATCCCCGAACACTGGACCGCCGACGGCTGCCTGCATCCCGGGCAGTCCGTGACGCTCGCGGAGTTCCTGGAGGTGCTGCGCCCCGGCTATGCGGCCCGGCGGCCGCTGCCCGCCGGGGCCGTCGCCGACCAGGCCGTACAGGCCGGCTGGATTGACGCCGGCGCGGACCTGAACGGGGTCCTGACCCGGGCGCAGGGGGCGGCCATCTGCCGCCGTGTGCAGATTTGAAGGAGAAAGGTTGGAATTGCGATGAAACAAACCAAGAAAGGCGGGTTCACGCTGCCCGGCGAAGCCGGATGCGAGGCGCTGACCCTGGAACTGGCCGACCGCTGGGGCGCCGATGTCATCCGCGACAGCGACGGCACCGAACTGTCCGACGAGATTCTCGATGCCGGCTATTCGATCTACTCGACGATCTGCCTGATCCGGGACCACAACGAGTGGGCCCGCGAACATCCCGACTGCCTGCAGCAGACCTTCCTGACCACCCGGCCCTGCCTGGCAGGGGAGGGGCCGCTGTCGGTCGCGCTGCTCGCGGATTTCTTTGACGAGCAGTTCCGCGTCAATGACGGCGAGACCGCCCGCCGGTACTGGCAGGTCTGGGACCGCACCGAGGGCACGCTGCTGGACGCCGGCGCCTGGCACTGGCAGCCCGGCACCGGCTGCGTCGTCGTGGACCATCCCACGCCCTACCACAGCTATACGGTCAGCTTCCTGGCCTATCGGATCTGGGAAGAGATCTCGATGTACAACCATCTGACCAACCACTGGGACAAGGAACACCTGATGCCCATTGATCCCCGCCGCCCCGAAGCCCGCGCCTTCCTGACCGACTGGCTGCGCAACTGGTGCGAAACCCACCCCCACACGACGGTGGTCCGGTTCACGAGCCTGTTCTACAACTTTGTCTGGATCTGGGGCTCCGACGAGCGCAACCGCAGCCTCTTCACCGACTGGGGCAGCTATGACTTCACGGTGTCGGAGCAGGCGCTGGCGGATTTCGCGGCCGAGTACGGCTACGAGCTCACGGCGGAGGACTTCATCAACAAGGGCAACTTCCAGGTCACCCACCAGCCGCCCACGGCCCACAAGCGGGATTACATGGCGTTCACCCAGCGGTTTGTGGCCTCCTACGGCCGCACGCTGGTGGACCTGGTCCATCAGTACGGCAAAAAGGCCTATGTCTTTTACGACGACAGCTGGATCGGTGTCGAGCCTTACGGCCCCTATTTCCCGTCCATCGGGTTTGACGGCATCATCAAATGCGTGTTCTCGGGCTATGAAGTGCGGATGTGCTCCGGTGTGCCCGCCCAGGTCCATGAACTGCGCCTGCACCCCTACCTCTTCCCGGTGGGGCTGGGCGGTGCGCCGACCTTCACCGAGGGCGGCGATCCCACCCGCGATGCCCGCGCGTACTGGAACCATGTCCGCCGCGCCCTGCTGCGTGCCCCGATTGACCGCATCGGGCTGGGCGGCTACCTGCACCTGGTGAAGGATTTCCCGGATTTTGTCCAGTATATCGCCGATCTGGCCGATGAGTTCCGCGAGGTGCGGGATCTGCACGCCGCCGGCGAGGTCTACACGATGCCGCTGACCGTGGCGGTGCTGCACAGCTGGGGCGGACTGCGCCCCTGGACGCTCTCCGGCCATTTCCATGAAACCTACATGCACGACCTCATCCACATCAACGAGGCGCTCTCCGGCCTGCCGGTCGAGACCCGCTTCCTGAGCTTTGAGGATGTCAAGGCCGGCAAGCTGGAAGGCGTCGATGTGGTCATCAACGCCGGCCGCGCCGGCACGGCCTGGAGCGGCGGCGATGCCTGGCAGGATGCCGCGCTGGTCACGGCGCTCAGCGCCTGGGTGGCCCAGGGCGGCGTGCTGATCGGCGTCAATGAGCCCACCGCCGTGCCGGGCTGGGGAGACTATTTCCGGATGGCCCGCGCCCTCGGCGTGGACGAGGACACCGGCGCCCGTGTCTGTCACGGCCGCTGGCCCGTGCAGGCCGACCTCGTGGAGGGCCTGATCCCCGAGGGCGCCACCCTCTGCACCCGCGACCACCTTTACCTGACGGACGGCGAGACCCGCGTCCTGGCCGAACAGGACGGCTGCCCGGCCATTGCCACCCACACCTTCGGCCGCGGCCGTGGCATATATCTGGCCGGCTTTGCCTACAGCCCCGAAAACGCCCGGATGCTGCTCAACCTGATGCTCTGGGCCACCGGGACCGACAGCAGCCGTGTCCCGTACCTGACCGACAATGCGGCCTGCGAATGTGCCTGGTTCCCGGCTGCCCGCCGCCTTGTGGTCATCAACAACACCGAACAAGCACAGACCACCGTCATCCACACACCGGAGGGCGATGTGCGGGCTGAACTGGCCCCGTTCGCCACCCGGATGATCCAACGCTGAAGGGGGCACCGTCATGTCCTATCTGATTGTCAACGCCGCACGCTCGGCGGGCACGATCCGCAAAACGATCTACGGACAGTTTTCCGAACATCTGGGCCGCTGCATCTACGGCGGTATCGCTGACCAGGACGGCGCGCTGCGCCCCGCCGTCCTGCAGGCGCTGAAAACGCTGCACATCCCGGTGCTGCGCTGGCCGGGCGGCTGCTTTGCCGATACCTACCACTGGCGGGACGGCATCGGCCCCCGCAGCGAGCGCAAGACCATCATCAACACCAACTGGGGCGGCGTGACCGAGAACAACGCCTTCGGCACCCACGAGTTCCTCAGCCTCTGCGAACAGCTCGGCTGCGAAGCCTACCTGTCCGGCAATGTGGGCAGCGGCACCGTGCAGGAGTTCTCCGACTGGGTGGAATACTGCAATATGCCCGGCGTCTCGCCGATGGCGGACCTGCGTCGCCGCAACGGCCGCGAAGCGCCCTTCGGTGTGCGGTACTGGGGCATCGGCAACGAGGCCTGGGGCTGCGGCGGCACGATGCGCGCCGAATACTACGCCGACCTCTGCCGCCAGTATGCGACCTATCTGCGCTCCTACGATGCCGGCCTTGTGCCCTACAAGATCGCCTCGGGCGCCAATGTGGACGACTACCACTGGACCCGCACCGTGGTGGAGCGCGCCGGCCAGTGTATCGACGCCGTCAGCCTGCACTACTACACCGTCCCCGGCCCGGACTGGCAGCACAAGGGCAGCGCCACCGACTTTGACCGCGACGCCTACTACACCACGCTGCACAAGACGCTGCGGATGGAGGAACTGGTGGAAAACCACAGCCGCATTATCCGCCGCTTTGCCAAGGGCCGGCCCATCGGTCTGTGCGTCGACGAGTGGGGCACCTGGTACGATGTCGAGCCGGGAACCAACCCCGGGTTCCTCTACCAGCAGAACACGATGCGGGACGCCCTGGTGGCGGCGGTCAACCTGAACATCTTCAACAACCATTGCGATACCGTCGTCATGGCAAACATCGCGCAGCTCGTCAATGTGCTGCAGGCAATGCTGCTGACCGAGGGCGACAAGGTGGTCCTGACGCCCACCAGCCATGTCTTTGCGATGTACAGCGGGCATCAGGGTGCCCGCCAGCTGGAAAGCTATGCCGAAACCCGGATGCTGCGCCGCGACGAGGAGCAGGTCCCCGAACTGCATGTCTCGGCCAGCGAACAGTCGGACGGCACCGTGCTGGTCACCGCCGCCAACCTCAACGACACCGAGCCCGTGCCGGTCAACTGCCTGCTGGGCGGCATCCATGCCGCCGGCGTCACGGCCCGGGTCCTGGCCGGTGCGCCGTTCGACCACAACACCTTTGACCGCCCCGAGGCTGTCCGTCCGGCGCCGCTTGCCGTCACGCCGACCGAAACCGGCTTCACGGCCGTGCTGCCGCCCTGCAGTGTGGCGGCGTTCACGGTCTGCCAGAAATAACCTCTTTGCTTTTTTGGATGGAACCGCTATAATACAGTCAAACAGACCGGCCGCGGCGAGCTGTCCCGGCCGGGAAGGGAGGTACCATCCATGCGTATTGTGACTTTGATCGAAAATACCCCCGGTGATCCCCGCTGCGCCTGCGAACATGGCCTGAGTCTCTATCTCGAGACCCATGACCACAGGCTGCTGATGGACACCGGCTCCACCGGCGCCTTCGCGGACAACGCGGAGGCGCTCGGCATTGATCTGACCCGCGTCGATACCGTCGTGCTCAGCCACGGCCACTACGACCACGCGGGCGGTCTGCTCCGCTTTGCCGCCCTCAATCCCGGGGCGCCGATCTATCTCCAGGCGGGGGCCGACGGCGATTTCTACCACGGCGACCGCTACATCGGCATCGACAAGGCCATCACGGCGCTGCCCCAGGTCCGCCCGGTCCGGGGCGATCTGCGCATCGACGGGGAGCTCTTTCTGTTCGCGGGCATCACCGGCCGGCGGTTCTGGCCCCAGAGCAATCTCTCACTCCGGGTCCGGCGGGACGGTCAGACCCTGCAGGACGATTTCTCCCACGAGCAGTGCCTGGTGGTCAGCCAGGACGGACACCGGGTGCTGGTGTCGGGCTGCGCCCACAACGGCATCCTGAACATCCTGGACCGCTACCGCGACCTCTTCGGCGGCGACCCCGACGTCGTGATCAGCGGATTCCATATGATGAAGAAACAGCCCTACGACTGCGAGGAACTGGATGTCATCGACGAGACAGCCCGGGAACTCGCGCGGCACAACACGGTCTTTTACACCGGTCACTGCACCGGCCTGCCCGCCTTCGAGCGGATGCAGACCATCCTGGGGGAGCAGCTCCGCCCGCTGCACAGCGGGGTGGAACTGGACCTCGCAACCCGGTAAAACCCCTGGTGCCCGGCTGCCCGGACAGCCGGAAAACGCCCCTTCCGCTCCGCTGTCTGCGGGGCGGTTTCCTTTTGCACATTTTTGAAGATTGTGTGAAATTCCGGGCCGAGAAGAGAATTTGACACTTTAGCGCATTGCATAAATACCGTTGGCGGTTTATATAAAAACTATCCAACTACGCGCAGAAACACTTGACAATATGCACGGGAGTGTTTGGGATTATTTCGCCGGAAATATGAGAATAATTTTGCGTAAATACGCGAAAAATGTAGTCAAAAAGATGAGAGGATTTGATTGTTGAAATACCGAAAAGGGTGCCGTAAAATTTGACTAAAGGCAGCAGGGAGCCGTCCGGACGGGCGGCCCTGCGCAGAGTCCCTCTTCCGCGGCGTCCAAGCCGGCTGCGGCGGTGCGGAAACAGCAGGGAACAACAAAAAGGAGGAACCCTCAATGGCGAAAACACTGACGGCAGGTAAAGCGGCCGGTGCTCGGACCAAGCAGGACAAACGCGCTTATGCGCAGCTCGGGCACAACACCTGGCGCAAAGCGTTCATGCAGCATTACTGGCTGTACATTCTGATGATCCCGGGCATCCTGTACATGCTCATTTTCAACTACACGCCGATGGCAGGCCTGGTCATGGCGTTCGAGGACTTCAGCCCCTACAATGGCGACACCGCCATCCAGGCGCTGTTCGGCAGCCCCTTCGCCGGACTGAAGTACTTTGAAAAACTCTTCACCGGCCCGGATTTCTGGCGTCTGCTGCGCAACACGCTGGCAATCTCGCTGGCCAACCTGATCTTCGCCTTCCCGGCGCCGATCATCCTCGCACTGCTGCTCAACGAGCTGCGCTGCAAATGGTTCAAGCGCTTTTCCCAGACGCTGGTGTATATCCCGCACTTCGTCTCCATCGTGATTGTGGCGGCGCTGACCTATCAGCTCTTCTCCACCACCGACGGTGTCGCCTATCATATGCTGGTCCAGGTGTTCGGCAAACAGAACGCCCCCGACATCATGTCCGATCCCAAGCTCTTCTCGACGATGATCGTCGGTCAGAACCTCTGGAAAGAGACCGGTTACGGCACGATCATCTACCTCGCGGCCCTCTCCAGCGTCGATACCCAGCTGTATGAAGCCGCCAAGATCGACGGCGCCGGCCGCTGGCAGCTGATGTGGCACGTCACGCTGCCCGCCATCCGCGGCACCATCATCCTGATGCTCATCATGAAGGTCGGCTCGCTGCTGAACACCGGCTACGAACAGATCTTCCTGATGCAGAACGCCATGAACCGCTCGGTCTCCGACGTGTTCGACACCTACATCTACACCAAAGGCATCGTCAACGGACAGTATTCCCTTGCCACGGCTGCCGGCCTGTTCAAGTCCATCGTCAGTATGGTCATGGTCGTCGGCGCGAACAAGATCGCCAAGCTGTTCGGTGAATCCGGCCTGTACTAAGCGCAAGGAGGTACTGTCATGTCTGGCATCATCCATCAGAAACAGGACCCCAACGCCATCCGTGCGACGGGTACCCTGGAAAAGCGCTCGCCGGGCGATCAGGCGGTGCAGGTGCTGCTCTATGTTCTGATTGCACTCATTGCTCTGCTCTGTGTGCTGCCCTTTATCTACGTCATCGCCGGTTCCTTCGCCACCGAGCAGGAACTGACCGAGCGCCCCTTCTTCCTGATTCCTCACGAATTCTCCCTCAATGCGTACTCCTACATCCTCAAGGACGGCTCGGTTTTCCGCGGCCTCAAGAACTCCTTCCTGGTCACCATCGTGGGTACGCTGATCAACATGTTCGTATCCTGCACGCTGGCCTACCCGCTTTCGCGCAGCTATCTCAAGGGCCGCAACGGCTTCATCAACATGGTCATCGTGACCATGCTGTTCTCCGGCGGCATGGTGCCCAGCTACATCCTGGTCATGAACATCCTGGACCTCGGCAACACCTTCTGGGCCCTGTGGCTGCCCGGTGCCATGAGCGCATTCAATATGATCATCATCAAGAACTACTTCCAGGGACTGCCCAACGAACTGGAGGAGGCCGCCATCATCGACGGTTCCAATGACCTGATCACCTTTGTGCGCATCATCCTGCCGCTGTCCACCCCCGTGCTGGCATCCGTCGCGCTGTTCTACGCGGTCGGTCACTGGAACTCCTACTTCAACGCCATGATGTACATCAACGACCCCGACATGGAACTGATGACCATCGTGCTGCGCCGCATGGTGTTCCTGACCAACAAGATCACTCAGGACAGCACCTTCGACTGGGGCGCTGCCGGTATGCCGCCCGCCAAATCCATCAAGATGGCCACCACCGTCGTGGCCACGGTCCCGATGCTCTGCATTTACCCCTTCGTTCAGAAGTACTTCACCCAGGGCATCATGGTCGGCTCCGTGAAGGGCTGATCCCCGTTATCCGGTTTCATCACGCAGTCTGCGTGTTATAAAAAAAGGAGGAAAACAACTCATGAAAAAGCAAATCGCCCTGACCCTGAGCGTCGCGATGGCCGTCACTGCCCTGGCCGGTTGCGGCGGTTCCGGCAGCTCGTCCTCTTCCAGCGCCGCTTCGGCTACCGCCGAGGGCGCCTCGGAATCCAGCGGCCGCCCGACCATCACCTTTATGATCCCCACCTTCTACGGCACCGAGTTCGCCAACGACAACTCCGACAAGGTCATCCAGGCCTACGAGGATTACACCAACACCACCGTCGAATGGCGTCTTGAGGCCAACGATACCTACAAGGACAAGTTCGGCCTGACCCTGATGGACAAGGACAACATGCCGATGATCCTGACCGCTTCCGGCGCGCTGGATGCCAACATCGTCGACGCCGCCAAGAAGGGCGCGTTCTGGGATCTGAGCAGCTACCTGCAGGACAGCGAGAGCTACCCCAACCTGAGCCAGGCCAACGAGAACGTTCTGAAGGGCCTGACCGTTGACGGACAGATCATCGGCATCCCCCGTACCCGTGCCATCGGCCGCTACGGCCTGGCCTACCGCACCGACTGGGCGGAAGCCGTGGGCATCACCGAGCCTCCCAAGACCATCGAGGATGTCTACAACATGCTCTACGCCTTCACCTACGATGACCCGGACGGCAACGGCGTGGACGACACCTACGGCCTCGAGCTGTGCAAGTACACCGGACCTCTGGACGTGATCCAGACCTGGTTCGGCTGCGGCAACGAGTGGGTCGAGCAGGACGGCAAACTGGTCCCGGTCCATCAGACGGCCGAGTACAAGGAAGCCCTGCAGTGGATGCGCAAGATCTATGAGGACGGTCTGGTCCGTCCCGACTGGGCAACCGTCGACACCTCCACCTGGGAGGACGGCTGCAAGAAGGGCGAAGCCGGCTGCTTCCTGGACACCATGGACGGTGCCAAGCGTATCTGGAACTACTTCACCAGCAACAACGTAGCGAGCGTTGTGGATCCCTCCACCACCGCCACGATGACGATGGTCGGACCCATCGCCAAGGATGCCAACAGTGAGCCCCGCACCCTGGCCACCAGCGGCTACAACGGCTTCTACCTGATCACCAAGTCTGGCGCCAAGACCGAGGAAGATCTGAAGAACTGCCTGACCTTCCTGGACAAGATGAACGACGATCCGATGCTCGAACTGGCCGACTACGGCATCGAGGGCATCAGCTATGACCTGAACGAGAACGGCAATGTCGTCCTGAACCCCGATTACGACGCTTCTCAGACCCCCAACTGCGGCCTGAACCAGGCTGTCGCCTACATCCCCAACATGTCCAGCGTGTCTCATCCGCTCGAGAAGGCCGAGAGCCAGATCGAGTCCGAGGCCTGCCAGGAAGTCAACGAGAAGTACGCCGTCTTTAACCCCGCGCTCGGCTACCTCGCCAACTCTGCCACCAACGCCGAAGTCGGCACCGATATCGAGCAGATCATCGACGACGCCCGCACCCAGTACATCTGCGGCCAGATCGACGACGCCGGCCTGGATGACGCTGCCCAGCAGTGGCTGGATCGCGGCGGTGCCCAGCTGGTTGAGGAAGTCAACGAGCTCTACGCTGCTGATACCAACAAGTAATTTCATTCCTATCTGAATCAGGCCGCGCCCCTGCGGCATCGGCCGGAAAGGCACCGCGGATGCACTCTCGCGGTGCCTTTTTTGTCGGCCGCAGCGCGGCATTCTTTTACAAAAACGCACAGAAAGGCGGATCTTTCGATGAACCTCACACTTTTGGCCCAGGATGCCCGCTCGACCACCGTGGGCTGGCAGCCGGTCCCCGGGGCTGCCTGCTATGCTCTGGAATGGTCCGACCGGATGTCCGACACCGTCCGCTTCCGCACGGCCGGCCAGACCCGGGACTGCCGGTTCCGGTTTGTCCGCTCGACGCATATCCCGTATTATCTGCGGCTGCGGGCCCTGGACGAGGCCGGCTCCACGCTGGAACTCAGCCCGGTGCTGACCACCCCGCTGGCCCGGGTGCTGTATCCCCAGCTCGAAGCGCTGGACCGCGGCCTGGTCGCGGTGGCAACCTCCGCCGGTGTGTTCCTGAGCTGGCGGCTGCTGCGCTCCGAGGTGGACGGCTACTCCGCCACCGGCCTGACCGGCGCGGATTTTGTCGTGTACAAGAACGGCGTGCGCCTTGCCGATGTGACGGACAGCACCAACTACCTGGACCCCGACGGCACGGCCGGGGACCTCTATGCCGTGGCGCCGGTGTATGCCGGGCACAAGGGCACCGCCTGCAATCCCGTCAGTGTCTGGGCGGACGGCTACTATGACCTGCCGCTCCACAGACCGGAAGGCGGCGTCACCCCCGACGGCAAACCCTTTGTCTACCATGCCAACGATATGAGCGTCGGCGATGTGGACGGCGACGGCCAGATGGAATTCTTTGTCAAATGGGACCCCGACAACTCGCAGGATGTCTCCATCAAGGGCTATACCGGCCGCTGCCTGATTGACTGCTGCAAGCTGGACGGCACGCTGCTCTGGCGGCTGGATATGGGCCCCAACATCCGCGCCGGCGCCCACTACACCCAGTTCATGGTCTATGACTTTGACGGGGACGGCCGCGCCGAGATGGCGGTCAAGACCGCGCCCGGCACCCGGATGACCCGCTATGCGCCGGACGGCACGGTGCTGTGGCAGCGCTACATCACGATGCCCCGCAGCGACCTGGAAGCCGGGTATTCCCACAGCGACAACTATGTCTGCTCGGCCGAGGACTACCGGCTGCACCTGGCCGACGTCTTTGCCGGCTGGCGGGATCATCCCGAGGTCCGGTCCGGCCGCTGGCCCGACACGCTGGAAGCCTGTTTCGGCATCCCGCAGCGGTACGACTACCCGCTGAGCCGCCAGGACGCCGAGGCGATGGCGGACTATTTCATCCGGGAATACGCCCCCTCCCGCAGCGAGCGCAACCATCTGGAAAAGTTCGAGGGCTTCATCTATTCCGGCCCCGAGTACCTGACGATGTTCGGCGGCGACGGCCGCGAACTCGAGACCATTCCCTTCAAGTTCGGCCGCGTGGACGACGGCCTGCTGTGGGGCGACTACGCGCTGCCCCGCATCGAGCCCTGCAACCGGGTGGACCGGTTCAACTCCGGCGTGGCCTACCTGGACGGCGAGCATCCCAGCCTGATTGTCTGCCGCGGCTACTATACCCGCGCCACCCTCGTGGCCTACGATTTCCGTGACGGCCATTTCTCGGAGCGGTGGAGCGTCGATTCCGGCTTTGTGCCGATGGATAACCCCTTCCGGGATGCGGGCTGTCACCTGGCGCGGGGCAGCGATCCGGTGTTCGGGGCGCTGGCCGGCCAGGGCAACCACAGCATTTCCACCGGCGATGTGGACGGCGACGGCTGCATGGAGATTGTCTGCGGCGCCGCGGTCATCGACCATGACGGCAGCCTGCTGTATTCCAGCGAAGGAACGCTGCCCGACGGCACCCCGGCCAAGTTCGGCCACGGCGATGCCATGCACCTGGCCGACATCGACCCCGACAGCCCGGGCCTTGACCTCTTCAATGTCTTTGAGGGGGCCGAAAATGCGCCCTACGGCTGGGCACTGCGGGATGCCGAGACCGGTGCAGTCCGGTTCGGCGAGTACGCCGAGGAAGATCTGGGCCGCTGCATGATCGGCAAGATCGACCCCGCCACCCGCGGCCTGCAGGTCTGGGTCAAGGAGGTCTACGACTGCCGCGGCAACCGCCTGCCCCTCGAAACGCCCGGCACCAACATGAAGATCTACTGGGCGGGGGACCTCTCCACCCAGGTCACCGACGGCCGGGATTATCTGCACGGCCCCAAGTGCGGCGCGGTCAACGACCTGACCCACGGCACGATGCTGATGCCCAGCGGCACCGCCACCAACAACGGCACCAAGGGCAACCCCTGCCTGGTGGCCGACATCTTCGGCGATTTCCGCGAGGAACTGCTGCTCCGCCTGGAGGATGATTCGGCAATCCGCATCTACACCTCCACCGACCTGACCCACCACAAGCTCTTCACCCTGCTGCATGACCCGCAGTACCGCTGCGGCGTGGCCTGGCAGAACAACTGCTACAACCAGCCGGGGTACCCCTCCTTCTACTATGCAAGCGATATGGACTTTGCCAACGTCCTGCCCCAGCTCCGGGCCAGGCCGACGGTCTATCTGGCCGCGGACTCGACGGTTCAGAGCTACACCGAGGCCGAAGCCCCCCAGACCGGCTGGGGCCAGCAGCTCTGGCGCTGCCTGCGCGGCGCCAACCTCTGCCGGGTGGATACCCGTCCCGGCTGCCCCTTCCCCCAGGAGCGCCGCTACCATCTGCCCGACCTGACGATCGACAACTGTGCGATGGCCGGCCGCAGCAGCCGTTCCTTCCGGGAGGAGGGACGCCTGGCGGATATTGAGGCCTCGCTGCGGCCCGGGGACTACCTGGTGGTCCAGTTCGGCCACAACGATGCCTACCGCGAAAAGGCCGAGCGCTATGTGGCGCCCGAGGCGTTTGGCGCCTCGCTGCAGCCCTACCTCGACGCGGCCCGGCGCCACGGCGCAACCTGCATTTTTGTCTCTCCGGTGGCGATGCGCATCTTCGATGAGAACGGTGTCTGCCACCCGAGCTTCCCCGAATACCGCGAGGCGATGGCCCGGTTTGCCCGGCAGGCCGGCGCGGTCTGGCTGGACCTGGGCGCCGCCACGGCGGCCGCGGTCACGGCCACCGGCGCCGAACACGCCAAATCCCTCTACCTGTGGCACGGCGACAAGCACGACGACGCCCACCTGCAGCAGGCCGGCGCCCTGCGTTTTGCCCGCGCCTTTGCCCGTCTGGTGCTGCAAAGCACCGATCCCCGCCTGGATGTTCTGAAAGCTGCCTTTGAGGAGGAATAAACAATGGCTATCGGAGATCTGCTTCATCAAACGCCCGTCACAACGCCCGATCCCTACACCGGCTGCCCGGTCACCCGGCTCACGCCGCCCGACCACACCAGCCATCATATGTACTTTTATAACCGCATGGTCACCTCGGACAGTTCCCGGCTGCTCTACTGTGCCGAGATCAACGGCCGGCGCAACCTCTACCTGATGGAACTGGCCACCGGCGATGCCGTCCAGCTGACCGAGGGTGACGCCCTCGACGATTACGGCGCGATGATCTCGGCGGATGACAAGTCCGTCTACTACCAGCAGGACCGCAAGGTCTGGAAGCTGGACCTGGCCACTCTGCAGCGCACCTGCCTGTATGCCGCGCCGGACGGCTGGGACTGCGGCAACTGGGGCATGAGCGATGACAACCGCTATCTCGTCATGACCGAGACCCGCCGCGACACGCTGCCCGACCTGACCGGCAAGAAGGGCTGGGAATTCTTCCCGCTGACCTGCGCCGCCAAGCCGCTGTGCCATATCGTCTATCTGGACACCCAGACCGGCGAACACCACATCGTCGTGGAGGACCGCTGCTGGTTCGGCCATGCGCAGCTGCGCCCCGGCGATCCCGACACCATCCTGTTCTGCCACGAGGGCCCCTACGACATGATCGACGCCCGTCTGTGGCTGATCCAGAGCGACGGCAGCCGGTACCGCTGTGCCCGGCCCCAGCCCAAGGATGTCATCATCACCCACGAGTTCTGGATGCCCACCGGCGACCGTCTGGCCTACGTCTACCGCAAGGCGGACGACGGCAGCACCGAGACCATCCGGATGATGCGCCCCGAAACCCTCGAGGAGGAGCTCTTCATGCCCTGCCTGCCCTATGCGCACTTCATCTGTGACCGGCAGCGGCGCTGGTTCGTCGGCGACTGCCAGGGCCAGGAAACGCCCATCCATCTGCAGACCGGCGAGGGCCGCGGCCAGGAAGTCCGCAACGACTTCATCTATCTGGTGGACATTGCCCGCAAGAAGGAGATCCCGCTGTGCTACCACGGCACCAGCTGGACGACCATCCACGGCACCCCGCAGGACGCCCACCCGCATCCCTGCTTCACGCCGGACGGCAGCGGGGTGGTGTTCACCTCCGACCGGGAAGGCAAACCCTGCGTGTATCTTGCCAAAACCGCGGGCGCTGCGGCGAAAGGAGAATGACAATCATGGAATGGCCCAAACTGAAGAATATCTACATCTGTTTCCCCGGCGGACGCCACAAGGTCCTGACAATGAGCTTTGATGACGGCCGGGTGGAGGACCGCCGCCTGGTGGAGCTGTTCAACCGCTACGGCGTGCGGGGCACCTTCAACCTCAATGCCGGGCTGCTGCTGGATGACCGCGTTCCGCCCAGCGAGTGGCGGGACCTGTACCGCGGTCACGAGGTCGCCTGCCACACCTGCCTGCATCCCACGATCGCCCGCAGCCCGCTGGATCAGGTGGCCCGCCAGATTCTGGAGGACCGCCAGGGGCTGGAATCCGTCATGGGATACCCGGTGCGGGGGCTGGCCTACCCCAACGGCAGCTGGACGCCCGAGATCGCGGCGATGCTGCCCTCGCTGGGCATCCGGTACGCCCGCGTCGTCGGCGACACCCACGACTTTGCGATTCCCAATGATTTCATGACCTGGAAATCCACCTGCCACCATACCCATCAGCTGCTGGAGGACGGAAAACGGTTTGCGGCGCTGTTCAAGACCCAGTATCTGTACATGATGTATGTGTGGGGACACAGCTTTGAATTTACCTGCGAGGCCGACTGGGAGCAGATGGAACGGTTCTGCGATCTGGTGGCGGGCCGCGAAGATACCTGGTATGCGACCAATATCGAGATTGTGGACTATCTGGAAGACGCCCGCCGTCTGCAGTTCACCGTTGCGGCGGACATCGTTCACAACCCGGCGGCCCGGTCCATCTGGATCGAGGTGGACGGCGACCGGATCGAAATTCCCGGCGGCGCCACGGTGCAGCTTTCATGAGGGGGAGACTTGATTTTCCCCGGGCAAACTCGTATGATCTAGGGATGGGACCGCGAAAGCTGCCGCGGTTCCTTCGCCGGACTGCCCGCGGCGGCAGGGCGTCCGGCCGGATCGGATACTCCGCCGCGACAAGGGAGGAGACTAGTGGAATTCCCGAAACCTACCAACCGTCAGACCGCGAAGGAAAAACAGCGCAGCCGGTATGAGACGCTGATCTTTACCCGTCTGGTCCTGCTGGTCGCAGTCCCGCTGCTCATTGTGGGCCTGCTGTGCGGCATCCTGTACTACCGCAGCGAGCCCGCCCGCGGCCGCGCCAAACTCGGCGAGGTGGCCGGCAACGCTTCGATGCGGATGACAAGCGTGTTTGACGGACTGCGCAGCTATTACCTGGCGGCCCTGCGAAATTCCAGCTTTACCTGGATGGAAAGCTGTTCGGAAATCCCGTACAGCCGGTACAGCGACCTGCGGGATGCCCAGGAGCTGCTGCGGGGCGGGACCTATATGGATTCCTATGTGGTCGGGTACGAATACATCAATCTCCGCTACGGCTGGGTGCTGAGCAACTACGGCACCTTCCCGCTCGAGCAGATGAAAAATCAGGAGGAAATCCGCACCTTCATCGACAACCAGGCCAGCCAGACCGCCACCCTCTACTGGGTCAACCGCACCGGTGCGGCGCCGCGCCAGACCTCCAGCCTGTGGCTGAACGTGTCGGGGCAGTGCCTCGTGGCACGGATCACCTCGGCCAAGAACGGCCTGGTGGGAATGCTGCTGATCCATCTCGATATGGAATACCTGTCCGAGCTGGCAGGGGAGTGGAAGTCGCTGGGCTATGACGTGGTGCTGCTCGACGCGAACGGCGAGACCGTCACCACCACCGACACCGAGCTGGCCCACGCGCTGGCCGATGCCGGCGACCTCTCGGACGGGCATCTGCGCATCCCCGGCACCATCAGCAACTACCTTGTGCAGGGCCAGGCCATCAACTTCAACGGCATCACCTGTTATGCCGCCTACGACGAACAGCAGAACCTCGGGTCCAGCGTCGCGGCCTTCTGGGTCTCGGTGCTCATCCTGCTGGCCACGGTCGTCGTGCTGCTGGTCTGCCGGTGGAACAGCGCCTTCCTCTATCGTCCCATCCGGGAACTGCTCGACCAGGCCTACGATGTGTTTGGCCGGCGGGAACAGAACCAGGACGAGTTCGACTATCTGACCTCCAGCGTGACCCGCGCTGCCCAGAACCAGAAGGATATGCAAAAGCTGGTACAGGCCCAGCGCCGCCAGCTCGAACAGCAGTTCCTGCTGCACATCCTGCGCAGCGAGGCCAGCCTCGAGGCCATCCACAGCACGATGCAGGAGTTCGGCATCCAGCCCTTTGCCTGCTACCGGCTCCTCGTGCTCAGCATTGTCTTTGAAAAGCAGATGACCGGGTCGGTGCGTGAGGCGGTCGCCCAGACCGTCGCCCAGCGCCTTCCCGCCGAAATCTGCCGCCGGCTCTTCTTCTGTCCGGTGGCCGTGGATGCCACGGTGGTCATGGTGGCCGGCGCCGAGAACGAGGAAACGCTGGCCCACAACGTCGAAACCGTCTACAAGGGCGCGGCCAAGGTGGTCAGCGCCGGGATGGGCTGCCGGTGTGTGGCGGGCGTCAGCCGGGTTTTCACAAGCCCCGAGCAGATCGCCTCGGCCTGGCACGAGGCCAGCGAGGCACTGCGCAGCCGGGGCGCCGCGTCGGAGGAGATGCGCCAGGACCTGACCTACTACACGACGGCCGAGGACAACCACACCGAGCACGGCTATGACACCCTGCTGGAAAACGAGATCATCGCCGCCATGACGGCCTGCAACAAGCGCGAGACCGAGCGGCTCATCGGCGTCTTTCTCGAACGGCTGGAGGAAAAGGGCGTGCGCGGCTATGAGCGGATGTTCTATCTCCAGCGTCTGGTCAGCACCCTGCTGATGGTGGCTGAAAACGCCGGCCTGTCGGTCAGCAAGGTATTGTCCAACCACAGCGACAACCTGTTTGCCGAGATCAGCCGCATTTACAGCAACGACAAGATGCGCACCTTCCTCGTGGAGGAGGTCGCCGTCCCGGTCATGGACCTGCTGGGCAATTTCCGGCGGGACAATACCAGCGAGCTGGTCAAGAACGTGATCGCCCTCATCAAGCAGACCAACGGCGACCTGACCCTCAACGAGTGCGCCGAAAAGCTCAACTATTCGGCCAGCTATATCTGGAAAGTCCTCAAGAACGAGCGCAACACCAACTTCACCGACCTCGTCGCTTCCCAGAAACTCGAGATGGCCAAGGAACTGCTGCTCACCACCGATATGTCGGTGGCCCAGGTGGCCGACACGCTGCACTACTCCAACGTGCAGAACTTCATCCGGTTCTTCAGCCGCGAGGTCGGCATGACCCCCGGCAAGTACAAAAAAGAATACCAGACGGGCAAGAAAAAGCCCTGACGGCCCGCACCCCCGACGGTTGTTCCGCCGGGGGTATTTTTTTGCCCCGCAACGCAAACACTAGCTGCGGAAAAAAAGTTTGCAGAAGGGGGTTGACAAAATGAACTGTAAATTATATAATTACAGTGCAATCTGAAACAAAAAGATTTACAGTTTAGCACCGACACGGTGCAAAAATCCGAACACCTACCTTATATATAAAGGAGAAGTATTATGAATAAGAATCCTCTGACTTCCGCCAATTTTGACCAGACCATCGCCAACGGTGTGACCCTCGTGGATCTGTGGGCGCCGTGGTGCGGCTACTGCCGCCGGATCGCCCCGGCCGTTGAAGCGCTGGCCGATGAGCTGGACGGCCGCATCCGGGTTGCCGGCGTCAATGTGGACGACGCGCCGGATGTCGCCGCACGGTTCGGCGTCAACACCATCCCCACGCTGCTGCTGTTCAAGGACGGCCGCCTGCTGGGCCGGCCCTTTGTGGGACCGCGTTCCCAGGCAGACATCCGGGAATATCTGTCGGCCAACGGCGTACTGTAAGACAAGGAGGCAGCCATGAACAACGCGGTTGATGTACTGGTGCTCGGCGGGGGACCCGGCGGCTACACGGCCGCGCTCTATGCGGCGCGGGCAGGTCTGTCGGTCCTGGTGCTGGAGCGGCTCTCCGCCGGCGGCCAGATGGCCACCACCGGCACGGTGGAGAATTACCCCGGCTTTGAGGACGGGGTGGACGGGTTTGAACTGGGCGAGAAGATGCAGCGCCAGGCCCAGCGCTTCGGCGCCCGGACGGTGCTGGCCGAAGTCCGCGAGGTTGCGCTGACCGAGTCCCCCAAGCGGGTGGAGACCGACCGCGGCACCTTCCTGGGGCGCACGGTGGTGGTGGCCACCGGCGCCGAAGCCCGGGAACTGGGCGTCCCCGGCGAGGCGGCTCTGCGGGGCCGCGGGGTGAGCTACTGCGCCACCTGCGACGGGATGCTCTACCGCGGGCGGGAAGTGGCGATCGTGGGCGGCGGCAACACCGCCGTCGGCGATGCCCTGACGCTGGCCCGGCTGGCCGGGCGTGTGACGCTGATCCATCGGCGGGACGCGCTGCGGGCCTCTGCCGTTTACCTTGACAAGCTCCGGGAAAATGGTGTAAATATTGTATGGAACACCGAGGTCAAGGCGCTGCAGGGCGATGACCGGCTCACCGGCCTGGTCCTGCGCAACAAGGTCACGGGGGAGGAAAGCACCCTGCCGGTGGACGGCCTGTTTGTCGCCGTCGGGCGCCGGCCCGAGACCGCTCTGTTCCGCGGGCAGCTCGAAACCGACGAGGCGGGCTACCTGATCGCCGACGAGACCACCCGGACATCGCTGCCCGGCGTCTACGCGGTGGGCGACGTGCGCCGCAAACCGGTCCGTCAGATCCTGACAGCCGCCGCGGACGGTGCCGTTGCCGCACATTATATCGAGGAATATCTGGCCGGGAACCGGGCGTGACGCCGCTTCCCGGTACGCAACGGGAGGAACGGCATGAAGAGCGATTTCAGCGTGGCGGTCCATGCGCTGGTGTATCTGAGCGTCAAGGGCTGCACGCTCTCCAGCGATGCGCTGGCCGACAACATCTGTACCAACGCGGCGCGGGTGCGCAAGGTCATGGCCCGCCTGAAAAAGGCCGGCCTGGTGGGCGCCCGGGAGGGAAGTGAGGGCGGTTTCTGCCCCCAGGTTCCCCCCGCCGAGCTCACGCTGGACCGGGTGGCGGCCGCCGTGGACACCGCCTTTGTGGAGTCCGGCTGGCACAGCGGCGCCGCCGACCGCAACTGCGCCATCTGTGCCGGCATGGCCGGCGTGATGGATGAGATCTATGCCGATCTCGACGCCGGCTGCCGCCGCCGTCTGGCCGGTGTGACCATCGCCGATATCGAGGACCGTCTTTTTGCGGGCAAGCCGCTCTTTGCGGCGGAACAGGAGTTGACAGATGGGATTTGATCTGTCCGTCGGCATCTCGGCGGTGACCGTTTTCCTGCAGGGGCTGCTCAGCGTCTTTTCCCCCTGCGTGCTGCCCCTCATCCCGCTGTATATCGGGTATCTGGCCGGCGGAACGGCGGCGGTGCAGCCGGACGGCACCATCCGCTATCCGCGTCGCCGCGTGCTGGTCAACACCCTGTTCTTTGTGCTGGGCATCAGCTTCGCCTTCTTCCTGCTCGGCATGGGCTTCACGGCGCTGGGCCGCTTCTTCAGCGGCAACCGCACCCTGTTCACCCGGTGCAGCGGCGTGCTGATCCTGGTGTTCGGCCTGTACCAGCTGGGCATCTTTGGCCGCAGCAGCGCGATGGACAGCGAACACCGCTTCCATCTGCCCCTCAACCGGCTGGCCATGAACCCCCTGACCGCGCTGCTCCTCGGCTTTACCTTCAGCTTTGCCTGGACGCCCTGCGTGGGTCCGGCGCTGTCCGGCGTGCTGCTCATGGCCTCCAGCGCGCCCGAGCGGGGATTTTTGCTCATCGGGGTGTACACCCTCGGCTTTGTGATTCCCTTCCTGCTGGTGGGACTGTTCACCGGCACCGTGCTGGACCTTTTCAAAAAATACCACAACGTCGTGCGGTATACCACCCGCATCGGCGCCGTCCTGCTGATCCTGATGGGTCTGATGACGCTGACCGGCTTCACCGGGCGGCTCAGCGGGGTGCTGTCCCAGACGGGCGGCAGTCCGTCGGCCTCGTCCGGTGCGGCGCCCCAGGTCACCGCCACGCCCGCTCCCACCGAGGAGCCCGAGACCGACCCCGACGCCATCCCGGCCCCCGACTTCACGCTGGTGGACCAGTACGGCGAGGAACACACCCTGTCGGAATACCGCGGCAAGACGGTGTTCCTGAACTTCTGGGCCACCTGGTGCGGCCCCTGCCAGAGCGAGATGCCCGAGATCCAGTCGCTCTATGAGTCTTACGGCAGCAACGGCGAGGACCTGATCGTGCTGGGCGTCGCCAACCCCAGCAGCGCCGAAAATCCCCGCGCCGTGGACGGCAGCATCGACGAGGTCAGCGGATTCCTGTCGGACAACGGCTACACCTTCCCGGTGGTCATGGACACCACCGGCGATGTGCTCAGCGCCTACGGCATTTCCGCCTTCCCGACCACCTTCATGATCGACACCGAGGGCAACGTCTTCGGCTATGTGACCGGTCAGCTGACCGCCGACATGATGGAGAGCATCGTCACCCAGACCATGACCGGGCAGCGGGTCTCCTGAACCACAACGACAAAACGCCCCCGCAGATTCTGTGGGTGCTCATAAGAAAGTAATTTGAAAGAATTACAATTATGGCATCTGTCAGGCAGGATTGGGTAACGAATAAATACGCCGTATTCAGCAGATTTTGCTGGATACGGCGTATTTTCTTGCCTATTTACGCTTCCTTTTCCCTTTTCCGTGTGTCATGTTGCTTTTGCCGCGCCGATTTATGGGGTTTTTCATGTGCTTGGACAGCCGCAGCACCTCAATCAGATTGACAAACTGCTCTTTGGTGATGGCATCGTAGTCAATGCCGAGTGTGGCCAAGAGTGCCCGCGCCTTCTTTTCGTCGCTGCTGCCTTCAAAGTTCATGGCAGTCTGTAACTGCTGCTGTACTTGTGCTGCGGCGGACGGCTCGTCTGCCGTTGTGCTGTCGGTCTTGTGGGCTTCCCGAATATCGCGGAGTATTTCGTTCAGGTCATCCGAAACCACATGGCTGAAGTATTCTTCCTCCGGCACCTGCGCCAATTCCAGCGTGCGGAGATAGAGATCGTTGGCACTATCCTCTCGCTTGGACAGCACCATTTGACGCACGGCCTCCAGCACAGTGTTCATGTCGTTGATCCGCATATCCGCGATACGGTCAACATAAATTTCTGCATCCAGCATCAACCGCTGAAAATCTTTGTGGCAAATCAGCTCCGACAGCAGCCGGTGATTGAATTGCCCCGCCTTCAATACTTCAATCGCATCGTCACCCAAATGCAGAGCATCCAGCTCTGTGTTTGGGTGATTTTTTCTTTCTGTCAATCCCATCAAGTAATCGGCGGATACCCCATAAAACTTTGCCAGCGCCGCGATGCTGAACGGGCTGATGTCCTTGAAATCGTCCGCCTCATATTTGCCGAGGGCGGCGCGGGAAATGCCTGTTGCCTCGGAAAGCTGTTCCAGTATCAGGTTGCGCTCTGTCCGCAAATCTTTAAGCCGCTCCGGGATCGTCAGTTTGATATTCATATCCGCGCCCCCTCTCGTTCTGCTTCCCATTATAGCACAGATTTCTATAAGCGTGGAAATTTCCGCTTTTCGCACCCTTTTTCCAACCTCTTGGATATACGGGAACAGGCCCGATTTTTCGTTAAACTGTACTTGTCGGGAGGCAACAGCACCTTGAAAATTACATGACCGTCCGAATGGGATACCCCCGGCAGGGGAAGCAGCGCCATGACCCCATGTGTTTGAAAGCACGGGAGAGCGTGCCAATGCCGGAATACGCCGCTGAAAAGCCAGGGGCAGGAACGGCATTCGGAAAGAGCGGCAAAAATACAGCGATATTTTCAAAGGAAGTGAAAACAGCGAAAAATCCGGCGTTTTCATATTGATAACGCCATTAAAGCACGATACACCGGATAGCGAAGAGGGTACGCTGTCTGGCGTGTGATTATTCCAACCCGCGAAAATCCACGCGAAACGGTGAAGCTGAACCTTGCCCTGTGTGAGCAGGGCTTCACAAAGAGCGGAGAAAACAGTTATTCGCAAACCATCATCATTTGCCTAATGATGAACTCGATACACGTACCAGCGCACCGGCTTCACTGCCAAGCAAACGAAAAAAGGAGGGCATAAGCCATGAGAAACAAAGAGATTTACCGAAACGAAATCAAGTCCTATATTATCCGGGCTGGCATGACCATGAGCGAAGCTGTGGAAATTCTGGCCGACGAATACGGTTGGAGCAGCAGCGTTCCCAACTTGTCAGACAAGCTGAAACGCGGCAGCCTGCGCTACGGCGAGGCTGTGGAGCTGGCCGATGTGCTGGGGTACGACATTGTTTGGCAAAAGCGCCGGGAGGTGAGATAAATCGCGGGAACTATTTACGGATATATCCGGGTTAGCAGCAAGGACCAGAACGAGGACCGGCAGCGCATCGCTTTGCAGGAGCTTGCTGTCCCGGAAAAAAACATTTACATGGACAAGCAGTCCGGCAAGGATTTTGACCGACCCCAATACAAACGCCTGCTGCGAAAAATGAAAAAGGACGATCTGCTCTACATCAAGAGCATCGACCGTCTGGGCAGGAACTATGGGGAGATTTTGGAGCAGTGGCGGATATTGACGAAAGAGAAAGGCATCGACATCGTAGTGCTGGATATGCCGCTGCTGGATACCCGCCGGGGCAAAGATCTGATGGGCACCTTTCTCAGCGACATCGTGTTGCAGGTACTTTCCTTTGTGGCGGAAAATGAGCGCACCAACATCCGCCAGCGGCAGGCCGAGGGTATTGCCGCAGCAAAGGCAAGGGGCGTCCGCTTTGGCAGACCGCCGAAACCGTTGCCCGCTGGTTTTCACAGCGCCTATCAAAACTGGAAAGCCGGGAAAATTACAGGAACGGCAGCGGCAAAGGAATGTGGGATGCCGCTGTCCACATTCCGCTACCGGGCAGAAGTTTACGAAAAGGCCAAATTGTTGTAAGCACCCGATTTTACAGAAAGGTGTACCTTCCTGTAAAATCGGTGTTTTTATAATCTTTTTTATTTTACCACGGATTCATGCGGATTTCCAGCACGGAATTGTGAACGATTTCGCTAATTCAAGAACGGTACGAGCTTTCACCGATAGTAACGAAAAGGTACACTTTTTGGAAAAGAAGGATGCCCATGAAAATCATCAACAACACTACCGAGAAGCTGGCTGATGACCTGCGTGTAACGATAAAAAAACGCAGCAGGGTCTCTATGGCCGCTGCCTGTTTTTCTGTCTATGCATTTGAAGAACTGAAAGCACAGCTTGAAAACCTGGACGAGCTGCGCTTTATCTTCACTTCTCCCGCCTTTTTGGACGAGAAGCCAAAGAAAGCCCAGCGGGAATTTTATATTCCTCGGCTGAACCGCGAGCGCACACTACATGGCAGTGAGTTCGAGATTAAGCTCCGCAGCGAATTCCGCCAGCGCGCAATCTCGCAGGAATGTGCGCATTGGATCCGGGAAAAAGCCCGCTTCAAGTCCAATAAGACCATGGAGGGAATGACAGGCTTTTTGACTGTAGATTCCGATTCTCCTGTAGCGTATGCACCAGTGAATGGTTTTACCCGCGAGGACCTGGGCTGTGACCGTGGCGGCCGTATGTTCAGCATGATCAACCGCGTGGATGCGCCAGAAAGTAAAGCTTACCTGGAACTGTTCGACCAGCTGTGGAACGACCAAAGCCACCTGAAAGACGTCACAGACAAAGTCCTGGAGAGCATCACCACCGCCTACCAAGAGAATAGCCCCGAATTCCTCTACTTTTATGCACTTTACAACATTTTTGGCAGCTTTTTGGAGCAGGTCAATGAGGACGATCTGCCCAGCGAAACCAACGGCTTCAAGGAAAGCCAGGTCTGGAACAAACTGTACACCTTCCAGAAAGACGCTGTGATTGCCATTATCAGCAAGCTGGAACAATATAACGGCTGTATCCTGGCGGACAGCGTCGGCTTGGGCAAAACCTTCACCGCTCTGGCCGTCATCAAATACTATGAGAACCGCAACCTGCGGGTGTTAGTTCTTTGCCCTAAAAAGCTCAGCGACAACTGGATGACCTATAAGGCCAACTATGTCAACAATCCCATCGCCGGGGATCGCCTGCGCTATGACGTACTCTACCACACGGATCTAAGCCGGGACAAAGGATTTTCCGGCGAGATCGACCTGAGTAAACTGAACTGGAGCGCCTACGACCTGGTCGTGATCGATGAATCCCACAATTTCCGCAATGGCGGGGATGTGGACAATGAGGGAAAAGAAAACCGTTACACCCGCCTGATGAACAAAGTCATCCGCCCCGGTGCGCGCACACGTGTGCTGATGCTGTCGGCCACGCCGGTGAACAACCGCTTTTACGATCTGCGTAACCAGCTGGCACTGGCCTACGAGGGCGATAGCAGCGAATGGCAGGGCAAACTGGACATCAGCCGCAGCGTGGAGGAGGTTTTCCGCAACGCGCAGAAGGTGTTCAACGAGTGGAGCAAGCTGGACGTCGCCAGCCGCACCACCGACCAGCTGATGCAGATGCTGGATTTTGAATTTTTCCAAATTCTGGACGCCGTAACCATTGCCCGGTCCCGCCGCCACATTGAAAAATACTATGATGTCAGCGAAATCGGCAAATTCCCGACCCGGCTGCCGCCCATTTCCAAACGGCCGCCGCTGACCGACCTGCCCGGCGCCATCTCCTACAGCGAGATCTATGATGACCTGCTCAGCCTGACTTTAAGTATCTACACCCCAACCAACTACATTCTACCAAGCAAGCTGGAGAAATACGCCAAACTGAACCATGAGGGCAAAAACCACCTGACCCAGGCGGGCCGCGAGCAGGGCATCCGCCGACTGATGAGCATCAATCTGCTAAAGCGTCTGGAAAGCTCCCTTCATTCCTTCCAGCTGACGCTGGGACGAATCGAACAGCTGATCGCGCAGACACTTGACACCATCGCGCATTATGATCCAACCGCCACACTGGAGCTGAACGACCTGAGCGGTGTGGCCGACCTGGATGCCGATGACCAGGAATCCGATCTGTTCACGGTGGGCCGCAAGGTCAAGATCGAACTGGCCGACATGGACTATGTGACCTGGCGCAAAGACCTGGAGGAAGATCAACATACGTTGCGAATGCTGCTGAAGGCCGTATCGCAGATCACACCGGCACACGACAGCAAACTGCGAATGCTGCTGGATACAATAACGGAAAAAATCGAGCATCCGATCAACCCCGGCAACAAAAAAGTCATCATATTCACGGCATTTTCCGATACAGCGCAGTATCTTTACGATCATGTCAGCGCATTTGCCGGGGAAAAGTACGGTTTGAACACTGCGTTGGTCACCGGATCGGTGGAGGGCCGCACCACCATCCCCAAATTCAAGGCGGACTTGAACAACGTGCTGACCTGCTTCTCGCCACGCTCTAAGGACAAAGCCGCCCTGATGCCGGATGGCCCCGACATTGACCTTCTGATCGCCACCGACTGCATTTCGGAAGGCCAGAACCTGCAGGACTGCGACTGCCTGATCAACTACGACATTCACTGGAACCCGGTTCGTCTGGTGCAGCGGTTTGGGCGGATCGACCGTATTGGCAGCAAAAACGATGTGATCCAGCTGATCAATTTCTGGCCGGACATGGACCTGGACTCCTACATCAATCTGAAAGGCCGGGTAGAGACCCGCATGAAGGCACTGGTCATGACCTCCACCGGCGATGACAACCTGCTCAGCCCGGAGGAACAGGGCAACTTGGAATACCGGGGAGAGCAGCTCAAGCGGTTGCAAACCGAGGTGGTGGACCTGGAGGAGATGGGCACCGGCGTCTCCATCACCGATCTGGGCCTGAACGAGTTCCGCATGGAAGTGATGGAGTATGCCAAGCGCCACCCGGAACTGGAGACCACCCCCGGCGGCATCAGCGCCGTGACACAGGCTCTGCCGGACGCTCCGGCGGGCGTGGTGTTCGTGCTGAAAAATGTGCACAACGAGATCAACATCAACGACCGCAACCGACTGCACCCCTATTATCTGGTCTACCTGACCGAGGAGGGAGAGATCGTCTACGACCATCTTTCCCCGCGCAGCACATTGGAGACCATGCGCCAGCTGTGCCACGGCAAAACCGAGCCGATTCAGGCGCTGTGCCGTGCCTTTAACGAGGAGACCCGCTGCGGTGAAGAGATGCAGCTGTACTCTGACCTGCTGGAGGAGGCGGTGCTCTCCATCGTGGATGCCAAGGAGGACAGCGACCTGGACAGCCTGTTCCGCGCAGGCGGCACCACGGCGCTGCTGAACCAGATCTCCGGTTTGGATGATTTTGAACTGATCTGTTTTCTGGTGGTCAAGGAGGGATGAACCATGCTTTCGTTTCCTACTTCCACGGTGTTTGAACGCCGCATCCCCAAGCAGAAGTTTTATCAGAATCTGGATGTCACGGCGGAGGTCAAACGTCTGTTTATCGAGCAAATCAAACTGATCACCTGGGCCAACAAGCTGTCGGCGCAGACGATGAACCTGGCGCCGGGGCAGACAGTGCAAGAGATCGAGGTGTTCCGCATCCGCATGGCGGGCGATGTGCTGGATAGCCGTGTGCTGAACCTGATGGACAAGCAGATCCCCTACCATCTGCTGTTTGTGCTGGAACGGTCGGACGGGAAATGCCAGCTTTCGGTGACTTACAAGGAAGCCAGCCAGAGCGGCGGCAGTGCCTTCCAGCTGCGGCAGAACTACCGCACCGTCTGGCAGACGCCGGAGGCGTTGACGCTGAACTTGACCGGCCTGAATATGGACGCGCTGTATGAGGGCATCGTCCGGCAAATTGCCGGCGATGCCCTGGCCGCGCCAAAGGCGGAGACCTTGCAGGCGGCTGTGGAGCAGGCCCAGGCGTGGGAGAAGCTGCAAAAGCAGATCGACCAGCTGAAAAGCCGGATGCGCAAGGAAAAGCAGCTGGCGAAGCAGATGGAGATCAGGAGAGAGATACAGAGATTGGAGAGTGGAGTTGATGCCGCTTACAAAGGATAAGTATTTTGAGCTTATTGATTCGAATTCGGATTATCCGCACTTCCGGTGTGCCCTTGGTGCTTATATTCCCGGCTCCTTATACAAATATTTTAGTATTCCTGATGACTCCGATGAGGCCCGGAAGCGATTTGAACAATTAAAATCCGGGGAAATATGGTTTTCAAAGCGAAGTGGTTTGAATGACCCATTTGAGTTTGAACATATTGCCTTAAAGGGCGCTCAGAACGATGCACGACAATATTATCTTAATAAGCAGCAGGAGCTGGAAGTATGCTGTTTTTCGGCTCTACTTTATAACAAACTTATGTGGTCGCATTATGCTGCCGGTTATAAGGGATACTGTGTAGAGTTTAGAGTCGAGTCACCAGAACGTTTCTATCCAGTAATTTATGAAAATGAAGTCCCTGATTTAAGTCAGGAATACCAGCGGTTTTATGATATGCGCAATGAGATGTGTGCTAACCCATCACTCGTTTTGAATAACTACGAGAACCGAAAGGTTCTTCTCCGTATTAACTATCCGCTGTTTAGCAAAGATACGTGTTGGAGTTATGAAGAGGAGTATCGCATTTTAGACAGCTCAACGGTATCGAATGGAGAGCTCCAGCAAATGACGACCAATGGACTTCGCGTGACAAAAATCATTGCTGGTGCATTTTGCACAGATTTGAATTTTCAAAGACTAAAAGAAGTCGCCGGTGCTTTGAATGTTCCCCTTTCTAAAATTGGCTGGGATAGTAATTTACGCTTAAATGAGGTTCCACTGCCATAACAATACGAGGTGAAAATCATGGACAAACTAAAAATGGAAACGTCGGATATGGCAGCAGAGAATATTGAAAAAATTGGGGCTTTGTTCCCCTCGGCTGTTACCGAGATGCGGGGCGAGGATGGCAGCATCAAAAAGGGCGTCAACTTTGAAATGCTCAAGCAACTGCTGAGCCCGGATGTGGTGGAGGAAGGCGATGAACGGTATGAGTTTACCTGGGTGGGCAAGAAGCAGGCCATAGCCGAAGCCGCCCGCCCCACCACCAAGACGCTGCGCCCGGTAAAGGAGGACAGCCGCAACTGGGACGCCACCGAAAACCTGTACATCGAGGGCGATAACCTGGAAGTGCTGAAAATCCTGCAGGAGAGCTACTTGGGCAAGGTCAAGATGATTTACATTGATCCGCCCTACAACACTGGCCACGACTTTATTTATCGGGATGACTTTGGGATGAGCCGAGAAGAGTGGAGTGAAAAAAGTGGAGAGTTGAGTGAAGACGGCGACCGACTGTTCGAGAACACCGAGAGCAATGGGAGGTTTCACTCTGATTGGTGCAGTATGACGTATTCCCGGCTGATGTTGGCAAGGAATTTGTTAACGGAGGATGGGGTCGTTTTCATTTCTCTTGATGATGGCGAAATTGAAAATTTGCGTGAAATATGTAATGAAGTTTTCGGTGAGCAAAACTTTCTTGCACAATGCGTCAGAAAACGCAGGGATAGCCAAGCAAATTTATCAAAAAATATATCCCCTATACACGAGTATGTCGTTTTGTACGCCAAGAGTAACGGAAATCTTCTCAATAAAATTAGTGCTCATATCAATGAGCGTGATTATAAAAATCCCGACAATGACCCTCGCGGACCTTACAAAACCATGCCATGTACAAACAAGGGTGGTGCCATATATAGTGTTATGACGCCAAGCGGAAAGACCATAACCGAAGAATGGCGCTTTAAGCGAGAAACCTATGATCGCTTACTGAATGATAATCGCTTGGTATTTCCTAGAGACGGCGATGGAAAGCCAAGATATAAACTGTTTCTGTCAGAAAAGAAATCTGAAGGACAGCTGGCAAATACTTGGCTCGACTTTTTGGCATCTAACCAAGAGGCCACTCGAGAGATTAAATCCTTATTTGGAAATTCAACCATTTTTAGCACTCCCAAGCCGGTAGAATTAATAAAATTCTGTATGGATTTGGCAACAAAAACTGACTCTATCGTTCTCGACTTCTTCTCCGGCTCCGCCACCACTGCCCACGCGGTCATGCAGCTCAACGCCGAGGACGGCGGGCACCGCAAGTTCATCATGGTACAGCTCCCCGAACCCTGCGACGAAAACAGTGAAGCCTTCAAAGCAGGTTACAAAAACATTTGCGAAATCGGCAAAGAGCGCATCCGCCGCGCCGGTGAGAAAATCAAAGAAGAAAACCCGCTGACTACCCAAAATCTGGACATCGGCTTCCGCGTGTTCCGTGTGGATGAGAGCAATATGAAAAACGTCTACTATCATCCCGAGGAGGTCACCCAGCTGATGCTGGGCGAGACGGTCAGCAACATCAAGGAGGACCGCACCGACCTGGACCTGCTCTACGCCTGCCTGCTGGATTGGGGCGTGGAGATCAATCTGTCCCACACCAGCACCCAGGTGGCGGGCTGCACCGTACATAACGTGGACAACGGCGCCCTGGCCGCCTGCTTTGACAAGGCGGTTCCCCGCGCCGTGGTCGAGTACATAGCCAACCTGCAGCCGCTGCGGGCGGTATTCCGCGACAGCGCCTTTGCCACCGATGCCGAAAAGATCAACGTGACGGAGATCTTCAAAAATCTTTCGCCCGACACGAAGGTGAAGGTGATCTGATGAAACTCAAATTCAAACATCAGCCCTTCCAGGCAGAGGCTGCAGCTGCGGTCTGTGATGTATTCAACGACCAGCCGCTGCGTACCGCCAATTACCGCATCGATCTGGGCGATACCACCAATATGCAGCAGCGCATGGATTTTAGCGAGGTGGGCTTCCGCAATCATCCGCTGGTGCCGGAGCTGACCCGCAGCCGGATTTTAGAGAACCTGCGCGCGGTGCAGATCCGTAACAATCTGAAACCATCCGATGCTTTGGCCGGTCCCGGCATCAACCTGACCATCGAGATGGAGACCGGCACTGGCAAAACTTACACCTACGTCAAAACCATGTACGAGCTCAATCGCCGCTACGGCTGGAGCAAATTTATTATAGTGGTGCCCTCGGTGGCCATCCGGGAAGGCGTGGCCAAATCGCTGGAAACGACCCAGCAGCATTTTTCTGATGAGTACGGCAAGAAGATTCGCTTTTTTACCTACTCCTCGGACAAGCTGACCGAAGTGGACAACTTTGCCTCGGACAGCGGCATCTATGCCATGATCATCAATATGCAGGCGTTCAATTCCAGCAAAAACCAGAAGATCATCGACAAAAAGCTGGACAGCTTCCGCAGCCGCCGTCCCATCGACATCATCGCCCAAACCAACCCGATCCTGATCATCGATGAACCACAGAGCGTGGAGGGCAAACAGACCAAAGAAAGCCTAAAAAAGTTCAACGCTCTGTTCACGCTGCGCTATTCCGCCACCCACAAAGAAAAATATGATATGGTTTACCGCCTGGACGCTATGGATGCCTACAACCAGCATCTTGTCAAAAAGATCGCGGCGTTGGGCATCACGCTGACAGGTACTACCGCCACCAATAGTTTTGTCTATGTGGAAGGCGTGGACATTTACAAGAACAAGGCCCCCACGGCCCGCCTGGGTTTTGAGATAAAGGGCAAGACCGGCACCCGCACCATGGTGCGCAAGGTGCAGGGCGGCGACGACCTGTACACCCTCTCCGGCGAGCTGGACGAATACGCCGACCGCTTTGTGATTTTGCCGGACGGCATCGATGGGCGGGACAACTCGGTCACCTTCCTCAATGGCCTCAAACTCTACGCTGGACAAATTAGCGGCAACGAGCAGATGACAGCCTTGCAGCGCCGGATTCAAATCCGGGAGACCATCCGTACCCATATCCAGCGGGAGCGGGAATTGTATCCCAGGGGCATCAAGGTGCTGTCACTGTTTTTCATCGACGAAGTATCCAAGTACCGCCTATATGACGGCGACAACGACGATGGCCGCAACGGCGAGTATGCCAAAATGTTCGAGGAGGAGTACGAAAACGTTGTGGGCCAGATGCAGCGCCAGTTTGGCGATGACGCCTATCTGCATTATCTGGACGGCATTGACGTGCACAAGACCCACCAGGGGTATTTTTCTATCGACAAAAAGAAGGGCAAAAAAGCCCGCTTTGTGGAAGGAAAGATCGACCGCAAAACGCAGCTGTCCGATGATGTGGATGCCTACGACCTGATCATGAAGGACAAGGAACGGCTGCTCAGCCTGGACGAACCGGTGCGGTTTATCTTTTCCCACTCGGCCCTGCGCGAAGGCTGGGACAATCCCAACGTGTTCCAGATTTGCACACTGAAACCTCAGAGCGAGTCTGAGATCCGCAGCCGCCAGGAGATCGGTCGCGGCCTACGCCTGTGTGTCAACCAGCAGGGCGAGCGCATGGACGAAAGCGTCCTGGGCCGAGACGTGCAGGAGCTGAACAAGCTGACGCTGATCACCGACCTGGAGTATGGAAAATTTGCCGAGGCACTGCAAACCGGCTTGGCGGAGTCGCTGGCAGACCGCCCGCAGAAGGTGGACACCCAGCTGTTTGTAGGCCGCACGCTGGTCGACGCCAACGGCGAACAGGTCCATGTTACGCAGGACCTGGCCAACGCAATCTACGAAGATCTGATCCAGAAGGCATGATTGCCGACCTTGCTTTTCACAGCCCGGAGAAAGAGGACGGCGGCAT